>Ga0114996_10002740_pt1 | contig 22505 bp, 21 predicted proteins | sample ArcticOcean_MG_C_4_FD_87039 | JGI IMG/M metagenome (GOLD analysis project Ga0114996, IMG submission 87039) | Marine microbial communities from western Arctic Ocean - ArcticOcean_MG_CB4_134 | ecosystem: Environmental > Aquatic > Marine > Oceanic | place: Arctic Ocean: Canada Basin | collected... | reverse complement strand
CGGCGGCGGCGGCGCGGGACACTACGCCGGCGGCAACTCGATTCCCAGGTCCCACTTATCGATGTGCGCGGCCACCGCGTCATAGGTCGTTCTCAATAGCGGAATCGTGCCGCTGGCCAGATTTCGGGCGCGTGCCTCATATTCGGGCTCTCCCGGCACGATTATCCGCTCGATCCCGGGCGCCAGCTTAGACGCTTTCAAGTGTCCAATCAGGGTCTCCATACGAGCCTTGAAGTCTTCGATCGACATGAACATCGTCGGGTCGATCGCCAGAAAAAAGTGACCAAGGTCCGTGATGGCGGCCGGGCCTTCCCGCTTGCCTCGCCAGTTGTGATCCGCTCCGAACATCGCCCCAGTCAGAACCCCTGACAGAATCTCCATCACCAGGGTCAGGCCGTAACCTTTATGGGCCGCGATCGGTACGGCGCTGCCCATCTTAAAGTCATCCGGATCCGTCGTTGGCCGTCCATCGGCGTCGATCATCCAGCCTTCCGGTAATCCCTTGCCCTGGGCAATGCTCAAGGCGATTTTGCCCACCGCCACCACGCTCATCGCGATGTCGAGCATCACCGGCTGGCTATCGCCCGTCGGAACGGCGACACCCAGCGGATTGTTTCCCAACGTGTGGCTTGCCCCACCCCATGGCGCCATGCTCGATCCAGCGTTGGTCGTACAGAGCCCGATCAAGTCGTGCTCCACCGCCATGCTCGCGAAGTAGCCCGAAGCGCCGTAGTGCAGGCTGTTGCGGACCCCGACGGTGGCGATTCCCTGAGCCTTCGCCTTCTCGATGCACTTGCGCATGGCGATCACACCCGCGTACTGGCCCGGGGACCGATCTGCATCGTAAAGAGCATGCACCGGCGACTCCCGCTCAATCGTCATTTTCGGAGATGCGTTGATGTAGCCGCTGCGCACCTGGTCGGAGTACTGCGGAATATCGCCCACGTTATGCGTTGCCTGGCCGCGAATCGCCGCCTCCAGCTGTACCTCCGTGACGATTTCCGCCACCTCCGCGTCCAGACCCGCCGTTGTGAAAGCGCGCTGACCAAAATCACGCAGTGTTTCGATTGAGACTTCGATTCGTTCGTCCACGCCGGCCTCATCTCCGTATACGTACCAAACAGACTCCCCGAAATCTTATCGGTACTCGCGGACGCCCGCCTTTCCCCCGGGCACCCGCCGCCATTTATCATCTTAGGACCGGCAACAACAAGGAGGCAGGATGGCTACCGACAGCAACCAGCAAAGAGTCGTGGAATTACTCAGCGAACTGGTTGGCATCGACAGCGTGAATCCCGATATGCCCGGCGGCGAACGGGGTGAGCGCGAATATAGCGATCATCTGGCTAACTACGGTCGGGGCCTCGGACTGGATGTATCCCAGTACGAAGTGCTCCCGGGCCGGCCAAACGCGGTCCTCGAGTTGCAGGTTCCCGGCGCCACGAGACGGATCGTATTTGATATCCACCTGGACACCGTTCCCTTCGACGGCCCGATTTCCAGCAACGATCCTCAAGTCCGGGACGGCCGTCTGTACGGACGCGGCTCCTGTGACACCAAAGGCTGCATGGTCGCCGCTCTGCTGGCCATCGAGAGCCTCATTGCCGACCCACCGGAGCCGGCCTGCGACATCGTTCTAATGGCGACAGTCGATGAGGAATACCTGAAACGCGGCGTCGAAGCCGCGGTAAGCCGCGGATTCCGGGCTGACGCCGCCATCGTGGGCGAGCCCACCGGTCTGACCCCAATCATCGCCCACAAGGGTGTCGCCCGATGGGAAGTGGCCACCTACGGTCGCGCCGCGCATACGGCCAAGCCCGCCAACGGCGTCAACGCCATCTATCACATGAGCGCGGTCATCGACCGGCTGATGACTCGTCACTCCGTCACCCCGCCGGCCCTCCGTCATCCGCTTTGCGGCGACGGCACGCTCACCGTAGCCACCATCAGCGGAGGCGTGCAGGTCAACGTTGTTCCCGACGAGTGCCGCATTCAGATTGATCGCCGCGTGCTACCCAACGAAAACCCTCGCTCAACCTGGCAGGCCGTGACGGACGATCTGCGAAGCCTTGAAGCCGAAGTGCCCGGTATGCGATTGGAGTCCCTGGAGCCTTTCCTGCTTGAGCCCGGACTCGACACTCCACCTGAAGCCGCCATCGTTCTGGCGGCCCGCGAGGCCGGCCGCCAACTGGGCCTGCCCGCCGAAGTCGCCGGTGTCCCCTACGGTACCGACGGGTCCACCCTGAGTAGTGCCGGCATCCCCACCGTCGTTTTGGGTCCCGGCGACATCGATCAGGCCCACACACCCGAGGAATTCGTGGAGATTGCCCAGGTCGTTTCCTGCGCCGCCCTCTACGAAGCCGTCGTCCGTCAATTCGCCCGAGAAACCGGCGGGAGTTAGCCGTTCACTCGATCTGCGCCAGCGCGATCACACCGTCTCGCAGGAACTCCGGGGTCGTCCGTCCCAATCTTCCGGAGCCGCCCCGTGAAACCTCCATTCCGGGCCAGCCTTCCCGGCAGGCAGATTAGTTAAAACAGCTTCATCTGTCTTAATTTGGTTACTGATTCCGGCAGATGCTAGATTCAGGTTACGCGAACGTAGAATGACAAGCGGAAACCGTCGGCATTTCCGGAGCCGCCAGGGCGCCGATTAACCCATCGCAATTAAGTTCAGAACGTCAGCCCGACCGCTCGAAAGAGAGAATCCACCCATGCCAAAGTCGAAACCGCTCCTGAAGCTGAGCGATCTCCGTGTCCGTCGCGACGACAAGGAGATTCTCCACGGCATCGACCTCACGGTCGACCGTGGCGAGGTTCATACCATCATGGGACCCAACGGCTCCGGCAAGAGCACGCTGGCCAACTCCTTGATGGGCAATCCGACCTGCGAAGTCACAGCCGGGAAGATCGAATTCGATGGTACCGACATCGTTGACGAGGCCACCGATGTTCGGGCGCGGGCCGGCATGTTCATGGCTTTCCAGTACCCGGTGGAGGTACCCGGAGTGCCTCTTAGCATGTTCTTACGCGAAGCCCTCAATTCCCGTCGCCCGAAAGGGGAGGAAGTCAGCGCTCGCGAATTTCGTAAATTGATCGTCGAACAGATGGACCTCCTCGAAATGGATCCGTCATTCATCTCCCGCTATCTAAATGAAGGTTTCTCCGGCGGCGAAAAGAAGCGATGTGAGATTCTGCAGATGGCTATATTGAAACCATCTCTCGCCATCATGGACGAGACCGATTCGGGCCTGGACATCGACGCCCTTCGCATCGTCTCCGAAGGAGTCAACAGCCTTCGCGGTCCCGATCTGGGCATTCTGCTCATCACCCATTACCAGCGAATCCTTAACTACATCAAGCCAGATTTCGTCCACGTGTTGGTCGACGGCCGGATCGTTGATTCTGGCGGTCCCGAACTCGCCCTCGAACTCGAAGAAGCCGGTTACGACCGCTATACGCGGATCGCAGAAAAGGTATAACAGCTATGTCCCAAGAAGTGATCGTCCCAACTGATACCGAACTCGAATTTAATTACAAGAAATACGGCTTCCATGACGAGGAAGAGGCCGCCGTAAAGACGCCCAAGGGCATCAACGAGGACGTGGTGAGGCAGATCTCATCCATCAAGAACGAGCCCGAATGGATGCTTGAGATGCGGCTCGAAGGCCTGCGTCGGTATCGCGCGAGGCCGATGCCAGAGTGGGGTGCCGATCTCTCCGAAGTTGATTTTGAGGACATGCACTACTACGTCAGTCCCACTGACGAAAAATCCAAGCAGAGTTGGGACGAAATCCCCGAGTATATCAAGGATACCTACGATAAACTCGGCATTCCCGAGGCCGAACAGAAGTTCTTGGCCGGCGTCGGCGCGCAGTACGACTCCGAGGTGGTGTATCACAACATCGAGAGCGCACTGGAGGAACAGGGCGTCGTATTTCTCAGCATGGATGAGGGTCTGGCCCAGTATCCCGAGATTGTGCGCAAGTACTTCGCCACTGTAATACCCATCAACGACAACAAGTTCGCCGCGCTGAATGCGGCCGCCTGGAGTGGAGGCAGCTTCATTTACGTCCCCAAAGGCGTGAAGGTGGACATGCCCCTGCAGGCGTACTTCCGCATCAACGCCGAGTCCCTGGGCCAGTTCGAGCGGACGCTGATCATCGCCGACGAGGGCGCCGATGTGCATTACATCGAAGGCTGCACCGCACCGGTGTACTCTACCGATTCGCTGCACTCCGGTGTCATCGAACTGGTGGCTCTGGAGGGCGCCCACATCCGCTATACCACTATCCAAAATTGGGCCCACAACATGTACAACCTGGTGACCCAGCGTGCTGTGGCCCACAAGAACGCGGCCGTAGAGTGGATTGACGGGAACATCGGCAGCAAGGTCACCATGAAGTACCCATGCGTGTATCTGGTCGGAGAGGGCGCCCGTGGCGAGATCCTGTCCGTTGCCTATGCCACCGACGGCCAGCACCAGGACGCCGGCGGCAAAATCATCCACGCTGCTCCCCACACCACATCGACCATCACCTCCAAATCCATCAGCAACGGCACCGGCAACGCCAGCTATCGCGGCCTTCTTAAGGTCGAACCCGGCGCCGAAGGGTCAAAGTCCTTCGTCCGCTGTGACGCCCTGCTGCTCACCCCTGAATCCCAGACTGGCACCTACCCCTACATAGAGGTGGAGAACGACAACAGCCAGATCGGCCACGAGGCGACCGTAAGCAAGATCGGCGACGAGGAGATTTTCTACCTGATGAGTCGTGGCCTGTCGGAACAGAAGGCCACATCGGTCATCGTCACCGGCTTCTTCGAAGAGTTCACCAAACAATTGCCATTGGAGTACTCGGTTGAGATGAACCGGCTCATCGAGCTGGAAATGGAAGGTTCGGTTGGCTAGCCGCCTCCTGACCTCACCTTCTATCGTCTCGTCGCGATCGCTTCAGAGCTAGACCATGACAAGTAAAGCCGGAGCCGCTGTCGGCGTAACCGATGAAAACCTGCTCAACACCCTTTCGGTTTCCCAATCCGAGCCCGACTGGCTGCTGGAACGCCGTCTCAAGGCGTGGTCCCATTACGAGTCGCTTCCCCTTCCGCTACTGACCGACGAGAAATGGCGTCGTACCGACCTCGGCGGGCTTGACCCGACGGGCTTCAACGCCTTCGGCGAAAACGGTTATACCGACGGTTCTTCCAACGCCGCGCGCAGTGCGCTCGCGAATTCAAAATTTGCAGGTCAAAATTTGCAGGTCGATTGGTTCCACCAATCAAATCGCCTCGATTCAGCGCTCGCCTCGAAGGGCGTCATCTTTTGCTCCATGGACGAAGCCGTCCGCGAGCACCCCGATCTGGTGCAGCAGTACCTGCCGACGGAAATCCTTGAAGGTTCCATGGCCAAATTCGACGCCCTCCAGGCCGCTTTCTGGCGCGGTGGCAATTTTCTCTTTGTGCCTGACGGCCTCGAGGTGGAAGTGCCACTGCACAGCTTCCTCTGGGTGACTGGACCCGGGATCGCCACGTTCAGCCAGACAACTGTTGTTGTAGGCCGTGGCGCCAGCGTCCAGTTTGTCGACGAACAGGCCTCTGCCACCACCGACGCATCGGCCCTCGCTGGCGGTCGAGTTGATCTATTTATCGGGGACAACGCCCGCCTGGACTACACCTTCATCCAGGATTGGGGCCTGCACACTTCCGCATTTAAGACCGTACGCGCGCAGTTGGGGCGTGACTCCGCGTTCAATTATGCGGAGTTCGCGCTGGGTAGCGGTCTCGCGAAATCATTGGTTGAGGGCACCATGCCGCAGCCCGGCGCGCGCTGCGAACTCTGGGGACTCTCCCTGCTGGACGGCAACCGTCATCTAGATCACGAAACCCACCAGCACCACATCGCCGACCACACCTTTAGCAATTTGATGTACAAAGGCGTACTGCGAGAGCAGGGCCGCTCGGTGTTCTACGGGATGATCACCATTGAAGACACCGCCGGCCAGAGCAACTCGTACCAGGCCAATGACAATCTTCTGCTGAGCGACGAAGCTCGCGCCGACTCGATACCCGGGATGGTAATCAAGACCTATGATGTCCGATGCACCCATGGCGCAACCATTGGGCGGCTTGATGAGGAAGAGCTATTTTATCTGCGTAGTCGCGGATTCACCCGCGAGCAGGCCGAGTGGCTCGTGGTGCGTGGCTACCTCGGCCCGGTCTTGGACCGCGTTACCAACGATCAGGTCCGTGAAGACATCGAGGCGGTCGTCCTGCGCCGGGCCGCCTCCAGAGACTAGCGAGTAGCACCATCGATCCAGGAAGATACGCGGTCTGTCCCGTGGCCCAACTGGCCGAAGGCAAGAGCATTCAGGCACGGGTCGGCGATAGCCTGATTGCCGTATTTAACGTCAAAGGCAAGCTGCACGCCCTCGCCGATCTGTGCAGCCATGCGCAGGCCTCGCTGTCCGAAGGCGACGTGAGCCTCGGAGCCGTGGCCTGTCCCCGGCACGGAGCTCGATTTGACCTGGAAACCGGGGAAGCGCTGTCCCTCCCGGCCACTCGACCAGTCGCCACTTTCCCTGTCGAAATCGCCGATGGCGAAATTGTGATTAGCGTCCCCTAGCCCGATCTATTTGCTGAAAACGTCGCCAAGGAGCGATCCGCAAAATGGCCCTAGCCGACAAGACGACCCCCATCCCCTCCCGGGCACCCGGCTCGGGCCTACAGCCCGATTTTCCGATATTGCAGAGGCAGGTCAACGACCACCCGCTTGTGTATCTGGACAATGCGGCCAGCTCCCAGAAGCCGGAGTCGGTCATTGACGCGCTGGACGATTACTACCGTAATCACAACGCCAACGTCCATCGCGGCATTCACACGCTGAGCCAGGAAGCCACCAATCTCTATGAGGGCGCTCGGGCGAAAGTAGCCCGTTTTATCGGTGCAGCCCACTCCCACGAGATCATCTGGACACGCGGCACCACCGAATCGATCAACCTCGTCGCCCATTCCTGGGGCCGAAAGTTCCTGCGGCCCGGAGATCAGATCCTGACCACCGAACTCGAACATCACAGCAACATCGTCCCCTGGCAGTTGCTCGCCCAGGCCACCGGCGCCGAGTTCAAATACATTCCCCTCCAGAACGACGGCGACCGGCTCGGCCCCGAAGATTTTGAACGGATGATCACACCGCGCACCCGGCTGATCGCCCTCACCCAGATGTCTAACGTGGTAGGCACCATCTTGCCCGTGAAAGAGATCGCCGAAGTCGGCCATCGTCACGGGGCGGTCGTACTCGTCGACGGCGCGCAGTCCGTACCCCACATGCCCGTCGACGTCACCGATCTCGGCGTCGACTTCATGGCCTTTTCCGCCCACAAAATGCTCGGGCCGACCGGCATAGGCGTGCTGTACGGTCGCACCGAGATCTTGGAGACGATGGACCCGTATCAGGCCGGGGGCGACATGATCTCCACCGTCTCGATGGAAAAATCGACCTGGAACTCCCTACCTTACCGGTTTGAAGCCGGTACTCCTCACATATCCGGCCCCATCGGACTCGGCGCCGCCGTCGACTACCTCTCCGCAGTAGGCATGGACGCTATCAACCAGCACGAACAAAAGCTCACCCGTTACGCCCTGGAAAAACTGGGGCACATCTCAGGAATTTCGCTGTACGGCCCCGAAGATCCAACCACCCGGGGAGCAGTAGTCGCCTTTAACGTTGGCGACGTACATCCCCACGACATCGGTCAGGTATTGGACAGTTACGGGGTTGCCACTCGCGCAGGCCACCATTGCGCCCAGCCGCTAATGCGAGTGCTCGGCGTCGGCTCAACCGTGCGCGCCAGTTTTTACCTCTACAATTCAGAGGATGATGTCGACGCCCTTGTTGATGCGGTAACCAGAGCAGTCTCCTACTTTTCCAGTTAATGCTTGACGACCTTTACAAAGAGATAATCCTCGACCATTACAAATCTCCCCGCAATCGCGGCGAGGCGGCCAACCACGACATCAAGGCCCGGGGCCTGAACCCGCTTTGCGGGGATGACATTGAGATCACGCTCACGGTCGAAGACGGCGTAATCCGGGAGGCACGCTTCGACGGGCACGGCTGCTCGATCAGTCAGGCTTCAGCTTCCATGCTCACCGAAGAACTCCTGGGGCGGAGCGTCGACGAAGCGATCGGGTTGGCAGACAAGGTTCGCGGGATGATGAAAGGCGAGATTGAGACCGACGGCGAGGAACTTGGCGACATCGAGGCACTCCGCGGCGTGCAGAAATTTCCAGTTCGGATCAAGTGCGCCACACTCGCTTGGAACGCCCTGAAGCTCGGCATCCAAGAACATCTTCGCGGTTCCGAAGCCGATTTAAGCCGCACTGATGACGGCGCGGCCATCTTTACTGACGAGTAAGACCGCTACACTATTTTCCGGCAGCCGATTAGCCGCACCCTCGAAGGGATTGCATGTCGCGGAACGTCGACTGGGATCTGACGGCGGTTTTCCTCGACCTGGATGACACTCTTTCCGACGAGCTTCATCACATGCGCTCCGCTTACGCGGCATCCCTTCGCCAGCTCAGTAATCGGCTAACACCGTGGCAGGCCGAGGAAGCGCTTGACCGTTATATGGAAATCGCCACGGATTTGTACCGGCGTAACGCCTGGGATGAGCTGACCCGGGAGCAACGTCTCGAACTTGCCCTCAAACGGGCAAATGTAGCGCCGGATGCCCAACTTCCGGCGGCGATCGTTCGCGGCTTCTTCAAGAACTACCACGAGGGGGTGCGACTGCTGCCAGGAGCGAAACGGTTGCTGAACGCGGCCAAGCGCTATCGCACCTGCCTGATAACCAACGGGGAGACCGATCGACAGCGTCAGAAATTACGTCGGCTGTCGCTTGACAAGTGTTTCGACCACACCTTGATCAGTGAAGAGATCGGAATTCGAAAACCCGATCCGGCCATATTTCGCCGAGCGCTCGATCTCACTGACGCAAACCCCGATCAGGCCGTCATGATCGGTGACAATACCATCGCCGACATCGCGGGCGCAGCGGCCCTCGGAATTCGCACTATCTGGGTAAACCTACATAGCTGGGAGTACCCTCCGAAAACCGCGATGCCCGATTGCCAAGTGCCGGACGCAGCGGCCGCGGCAACGTTGTTAGAAACGCTCACGGCCTAAGACCAAACTCCGTCTTTCGCTTTCAAAATCGCGTCTGCGAAATGCGAGCCGCTCGCTCATCTCTTGCGGCGCGGCCGCCCGTTTCTATGTGAATGTCCTAACACACTCACGCAATCGGATATTCGTCTACATTTAGCCGGTAATAGCTCATTACGGGGTTGAGATCGGAATTATGCCCGATCTCAGCGGACATATACACAATGGTATCGATTCCCTGATTATCATAATAGACCGTTTGATTGTTATTAATCGTCCTTAAGTGCGCGGCTGTATCGTCTCTATCTACGATGCCCTATCTGGCCCGGAACCCGATAATTCTTTTGTAGCAACTAAGCAAATTCGGGGAGCTACCCCGGAAGAAAGGGAGCTGCAGAGATGACCGCGATAAGGAAGATTGGCTGGATGGCGGCGGTACTGGTAAGAGTGGCGCTGATTGGTATTGGGATCGCTTTTGTGGCCCTGGGTGTGGATGCGAAGGATAGGTTGCGCACGGCGATGGTCGCTGAGGACATCTACACCGGCAAGGATGCGGCCATTCCGAATGCGCTCATTGCCAATGCGGCGACGGCGGAAGCGCAAGAGGCGCTGCTAACGGAGCACACGCTCGGGCGCTTTGGCCCTTACAGCGGCATGGACCGCGAGGACCCGAATCGGGAGACCTACCTGACGGCTCTGACGATGCGGAACGCATTGAATCTGAGCGTGATGGGGTTCGGAGTTAGCGACCTGGCGATCGGAACCGGAGCGGTTGTGATCCTGCTGGGAGCGAGCACGGCCCTGTTCATGGCCCCGGCGCTGTACACGCTGCGGCGACCGACCGCGGCTGCCTAAGCCCCCCCGCTCGGCTACCGCCGGGGGGGGGTAGCCGAGCTCTTCTAATCCGCCGGGATGCTAGTCGCCCTCTAGTTCCCCCAGGCGATTCCACAGGTTTGAATCGCGTTCGAGACGGATGGGCCGTCCGGAGTCGTTGACGAGAGCGTGAGTAGTTTTTGCAGTTGCGACGACCGACCCATCGAGCCGGACTTCGTATCGAAACTCGAGACGGGCGCGGCTGCGACCGACCAGCCAAAGAGCGATTTCGATCTGGTCCTCGGAACGCAATGACCGGCGAAACTCGGCAGAGCAGGCAGTTACGGGAAAGTGGATACCAGAGTCTGCGATTGTCCAGTAGCTGACTCCGATTCCCCTGAGAAGACCCAACCGCGCCTCTTCCAGCCAGCGGAAGAAGTTGGAGTGATGCACGATTCCGCCGGCGTCGGTATCGGAGAATCGGACCCGTAGCGGTTCGATGTGGTCCGGGGCCCGGCCGTCTCCGGTCTCCGCTTCAGTTGCCATGCAAGCTGCCTGCCACTTTCTTCTTGATTTCGCCCGGTGCCCGGGGCGGCCGCCGCCTGCCGGTTTCGTCAGTCGGCAATGGCAAAGACAACCTGCACGGACACGCTGGCAGAGTAGCCGCCACTCGAAATGGGCGGGCTGCCGCCGAGCTCGGAGATGCTGACTATTTCGCCCAGCTGGACTCCGGCCTCCCGGGCCAGTTGCTCGGCGTGCCGGCGGGCGTTGGCGATGGCGTCAGCGCGAGCTTGAGCCTTCAGCGCCTCTTCGTCGGCTACCGCAAAGTCTACGTTCTGAATGTTGTTGGCGCCGACATCCAGGGCAGCCTGCAGAACGTCGCCAACGCCATCTACATCACGGACGACGGCTCGCACCTGATTGGTGAGGTGAAAGCGAACCTCGCCGGTCGGCCCGGTCTGGTCATAGACCTGCTCCATCCACATGCTGAAGCCGGTGGTCTGGATGTCGACGGCGTCCAGGCCCTGTTCGAGAAGCTGCTCGGTGACGGCGGTCATGAGCGCATTGTTTTCGTCAATCGCGGTCCCGGCATCGTCAGCAACGGTCTCGACGCCCAGGGTCACCTAGGCGATGTCGGGCGCGGCGGTCGCGGTGCCGGTTCCGCCGGCGGCGATCGTGCAGGTTGTTTCGCTGCCGGTGTCCAGCGAAATGCGCTCGGGCACGCTGATAATCGGCGCCGGGGCGGCTGCCGGCTCCTGAGTCGAACTCACCGGTAGCACGAGCAGTATCGCCACGGCTACGATCGCGATAGCCACGACCGATACGGCGGTCAGCGATCCAAAAAACCATTTCTCGCGACCGGATATGTTTTCCACTCCTATGTTGTTGAGAACACTTTCAATAAGGTCTTCGCCATGATGACGCAGCCCGCGCCCAGAATGTTCCCGGGAGAGGGGCAACTCTTTTCAGACACAGCCTGTGCCTTCTAGTAGCGGCAGCCATAGGCTCAGGCACAGCCTGCTTTTTTTAGCAGCGGACGCCAAAGGGGGGATGGCCACGGAGACGGCGGGCTGAATCTCGTAACCAATGTAACGTCGGCATTACCCACTCGCCAGTAGAAACATTTTTTCGGAACTTGGCTGGGAGTGCGGAATTCGGGTCGGGGAAGTGGGATCGAAGCTGTTCACAGGCTGGGATTTACAGAGTAGAAGGCGGAAGTCGCCGCAGGCCGGTCGTTTCGGGGGTAGGTTGATAGCCGGTGTGTAAATGGGGCGTTTGAGAGAGTGGGATTTGCGGCATGCGGCGCCAAGTTGAGATGGAAATCAATCGATCAATCCTTGTGGGTATCCGGTCCGGAATACTAGCAGTCAATAGTTGGTAGATTGAGTGAGGAACGTGGTCGCCGGGGGCTAGTATCTTCGGCAGCAGTGGACAGAGATACTTGAGGAGGCAAGAGCTATCGGAATTACGAGTCGTTGGGCGGGTAGGGAAGAGGCGGGGGGAGATCGTCGTTAAGGCTGAGGGGGAGGAGCGGAAGGGAGCGAAGGGGAAAGCGACATCGGCGATGGGTGTGATTTCGACGGCGAATATTGAAATCGGGCCGGACTTCCAGATGGCGCTGGATCACATCGATAAGGAAGGGCAGTCGGCGTTCATCACGGGAGTGGCGGGAACCGGTAAGTCGACGCTTCTACAGTATTTCCAGGAGACGACTAAGCGAGCGGTGGTGGTGCTGGCGCCGACGGGGATTGCGGCGATAAACGTGCGCGGGCAGACGATTCATTCGTTCTTCCGCTTTCCACCGAAGCTGATTGAGCCGGCGGAGCTGAGTCGCGGTCGCAACACAAGCCTGTATGAGAATCTAGAAACGCTGGTGATCGATGAGGTCTCGATGGTGCGGGCGGACCTGATGGACGGGATCGATCGGGCGATGAGGGTCAATCGAGGCCGGGAGGGGGAGCCGTTTGGCGGGGCGCAGGTGGTGTTGTTCGGGGATCCGCATCAACTGCCACCGGTGGTGGCGGACGGGGACCTGGGGGAGTACCTGCGGGACCTTTATGGAGGTATCTATTTCTTCCACGCGTCGGCGGTGAAGAACAATCGCCTACGCCTGATCGAGCTGACGGAGAGATATCGACATCGAGACGCGGGGTTCATATCGATATTGGACGCGATTCGAAACAATGAAATGGACGAGTACACGCTGGACGAGCTGAATCAGCAGGTGACCGATCCGATGGCGCCGGAGGACATGGAGGGGTATGTGACGCTGACGCCGACGAATGCGGCGGCGAACAACATCAACGCGGCGATGCTGGAGGGCCTGGGCGGGCGGGAGTATGAGTACGGGGCGACGGTGAGCGGGAGTTTTGGGGAGAGGGCGTTTCCGACGGATACGAGATTGAAATTGCGGGAGGGAGCGCGGGTGATGACGCTGAAAAACGACCCGGCGGGCAGGTGGGTGAACGGGACGCTGGCGACGGTGGCGCGGCTGACGGACAGGAGGGTGTGGATTACGACGAAGGACGGCGAGCACGAGCTGAAGCGGTCGGAATGGGATAAGACCAAGTACGAGTACGACGCGACGACGAGACGAATCGAGCAGAACGTGACGGGGTCGTTTAAGCAATTTCCGATCCGGCTGGCGTGGGCGTTGACGATTCACAAGTCGCAGGGTCAGACGTTTGACAAGGTGTTCATCGATTTTGGGCGAGGGACGTTCGCGCACGGGCAGGCGTATGTAGCGCTGAGCCGGTGCAGGACGCTTGAAGGGGTGAGGCTGGGGAGGGCGGTGAGGCCGAGCGACATCTTGCTGGATCGGGCGGCGCTGGAGTATCGGGAGGCATTTTCTTAGGCGGGTTGAGTGGGTTGCGGCGGCGGGGTTAGACGGGAGCGAGGTCGGCCCAGGTGGGTCCGGCTGCGATGTCGACCTTTAGGGGGACGGAGAGCCTGTAAGCGCCTTCCATGACTTCGCGGGCGAGTTCGGCGAGGGCGGGTACGTCTGATTCGGGCAGCTCGAAGAGGAGCTCGTCGTGGACCTGCAGGATCATGCGGATGGGCAGGCCGGAGTCGGCGAGGCGGGTGTCCATCTGGATCATGGCGATTTTCATGATGTCGGCGGCAGTGCCCTGGATGGGCATGTTGATGGCCATGCGCTCGCCGGCCTGGCGCTGGGTGTGGTTGCGAGCGCGAAGCTCGGGGAGATAGCGGCGGCGGCCGAGGAGGGTGGAGGCGTAGCCGTGGGAATGGGCGGACTTGATGGTGTCGTCCATGTATGTGCGGATCGCGGGGTATTTCTTGAAGTAGGACTCGATGAGCTCTTTGGCGTCGACGATGGAGAGGTCGGTGCGGGCGGCGAGGCCGTGCTGGGTGATGCCGTAGATGATGCCGAAGTTGGTGGTCTTGGCGACGCGGCGCTGGGTGGCGGTGACGGCGTCGGCGGCGACTTCGAACATCTGGGAGGCGGTGGCGGTGTGGATGTCTTCGTCGTTGAGAAAGGCGCGGATCATAAACTGATCTTCGGAGATGTGGGCGAGGACGCGGAGCTCGATCTGGGAGTAGTCGGCAGCTAAAAGGACGTGACCTTTTTCTTCGGCGATGAAGGCTTTGCGGATGAGCTGGCCACGCTCGGTGCGGACGGGGACGTTTTGCAGATTGGGATTGTTGGAAGAAAGACGGCCGGTGGCGGCGACGGTCTGGCTGAAAGTGGTGTGGAGGCGGCCGGTGCGAGGATTGACGAGGGCCGGGAGGGCGTCGACGTAGGTGCCTTTGAGCTTGTCGAGCTCGCGGTATTCGAGGACGCGGCCGATGATGGGGTGGGCTTCGAGGCGGTCTTCGAGGACCTGGCGGGAGGTGGAGAACTGGCCGCCGGGGGTCTTGGGTCCGGGAGGGAGTTCGAGCTCTTCGAAGAGGATGGCGCCGAGTTGCTTGGGGGAGTTGATGCTGAATTCGCGGCCGGCGTCTTTGTGGATGGCGGTGCGGAGGGCTTCGAGCTCGGAGCCGAGCTCGGTGGACGTTTTTTTCAGGAGCTCGGAGTCGAGCTTGACGCCGTGCTCCTCGACGCGAGCGAGGACGGCGATGAGGGGCATTTCGATGTCGTTGAGGAGGTCGTCGAGGCCGCGGTCGGAGAGGTCGGCGCGGAGGTCCGCGGCGATGGGAAGGAGGGTGGAGGCGCGATCGGCGGCGGCGGCGGCGAGGACGTCGGGTTCGAGACCGGGGAGGCCGAGCCCGCGGGGCCACTCGGAGGCGGAGGGTTCGAGCTGCACCTGGAGGCGGTTGAGGACGATGTCGTCGAGGGTGTTGAGGCGGGCGGAACCGCCGAGGAGATAGGCGCCAATGCCGGCGTCGAAGTCGATGCCGGCGGCGTCGAGGTCCAAGGGTTGGAGGGAGCGCAGGAGCTCCTTGGCCTGGTAGGTGATCTTGGCGGCGGCCGGGTCGGCGAGCCATTCGCTGAAGAGGGTGAGGAGACCGGAGTCGACATCGCCGTCGGTGGTGAGGATAGGGAGATACCAGCGGGAGTCGGAATCGGGGGCGAGTCCGAGGCCGGCGAGGACGGGGCCTTCGGCGGTGTCTTTGATGACGGGGAACAGGCCGGCGCCGGTGGCGGCGGCGGATTTAAGGGCTTTGAGAAGGAGGCGGGCGGCCTTTTCGTCGGTGACGGTCTGGACGGCGGGGCGGTCGGGGCAGTCGCTGGCGAAGAGGCCGAGCTGGCGATCGGCGCCAGTGGCGCTACTAGTGGCGCCGGCGGTGCCGGCTTTGGCGTTGTCAAAAGTGAATGGCAAACGCTTTTCGAGACTGCGGAACTGGAGCTCGGCGAACAGCTCGCGGATCCGTTCGAGATCGGGCTGCCAGACACGGGCTTTTTCGAGGTCGAGTTCGATGGGAAGGTCGGTGACGATGGTGGCGAGCTTGCGGCTCAGGAGGGCGAGTTCGTGGTTTTCGGGAGGCTCGAGGGCTTTGCGGGCGCGGCCGGTGAGGGAGTCGACGCTGGCCAGGATGGTGTCGAGATCGCCGTACTTATTCAGGAGGGTGATGGCGGTCTTTTCGCCGATGCCGGGGACGCCGGGGATGTTGTCGGATGAGTCGCCCTGGAGAGCTTTGAGATCGATGATCTGGGAGGGGACGAGACCGGACCAGCGCTCGGCGACCTTCTCGGCATCGTAGATGACGGGCTCGCCGGTGCGGGGATTGGTGGTGACAACACCGACGTTGTCGTTGATGAGTTGGAAGGCGTCGCGGTCGCCGGTGACGAGGAGGACGCGGAGGCCCTGTTTGACGCCGTCGCGGGCCATGAAGCCGAGGATATCGTCGGCTTCGAAGCCGGGAAGCTCGTAGCGAGGGAGGCCTAGGGCGGAGACCACCTCGCGGACGCGATCGAACTGGGGGATGAGCTCGTCGGGGGGCGCTTCGCGATTGGCCTTGTATTCGGGAAAGACCTCTTTGCGGAAGGTGGGGGCGGGGGTGTCGAAGGCGACGATGATGTATTCGGGCTGGACCTGGGAGACGACGCGGAGGAGAAGGTTGACGAATCCGTAGACGGCGTTGGTGTATTCGGTTTCGCCTTTCTCGTTGGTAATAGAGAAGTGAGCGGGGACGGCGTAGAAGGCGCGGAAGATCTGGGACATGGCATCGATGACGACAAGAGTGGGGCGGGAGGCGTAGCCGTCGGTCTTTGCCAAGGGATCCTTCCGGGGCGGATGGCGGCTCCGACGCGGGCCCAGACAGGGGACGGGCGGCGGGGCGGGAGACGCAATATTACAGCTTCATTACATAAGGCCGCTCTAGCTTGGAGGGGCGCGGATGCGGCTCGTAGGATCGTATCGAATTTGAAAAAGCAATGTGAATTGCAGCGAGGGGACCACAATGAGGCCGATGATTCAGAGAGTCGAGGACGGAAAGGCCGAAGCCCGCCGGGCGGTTCGAGCGGGGGAGCGGTTGTTGAGCTGGATGGAAAAGGAAACTGCAGAAAGAGGGCCGGGGCGACCGGGGATCGAGACCGCGCAGTTTGGCAAAGGCGAGCTGGTGTACGCGGCGGACGACCGGGCGGCGGGAGTGTATGTGGTGGTGAGCGGCCGGGTGAAGATATTTCGGCTGTCGATGGATGGGCGGGAAATAATCCTACGCATCCTGGGCAAGGGTGATCTGTTCGGGGAAGACTGCCTGATGGTGGAACAAAGCTGTGAGAGTTTCGCGGAAGCAATCGCCACGACGGAGTTGAGATATATAGCCAGGGACCTGGTGATCGAACGGATGGGGCAGGACGCGATGCTGGGGATGGCGCTGTTCGAGATCGCGGGAGCGCGCTTGCAGGAGACGCAGAAGCTGGCGGAGAGGCTGGCGTTTGACGCGGTGACGAGCCGGGTGGCGAATCTGCTGCTGGAGTCGACTGAAAATAAGGAGTCGAGAGGCGAGGCGGCGGTGACGCTGGAGTCGGGCCTGACGCACCAGCAGATGGCGGGAATGATCGGGACAACGCGGGAGACATTTACTTCGACGATAAGCCAGCTAGCGGCGGCGCACATCGTAAAGCCGCAACGGCGACGGCTGGAAATCCTGGGCGTGAGCGCGCTGCAAAGCATCGCGTGATGCCTAATTAGCCCCCCACTGGCCCCGGAGCGGGCCGTCGCTCCGGGGCCTACTTTTTATATTGGGGTGGAGGGGGGTTGAGCCGGTGGTGACGGTTCAGTCGGGAGGGTCGGAGACGCCGTGGATGGAATCGCGCCAGGCGTCGATGCGTAGGGACTGAGCGCGGCCGCCGCGCTTGACGTTGACGACTTCGGCGATGGCGGCGAGGGCGATTTCCTCGACGGTTTCGGCGCCAAGGTCGACGCCGAGGGGGGCGTAGACCTTGTGGAGGGCGTCGGCGGAGACGCCGGCGGCGATGAGGTTCTGGTGGACGATGAGGACGCGCCGGCGGGAGCCGATCATGCCGATGTAGCGAGCGTCGCTGGCGGCGATCTGCTCGAGAACCTGCTCGTCAAACGCGTGGGCACGGGTGACGAGGATGATGTAGGTGGAGGCGTCTATGGTGAGGCCGGCGAGGGCGGGGGCGAAGTCGGCGGCGATGACTTCGGCGGCTTCGGGGAAACGCTCTGGACTGGCGAAGTCGGAGCGATCGTCGAGGACGGTGACCTCGAAGCCGAGGATGGAGGCGATCTGGCAGATGGGAATGGCGATGTGGCCGGCGCCGACGAGTATGAGGCGGTCGACGGGAGCGAGGGGCTCGAAGTAGACGTGAAGAGAGCTGGAAGCGCGACGGTCTAAGGAGGTGCCGTCGGCGGCAAATTGCTCGAGCCGGACGCGGCCGGCGGAGAGGGCCCGGCCGGCGGTGGCGCGGATGGCGCCGGCGAGAGGGCCGGTGGGAAGTTCGGGGTCGGCGCGGCCGCCGGCGTGGACCACGGTTTTAAGTCCGACGGGGTACCCGGTGAATTCGGACGAGGAGGAGACGACGGTGACGAGGACGGCCGGGGTGCGGCTATCGAGAACTTCGAAAACGCCGGCGGCGAGCTCGTCGGTCAAGCGGGGGCGGGTTCGCCGGGACGCCAGAGGTCGACGAAGACGTCGACGGTGCCGCCGCAGACGTCGCCTTCGCCTTTGAAGTCGTCGACGAGATCGACGTCAAAAAAGCGGGGCTTGCCGTCGGCGAGGGCGTGGGCGGCTTCGCGCCAGACATCGGCTTCGACGCAACCACCGCCAACGCTGCCCATGCCGGCGCCGTCCTCGAAAACGAGCATGCGGGCGCCGGGCTTACGAGGAGTGGAGCCGCGAGAGCCGACGATGGTGGCCATGGCGACGGTCTGGCCGAGCCCGTTTCGTCTCTGGATTTCCTGGAGGAGTGCTTTCAAGCGGGTCGCCGTTCTGATGGTTGAGCGGGTGGGACGGGTGATGGAGCCGTTTCCTATGTAGCCGCCCCGGTACACAGATTCTACAATCCAGGGAGCAAGTCGTGGTGAGCAATTCCACGATGGGAGCGAGATCGCGATAACGCCGAGGTAGCGGCGGGAGGCAGAGTGCCGGAATTACCAGAGGTGGAGACGGTGGCGCGGTATCTGCGGGAGATGGTGATTGGCAAGCGGGTGGTGGGGGTGGAAATCCTGGATGAGCGCTTCGCGGAGCTGGAGGAGAGGCACGAGCTGGTGGGGCGGCGGGTGGAGCAGGTGGGGCGGCGGGGCAAGTATCTGTCGCTCGTGCTGGATGATGGGTGGGTGCTGCAAATTCACCTGATGATGGCGGGACGGCTGCTGGTGCGACCGGAGGGGTGGGAGGAGGATCGGTTCTTGAGATTGCTGATGCGGGTCGAGGATGGGCTGGAGCTGCGGTTTTGCGATATGCGCAGGTTCGGGAGGGTGGGGCTGATGGACGCGGCGGAGTATCGCGCGTTCGGCCGGAGGCTGGGTCCGGAGCCGCTGTCGGGAGGGTTTACGGCGGTGCGGTTGCGGCAGGTAATGAAGGGGAGAAAGACGGCGCTGAAGAGCGCGTTGTTGAATCAGAAACTGATCGCGGGGATCGGAAATATCTATGCGGATGAGGCGCTGTGGCGAGGCCGGCTGCATCCGCTGAGAACGGCGGGAGGACTGTCGGCAGGGGAGGCGCAGCGGCTGCATCGAGGGATAAGGAAAGCTCTGCGGGAAGGACTGGCGGCGGGGGGGACGACTTTCAGCCAGTATCGAAACGCGGAGGGTGGGGCGGGGGAGTATCAGCGGGAGTTGAGGGTGTTTCAGCGGACTGGGGAGAAGTGCTTTCGCTGTCGGGGAGTGATCGAGCGGATCGTGGTGGGGGGGCGGTCGACGCACTTTTGTCCGCGGTGTCAGCCGGAGTCGGACGAGTCCGCGAGGTCAGACCGAAGCGGGCGGAGCCGCTGAGGTGGATTCGGGGTCGTGAGGAGGGACGCGGAGGGTGCGTTCGTGGCGAAAGGTGACCTGGCCGGGGCCGGCGCCGCGGATGGGACGGACGTTCTTGCGGGCGGTGACGTCGACTTCGACGTTGCGGTCGGCGGCGGCGCGGCTGTAAAAGGCGGCAATGCCGGCGGCGGCGGTTAGGACGGAGTCGGGGACGACCTGGCCGGCGAGATGCAGGATGACGTGGGCGCCGGGGATACCGCGGGCGTGTAGCCAGAGATCGTCGGGCCGGGCCTGCCTGAAGGTGATGGTGTGGTTCTGGGTGGCGTTGCGACCGACGAGGACGGTGAAGCCGTCGAGGTCGAATTCGCGGGGGCCGGGTGGGGCGGCGGAGCGGCGACGGCGGCGAGTTTTCCCGGAGGGGACGGAGTCGGTGATGGTTTTCGCCAGGATTGCCTCGATGGCGCGGAGCTCCGGATCGGCGGCGGCGAGGGTGATGTCGAGCTCGATCTGCTCGATGAATTCGAGGTCTAGCTCGACTTTGCGGAGCCGGAGCGGGGTGCGCTTGGCGGCGGTGCGAGCGCTCTTGTAACGCTTGAAAAAGGCCCCGGCGTTCTGCACGGGGGTGAGGCGGGGGTTGAGGTCGATGGCGATGGAGTTGAGTTCGATCTCGGTGGCGCCGGTGGGGATTTCGGTCTGGTGGGCGAGGAGGAGCTCGCCGCTTTCCCGAAGGATGTCGGCTTCGCGGCCCTGGTCGGCGGAGCGGCGGAGGGCGACGAGTTTGGTCTCGGCACGGCGGCGGGCTTCGGCGAGGCGCCGCCGGAGGGCGCGGCGGAGGTCGGAATCGACAACCAGGGTGGGAGCGCCGGGGGCTGAGATGACTTCGGTGATGGCGGCGGAGATGGAGGGGCGAGGCTGGCGGTCGGCGTAGTGAGTGAGCTCGTATGGGGCGTAGGCGGCGGGGAGGCCGTCGAGGAGAGCGAGCCAAGCTTCGGGAGGACCGGTATCAACGGCGGTGACGATGTCCTGAAGAGCGGAGAGGGGCGGGTCCCAGTCGGCGACCTCGGCGGCGGGGTGGAGGGGATGGAGGCCGGCGCGATGGAGGCACTCGCGGGCGAGCAGGGGGCTGACTCCGGCGGCGGCGTCGAGGAGGATGCGCCAGGCGGGATCGTCGGGTTTAGCGGCGGCCAGTGATTGAAGATCGGTGGGAGTGAGCCCGGACGGAGGCGGGCGCTGGACGGGTGGGGGGCTTACGTAGTCGAGATGGGGAACGATCTGGCGGTAGCGGCTCATGCCGGGGCCGACGCGGCGGTGGGAGTCCATGATGCGGCCGGCGGAGTCGATGAGGATGAGATTGCTCTGGCGGCCGATGGTTTCGAGGATGAGGGTGACGGAGCCGGTCTCGTCGGATTCGGAGAGGTAGCAGGAGAACTCGAAGGTGAGGATGCGCTCCAGGGGCGGCTGGTGGATGCGGGTGAGTCGGCCGCCGCGGACGTATTTGCGCAGGAGCAGCAGGAGCGGGGAGGCGCCGTCGACGCCGCGTTTGAGTTTGGATTCGACAAGATGGGCGCGGGCGCGGCCGGGCTCGGCGCAGAGGAGGAGCTGGTGGGCGACGCCGTTGGCGTAGATTTCGAGTCCGAGGGAGCTCTGGTCGGGGAGGAGAGTTCGCTGGACACGGCCGTCGAGGAGGGCGGTGGTGAGCTGACGTCTCACGGCGAGGGCTGTGAGGGAGTCGAAGTTCATTGTTCCCGGGTCGGACCGGCCATTCGTGCGCGGATGCGATCTTCGCCGACGGCGCCTTCAACTCCGGGACCTTCGACGAGGAGGGAGGCGGCGGCGCTGGCGAAGCGGCAGGCGTCGACAGCAGAGCCGGTGCGGTGATATTCGACGAGGAAAGCGCCGCAGAAGCCGTCGCCGGCACCGGTGGGATCGACTTCGTTGGCGGGATAGGTGGGGACGTGGGTGATGGAGCCGGCGGTGTGGATTTCGGTGCCCCGATCGCCGAGGGTGACGATGGCAAGTTTGGCGGCGTCTAGGTAACGCTGGCACTCTTCGTCGGAGTTGGGATCGTGCTCGCTGAAGATGAGGACGTCGGCGCGGCGAAGGACGGTATCGTAACCCTCCCACTCTTTCGGCTGGATGAGGCCGTCGGGAAGGCGCCGGCGGAGCCAGCCCTGGGGGGTGACGCCGACGAGGGAGTCGGAGCCGAGGTGGTGGACGAGGTCGGGGGAGATTTCGCCGGTGAGGGGGCCGAGGTGGACGATAGGAGCGGCGAGCCAGGGTTCGGGGATGTCGTCGACGGTGAGGGGATTGGCGAGGGCGAGGCAGTACTGGACGCGGCCGTCGAGCTTATAAATGTTGTGGTAGATGGTGGATTCGGCGGATTCGACCCAGCGGAAGTCGGTGTCGGGGAGCTGCCGGGTGGCGAGGGCGCGACCTTCGGCGTCGGCGGAGGAGACGACTCCGAGGGAGACGTCGAGGGCGCGGACGACGGCGCCGGCGAAGGAGACGGTGCCGCCGAGGAGATAACCGTCGTCGACTTTATCTCTGATGATGTGGCCGACGATCACATAGTCGGGCGTGGTGGGGTCCGCCATGGGATCGATGGGTTAGACGGCGGGACCGATGACGACGCGGCGCTCGCGGCCTTCACCGATGCTGTAGGTGCGGATGTCCTCGGACTCGGCGAGGGCCATGTGGATCATGCGGCGTTCGTGGGCGGGCATGGCCTCGAGGGTGATGGGCTCGTTGTTCTCGCGGACCTCCTCGGCGATTTCGAGGGCGAACTTGCCCAATTCTTCTGCGCGGCGCTGGCGGTAGCCGTCGACGTCGATGATGACGCGGACGCTGCTGCGGGCCATGCGGCCGAGCATGGAATTGACGAGGAAGCCTAAGGCGCGGAGGGTCTCGCCGTTGGGCCCGATGAGGGAATCGAGGGCTTCGGAATCGCCGACGACGTTGAGGGAGATTAGGTCTCCGGCGGTGCGCTCGACGCTGGCGTCGAAGCCCATGCGCTCGACGAGGCCCTTAATGATGTCGTTGGCGACTTCGGCGACGTCTTCGACGTCGATTTCAGCTTCGGGTAGGTCTTCGCTGGAATCGGCGGGTGAGTCAGCGGGACGGTCGTCGGCGGGTGCATCCTGCCGGGGAGAGGGTCGAGGGCGTGACTCGGGAGGAGCGGGGGGTGGGGGGGGGGG
>Ga0114996_10002739_pt1 | contig 22509 bp, 13 predicted proteins | sample ArcticOcean_MG_C_4_FD_87039 | JGI IMG/M metagenome (GOLD analysis project Ga0114996, IMG submission 87039) | Marine microbial communities from western Arctic Ocean - ArcticOcean_MG_CB4_134 | ecosystem: Environmental > Aquatic > Marine > Oceanic | place: Arctic Ocean: Canada Basin | collected... | reverse complement strand
TGGTGGAACTAGCGACGCAAAATGAAGAAACCATTCAGATCCAGCTCAATCTGGAAGATGAGCGCGTGCTCAAGGGCTCCGGCATTGCCATCGATGTTCTGCAGGCCAAGTCCCGCCTCCAATTGTCCCGCGAACGGGTGGTGCGTTTTCAGGGTGCGCTGGAAGATACCTTTTCGCGCTACATCCAGGTATTCAACGAGGCGCCGGAACTGGACGAGATGGAAGAGCCGATGCCGGCGGCCGAGTTGATACCCGGCTCACTCGACGAGGCCATTGATATCGCCCTGATCGAAAACCCGGCGATCCTCAACGGCGACCGGCTGGTAGCGGCGGCCCGGGCGAGGCGCAAATCGGCCCGCTCGGAGCTGTACCCGACCATCGATCTGGTGGGCTCGTGGAACTACGAAAAGCACAACGGCGGCACAGTCGGCACCCGCCGGGACTATTCGGTATTGCTGCAAGCGAATTGGGATTTGTTTTCCGGGCTGACGGCGCGCGCCAATATCGCCAAGGCGGCCTACGATTATTCGGCCAGCCGCGACAATTACGATTTCGCCGTGCGCAAGACGGTGGAAACCGTACGTCTTGCCTGGCAGGCGCTGAAAACCGGACGCGACCGGCTTGCGCTTCTCGAAAATGCGGTCAACATTGCATCAGAAGTCTTCGAATCCCGTAAAAAATTGCGATCCGCGGGCAAGGAAATGGTGATCAATGTGCTGGACGCGGAAAGCGAGATATCCAACGCCCGCATTAATTTCGCCTCGGCCTTTTTCGAGGGCAGGACTGCGGTCTTTCAGCTTTTGCTGGCCATGGGGCGCTTGAACGTGGCCGAGCTTGCCAGCGCCAGCGACGATGCCGGCGAAACCCTGCCCGACACCAGCGCCGAAAACGGTCAGTAGCGCCCGATAGAAAAAACGCTGATAGAAGTTACGCCGAGGCGGCTATTTGGTGGTAGCGATGAAGACGCCGTCCCAATCCTCGGGTGGTGGTTCGATCTCGTAGGCGGCAATCCGGCTTTCATAGATTTCGCACAAGATATCCAGTTTGAAGCGCTCGCCGGCCGCCGCCTTGACCGCCAATACCGCCCCAACCTCTGTCTCCGCTGCCGCCTCCGCCGCCGCGCGGACCTTGTCGGCCAGTTCCAATGCTTTGTCCCAGGCTTGATTTCGGTACGCCCTGATCATCTCCGATACAGCATCTTTGACCGCAATAAAGGTGGGGTCCTTGGCGATATCTTCATCGCCCATCAGCGCATAAATTTCTAGGCCAACCGTCTTACCCTTAACCTGAATCAGATCAAGTTCAATAGTGGCAAAATCCGGCACCTGCTGATACGTATTCGGCCCAAGAACAATATCTACCCCGTAAGTTTTGGACTGGCCTTCAAGTCGGGCAGCCGTGTTCACCGTGTCACCCAGGACTGAGTAATCCATACGCTGAGCGGTGCCCATGTTGCCGACGACGGCGTCGCCGGAATTGAGGCCGAGCCCAACTTTAAGGTCTAGATGCTTTCGCCCCTCTTCCTTAGCTTCCGCTTCCAAGCGCTGGTTTAATGGTGCCATAGCGGCGACCATTTCCAAGGCCGCGCGGCAGCCATCCTCGGCATGGTTAAGATCATCCAGCGGCGCATTCCAGAACGCCATGATGCAATCGCCCATGTATTTGTCGATGGTGCCCTTGCGCTCGATAATGATGTTGGTCAGCGGCGTCAGCAATTTGTTGATCAGAACCGTCAGTCCCTCAGCGGTGAACAGCTCCGATATAGAGGTAAAGCCGCGCACGTCGCAGAACAGAAGCGTCATATCGCGTTTGGCGCCGCCGAGAGTAAGCAGCGCCGGATCGGCGACCACAGCCTCGACCATGGCCGGCGACAGGTATTTGGAAAAGGCATCGCGGGTCTGGCGCCGTTGCGCTTCCTCGGACGCGTAGCCCATATAGGTGAGGGTGACATAAAGGGTCAAGATTGCCGTGATACCATAGGCGGCATCGATCAAAACCCTGTGCTGGTCAAACAGGTACCAAGAGGTGCCGCCGGACGCGGCGACCACGGCCAGGAAAAACAATAATGTCCATTTGGCGCCGATCCATGGCACCAGCACAATGATCATGATGCCCGAGATCAGGGCGATAAACATTTCGGCGGCATCGGCAAAGTTGGGGCGGCTCAGGAATTGTTGCGTGAGGACAGACTCGATCAGTTGCGCATGCACCTCGACCCCCGGGATGAACCGTTCGGTGGGCACGGTCTTGATGTCCAGCAGGCCAACCGCGGAAGTGCCGAGAATGGCCAGCTTGCCTTGCAATTTTTTGCGGTCCACGGTGCCTGCCAGCACATCCTTGGCCGGAATATATTTGGCTTTGTCGGTGTGGCTGAAATAGGGCCACATGCGCCCGGAACGGTCGGTGTTGGCCTTGACGCTGGGCAGCAACAGCAAGGTGAACTTGGCCGGATCGTAGCCGGCCTTAAAGCGCTGGATTTTGGTTTTGCCGAGGGCCGCGCGGTGGACCAGATGTTTCTTCTCAGGGCCATCGCTAAGCTCGGCAAATACCAGCCGGTTGTAGTCGTCCCTATAGGGTTGCTTTTCGATGGCGTCGTTGGTCAACACCGAAATAGGGACCAGCAGGCGGCGCCGGGGGCCAATGGTGACTTCGCTTATTCCCGCCTCGTTACCCTTGGTAACCACCCCGGAACGACCCGTGGCAAGACGCATCATCTCCACCGACAGGGCCGGATAGAGCCGCTTGCCGTGTTTGATGAAAGCGGGCACCCGGCGCACGATACCATCCGGTTCCGGCGCCAGTGACAACAGGCCATGGCCGCCCGCCGATTTTTCAACGGGGACGATATTGCGCAACAGGCCGGGGACCGATTGAACCCAATATTGCGGTTTGCGCGCACCCTTTTTGGCGCGCTCAAATACCCGGCTGCGCAACGGTTTGCGTTTGTCATATTTCCGTTCGAACGGCAACGCGGCCTGGCCGACGACGACCCGTTTGGCCTTCTTGATCTCGCGGCCCAATATGTCGTCATTGCTGGGCGCCGCGATAAGCTTTTTCTTGGTCGCATCATCGAGGCCGATCATATTGGCGGCGACGCTTTTGCCATTCAAGCGGTCGGGTTCGGCGAAGATTACGTCGAAGCCGATCACGCCGACGCCCAGATTGAAGGCGTTGGCCACCATTTGCGCCACCTGGCTGCGCGGCCACGGCCATTGGCCCACTTCGCGGAGGCTTTCTTCGTCCAGATCGATGATCACCACGGGGCTGTTGGGAATGATCGGACGGGGTTTGATCTGCTGGTAGAAATCAAAGGTCTTGAGGCGAATGATCTGCAGGACACCCGGGTCCGAGTTGCGCACCACCATGAAGGCGGCCAGGATCAGCAACGCCACCCAGCGCGCCTTGCCGACCTTGAAGCGACGTCTGGATTTCACCGATTCGCCACCGCCGCCACTTGCGCCGCCGCCGAATGGCCAAAATATGCGGGCCGCCAACGATCTTGAGTTTCCGGTCTCGAGCGCAACCTCGCCCATGAATTCCTCCCAATTGGCCTTTTCTTGCCATATTTCGCCGTTACTACACCGCTCGCTTGGTTCAGCGTCAAGATATAATAGACCGGACGGCGGTGATTGGCGAATATAGCATAAATACTTATGGACTTCGCCACCCGAACGCGCTTTCCTGCCCGGCAACACGTCTGATTTTGGAATATAAAGTATGGCGGAACCGAAACCCGACCGATCATGAATGCGGCCATTTATCCGGCCCTTGCGCAAGGTCTTCGCCGAAATGCTGGTGATGTCGGTGTTTATCAACCTGATCGCGCTGATCGTTCCGGTGTTCACGTTGCAGGTCTATGACCGGGTGATATTCTCGGCCGGGCTCAGCACCCTATGGGGCCTGGTCATCGGCGTCGGCGTCATCATTGTGTTCGACTATGTCATCCGCCAGGCGCGCTCGCGCATCATGCAGCGGGTCGCGCTGCGCCTGGATGTGGAGGTCGGGCGCACCTTGTTCGACAAGATCACGTCGTTGCCGTTGCAGCATTTGGAGAGCCGCACCTCGGGCTATTGGCAGGCGTTGTTCCGCGACGTGGATCTGGTCCGCAACACCCTGTCCGGGCCGCCCGCTATTCTGATGGCCGATCTGCCCTTTACGATCATATTTTTCGGCCTGATTTTCTTGATCGCGCAGCCGCTGGTTCCGGTGCTGATTGTCATATGGGTGCTCTATGTGATCATCGCGTGGCGCTCCTCGGCGGTGATGTCGAGCGCCAACTCGGAAGAGCGGGATTCCACGCAAACCCGCGATACCCTGGTCGGCGAGATGATCAACGGGCGCACCACCATCAAGGCGCTTGGCCTGGAAACCACCACGCGCCCGGTCTGGATTGAGGCGCACGCCGACAATATCGAGCGCTCCTCCGACCGCGGCTCGAAGACCGATACCTTTTCCAATTTCGGCGGCATCCTTTCGATGGTCACCACCGTCGGCATGACCTCGGTCGGCGCCATTGCGATCATCAATCAGGAACTGACCATGGGCGCGCTGATCGCCACCAATATGCTCAGCGGCCGGCTCTTGGGGCCGCTCAACCAATTGGTCGGCACGTGGCGGGTTTATTCGTCCTTCAGTCAGGCGATCAACCGCCTCGGCGAGGTGTTTTCCTCAGACAGCGACCGCATGGCCACCGAGATCGATGTGGAGCGCCCGAAAGGCAAAGTGGTTGTCGAGGATGTTGTGTTCAGCTACACCGATGACGGCGCCAACGTGGTCGACGGCGTCAAGATCGGCATCCGCCCCGGCGGGCTGCACGCCATCGTCGGGCGCAACGGCTGCGGCAAAACGACGCTGATGAAGATGATCCAGGGCCTTTATAAGCCGAAAAGCGGACGCGTGCTTCTGGACGGCGCCGATATCGCCCAATTCAGCCGCCCGCAACTGGTGCAGTGGGTCGGTTATGTGCCGCAAGAGACCATCCTGTTCGCCGGCACGGTCAAGGAAAACATCGTCTACGGCAATCCCGCCGCCACCGACGAGCAGGTCATCGCCGCCGCCGAGGCCGCCGGCGTGCACCGTTTCATCATCGATCTGCCGGACGGCTACGGCACCGAGATCGGCGAGGCCGGCCAACGCCTGTCCGGCGGCCAGCGCCAGCGCATTTCCAGCGCCCGGGCGCTGGTCGGCGATCCGGCGGTGTTGTTACTGGACGAGCCGTCGGGCAGCCTCGACCGCCAGGCCGAGGAGGAATTGCGCGCCACGCTGATCGATCTGGCCAAGGAGCATACGGTGATTCTGGTGACCCACTCGCCGTTGATGCTGCAGGGCTGCGATAATCTGATCGCCCTCGACCGCGGCAAGATCGCCCTCGCCGGGCCGGCCAAGGATATCCTGCCGCGCCTGTTCGGCGCCGGCGCCAAGAAGGACGACAAGGCGGCCGGCAAGGATGACAAGCCGGCCAAGCCGGGCGCGCCGGCCAAGGCGGCAGCCCCGGCGAAGGCAAGTGCTCCCGCCAAGCAGGCGGCGCCCGCCAAGTTGGTGGCAAAACCGGCACCCGCCAAACCGGCGGCGAAACCGGCGGCCACCGCGCCAACCGTGCAAAGTTAATGGGAGAGCCCGCGTGGATAGATTGAACCAGCTCATCGACAGCCATCCCCTGCCGACCTGGCGCCCGGTTGCCTGGTTTATCATGCTGATCATGGCCGGCGGACTTTCCTGGGCGTTTTTCACCGAGTTGGACGAAGTGACCGTGACCCAAGGCACCGTCGTTCCCAAGGGTGATCTGAAAGTCATCCAGCATCTGGAAGGCGGCATTATCAAAAGCATCTTCGTGAAGGAAGGCGACCAGGTCATCGTCGGCCAATCGCTGCTGCAGCTCGATATCGCGTCTTCAGGGCTGCGCCGGGAAGAATTGCAGGTGCGCCTGTACAGCCAGATGGCGCAGAAATCGCGGCTGGAGGCCGAGGCGTCCGGCAACGATCCGGTGTTCGCCGGCGAAGTGCGAAAAAGCCGCCCCAAAATTGTCGCCCAGCAGCAAAAGATATATGACGCCCGCAAGCGCGAATTGGGCACCACCTTGAACGTCATGAATACCCAAATCCGCCAGCGCGAACTGGAAGTCACCGAACTGACCACCAAGCGCAAATCCATCGGGCGCAACGTCAAGCTGGCCCAGGTCAGGCTCGCCGATTCGGCCGAATTACTGAAGCAGCAACTGGTGCCGAGGGCCGAGCATTTGAAACTGGAGGCCGAGGTCGAGGATCTGGTCTCGCAGATCGAAGGTTTGGACGCCAGCATCCCGCGCACCGAGGCAACGGTGACCGAAGCCACGGCGCGGCGCACCGAAACCCTGGACCGCTTCCGCCGCGAAGCCCAGTCCGAGCTTGGCGACGTCGAGGAAGCCATCGCCACCATCCGCGAAGAAGTGGCCGCCGCTTCCGAGCGCGGCGCCCGCCTTGAGGTGAAAAGTCCGATCGAGGGGGTGGTCAAGAACATGCGCTATTCGACCATCGGCGGCGTTGTCAAACCTGGCGAGCCGATCATGGAGATCGTGCCAACCTCCGATAAACTGGTCATCGATGCCAAGCTGAACCCGGTCGACCGGGGCTTCGTGACCGAAGGCATGCCGGCCAGGGTGAAAATCTCCACCTACGATTTTGTCCGCTATGGCGCCCTCGACGGCATAGTCACGCTGGTTGGCGCCGACGTCACGGAGGACCCGGAAAACGGACCGTTTTTCGAAGTTCGGGTGGAGACCGAAAAAACCTATCTCGGCGCGCGGGAAGGCGATCTGCCGATCACGTCGGGCATGCAGGCCACCGTCGATATCCATACCGGAACCAAGGCGGTCATCGATTTCCTGATCAAACCGGTCCTCAAAATGAAGGCCGAAGCGTTCCGCGAGCGCTAACGCCAATCCGCCCCATGTGTCCGCCGAAAGCCGCCATTGGCGAGCCCGGCGTGACTATGTTAGGCTATTTCAGGAAGTCCCGCGCCAAAAATGACGCCCCAAATTGTCCCGGCAATCTCCTCCGTGGCAACGATTTGTAAACCAATTTCGTGAAAATTAGGGTCTGGGGTTATCCGCAATATCGTAGGGTTGGGTAAGATATGTCTATTGGGACAATATTAGGAATTATTTTCGGAATCGGATTGTTCATCGGTGCAATATTTATCGCCACCGATAACTTCCTGGTATTCCTGGATTTGCCCAGCGTCATTATGGTGCTCGGCGGCGCCACTGCGGCCATGTTCATATCCTACGAAGCCCGCTATGTGGTGTTATCGCTGAAATCCATCATCAAGATATATACAGCGCCCGGCATCAACCGCAATCTATTGAAATCCGAAGTCGGGCGCGTCATTCGTTGGGGTTACACGGTGCAAAAATCCGGCCCCCAGGCGCTCGAAGCGGAAACCGGTAAATTGAAAAACTCCGACAAATTTCTGGCATTCGGCATCGATATGGTGGTCGCCGGCTATGAGGGCAGCGACGTGCGCGAGATTTTAACCACCACCATCGAGACCACGTTCGGGCGCAACACGGTGCAGGCAACGATTTTAAAGAAATATGGCGGTGCCTGCCCGGCCTTCGGCATGATCGGCACCCTGATCGGGCTGGATCATGCTCGGCAACCTGGATGATCCGAGCGCCCTCGGCCCGGCCTTGTCGGTGGCGTTGATTACGACGCTCTATGGCGTCTTGTTTTCGCAACTGATATTCCTGCCCGCCGCCACCAAGGTGCAGCAGCGCGAAGAGATCGTGCGCTTCCGCAATTATCTGGTCGCCGAGGGACTGACCCTGTTGGCCGAGCGCAAAAGCCCACGCTTCATCCAGGATAAAATGAACTCCTATCTGGACCCGGCGATCCACTTCAACATCGATAAGATGAAGAAGTAATGGCGGGCCCTCCCGCACCGCAAGCCGAAGAAGGCGGTGAAGATGACTGGATGGGCACCTATGCCGATGCCATCACCCTCCTCATGGCCTTTTTCGTCCTCTTCTTTTCCTTCTCCAAGGTCGATCTAGACACCTACGACAAGGTCTCCAAGGGCCTCAGCGCCTCCATATCCAAGGTCAAGAAGGAAACCGTTTCCGACCAGTTGTCGGCCAACATGTCCGATCTCATCGCCTCCGAGGGCGCCGAAGATGTCGTCAAAAAAGGCACCGACTCGCAAGGCAGCATCACCCTCGAATTGAACTCGGGCGCGTTTTTCAAGCCCGGCTCGGCCATATTTCAGGAACAGGCAATACCCGTCCTCACCGCAATGTTCGAGGAACTGGCCTCGCCCATCTATGCCCAGTTCAACCTGAACATCGAAGGCCATACCGACGACGACCCGATATCGACGGCGCAATTCCCGTCCAACTGGGAGCTGTCGACGGCCCGGGCTTCCTCGGTCGTCCGTTTTTTCGAGGCGAGCAGCGAGACCGCCGAAGACAAGATCGAATCGAACCGCATGCGCGCCATCGGCTACGCCCAGACGCAGCCGAAATTCGCCAACCGCAACGAAGCCGGCGAGCCGATCCGGGATAACCAGATCGCCAACCGGCGCATCGTCATCCGGGTCAGCCGCGTGCCCATATACGTGAAGGTGAAAATCCCCACATTCCGCCGCCCGTCGCCGCCGCCGGACGAAAAAGCCGGCAAGGACGCCAAAAAATAAACGGCCGAATATTTATCTGAAAAATTACGTTGAGCGCCTGGAGCGGTCGCGACAGGGGTTATTCCACCAGGAAATCCATGTTTTCCTGAATAACGAAGGCGCCGTCCCAGACCTTGTTGGCGGCTTCGGCGATGGAATCCATAAACACGTCGTCATGTTCGGGATCATGGTGGAATATTCCAAGCCGCTTGGCGCCGGCCTCCCGGCACAATTTGATGCCTTCGTTCCAGGTCGAGTGGCCCCAGCCGATTTTCGACGGGAATTCTTCTTCCGTGTAGGTGGCGTCGTAGATAACCAGATCGGCGCCTTCGATCAGTTTCAACACGTTTTCATCCAGCTTGCCATCCACATGCTCGGTATCGGTGATCAGGCACATGGAACTGCCGTTGTAATCCACCCGGTAGCCGGTGGCGTCGTTGGGATGATTGAGAAGCGCGGTGCGCACCGTTGCGCCGCCAATACCCAGATCCAAATCCTCGCCGGCGCTGAAATCGGTAAATGACAATTTTGCCTGCATGGCTTCAAGCGGCACCGGGAACATCGGATTGTCCATTTGCGATTCGAGTATGTTGCGAATGCCGCCCTTGTCCATCAGGTGGCCGGCCATAATCTCGAAATGGCGGTTCTTGTCGAAGGCCGGCGCAAAAAATGGAAATCCGTTGATATGATCCCAATGGGTATGGGTCAGCAGGATATAGCAATGCTCCTGCTCATCCTTCATCATCGCCTTGCCGAGATTGCGAATCCCGGTGCCGCAATCGAGCAGCAGCTTTTGCCCCCCGATATCGACCTCGAGGCTCGTCGTGTTGCCGCCGTATTTAAGGTGCGTGGGCGCCGGACATGCGATGCTCCCCCGGCAACCCCAAATTTTCACACGTATCGACATACAGACTCCGCCGGAAATCTTTGTTATCCACGATCATGCCAAGTCCCTGCCGGTTTTGAACTTCGCAATTTCCCCCTTACCTCAAGGCCCGCCTTGCTGCTCGCCAAACCAGACACTGGCGCCCACCTCAATGCCGAGCATATCGGCGGCGCGTCCTTGGTTGACGGCAATCTCAACAAGCCCATTGGAGTTTACATACCAGAATGCGGTCCCCTTTGGAACGTCTGAAAATACAGCCGCGTATCTTAAGTAAACATGATTCACCCGCAATGCAAATGCCGGATTTACGAAACATCCCCGCATTCCCGTAATCCCATTGCCGAATCGGTCGATATAGACGATTTCCGCCAGATCATCGGGCCAGTCCGGCTGGCGCTGCAACCCGTTCGTGACCAGGTTGCCGGGCGGCGGTGACCCGATTTCCAGCCGGGCGGCGGCGGGCGCAAAGACATCGCGGCCATGAAAGCTCGCCGACACCGAGCCCGGCTCATAGTCCAGCTCCCAAACGGCGGCGCTGCCCGCCCGGCGCAGCGCAATTTCAAACAGGCCGTTATCGGGGCCGACGAACCAGCGCCCGCCGGCCTCCAAGGCGATCCCGGCGCGGGCGCTGCCGACCCCCGGATCGACAACCGCCACGAATATGGCGCCGGCGGGAAACGCGCCCGCATAGGCGGCAAGAAGATAGGCCGAGGCTTTGGCATCGTGGGCCGGGGCGTCGGAAAACAGATCGAGGATCACGGCGCCCGGCGCATCCGCCAATAGGCGCGCCTTCACTTGCCCGATATAGGGCCCTTCCAGTCCAAAATCCGTAAATAGTACAATCAAGGCGCATAACCCGCTGGCAACCAACCGGTGGCATCTATTTGAAATTAAAACATATTTCCAAAGTCAAATGGTTAATTTTTCCTGGGTGCGTGACGAACCACGATCCATCCATTATGATAGCGTGGACTTTGCAGTCAATGGGGCGCTGGCTGCCCCCAAAGCTTCCGGACGCTCGTAACCCGTTGCACGGGTTTGGACCTGACTGGCCGAACCCGACAGGTGTCCGCGCCTTCAACGGTATCTCTGGCGCCAAGGCTGGTTAAACGCGCAAAGTCATGTGTGGTTGCGGGTTTGGTATGCTGGGGGGCCTTGATATCAAACTTGAATATTTGGTGTGTGGGAACTGGGGAAGAGGTTAAGAATGAGTTTGGCTGGGTTTCCAGAGCGGCAAGGGCTGTACGACGCGAGCCATGAGCACGATGCCTGTGGCATCGGCTTCGTGGCCAATATCAAAAATGCCGCCAGCCATGAAATCGTCAGCCAAGGCCTGACCGTCCTCGATAATCTGACCCACCGGGGCGCCGCCGGGGCCGATCCGTTGACCGGTGACGGCGCCGGCATCCTTATTCAGTTGCCCGACCGCCTGTTGCGCGCTGAATGCGCCGAATTGTCCATCGATTTGCCGGCGCTCGGCGCTTATGGCGCCGGCATGACGTTTTTGCCCCAGGACCAGTCGGCGCGCGCCAGTTGCGAGGCAGTGATTGAGGACATCGTTGCCGCCGAGGGCCAATCGGTGCTCGGCTGGCGTGATCTGCCGGTGGATAATTCGGTGTTGAGCGACGCGGTCCGCGAGACCGAGCCGTTTATCCGCCAAGTATTCATTGCCAGGGGCCCGAGTACCCCCGATACCGACCCGTTCGAGCGCAAGCTGTTCGTCATCCGCAAACAAATCCACAAAGCCATCCGCGACTCCAATCTGGCCGGCGACGAGGCCTTTTATATGCCCAGCCTGTCGGCGCGCACCATATGCTTCAAGGGCATGATGCTGGCGGGCCGGGTCAAAAGCTATTTCCTTGATCTTATGGACGAACGCTGCGAATCGGCGCTGGCTCTGGTCCATCAACGCTTTTCCACCAACACTTTCCCATCGTGGGAACTGGCCCAGCCGTTCCGCTATCTCTGCCATAACGGCGAGATCAACACCTTGCGCGGCAATATCAATTGGATGGCGGCCCGCCGCCACGGCATGAAGTCGGCGCTACTCGGCGATGATCTGGAAAAATTGTGGCCGCTGATCGCCGACGGCATCTCCGATTCGGCGACCTTTGACAACGCGCTCGAACTGCTCGTCGCCGGCGGCTATTCCCTGTCCCACGCCATGATGCTGATGATCCCGGAAGCCTGGAACGACAATCCGCTGATGGATGCCGAGCGCCGCGCTTTTTACGAATTTCATGCCGCCGTGATGGAACCCTGGGACGGACCGGCGGCGGTGGCCTTTTCCGATGGCCGCCAGATCGGCGCCACCCTGGACCGCAATGGCCTGCGCCCGGCCCGCTATATCCGCACCGAGGACGATCTGGTGGTCATGGGCTCGGAGGTCGGCGTGCTCGACATCCCGGACGAAAAAATCGTCGAGAAATGGCGCCTGCAGCCGGGCAAGATGTTCCTCATCGATCTCGAAGAGGGGCGCATCATCGACGACGCTGAGCTGAAATCCAGCCTGGCCAAGGCGCAGCCCTATCAGACCTGGCTGAACCAGACGCAGATCGTACTCGAAGACCTGCCTACCGATGTAGCGCCGATGCCGCCCGACCCGGCCACCTTGCTCAACCGCCAGCAGGCGTTTGGCTACACCCAGGAAGACACCAAGTTCTTTCTGTTGCCGATGGCGGTCTCCGGACAGGACCCGGTCGGCTCCATGGGCCGCGATATTCCGCACGCGGTACTCTCCGACCGGCCCAAACTCTTATACGATTATTTCAACCAGAGCTTCGCCCAGGTGACCAACCCGCCGATCGATCCGATCCGCGAAGAGCTGGTGATGTCGCTGGTGTCGTTGATCGGCCCGCGCCCTAATCTGTTGGATTTGGAATCGGGCGGCAGCCACATGCGCCTGGAAGTGCGCCAGCCCATCCTCTCCAACGAGGATCTGGAAAAAATCCGCCATATCGAGAGCCAGAGCGGCGCGCCCTTCAAGTCGGCCACCCTGGACACCTGTTATCCGGCGGACCAGGGCGCGCCGGGCATGAAGGCGGCGCTCGACGATTTATGCAAAAGCGCCCAGCAAGCGGTATTGGACGGTCAAAACATCCTGATCCTCTCGGACCGGAGCATCGACAAGGACCGGGTTGCCATCCCGGCGCTGCTGGCCACCGGCGCGGTGCATCATCATTTGATCCGCGAGGGTCTGCGCACCGAATCGGGTCTGGTGGTGGAAACCGGCGAATCCCGCCAGGTACACGATTTCTGCCTTTTGGCCGGGTTTGGCGCCGAAGCGGTGAACCCATACTTGGCCTTCGACACCATCACCAATGTGCGCGATCAATTCCCCGACGATCTGACCGTCACCGAGGCCCATTCCCGCTATATCAAGGCGGTCGACAAGGGCATGCTCAAGGTGATGTCGAAGATGGGCATTTCCACCTACCAATCCTATTGCGGCGCCCAGATATTTGACGCCATCGGCCTCACCAGCGAATTTATCCAGGCCTATTTCACCAAGACCGCGTCGGCGATCGAGGGTGTCGGACTGGCCGAGATTGCCGCCGAAACGGTCGCCCGCCACACCCGCGCCTACGGCGATGACCCGCTGCTTCGCGAAGACCTGGATGTGGGCGGCGAGTTGGCCTACCGGATCCGCGGCGAGGAACATATCTGGACGCCGGAAACCATTTCGAGCCTGCAACACGCGGCGCGCGGCAATTCCCAAGAGGCCTACACCAAGTTTTCCGGCGAGGTGAACGATCAAAGCGCCAAGCTGAAAAACCTCCGGGGATTGTTTGAATTCAAATGGGCCGGCGAGCCGATCGCCCTCGAAGATGTCGAGCCGGCCTCGGAAATCGTCAAACGCTTCTCCACCGGCGCCATGTCGTTCGGATCGATCTCGTTCGAGGCCCATACCAACATGGCGATCGCCATGAACCGGCTCGGCGGGCGCTCCAACACCGGCGAAGGCGGCGAGCAGCCGGAACGGTTCGTGCCGCTGCCGGGCGGCGATTCCATGCGCTCGGCGATCAAGCAAGTGGCGTCGGGCCGTTTCGGGGTAACCACCGAATATCTGCGCAACGCGGACGAAATTCAGATCAAGATGGCGCAAGGCGCCAAGCCCGGCGAAGGCGGCCAGTTGCCCGGCCACAAGGTCGATGAAATTATCGCCCGGGTGCGTCATTCGACGCCCGGCGTCGGCCTGATCTCGCCGCCGCCGCATCACGATATCTATTCGATCGAGGATCTGGCGCAACTCATTCATGACTTGAAGAACGTCAATCCGAAGGCGCGCATTTCGGTCAAATTGGTATCCATCGTTGGCGTCGGCACCATCGCCGCTGGCGTCTCCAAGGCGCATGCGGATCATGTGCTGATCTCCGGCGCCGATGGCGGCACTGGCGCCAGCCCGCTGACCTCGGTCATGCATGCGGGCGGCCCCTGGGAAATCGGGCTCGCCGAAACCCATCAGACCTTGGTGCTCAACAAGCTGCGCGGGCGCATTTCGGTACAGACCGACGGCGGCATCCGCACCGGGCGCGATGTCGCTATCGCGGCGCTTCTAGGCGCCGACGAAATGGGCATCGCCACGGCGGCGCTGATCGCATCGGGCTGCATAATGATGCGCAAATGCCATCTCAACACCTGCCCGGTGGGCATCGCCACGCAAGACCCCGAATTGCGCAAGCGCTTCAGGGGCCAGCCCGACCATGTGGTCAATTTCCTGTTCTTCGTCGCCGAAGAATGCCGGCAAATCATGGCCAAACTGGGCGTCAAATCCATCAACGAGATGATCGGGCGCACCGATTTCCTGGAGATGAGCGGCGCCATCGATCATTGGAAAGCCAAGGGCCTCGATTTTTCGCGCATCCTCTATAAGCCGGAAATGGGGCCGGACGTGGCGGTCTATAATTGCGAAAGCCAGGATCATGGGCTGGACAAGGCCCTCGACAATCGATTGATCGCCGAAGCGGCGCCGGCGCTGGATTCCCGCCAAGCGGTGAAGATCGAAACCCCGATCCGCAATATCAACCGCTCCGTCGGCGCCATGCTGTCCGGCGAGATTGCCGAGCGGTACGGCAATGACGGGCTCACCGACGACACCATCTTTATCAAGGGCAAGGGCACCGGCGGGCAAAGCTTCGGCGCCTTTCTCGCCAAGGGCGTCACCATCGAATTGGAAGGCGATGCCAACGATTATATCGGCAAGGGTTTGTCCGGCGGGCGTCTGATTGTCTATCCGCCAAGGGCGACGCCGATTGTGCCGGAAGAAAACATCGTCGTCGGCAATGTGGCGCTTTACGGCGCCACCGGCGGCGAATGCTATTTCCGGGGCGTCGCCGGCGAGCGATTCGGGGTGCGCAATTCCGGCGCCACCGCCGTCGTCGAAGGAGTTGGCGATCATTGCTGCGAATATATGACCGGCGGCGTGGTCGTTGTGCTTGGCCCCACCGGGCGCAATTTCGCCGCCGGCATGAGCGGCGGCATCGCCTATGTGCTGGACGAGTCTGACGATTTCGAAATTCGCTGCAACATGGCCATGGTCGAGCTGGAGCCGATCATCGACGAAGACCGCATGCACGAGAGCACCGCCCATCAGCGCGGCGATCTCGAAACCCATGGCCGCGTCGAAATCATGCACGATATGACCGGCTATGATTCGCTCCGCCTACGGGCCCTGATCGAACAACATATGCATTTCACCGACAGTGGCCGCGCCCGCCATATCCTGGATAATTGGGACAGCTACCTGCCCAAGTTCGTGAAAGTCATGCCGGTCGATTACCGGCGCGCCCTATTGGAAATGCAGGCGCGCACCGAAATCAATGGCGCCCGTTCGGTACATGTGGCGGTCGGTGACTGAGCATGGGCAACCCCACCGGATTTATGGAATTTGATCTGTTCGAGCGCCCCTATAAGCCGGTCATCGAACGTATCCAGCATTACCACGAGTTCTTCATTCCCCTGAATGACGAGGAGCTGACCCGCCAGGGCGCCCGCTGCATGGATTGCGGCATCCCCTATTGCCAGCAGGGCTGCCCGGTCGACAACATCATCCCCGATTGGAACGATCTGGTGTACCGGGGCGATTTTGCCAAGGCCTCGAAAATTCTGCACTCCACCAACAATTTCCCCGAATTCACCGGCCGCGTTTGCCCGGCACCCTGCCAGGAGGCCTGCACCCTCAACATTCAGGACACGCCGGTCACCATCAAAACCATCGAATGCGCCATCGTCGACCGCGCCTGGCAGGAAGGCTGGCTGGCGCCCGAGCCGGCGGCGCAAATGTCCGGCAAAAAAGTTGCCGTGGTCGGCTCCGGGCCGGCCGGCATGGCCTGCGCCCAGCAATTGGCGCGCGCCGGCCACTTGGTCACCTTGTTCGAGAAAAATCAAAAGATCGGCGGTCTGATGCGCTACGGCATCCCCGATTTCAAGATGGAAAAGCACCTCATCGACCGGCGCGGCGAACAGATGCAAGGCGAAGGCGTAACTCTGGAGACCGGCGTCCACGTGGGCGCCGATATCAGCGCCGAAACCCTGCTGGCTGATTTCGATGCCGTCGCCCTCACCGGCGGCTCCGAAGCGCCCCGGGATTTGCCCCTCGATGGGCGCGAGTTGGACGGCGTGCATTTCGCCATGGACTTCCTGGTCCAGCAGAACCGGCGGGTCGCCGGCGAGCCGCTGGGCGATGTAAATGAAATTCTGGCCACCGGGCGCAACGTAATTGTCATCGGCGGCGGCGACACCGGGTCCGATTGCGTCGGCACCTCGATCCGCCAGGGCGCCAAGAACGTGGTCCAGATCGAGATCATGCCGAAGCCGCCGGAGAAAGTGGACAAAGGCTCCACCTGGCCGGAATGGCCGATGAAATTGCGCAACTCGTCGTCGCACCAAGAAGGCGCTGTTCGCGATTGGGCCATCACCACCGAGCAGTTTATCGGCGAAGACGGCGCTGTGCATGCCTTGGACGCGGTGCGGGTCGCCTGGAAGGCCGGCGATGATGGCCGCCTTGCCATGGCACCGATAGCCGACACGCGGCAAAGCCTGAAGGCCGAATTGGTGCTGCTGGCCATGGGCTTCGTGCACCCCACCCATGAAGGCATGATCACCGATTTGGGCGTCGGGCTGGACGGGCGCGGCAATGTCGAAGCCAATACCAACGATTATCAAACCTCGGTGGCCAAGGTGTTCGCCGCCGGCGATATGCGGCGCGGCCAATCCTTGGTGGTCTGGGCGATCCGCGAAGGCCGTCAATGCGCTGCCGCGATTGACGAATATCTTATGGGCCAAACGTTGTTGCCGCGCTGAGACGCCGTTCAATTTTGCGTGCGCCGGGACCCGGAATTGCCTTAACATCACTATATGTATGGGAGCGCCGCGCACCCCCGATACGAGAGCGGTTCCGGATGAAAATAGCGCAAGACGAATGACAGGCACCGAGACATCATCAACATCCCTGCCCAGTCCGGGCTTCAAGGCCACGATGCTGCGCTGCCGGCTGTGCTGGCGTATCGGTATTTCCATCTTCGCCGCGATCTTCCTGGTCGAAGCGGCGGTGCTGGTCTTTTCCGCCGCCCGCTTCGAGAGCGATCGGTTGAGCGAGATCGAAAACCGGGGCCGCGCCTGGATCACCACCATCACCCGGGTGCACAACAATATCCTGGACGCCGCCGCGATCGAAGCCGCGTCCCGCGAATTGCCCCAATTATCGAAGATACTCGGCCTATCCCTTTACGATGCCGGCGGTGAATATATCGGCGGCTTTGGCGAGCGCCCCAGCCTCACGCCCCACCAGACCGGGGCCGACAGCCCCACCTACCGCTTCCGCTCCGACGATGGCCGCCATTATCAGGTCATCTGGCACCCCGATTGGCTGGGCGCGCCGTTCATCGCCGTGGCGCGCCTGGACGCCAGGCAGGTGGCGCCGGAGCTGACCGCCTATATCTGGCGCGTGGTCGGCATTGCCGCCTTGCTGACCGTCGTGGTCACCCTGGCGGCGCTGATCGTGCTCGGCATTTTCGTGCTGGTCCCGATTGTCCGCCTGCGCCAGCAATTGGTGGCCGCCGGAGAAAATCCGGACCGGCCCGAAGCCTACATCATCGAGACCGACCAAGACGATGAAATGGGCGAGGTGACGCGCGCCTTCAACGGCATGGTGCACCGCCTGGCGCGCGGCATTGCCGAGATACGCGCCCACGAAGTGGCCCTGGAGGATGCCAACGACAAGCTGGAGACACGGGTCCAAGAACGCACCCAGGAACTGGTTGAGGTGAACAAGCTGTTGCGCCAGGAAGCTGCCAATCGGCAAAAGGCGGAGCAAGAAGTCTCCTCCATGTCGGAACTGCCGGGCGCCAACCCGGAACCGGTATTGCGCATCGACGCCGACGGCCTCGTGGAATACGCCAACGAGGCGGCGGACGTTTTGTTGCAACGCTGGGCCATCGCAATCGGCGATGCATTGCCGGGCGCGATGATTGAAGTCGCCGGCGACGTGCGCCGCTCGGGCCAGCCGGCGCTGCTGGAAGAAAGCGTGGACGAACGCACGTTCGTGCTTTCCCTGCAGCCCTCGGAGACCAATCAGGTGCATATCTTCGGGCGCGACGTCACCGCCAACAAGGAGACCGAGGAACGGGTGCAACGCCTGGCCAACCATGATTTGCTGACCGGCCTGGCAAACCGCAATCTGTTCAAGGACCGCATCGATACCTTCCTCGGCCAGAAAAAGCGCAGCCAGGACATGGCCGCCATCCATCTGGTCAATCTGGACAATTTCCGCAACCTGAACGCCACCTTGGGCATCAAGATGGGCGACCGCATACTGCAGGAGACGGCGGAGGTTCTGGGCGGCTGCATTCGCGGCACCGATACCATCGCCCGCCTCGGCAATGATGAGTTCGCCATCATCCAATCCAACCCCAACGATGCCCACGGCGCCGCCACCCTGGCGCAAAAGCTGATCGATACCATCGGCGCTGGAATCAACGTGGATGGCCAGACCATCACCATGAGCGCCTCGGTGGGCATCAGCCTGCTGCCCGATGACGGCAATGACCCCAACCAATTGATCCGCAACGCCGATCTGGCATTGGTTGAAGCGCGCACCGAGGGCACCGGCAATTACCGCTTTTTCGTCAAGGACATGAACGATGAAATCCTCAAGCGCCGGCGCATCGAAACCGACATGGCGCTGGCCCTCGAACGCGGCGAATTTGTGCTCCACTATCAGCCCAAGATCAGCCTCGCCACCGATTCTGTCGCCGGCGTCGAGGCATTGATCCGCTGGCAGCATCCGGCCCAAGGCTTCATGCCGCCGGTGGACTTCATCCCGGTGGCCGAGCAGACCGGTCAGATCGTGGCCATCGGCGCCTGGGTGCTGCAGGAAGCCTGCCGTCAGGCGAAGGCCTGGCAGGAGGCAGGTCTGGCGCCGGTGAAGGTGGCGGTCAATCTGTCGGCGGTACAGTTTGGCGAACAGGGATTACCCGAACTGGTGCAGTCCTGCCTGGACGAAACCGGCCTCGATCCCAAATATCTGGAATTGGAAATCACCGAAAGCGTAATCATGGACGACGTCGCCTCGACCACCGAGATTCTGAACCGCTTGAGCGGACTTGGGCTAAGCCTGTCCATCGATGATTTCGGCACCGGCTATTCGAGCCTCAGCTATCTGGAACAATTCCCGGTGGACCGCATCAAGATCGACAAATCCTTTGTCGATGGCATCGGCCTCGGCGCCGGCTCCGAAGCGATCACCAAGGCGGTTGTGACCCTCGGCCATTCGCTGGGCATGGAGGTTACCGCCGAAGGCGTCGAGACCGAGGCGCAGGTGGCCTATCTTCGAAGCCTCGATTGCGATGAAATTCAGGGCTATTATTATTTCAAGCCGCTTCCCGTAGAAGATTTCCCCGGCGCCGTCCGGCGCTTTCAGGGCGGCGCCTGACGGCCATTTCAGAGCCATCCCGCAGGCTCGGATTATTCTATGAATACTTAAAGACCAGCGGCGCAATTACTGCCGGTTTTTAATAGAAGTTGGATTGAAAACCGGAGCGCCCAAGGCGCCGTTGAGAGCAACTCGCAGTTTGGATTTTGCCATACCTTGCGCCCTCCTTTGCCGGCTGGCTGAGGAGTAGCCATTGTTTTATTGCGGCATTTGGGCGCCAAGTTTTGCACAGGCTTTATTGACCACAATTCTTATTTTTTAGGCCACCCCACACAATATTCCGGGCCATTGGTTTATAGGAATTATTTTATGGCAATAAATTCAATAGGTTAGAAGCTTTAGGGATAACGCGTATGCGGTGTAAACCAGTGGACGCTTCGCTCATAACTGCGGTTGAAAGTTATCGACAAGGTTATCCACAGCGTGATCGGCTTGGCGGTGACGGATATGTCACACCTTCCCAAATTGGGGCGGCAGTCCCCGGCGGCAAACCCCTGGTTGACCATTGTTCGGCGATTTGCTGCAATCCGCCCCGGCCATTTTTGCAAATACGCCAGGAGCCATAATGGGTGAAACGATTTCCGTGAACGCCAAGGACGGCGGCGCCTTTGATGTCTATCTCGCCAAACCAGCCGCGAGCTCGGGCCCGGCTCCCGGCGTCATCATCATCCAGGAAGCCTTCGGCGTGACCCCCTGGATCAAGGCCGTCACGGACCGGTTCGCCGCCGAAGGCTATGTCGCCGCCGCCCCCGATTTCTATTGGCGTTTCGCCCCCAATTTCGCCGCCAGCTTCGATGATGAGGAATTGGTGGCCACCGCGCGCCGGCATTTGCAAAGCATCGACCATAGCGCGGCCGTGGATGATATCGACGCCGCCGCCAGCGCGCTCAAATCCATGGACGAATGCAACGGCAAGATCGCCGCCGCCGGATTTTGCCTGGGCGGCACGTTGGCGTACCTGGCCGCGGTGCGCCTGGATATCGATGCAGCGGCGGCCTATTACGGAACCCAAATTCATGAATATCTGGACGAGGGCAGCAACCTCACCTGCCCGACATTGTTCCACATGGCCGACCACGACGATTTCGTCCGCGAAGAAGACGTGAAGGAAATATTCCAGGCCCTGATCGGCATCCCCAATCTTGCCGTCTGGACCTATGATACCGGCCACGGCTTCGCCAATTGGGACCGGCCCGGCGCCTATGACGAGGAATTGGCCGAAAAAGCCCACGCCCGCACTTTTGCGGTATTCGACAAACTGAAACGGGAATAAAATTTTGACGACGACGAAAATGAAAACGAGGCAGCCATGAGCGGCCCATTGGACGGCATTCGTGTGTTCGATTTGACCCGGGTCCTCGCCGGGCCGAGCTGCACCCAGATTTTGGGCGATCTCGGCGCCGACGTGATCAAGATCGAACGGCCCATCAGCGGCGACGACACGCGCAAGTACGGCCCCCCTTTTGTGCTCGGACCGGATGGCGAGGAAACCACCGAAAGCAGCTACTACCTGTCGGCCAACCGCAACAAACGCTCGATCACCCTGGATTTGACCTCCGAAGAAGGCCAAGACCTGGCCAAATCCATGATCGGGAAATGCCAGGTGCTGGCGGAAAACTTCAAAGTCGGCAATCTCGCCAAATACGGCCTCGATTACGCGTCCCTGAAAGACGACCATCCGGGGCTGGTCTATTGCTCGATCACCGGTTACGGCCAGACCGGGCCGAAGGCGGAGCAGCCGGGCTATGATTTCATGGCGCAAGGCCTCGGCGGCATCATGAGCATCACCGGCCCACCCGGCGGCGAGCCGCACCGGGTCGGCATCCCGATCGCCGATCTGACGGCGGGATTGTGGGCGGCCATATCGATCAACGCCGCCTTGCGCCACAGAGAAGTCACCGGCCAGGGCCAGCATCTGGATATCAGCCTTTTGGATACGCAAGTATCCATGCTGTCGATCCAGGGCTCCAGCTACCTCATATCGGGCGAGGTGCCGGGCCTCCTCGGCAACGCGCATCCGTCCATCGTGCCCTATCAGGTGTTCCCGACCAAAGACGGCAATATCATCGTCGCCGTCGGCAACGACGCCCAGTTCGTGCGCTATTGCGAATTTGCCGGGGTGGCCGAGCTTTCCAGCGATGAGCGGTTTGTGACCAACCAGGCGCGGGTCCTCAACCGGGATGCCCTGGCCGAAATCCTATCCGATGTGATGCGCCGGCAAAGCTCCGACTATTGGCTGGAGGGGTTGGAGACGATCAAAATCACCGCCGGTCCCATCAACAATATCGATCAGGTGTTCGATGACGAACAGGTCCAGGCGCGCGGCATGCAGATACAAATGGATCACCCGGCCGCCGGCGGGCCGGTCAGCCTCACCGGCAGCCCGGCCAAAATGTCGGAAACCGAAGTGTCCTACCGGCGCCCGCCGCCCATGCTCGGCGAGCACACCGACGACGTGCTGGAAGAGATATTGGGGCTGGATGCGGGGGCGCGGGATGGGCTTCGGAAACGCGGCGTGATTTAGGCCGCGTAGCCCGCCAAGGCCTGGCCCAACCCGGCTACGTATAGATCAATACTGGAATTCCCAACGGCGGTTAATTTCCGCCGCGCTAAATGTTGCCCGCCGCGCCGGTGAAGACGGGACGCCTCGCTGCCTGCTTGGTGTCTTGGCCTATAGTCCATAAAGTGCATCGCCAAATTATATTCGCCGAAAACTTGACATCGGCAGAATATCTTCCAAATTAGAACATATAAAGAACCATAATATCGCGTGCAGGGATCGGGAGATGAAATTGAAAATTCCTAAAATGTTGCCTATGACGGCGGCCCTGTTGGCGCTCGGCGTTATTTGGCACACCTCTCCAATGACAGCCATTGCGGCGGAAAAACCGGCTGCGAGTAAAATCTATCCGCCCTACCCCGATGTCTGGGGCCGGGTGATGCCGATCCCGAAAGATGTTACGGGAATTATTAGGACCTCAAACGTATTCGAAGGGCCGGACGGGCGTATCTATGTTGCGGTCTGGTATCAGAACCGTCAGGGTGG
>Ga0114996_10002733_pt1 | contig 22570 bp, 17 predicted proteins | sample ArcticOcean_MG_C_4_FD_87039 | JGI IMG/M metagenome (GOLD analysis project Ga0114996, IMG submission 87039) | Marine microbial communities from western Arctic Ocean - ArcticOcean_MG_CB4_134 | ecosystem: Environmental > Aquatic > Marine > Oceanic | place: Arctic Ocean: Canada Basin | collected... | reverse complement strand
TTCCTCAGCCGGGGCTTCCTCAGCCGGGGCTTCCTCAGCGGGGGCTTCCTCAGCCGGGGCTTCCTCAGCGGGAGCTTCCTCAGCGGGAGCTTCCTCAGCGGGAGCTTCCTCAGCGGTTGCCTCCTCAGCGGGGACATCTTCGATAATCTGCTCGATGATCTCATCGACCGGAGCATCCTCGACAATGGGTTCGGGCAGCTCGTCGCTGTCCTCAGCGACGATCGCGACGGACGCGATCGGCGACAGTCCGACCTCGTGTCGGTCCTTGATGCGAATCTCATGCGGCAACTTGCTGCCCGGGCGCATGATGGCGACCGTGCAACCAATCGTACCGAGCTTCTTCACACAGGTTCCGAAGCCGATGTCCATGAACTGGAGCGCGGTGTCACCGCAATACTTGATGTGTCCAGCCTGGAACTTCTGCGTTCGGTTGCGGCTGCCCGTGAGCTTGCCCGAAAGGACGACCAAGCATCCTCGCGCGCCGGCCTCCATCACGTTGAGCAGGGTGGAGTGGCCCGCGCGGCGGAAGTACCAGCCACGCTCGAGCGCGCTCGCGAGTTTGCTCGCCATGACCTGCGCATTGAGAGCAGGTGTGTCAATCTCAGCGACTTCGAGTCGCGGATTGTTGAGGTTGAAGTCGTTCTGCAAACGGCGCTGCAGTTCGTTGATGATCTTGCCCTTGCGGCCGATCACCATGCCCACGCGCTCGGCGTGAAGGGTGACCTTGGTGCCCTCGGGGGTGCGCTGGAAGTCCAGACCGCCGAAGCCGGCGCGCTCCGTCTTGGAAAGCAGGAATTCCTGCACCAGACAGCGCTCGACATTGCGGTCGATGAACTTGCGAATGGTACTCAGTTTATTCGCCATCAGTAGTCATCCTCCTCTTCGACCTCGTCAGCGGTCAGGTCCTCGAGGAATATCTCGAGGTTGACCTGGTAGTGGTTATTGGGCGTTGCACGGCCGCGCGCACGCGGGCGGAAGCCCTTCTTGACCTGGCCGCGGTGGGCGGCGCAGTGGGTGATGATCATGTCTTCAACGTCGATGCCCTCATGGTGCTGACGAGCGTTGTCCATCGCGCTCTCAATCAACTGGATGAAGGCGCGAGAAGCATTGTAGGGGTAGCGACCCGGACCCATCTTCCCCTTGCGGTGACCGGCCATGGTGTTGCCACCCTTGCCAGCACGGCTGCGGCGTGTGTAGGGCACAGCGACCTCTTGCTTCATGACCTTCTCGAGGAACCCGACCGCATCGCCAGCGTACAGGCCCTTGAGGGCGCGTGCGATCTGGTAGCAGTGCTTGTGGTGGATGTCGCGGTTGACGGCTCGCGCAATCGCGAGTCGACTGCCCTCGAGCAGCTGCGTGTATCCCGCTTGGGGCTTGGAACGATCTCGACTCATTCTTCACACCTCACTTCAGGGCCACGTGCTTGCTGGATCGGGTTGCACCGACACCGGGGCCGGTGTGGGCGACACTGCGACGCGTCGGCGCGTATTCGCCGAGCGCGTGTCCGACCATCTCGGGCTGGACATCGAGAATCTTGAACTGGCGGCCATCGTGGACGCCGACCTTGCGGCCAATCATCTCGGGCAGGATATAGAGCGAGCGACAGTGGGTCTTAATCGTCTTCTCGGGGTCTTGCTGAAGCCGGTTGATGAAGTGCTCCTCATCGAGGTTGGAACCACCGTTGGTGATGCCAGCCGCATAGCCGCGGGACATCGAACGGCGCGCACGGGAAGGCATGATCGCCTCGACCGAGAGTGCGTCCGGGTCGTCTTCGGGGGCGAAGATTGGCAGGTCCTTGAGCTCCGTGACGGAGAGACCTCGGTAGGTGAATTCCCTCTTGCGGCGTTCCGAGATGCCCGAGCGGCGCTTGCGCGCTGCGCGACGAGCGGCCTTGGGGGTGCGCAGGAACTTCTTCTTTCGACGTGCCATTCAGAATCACTCCTTCCTCTTGCCTCGGCCGCGTCCCGTGCGGCTCGGGGCGATGTGACCGACCTTCTGGCCCGGGGGCGCGTTGCGAGACACGCTGTTCGGACCGTGGACGGCCTGGTGGTTGCCACCACCGTGCGGGTGATCGACGGGGTTCATCGCCACTCCAGACACGGTCGGGTAGGATTTGCCGCGCGCCTTGGCGCGGTGGAAGGCCGTACCGGCCTTCATCAGAGGCTTCTCGGTGCGGCCGTGGCCCGCGAGCACACCGATGGTGGCTCGGCAGTGGCTCGCCAGATCCCTCAGGGCGCCGCTCGGCAGGCGCACACGGACCCTGTCGCCCATGCGCGTCTCGAGCACCGCATTGTTGCCGCCCGAGCGGGCGAACTTGCCGCCGTCACCCGGACGTGCCTCGACATTGCAGATCGGCGTGCCTTCCGGAATCTGTGACAGTACGGTCACATTGCCCGGACGCAGGCTGACATTGTCGCCGAAGGCGATCTTCTGACCGACGGACATGCCCTCGGTCGCTGCGACGAAGCCGGTCTCGCCGTCTTCGAACTTGATCTTGGCCAGCGGACCGGTGTGGACCGGGCTGTGGATCATCTCCACGACCTCGGCGGACACATCGGCCACGCGGGGGAGTTTGTTCGCACCGGGGAACCGGTGGCTTCGAACGCGGTTCTTCGGAGAGGAACCACGACGCTGTGCACGAATTCGCTTGCCCATACATCACACCTCCAATCAGAATGCTCCCAGCTTGAGTGCGGTCTCTTCCGCATCGTAATCATCGGCGAGCTTCACACTTGCGTGCTTGCCATCCTTGGTGATTCGGGTGTTGACCTTGGCGACGCGCACATCGAACAACGACTCGACAGCCGCCTTGATGTCCGCCTTGCTCGCCTCGCGGCGGACGACGAACTCCAAGCGGTTGTTGTTCTGCACGTAGCCGATGTCCTCGTTCGCGACGCGGCGCGCCTCAAGGGACTTCTCCGTGATCCACGGCATCAGAATAACCTTGTACGGATCCATCTCAATCACTCCATTGTCTCGATTGCGGACGTTGTCCACACGGTGAGGCGTCCTGCGTCACCGCCGGGTGCGAGGTCCTCAGCGCACAGGTCCTTGGCGACGACAACGTCCACTCCGGGAACATTGCGCGCTGCCTTGGCCAGGCCATCGCGGTTGGCGACGACCAAGAGGATGCTTCGGGGGGTGCGGCGGCGGCGTCCGCGCATCTTCGCCTTGCCGGCGCGGATGTTGCGGCCGTCCTTGGCGCGGTCGAGGTCATCGCCCACACCGATGCACTCCATCATGGCGATGAACTTCTTCGTCGCCTTGTCCAGAGTCAGGTTCTCGATGTCGACGCTCTCGTCATCCTCGGTATACTTACCGAGCACGATTGGGAATCGGACATCATCCTCGAAGCGGTGGCCGCGGGCGGCGACCCTGTCGCTGTCCGCGGTCGCGGCGATCGCGGAGTCGCGAGCCGCATTGGCCTCCTTGGTGTTGACTTTCTGGCCCCAGTCTTTGGCGACCATCGGACCGTGTGCGCGGCGACCGCCACGCGTGTGCGGGTTCTGCGCGCCCGTGCGCGCGCCCGTCTTGCGCATGATTCGGGACACACCGCGTCCCTTGCCCCACCACTCCACGGAATGCTTCATTCCGGGCTGCGGCTTGCGCTTGCCACCGTGTTCGCGGTGGCCATAGGATTGGCGGCGGTTGGCACGCGAAGAGTGGACTGCGCGACGAATCAAATCGGGGCGGAACTCGGAATCAAAGGCACCGGGCAGCTTGACAGCCTTGCCATCCGCAGCCTCGAGGCTGTAATCGACGATGACGCCGGCTTCGAGTTCCTCCACCTCGACGGTGTTGGTGAGATTGTATGTCTTGACCTTCATTCAATCACACTCCCTGCTTGGACGCCGTACTGACGTAGGTGATGTCGACCGGGTGCTGTGCCTTACGCGGGCGCGAAGCGTCACGGAATCGAATCAGACGCTTTGCAGGCCCGGGCAGACTGCCCTGGATCACGAGGTACTGGTTGTGGACCTCGCCATAGTGAAGGAAGCCACCCGCGGGGGTGATCTGGGCTTCCTCGTCCTCAGCGATTCGGAGGATGCGCTTGTTGTACTCGGTGCGCTGGTGGTAACCGGTCTGTCCCGCCTGGCGGATGGTCTTGCGCACGTAGCCCGTGCCGAAGTCACCCATGTTGCCAATCTGGCGGCGGCGCTTGGAGTTCTTGTGAGAGAGGAGTTTGACGCCGAATCGGCGCACGACACCTTGGTTTCCGTAGCCCTTGGTGATGCCGATGACATCGATGTCTGCTCCGGAGATGAAGACGTCCTCGATGGTGAGTTCCTCGCCGAGTTTCTCGGTAGCCCACTCAATCTGGGCGGCGGGGTCTCCACCGGTCAGGCTCATCTCCATGATCGCGGGGGTCTTGGAACCCACCGCGGAGATCTTCTCGGGCTGGGTGGCGACGATGACGCGAATCTCGACCAGGTCGGATTCGCGCAGCTTCTCGAGGTGGGCCTCGACATCGTGCTCCTTGCGCTCAGGAATGCGGCGAGGCAGGTTGGGGATGACATCGCCGAGTTTCTCTGCGCTCGCCCACGCCTCGCCCGCAGTCTGCTTGCCATAGGGAGTCATCTTGTAGCCACGAACCGCCAGAACCCGCAGAGGTGGGACTTCGACGACTGTGACGGCCTTTCGCACCTCGGAACCCGCGCTCGGGCTGCCGGGGTTGAGGTCGCGCATGAGCACGTGAGTCATGCCGGCCTTCCAACCGGCGAAGCCCTGTACTCTGACCTCGTCTCCTTCGCTCTCGGGCCATGACTTGACGCGACCATACGAACGGGCGGCGCGCTTTCGCGGTCCAAAGCCCATGCTCCCCTTCTTGGGGCGGTGTCGATCTCCCATGTCGGAATCCTCCAGTTCGTTGTCGGTGTAGAGGCCGCCGCAGCGGCAATACGCCGGCTCTTCACTTGGGGAGCGACCGTGACACCGGACCTCGGATTCACAAGTGGAATTCGTGGTATTGTGGGATGCAGTGCATTGCCCGGTGGTGTCTGGACGCTCAGTGTTGAGCGGCCCTCCGACCTACATCCCATATATGAACGGCTCGGTTCGGAAGGCCCCCCTATAGGGGGCCCTTCGTGGCGACGTCGTGCGGTTTAGTCAGCGATTTGCCTAAGAACCGTGGCGCGGACGGTGGATGGCCATGTCCGCAATGATTCGCCACGACCTTCTCGCCTCGGGCGCGATCGAGGCTCGAGCGTATCAGCTGTCTGCGGCCGACCATTGTCTGACCGGCTCGACCCTGCTCGTGCTGCCGACCGGCATGGGCAAGACGCCAATCGAGATCATGGTGCTCGCGGAACGCCTGCGTTCAGTCGGTGGACGGGGCCTGATGCTCGCACCGACCAATGCTCTGGTGAACCAGCATCTGGCTGACTTGCGCAGATTTCTCAACCTCGACCCAGGAGGGATCGTCGCATTGACCGGTTCGATCACACCCAAGAAACGCGCAGCGATCTGGGCCAGCGCCCGGGTTGTGGTCGCCACACCCCAGGTCGTGCGCAATGACGTGCAGAATGGGTTGACCAGCCTCGCCGACATCGCCTTGCTGATCGTCGACGAGGCGCACCGCGCGACCGGCAAACACGCGATGGCGCAGGTCGGCGATCTGTTCGCCGAGCAACAGCCAGGGGGTCTGCTTCTGGCCGCGACGGCGAGTCCCGGATATCAGGAAGCGGATATCCAGGAGGTTTGCAATCGCCTTCGCATCGTCAACATCCACGCCAGACCGCCCGGAGATGCTCTGCTCGCACCCTATGCGACCGGACTCGAGGTCAACGACGTGCTGGTCGAGGTCCCGGTCGAATTGCGAGAACTCGCCAAGCCGCTCGAAACCTGGATGATGCGCATCGTCGATCGGCTACGCAGGCTCGGATACTACACCCGGCAGGGACACATCACAACGGGGGGACTTCAGGAGGCTCGGCAGCGCATCTCGATTGCGATCGGCAATGAGGAGCGAATCGCCTATCGCGCCGCCAAGGACAATGCGATCGCCATGCGATTGAACAATCTTGTCTCCTATCTTCTCTGTCAAGGCGTGGCAGCGACCCGAGAGGCCCTCGGTCGAGCCGGCAAGAGCGATGAGAAGGAGACCGCATCGGCGCGTGAATTCGCAGCCGACCCGCGCATCAAACAGCTGGGATTGACGCTGGCGGAGATGCCGGAGTGTCATAGCAAGGTCACCATGGTTCGGCGCATGGTTCGACGCCAACTCAAAGAGAGCCCGGACAGTCGAATCATCGTCTTCGCAAACTTTCGCGATACCGTCGAGGAAATCTCCCGCGTGCTCGAGGATGTCGAATTGGCCAAACCGCAGCGCTTTGTCGGACAGGCGAGCCGGGATGGCTCGACCGGCATGACACAGAAGGTCCAACTCGCCAGTCTCGATGCCTTCCGCGCGGGCGAAGCGAATGTGTTGGTCGCGACCAGCGTGGGCGAGGAGGGACTCGATGTGCCCAATGCCGACCTGGTGATCTTCTACGAACCGGTCGGCAGCGAGATCCGCACCATTCAACGTCGCGGTCGCACCGGACGGCAGCGCGAAGGCACCGTTCACGTCCTAATCGCGCGCGACACACGAGATGAGGGTGCGCGCGCGGCAGCCAAGCATCGTGAGGAACGCATGCACCGCTCGATTCAGCAGGTGCGTCGCAAGCGCGGTGGCAAGGCGATTCGGAGTGAAGGCGGCCAACTCGGCGCCTTCAGCCTCGCGGATGGCAGCGCCGCTTCGGCATTCCTCGCCGAGGAATCCAAGCGGCTCGCACCGAGTCTGGACGATTCGGTGCCCCCTTCGGTCGAACCGCCGCCCGTGCCAGAGGCCAAACCGAATCCACAGAATATCGCGGACCGTCTTCGACCGCGAGGCCAAGTCGGTCTGGACGCCTATCCCTCAGCCGCTGAGCCTGCCCGCCTCATCGACAATAGTCCACTTCTTGCGGCCGAGAGCCTGGTGCAATCGATTCAGAGTAGCGTGGCCGAACCTGATGAGGATGCGATGGTCGTCACCATCGACCATCGAGAGGGCGAGAGCGCCTTGGCCGCACGTCTGCGTCAAGAGGGCTTGATCGTCGAGATCGCGACCCTGCCGGTCGGGGATGTGCGCATCGGCGACCGTATCCTAGTCGAGCGCAAGACCTCGCGCGACTTCGTCGACTCTCTGGTCGACGGCCGACTTCTGGATCAGGCGGCCCGTCTGGTCGGCGCCGCACCACGCGCCATGCTCATCCTGGAGGGTGGTGATCTGTTCCACCATCGCGCCGTGCACGGCCAAGCCATCATGGGCGCTCTGGCCACGCTGACCCTCGACTATGGATTGCCGGTCGTGACCTCTTCAGATACGGTCGAGACCGCACGCTTCATCGCCGTCTCCGCGCGCCGAGAGGCAAAGATGCTCGAGCATCTGTCCAAGGGTGCCCAGAAGCGATTGCGCGCCACCACCCATCCCGACCGTGTGATGGAGGCCGAGGAGGCCGCCGCACTGAAAGCGGCGGATTCAGGCATCGACGAGGTATTCGATCCATCTGCACCGATCCTCGATGCCACCCTCGCGCCTCTAGCCGAGGCGCGTCGCCTCGAGGCTGATGGCATCACACGCGCGATGCTTGAACAGGTACCGGGCATCGGCCCGGCCCTCGCTTCACGAATCCTTCTGCGTTGGCCGACCATGGCGGCTCTCTCGCGCGCGAGCGATGCGGACATCGTCGAGATTCCCGGCCTTTCCGTCAGCCTCGCGGAATCGATCGTTCGCATCCTGCACGGTGCAGGCGGCGACATCGCCGAATGATCAGTCACCGATGACCAGCGCGCGAGTGCGCAGCTGGGCCAGGCGTCCGACATCGCAGCCCAGAGCCCAAGCCACCAATTCAGGCAGGTGGATGACGGGCAGAGAGGTGTCGAGACCGGCTACCTTGCCGGCCTTGACCTGATAGGTGTCGAGATTGACATGGGAGAGCGGACAGGCGGTCGCCATAATCTTCGCACCCTCCTGCTTGGCTTCAGAGAGCACCGCAGCGGTCATCTTCATCGCGCTCTTCTCCTCGGCCAGAAGACCGGGGAATCCTACACTGGAAGTCCGGCCATCCCAATCGACCGGTTTGCCACCCAGTGCGGTGATCAGTTGCTCGAAATAGGACGGGTCGTAGACATCATCCTCGCCACAGGCCCCCTCCTGCTGCATCGGCGCGCCGTAATAGCCCGCAATCGGGAAGTCGATCGGATTGACGACCTTGTCCCGGATCACATCGAGGCCGATATCCTCGACCAGAACCTGCAGCAGGTGACGCATGCGAAGCGTGCCCTCGAAGCGAAGTCCACTGACCCGCTCGAGAATGATGTTGACCTCTTCGCGCAAACCCGCATCCCCCTGCAAGGTCACGAGATCCTCGTGCATGTTGCCCTGGCAAGAAGCGCAAGGAGTCAGCACATCGAGGCCGGCGGCCTCGGCTTGAGAGAAGGTGCGCGCATTGATCGCCGCCTGAAGTTTCCAATTCGCCTGCTTCATCACGCCCGCGCCACAGCAGGCGGCACCCATCATCGGCAGCAGTTCGAGTCCGAGCACGCGGGATAGGCCCTGCATGGCATCTTCGACCTCGCGCGCGCTCCCTTGAGCGACACAACCCGGATAGTAGGCGAATCGGAGTCCTTTTGCCATTCAAACCTCACCTCAGAAGCGCGCATCCAGCGCATTGAAGATCGCGACGACCTCGTGGTGCTCATCCACCGCCCTGTTGACCAGAGGCGGCAGTTTGCCGATGCTCGCCGGGATACCGGCGGCGATGAGAAGGGATTGCTTGTCGCGCATGATTGGGCCACCCGTGCGCGTGAAGCCGGTGGTCATGCGGATCATCTGAGGCAGATTCTTCACCATGCCGATCGGACCCATGGTCTGAGCGGCGAGGATGGTCTCGTTGAGCAATCCACTGCTCTTCACCGTCCAGGTGAACCACCAGACATGTTTGCCATGGCGGCCATTGTAGCCATCGTGAGCCAAGGCCGCATTCTTCGCCTGCAATACATTGGCGGCTCCGGTCCGACCCATTCGTCCCTGACGCTGGATGCTCGACATGTCGGTCTCGGCTTTGACGCCGCCGACATCGGCGAGTGTCTCGATGATGGCGGTACGCGACTTGTCCGAGATGCGCGGATCACAGGAGCGGTTCCACAGGTGACCGACCAGAGCCGGGCCGATGTAGTCGGCGTTGTGGGGCACGGTATCGCTGGCCGCATGCAGCAACTGGGGACTGGCCACATCGTTCGAAGCATGCAATTCGCTGGCGACCGAGGCATCCATGATGCCGATCACGCCCTGACTGGTATTGGCACCCTCGCGGTCGCCACCGACGAACCAAGGTCGGCTCGCGGCGCGCAGATTCTCGTAGGTGGAGAGATCGACCGCGAGGTCACGGATGACCTCGTAGGCAGGTAGAGGCTCGATGCGGATCGAGGCCCCATCGCCCTTGTTGCGAACAAGATCGCAGAGCCGAACCATGCCCGGCAGCACGAGACGGCCATTGACACAGACACCGGTGGTCGGATCCTCAGCACCGCCATCGCGGAAGGTGAGGCTGCCATCTTGGGTCGCCTTCAGGGTGCGCAGCAGTTCGAGCACGCTGTGGTGACCCGGCAAAGCACAGGCCCAGGAATCGGTGCCGGTCTCGCCAGAGACCGGATCATAGCGGAAGATGCTCGCCGTCAACTGAATCTCGGGCTGGGCGACAGTCGCGACCTCTCCCGCACCTAAAGATGCGGAATCGCCTGCAGCATGGGAGGACATCTCATCGACCAGTTCCTCACGGTACAATCCAAGGGCATCGACACAGGCGATTCGCGTCAGTGCCGTACCCATCCAAGCCGCCGCAGGCGCGTCATAGTCGACATCGCAATCCACGCGTGGCGCGATCCGAGTGCCGCCGAGGTTCTCGAGAACCTTGTCCCACTCCTTGCCGGACTCGCAATAGAATTCATAGGAGGTATCGCCGAGAGCGAGCACCGAGAAATGGGTACTCGTGAGCAGGCCACTCGCCGCCTTGGCCGCCTGGAACAGGTCCTCGGCATTGTCGGGCTGGTCACCCTCACCCCAGGTGGAGCATACAATCAGAACACGCTTCATACCGGCCATCGATGAAAGGTCGAAGCCGTCCATGTCGTGCACATGGCCGATTAGGCCATAGTCGGGCGCTTTCTTGGCAATCGCCGCACACAGCACCTCGGAATTGCCCGACTGGCTGCCGAACAGAAGGTGAAGATCGCGGTCGCCCATCATCACTTCAGCCAGTGCGCCCTCGCCCTGAATCTCGACTGGAGCGGGTGCGGGAGCAGGTGCTTCCTCAGTCGGTGCAACCGCCTCCTCAGTCGGAGCCTCGGTTGCGCCTTCCAGATCGAACAGGATGACATCGACCGGGCAGGCATCGGCCGCCTCGATGATGTCGTCGCTGAACTCACCGGGTTTGATGCCATCTAGGATGATGCAGGTGTCATCGGTGACATGGAAGACCTCGGGGCAGATGTTCTCGCAGGCATCGCATACGATGCAGCCCTCATCGATCCAGACCTTCACGACAGCGCTCATGACGAAGACCCCACACAGCCCTACGGGCTGCACAGGCCTGTCGACCTGAATGCGATTCTTGAACCTATTGGGGTCGCAAAGAGCGACTGGCCCAGCATCAGAAGCCCATGCCGGCCATGTCCATGCCGTTCATGTCCGCACCGCCGCCACCGCCAGCCCGGCTGGAGATGACATCGTCGATGCGCAGGATCATGACCGCGGTCTCGGTGGCGGACGGAATCGCCTGCTCGACCACACGAACAGGCTCGAGTACGTTGGCTGCGCGCATGTCCATGACGCCGCCTTCGTAGACGTTCACGCCAAAGGTGGACTTGCCCTCCGCGTGCGCCTTGCGAAGATCGATGATCGTGTTGACCGGATCGAGACCGGCATTCTCAGCCAGAGTTCGAGGGATGACTTCGAGTGCACCCGCGAAGGCTTCGATTGCCATCTGCTCGCGGCCGCCGATGCCTTCTGCGTAGGCGCGCAGGTCACGCGAGAGTGAGGCGAGAACCGAGCCGCCGCCGGTCAGAACCGCACCATCTTCGTGCGCTACGCTGACCACGCCGAGGGCGTCGTCGAAGGCGCGGCGAATCTCGTCGACCACGTGCTCGGTACCGCCACGCAGCAGCACAGAGACACTCTTGGCCTCGGGACAGCCGGTGACAAAGACCATGTCGGACTCGCCGATCTTGCGTTCGTCGACCTTGGCGGCGTGGCCGAGGTCGGCTGCGGAGAGGTCATCGACATTGGTGACGATGCGTGCACCGGTCGCCTTGCCGAGCGCTTCCATGTCGCTCTTCTTGGCGCGGCGGATCGCGAACAGACCGGCCTTGGCCATGTAGTGCTGGGCGAGGTCATCGATGCCCTTCTGGCAGATGATGACGTTGGCGCCCGCGGCCTGAATCTTCTCGACCAGCCCGCGCAGGTAACCCTCTTCCTCATCGAGGAAGCGGGCGAGCATCGTCGGGTCGGTGATCTGGATCTTGGCATCGACCTCGGTCTTCTTGACCTCGATCGCGGAGTTGATCAGGGCGACCTTCGCATCTGTGATGCTGCGCGGCATGCCGCTGTGAACGCGCTCCTTGTCGAGGATGATGCCGTCGACCAGGGTGCTGTCCCTGATCGAACCACCCTGCTTCTTCTCGACCTTGACATCGTCGAGGTCGATTATGATCTCGCCGTCCTCTTCGCAGGATACCGCCATGACGGCGTTGACACTGATTTCGGCGAGGAATGACTTGACCGCGCCGGCGGACTTGCCGGTGAGCGCGGTCGTCGCAACATCGAGCAGGATGTCCGAATCCGCTTCGATCTCATGCGCTTCAAGCAGGCCGACCGCCTTGTCTGCAGCGAGGCGGAAGCCTTCGCAGATCACGGTCGGATGCACGTTCTGGTCAATCAGGTCCTCACTACGCTTGAGCAACTCGCCCGCGATTACTACGGCACTGGTCGTGCCGTCGTAGCAGTGCTGTTCCTGAGTCTTCGCGACCTCGATAATCATCTTGGCTGCGGGGTGCTCGATATCCATCTCCTTGAGAATCGTCGCGCCATCGTTGGTGATGACCACGTCCCCCATGCTGTCGACCAGCATCTTGTCCATGCCCTTGGGTCCCAAGGTGGATCGAACGGCGTCGGCCACCGCCTTGGCCGCGGCGATGTTGTTGCTCTGGGCACTCTTGCCGCGGGTGCGGTTCGTGCCTTCCTTGAGAATGAAGATTGGTTGTTGTCCACCATACATATCGGGTCCCACCATGTCAAGACGCTCCTATGGAGCGAGCAGCCCACCAATGGCCCCTTCATAAAGGCGACGTGAAGGCTCAGCCTTCGTTCTGACGGCGCAGATACTCCTCGCCGTAGTGCGCCCACTGCTCCATGGTCCAGCCTTCAGGGAGTCCGGATTCGGGTACGAGAGGCCCACCAGAAGCCACATCGGGGGTTGCTTCGGGTTCGGGCGTTTCGGTGGGAGGCGGAGGAGTGGCCATGACCGGCTGTTCAAAGAGATCCTGTGTGCCACCATACATCGAATTCGCCGTGGCATCAGCGCTCGGCAGTGTCGGGGCATCGGGCACGGTCGGTGCCTCGGGCAGAGCGAGGCTGCTCTCGTAACCACTGAGCATCGAGATCTCGTCCTCGTGCTCGGTCGACATCAGGACCTTGACCAGCACAACCCCCAGCGTGAGGATCGCAATCACGCTGATGACCCAGATGACGATGTTCTGCAGAGCGAAGCCGGAATCCCCCGCCGAATCTGAACTTCCAGATTCCACATAGCGATCGACCTCGTAACCCATGGTGATCTGGGCCACGTCATCATCGGCCTCGGCCGTCAATGTGACGTTGAACGACATTGTGTCCGCGTCGAGGTTGGCCAGATTGGTCTCGGTGACCCTGACCTCGATGTTGATGACGCGAATTGCATCGGGGTCGAGGATGAATTCCTTGTCGGCGGTTGCAACGTCCACGCGAGTCAGATAGTAGACCGCGTCGTCCAGCTGGACGGACAGGCGGACCTGCTGTTCGTCGGTCGGATGTTGATTGTGCACCGTGATGGTCATCTGATGTGTCCCGGACTCTGTGATGTGAATCTCTTCGCCGGCCTCGAGGCGAATCCAGCCGATGCTGCCGACCTGGAAGACGGCATTGCCGGACGCGGTGACGGGGGTGCCCAAGGCCTCACTCTCAACACTGGTCGCCATGAGCGAGAGCGTACGACTGCCCTGCGTCCCATCATCAAAGGCATAGGACAGGGTGACATTGGTTGAGGTCCCCGGCTCGATGAAAGCGGTACGGCCATCGCTGACCCCATTGCTGATTGTCGCAATGACACCGACGTCCATCGTCAAATCGATGTTGAAGGCATCAATACCATTGCCATGGTTGAAGATCTGGAAATTCAGTGTATTCGGTTCATCCCCACCGCGGAAGGTCTGGTCGGACATGTCCTTGTCCTCGACCTCGACCATATAGGTCGTCGGCACCTCAAGGGTGAATTGACCGGTCCCAAACAGACTCGAATCCGACTGTGATCGTGCGGTGATCGTGATTGGGTAGAACGACGGCAGCAACCCGGTCGGCATCTCGAGAATGACCATCACAGTGGTCTCACCACCGAAGGGATCGATTTCCTCACTCTCTGCAGTGTTCATCATGGCGCCAATGTGCCAGTCCGCATTCAGCGTGAGGTCGAAGCGTTCCGGCGAGTTGCCATGGTTCGTGAGCGTCACGGCCATGGTTCGGGTCAAGCCATTCGCATGTGCGGTCATGCTGTCCTCCGCGGGCGTGACGGTGACGTTCTGAATCGCGGGCACATCGATGTAGATACGCTTGACAGACTGGGCATTCGCCGGCGGCACGCCACTGGCGACCAATGAGATCTCGACCAGTCCCGGCAATGCCTGGGACGGTGTGGTGAAGCGTGCCGTGATCGGGCGTTCCTCGCCCTTGCTCAGGGACAGGCTGGTGATCATCGTCTTGTTGCCATCCTCATCCCAATCCTCGTACCATGCGAGATTCGAGGCCCCCCACAACGAGCTGTCGAAGTAGGCGCCGAGGTTCCAGTCGGCGAACTGGTTTCCGGTGTTCTTCACCTTCATCATGACCTCACCCACTTCACCGGGAGTCAGGGTCAGGGCCGGATACGCCGGCGCAGATTCGGAGATGCGCACCGAGTAGGAGGAGGAGACGCTCACCGGTAGCAGCAGGCCGGCCTTCTCATCCCCTGTGGGCGCGTCGAGGAAGCGCACGGTCCAATTCAGGGTCTCGATATTAGCCCCTTCGGGAATCGTCAGATTGACCCAGAAGGCGGAGGTTGCGCCACCTGGCACCGGATTCAGCGTCACGAAATTGTCGTGGTCCAGCATGTTGTCGCTGTCGATGCGCAACGGGAAGTTGTTCATCCAGGTCTGGTTGGAGACCTCGGTGCTGACCGTAATCTGTTTCTCACGATAGCCATTGTTCGTGAGTTCACAATAGAGCGAGGGCGGATTCGAATCCGCGGGAATGACCACGTAGGCATTGGGCAGCGGATCATTGCAATCGAGGCTGACCGTGTACTGGTTGACACGCTCGACGGCCAACAGGACGAAGTCGTCGATGTGCATGCCCTCACTGGCCAGCGATGCATCGGCAATCTTGGTGTAGGAGAGGCGGTAGGAATTGTCGTTGTGCACATCGGTCATGTTCCAGATGACTTGGGTCCAGTCATCCTGCGCACCCGATACGCCGGCGGTGGTCAGGTTGAGCTGCTGGATCGAACTGAAGCCGCGCAGGGCCTCCAGTGCCATCTCATCACCGGCACCCATCGAACCCCAGGCATCGGTCGCCCACTGCACGGATAGATGGTCGTAATCATTGATCTCGATGAGGCAGAAGGGAACGCCATAGTAGGCCTGGATGTCTTGGTCGAACGCGCCCCAGCCGAGTCCATGCCCGGGGTCATCGCAATTGCCATCGGTCGGCACGAACCAGCCCCAGCGCAGCATATCATCGATGTTCGAAGCATAATCATTGCCGGGGTTCGAGACCCGCCAATGCCTGTCGCCTGCCGAGGCGGAGGAGTTGTCAGTCTGCCAGTCGGTTCCACCACCGTACAGGGTTCGGGGGTTGCGGTCGGTATAGGCGACCGGGACCCATTGGGGAGTGTAGTAGGAGAGTGAAGTGCCCTCCATGCGATCGTGCCAGATGGCGACCGGAATCTGTTCCTCGTAGACATCGTTCGCATCATTGGTGTCGAGCACGCCACCATCAATCGTACCGCGGAAGATCATTCCGCCGTGCAGGGTTCCATTGTCCGCTGCGATGCTATGTGAGGCGGTCGGGGTCCACTCGACGATCTGAACGGATTCCTGATTGCCAGCGAGGCTCAGATTGAACGACCAAGAATCGATGATGTAACCGATTGGATGAACAATCTCAAGGGTGCCGAGGGCTTCGACTGATGAAAGGCCGGTTCCAGCGTTCTTGAAGGTGATTCGAACCTCATACATCGTGTTGCGGATTAGATAGCCCGCGGTGGTTCCATCCGGTTGTCCCCATGTCTCTGCGGGCTTGCTCGCGTTGCCAACATCGACATCGACGATTGTGAAGTCGACCAGTGCGCGACCCGCGCTGTTCTCGACCTCGACATAATCGCCCAACTCGGGCTCGGAGAGGGCGAACGGTGCCATGGATGCGGCGAGCAGGATGACGAGGACGAAGGGTATTCGAACATTCCACATCGAAATCAACGTCGTTCCCACCTACATGCCAGTCTTAAGGTTGGTTGAACCCTGTCTAAGACAGGGTGGAGCGACGGCGACCATCCCCTCCGCCTGCAATCCCCATCTGAACCCGAGCTCGGGCCGACAGACTATTGGCGATGTCGATAGCCAACGCCGCTGTTGTCTCCTCGAAGAGGTACTCTGCTCGCACGGATGTGGTTGACCCTCGTGATTGGCACGCAGGTGTTCATCGCGCCGATTCTAGCGTTCACGATTACCTACATCGTCGCGGTGGATTGGGAGACCTACACCTTCACCCTCCAGGTGAACCTGTTGCCTTGGATCATCAGCGCAGCCGTGCTCTATGGCCTCATATCGTTGGCGCTGGGACTTGCGGTCGGCGGTTACATGCCGACGAGGGTCGCCGACGCGGGGGGGTGGTTTCCAGTGCTCGGACTCAGTCGTCGTCTTCGGGATGCCGACATGGTCGATCGAGCCAGACTCACATTGACCACCTCACCCTATGGCCGCGTCACCCGTCTGGTCCACCACGAGGTCAAGGAGAAAGGGCGGCCATTGCTCGAAGTCCATGGTGGCCTACAACTGATCGCCGCACCCGTGCAGATTGTCCTCATCATGCTCCCTCTGCTGGTTCTGCGCTTCGTACCGAGCGGCTGGTTGCAACCGAATCGACTGCTCGAACTCTCCTTGCTGATCTACCTCGCCGGTCTGGTCATCGGGTTGCGTATATTCCCTTGGATCGCGGCGCGCAGTGTGGGCGTCGCTGCGGTCGCACGTCGGATTCTGGTCGACCGTACACGACTGGGTTGGCTGTTTCCGGTGCTGTTGTTGTGGATTATTGAGCGAACCATCGTCGCCATCGCCTTCCAGGGTCTCGGACTGGACGTGGGCCGTTGGGAACAGATCCACCTTGAACAGCGGATTCTGGAGGCCGTGCTGCCGATCTCGGTCGAAATTCCCGAATCCAGTTTCCTCGACCTGTTGGTTGCCCTCTCACTGCTGCCGATGGCCATCTTCACCACCATGGCCGTTCTCGGCGGCGGAGATCAGGATCCACCGAAATGGTTGATCGGCACCCATGCCGAGTGGGAGGGTGACGAGCCGGACGAAGAGGAAGAGGAGGGAGAGGATATTCCTGAATTGCCTGCACCCGGCGAGACCACGGAGGGATTCGGAGAAGATGTTCATCTGAGCGAAGAGGAACTCGAGGAAGAGGGCGCATTCTCTGGTCTTGCCGAACGGCTGGATGCGCTTTCGGAACCGAATGAGGACTGATCACTCCTCTTCTTCGAGCGGTGGAAAGGGTGAGCCGCCATCGCTCAGCAGCACGCGGAAGGCGCCGGCGAGACGGCCATCGGCGCGCACTCGACCGAGATCGGGCCTGGGCCGGTTCAGCAGGATGCTTCGACAGTGGCGACAGCGCACCGCGCGCACCTCCCATTGCGGGAAAGGACGATCGCAGCAACGCTCCCGGACCTCGCGCAGGTTGTTGACCTCCTTCACCAGAGACATCGGTAGGATGCCGAGCCCATTTCCAAGATGCTGTGGCACGGTGCGCGAGATTGCGAACCAGGCCACGCCGGCGACCAGACCCAGTGCGAAGGGCTCGGCCGAAGCACGCAGTACCAAGAGTCCGAATCCCAGAGGCATGACTGCCAGGGCCCAGCCCATCCAGTGGACCCGTCGCATGAGTACCATGCGTTGGATCAGCGGCACATCGACCGTGATTGGGTCCGGGTGGGGGGAGAGAGAGCGTTCCATATTCAGGAATCGGGTGAAGAACAGCAGCGGAAGGCGTGGGATGATTATGCCAGCGAACAGCCCGGCGATCAAACGGAGAACATCCGCAGTCAGGGACATTCCTTCACCTCAAGCCTGGCCGCGCAGGCGCATGAGAACGGCCTCGACCTTGTCCATACCGCGTGTGATGTCCTCGCGTCCGACCGTGTAGGCGAAGCGGAGGTGGCCTTCGCCTGAACATCCGAAGGCGGTTCCGGGTGAGCACAGAACACCACCCTCCAGCAGAGCGATGGCAATATCCTCACTGTTCATGCCGGGCACCTCGACCTTGGGGAATACGTAGAATGCGCCTTCTGGAACATGACAGGTCACGCCGGGCATCGCGTTCAGACGCCCGCAGATGAGGTCCCGACGCGCCTTGAATTCGATCGTCATCTCAGCCGGATAGCCCGCCGCCTCGTCAAAAGCGGTGAGAACGGCATACTGCATCGCATCATTGCTGCAGGCCGAGATGTAATACTGCAACTTGACAATCTGACCCATCGCCTCGATATTCGGCGACAGGATGTAGCCGATCCGCCAACCGGTCATGGCGAAGGTCTTGGAGAATGAATTCACCAGCAGCAACTTGTCATATCCCGCGCCCAGGAAGGAGACATGCTCGGTATCGTAGATGATGCGATCATACACCTCATCGGTGATTACCCAGAGGTCGTGGCGGCGGGCGAAGTCGAGCAAGGCATCACGCTCGGCAACATCGAGGGTCGCACCGGTCGGATTGCTCGGGAAATTGTACAGGATGGCCTTCGTGTTCTCGTCCACCAGAGATTCCAGCATCTCGATCCGTGGCACGAAGGCATCTTCGAACAGGCAGGGGTAGAATCTTGGCTCCGCACCACACAATACCGCATCGGGACCATAGAGAGGGAAATACGGCTCGGGCAGCAGGATGTTATCACCCGGATTCAACAGGGTCATCGAACAGGCCAGAAGCGCGCTGGTGCCGCTCATCGTCATGCAGACGTTGCGCTCATCCAACCCCGGCTGGTATTCTGACCATGATTTGGCGATGGTTCGCCTCAATTCAGGCAACCCTGCCGTGGTCGTGTACTTGTTATGGCCCTCTCGCATGGCTTTGCACATGGCGTCGATCGCCACCTGGGGTGGCTGGAAATCGGGCTCGCCGAGCCCGAATGATATGATATCGTCACCGGCCATATCGAACATTCGTCGAACACCGGTCGGCTGGATGGCCAGCGCCCGGTCGGAATAGCCGGCCATGCCGCCGGGAATCGGCTTCTGTGCTTAAGCGGTTTGAGTCGCCCAATCAGCCACCCGGGGGTTCCTCGGCGTCGAGAATCTCCGCTTCGATGGTCTCCTCAATCGATTCTTGATCGGCGCGGCGCGCAGAAATGATCACAACCACAGTGGTCAAGAGCACGAACATAACGATTGAAAGACCGATCAAGAAGGTCCAATTCAAGCCCACGTCATCGCCAACACCCTCACCCATGACGGTCAGCGTGACCGGCAGGGAATGGAAATCGCCGCGCACCGCACGCACTTCGACGGTCTGCTCACCCTTGTCCAAGGCTGAAAGGTCGAGAGCCACGGTCCAATTGAAGGGTGTGAGCGGACCCAATTCTTCGGGCTCCTCCTCGTAGGTCGCCTCCTTCCAGGCGCCTTCACCCACGCGATACTCGACCCGATCGATGACATCGGCCTGGGTCCAGGCATGACCGATGATGATCGCATTGCCATCCTCGATGACCAAGCCGAGCAAGTGGTTCTGAATCGTCACATCGACCGCATCGGTCTGATTGGTCGAACCGAGATACATCGCCAACTCGACCGCGGCGCGTGCGTCGACCATGCCGTAGCCGAAGTCAGCGTTCCAATAGGCATCGACATCGGGCTGTGAGGGCGCGCCACGGCGCTCAGCGGTCTGCTTCAGTACCTCCTTGATCTGTAGAGGGGTCAAATCGGGATTGGCCTCGATCACCAGCGCGATTACACCCGATACAGAGGGCGTGGCATAGGAGGTTCCCGAGCCGCGCCCGGTGTAGGTATTGCCGCTCGCATCGCCGCCGGCGAAATTGTTGCACAGGCCACTGGTCACACAACCCTCGGCCTGAATGATGTTCGAACCCGGTGCGCTGATCTCCGGCTTCAATTCGTTGATCGGGTTGCCATCGCCATTGTCGCGGCGCGGACCTCGCGAAGAATAGCCCGCGACCACATCATCGGTCCGATTCACCGTGTTCTGATCATCGGTCGCGCCGACCGTGATCGACAGCGAGGAGGAACCCATACCGGACAAACCGTCATTGTTCGGACCATCATTGCCCGCCGCCACACTCGGCGTGATGCCGGCGACGACCGCCGCATCGAGAATCCGGGAATGCATGTCCTCGCCATCAGATCCACCCGACTCATGGCTGGTGATCCCCCAGGACAGGGAGATGATGTCGATGCCATGGTTGGCCTCATCGGCTCCAGGCCAAGCGGTATCCTTGTGGTCGATGATCCACTGGATGCCATTCATCGCCGATTCATAGAACTCCTGAGGAATCAGATAATTCTCGAACGGCCCCGCGCCGAGATCGGTGCCGATGCGCACATCGATCAGCGATGCATTCGGCGCCGCGCCGTAATATTCAGACTGGCTGCCATCTGCCTCCAATCCAGTGGCTGAAGCCATGCCCATGCAGGCCGTGCCATGCTGATTGCCATCATCGGGATTGAACGAACCATCCGTTACGCGTCCGCCCGCGAGAACGCATGCGGGGTCCGAATGCACGAAGCAGACCGCATCGTAGCCCGCGACGAACTTGCCGACAAGCCCGGGGTGCTCATCGTCGACCCCGGTATCGGTCAGCGCGATGTTCACACCCGCTCCAGAGAAGCCCAGTTGCCAGGCGCTCTCTGGATATTCGGTGGAATTGCGCGCCTTCACCGCAGGGGTCTGGATGTCGCCATAGAACACCAGCTCGCCATATCTCTCCACCATCACCACACCGGCCAACTGTGACAGAGTCGTGACATTGGAAGCATCGGTCGCACCGATCAGAATCGCATCCACACTGTGGATGATCTGCTTCGCTCGGAATCCTGCATCGTACAGATTCTCAACATCGACGGTGGTCGGTGTGTGGTCGTAGGAGAGTCCGACCCAGACCGTGCCGACCGCGGTCTGCAGACTGTCGTGGATGCCATTGCGATCCGCATCCATCGTCGTCCAGGTCCACCACGGACCGGTATTCCACATCAGAGGCGCGTGGACGGGGATGTCCGTGGTCCAACCCTCGCGAATCAACTGACCATCACGCATTTCGCGGAAGGAATCGTCCACTGGAAGTGCGATCGAACCGATCATCGGCATCGATAGCAACAGTGCGAGAAGCATCGCCACAGGCGCTCGCGTGAGGGTCATCACGCGCACGTGCGTGGGCATCCCCCATCAATCCGACGCCTTGAGTTCTGGGCAATTCTTATCCGCCCCTCATGCTTAGGCCTAGTCGAGGCACCACACATGTCAGAAGCACAAACCTACTGTGATGGATTGATTGGACAGGGCTATTCAGCCGCGGACGCAGTGACTTACACGCAACAGCATTTCCCGAATTTCACCGGGGCAGCACCCGCCGCCGCAGCGCCCGCCATGGTCACGGAATCCCCCTATGATGCAAGTACCGATGCCAATGTCGCCATGAACATGGATGATGGGCCGTCCAGATACTACGCGCCCTTCATCGCAGTCCTGTTGATCTTGGTTTCGCTTTTCCTACCCTACGTGAGCCTCGGTGGCCTCTTTGAAGTGAGCGGATTCGAGATGTTGGGGGTCATGGGTGACATGGCAGGCATGGCAGCCGATGGTGGTGATGGTGATGGTGATGCAGACGTCGACTCTGGCGGCTTCGAACTCATCATCGTGCCGCTGCTGATGTTCGGCATCTCGCCACTCTTCTACATCCTGACGGCAATCATCGGAGGCATCCTTGCGGGCCTGAAGAAGAATACGACGATTCTCGGCGGCATCCACCTGGGATACTTCGGACTGTTCTTCCTGCTCTCACTGGTGACCGACATGTTCGGCTTCCACGTACACGATCTCGCAGGCTCAGGATTCTGGATCGGATCTCTGGCCGCCATCGGCTTCATGATCAAGAAGTGAGGCAGTTCGCGTGTCCGAAGCGGATGCGTACTACGATTCTCTGATTGCTCAAGGCTATCCGCCCCACGAGGCTCTGCCCTACACTCAGCAGCATTACCCGCATTTCGCGGGGCCACGACTCGCCGCACCAACTCCGCCACAACAACAGGTGGTCTACGCCCCAGTACTCACCGGATTGCCAACCGGCCAAGCCCATGCCCTCACACCAACCGCCCACGAGGCCTCAAAGATGGGATGGGTGACGCTTGGACTGCTGGTCGCTTCGCTTGTCTTGGCGATCTACGCTGTCAACTCAGCCGCCTGGATGTCCGGAGAGGTCGAGGAGGGTGGTGAAGTCGTCACGATTGACATGGGGTTGTCGAAAATGAGGATTGGTATGGAAGGATTCGGCATTCCAATCCCCTACGACTCATTCTTCTGCCAGGAGGAGGACTGGTGTGGTGATGCGAAATCAGCAGGTACTGCAGGTCAGGCCGGTCTGGCCATTGGGATTCTCGCCTTGGGTGGCGCTTCCATCATGACGTTCATGAAGCAGCAAGGCAAAGAGGTCCCACCGTTCGCGATGATGCTTGGCCTCGTCGGTTCGTTGGCGATCATCATCGGCGCCATGGCATGGTACACGATGTTCCCCACGCCTGACGATATGGTTCTGGAGTTCATCGGCCTCGACCTGTCACTTGGCATCGCCTTCTATGCAGCGATCATTGCCGGGGTTCTGGGCATCGCGGGAAGTGTCACTTCGCTGATGGATTGAAGTGGGGGCAGAGGGATTCGAACCCCCCTCCACCGGTCTGGAGCCGGTAGTACTACCAGACTATACTATACCCCCAAGGGTAAACTGCGGCCAACGCCAACGCTATTTCAAACGAGCGGTGAAAG
>Ga0114996_10002724_pt1 | contig 22614 bp, 16 predicted proteins | sample ArcticOcean_MG_C_4_FD_87039 | JGI IMG/M metagenome (GOLD analysis project Ga0114996, IMG submission 87039) | Marine microbial communities from western Arctic Ocean - ArcticOcean_MG_CB4_134 | ecosystem: Environmental > Aquatic > Marine > Oceanic | place: Arctic Ocean: Canada Basin | collected... | reverse complement strand
GGAACAGCCCCCAGTCAAAACTCCAGTACAATAACCTTCCCGTTTTTGACCCTGAAAGGGTCGCATCTCCAAATAGCCCGGGGTTCGGAGAATCCGTAGGATTCGGAGTACCCCGGGATAGAACAGAGAGAATCAAAAGACCCGAGTGAAACCCCCCGTATCAAATGGAGTCATCCAACCTCCTCGGGTCAGAACACCAGCCAGTAGCGATTACTCCACAAGATCAACAGCAACCAATCTGCACCATTACCTCCCAAACCTCAAGCCCAACCAACCGCCCCATCAACAAGCTTGCGGCATTCCCATCGGAAACCTATAGTTGCGGGCGGTCCAATCCCTCTCCTGGAGCGAGCCGCCGAACCCCATCAAGAGTCTTAAGGAGCTATCATGACCTTCGACCTGCTGCTCAAAGGCGGCCACCTTATCGATCCGAAGAACGGAATCGACGCGCAAAAGGACCTCGCCATCACAAAAGGCAAAGTCGCCGCCGTCGACGACGACATCCCGGCGGGCCAGGCTGGCAAGGTCATCGACGTAACCGGCCTCACCATCATCCCCGGCATCGTCGACATCCACGCCCATATGTATGCCACACCCGGGAACCGCAAAGCCTGGGCCGGCGACCAGAGCATCCTTCCCGACGGCTTCAGCTTCCGAACCGGTGTCACCACCATGGTCGACACCGGAACCGCAGGCTGGCGGACGTTCGAAGACTTCCGCTACCGCGTCCTTGAACGCTTCCAGACGCGAATGTTCGCGTTCCTGAACATCGTCGGTCTGGGGATGATCTCCACGGAGATCGAGCAAAATTTCCACGACATGGACGTCGATGCGTTCGAAGCCGTCGCACGTGAAAACGGTGACCTCATCGTCGGCTCGAAGACCGCCCACTACCTGGGCCCCGAGTGGACTCCCGTCGATCGAACGCTGGAAGCCGCTCGCCGAATCGACAAGCCCGCCATGATCGACTTCGGCCTCTTCCCCTCCAACCGTCCCTACTACGAACTCGTCACGCAGCGTATGGCCGCGGGCGACATCAGCACCCACATGTTCCTTGGTGACGTCCCCTGGCTGGATGCAGACGGTCGTATATTCAAATACCTCTACGACGCCCGAGAGCGCGGCATCATCTTCGACGTCGGCCATGGCGGCGGCAGCTTCTGCTTCCGACTCGCCGTTCCGGCCATCGAACAGGGCTTCTACCCCGACTCCATCTCCAGCGATCTGCACACGCATTGCATGAATGCCGAGATGATGGACATGCCCACCGTCATGTCCAAGCTCCTCGTCCTCGGCATGCCGCTGCCCGACGTCATCCGCGCCTCCACCATCAACCCCGCTCAGGAAATCGGCCATCCCGAGCTCGGCCACCTCAGCGTCGGCGCCGTCGCCGATGTTGCTGCCCTGAACCTCTGGAAAGGCGACTTCACCTATCTCGACGTCCACGGCGGCAGCCTGAAGGCAGACCGTCGATTGTTCAACGAACTCACCCTCTTCGATGGCGAAGTCGTCTGGGACTGGAACGGCCGCACCGGCGTCGACTACCGCGAGCTCGATCCGCTATACGGCGTCCGCAACAAGAAGGAAGGCCTCATCCTCCCACCTGCGTAGTATCACTCATCCTGGGAACGTGTTCGAAAGGAAGCTCGAATGACCTTCGACCTGCTGCTCAAAGGCGGCCGCATCGTCGACCCCAAGAACGGAGTCGATGGAAAAAAAGACCTCGCCATCACCAACGGAACCATCGCCGCCGTCGACGACACTATTCCAGAAGGACAAGGGCGCAAAGTCATCGACGTCACCGGCCTCATCGTCACACCCGGCCTGGTCGATATCCACGCTCACATGTACGCCACCCCCGGTCACCGAAATGCGTGGGCCGGCGACAACAGCATCCTCCCCGACGGCTTCAGCTTCCGAACCGGCGTCACCACTATGGTCGACACGGGTAGTGCCGGCTGGCGAAACTTTGAAGACTATCGACTGAGAGTATTGGACCGCTTCCGGACGCGGATGTTCGCCTACCTCAACATCTGCGGCCTGGGCATGATCTCGAACCACATGGAGCAGAACGTCCACGACATGGACGTCGATGAACTGGTGAGGGTCGCTCGGGAGAACGAAGATATCGTCGTCGGGACCAAGACCGCCCACTACTGGGGCACCGACTGGACGTCCGTCGACCGCGCCATCGCCGGCGCGCGCGAGATCCACAAGCCGGTCATGATCGATTTCGGCAACTTCCCCGAAGAACGGCCGTACTACCAGCTTGTCACCGAAAAGCTCCAGAAGGACGACATCTCCACCCACTGTTACCGAGCCGACGTTCCCTGGCTGGGCCCAGATGGGAAGGTCCTCAAGTATCTCCACATCGCCCGCGAGCGCGGCGTCATTTTCGACGTCGGGCATGGTGGTGGGAGCCTCAACTTCCGAAACGCCGTACCCGCCGTCGAGCAGGGCTTCTGCCCCGACTCCATCTCCACCGACCTGCACACCGGCAGCATGAATGGCGGGATGATGGACATGGCCACCACCATGTCGAAATTCATCGTCATGGGAATGCCCCTCGTCGACGTCATCCGCGCCTCCACAATCAACCCTGCCAATGAAATCGGTCATCCGGAACTCGGACACCTCAGCGTCGGCGCCGTAGCCGATGTGGCTGTCCTGGACCTGCTGGAAGGAAACTTCGGATACAGAGATGCGCAGAATGGAAAACTGGAAGGAAAGCAGCGGTTCGTCTGCGAACTCACGCTGAAAGACGGCCGCGTCGTCTGGGATTGGAACAGCCGCGCCGCCGTCGACTACCGTGAAATGGATCCCTCAGCGGGCGTCCGGAACCCCGAAGGCCTCATCATGCCCCCGCAGGAACTCACCTAGCCCCACGCTCCCGTCCGTAAGACCGGCCTCCGGCCGGGAAGCTTTAGCCGGCCAGTGCGACCGGCCAGTGCGACCGGCCAGTGCGACCGGCCAGTGCGACCGGCTTCTAGCCGGGACTCCTTACAACCCCAACCTCACCAGCACCTCCCCACCCTCCTCCACCACCTCATGCCGCTCGTTGATCCTCCCCACCCGCTCAAACCCTAGACTCGCGAACAGCTTCTCCACAGCCTCATTCGAATCCGCGTAGCTCGCCCGAACTTCCGAACACGCGCCTTCCATCCGGAACCGCTCCAACAAGAGGAGTATCGCCTCGCGAGCAAACCCATTCCTCTGAAACTCCGCCCCCACCATCAGCCGCATCAAATAGTAGTAGGGAGGATCCACTTCATCCACGCGATTGTACATCGCGAACCCAACAGGATTGTCATCCTCACAAATAGCGAAAGGCACAAGCGACGGGATCACATACGCCTGGGCCAACGACAGAACATTCGGTGCCACCAACACCCGCTGATCCTCCCGAACCTTCAACAACACACACGCATCGAAGTTCGCTCGTGTTACATCCTGCAGCGTCACCGCCATCTTTTCTCCCATTAAACTCAGCTGTACGACCGGCTTCAAATCAACTGTGCGACCGGCCTGTGCGACCGGCTTCCAGCCGGGAAAGCTTCTCCCCAGCCAAGCCTCCCTCAATCCCTCAAATACCCCGCAATCGCCTCCGCCACGAACGACCACCTCACCGCCTCCTCAAACGTCTCCGCTTGAATCGCCACCGTCCGCGGCCCGATTCTCTCATAGGGTTTGACAATACAGACCCGATCCGCCATCGCCGCCTTCCCGAAATCAATCTCGAACCGCACCGGAGTCCCCAGCGAGAACGGCTTGAAACGGTCAAGTTCTCGTACTGCCTTCTCCGCCCCCTCCTTCACCAGCCGCCTTGCCTCCGACGGGTGAACGCCCACGGCCGCGGCGTGGGACCGGCTCCATTTCACCGTCACGCACTCCACGTCGTCCAGCAGCTCCTCCGCTTCAGCCACACCCCCATCATCACTCGTCACCAGCGCCAGCGGCACTCCGTAGTGCCCGGCCAGCAACGCGTTGAAGCCGATCTCACCAATCGTCTTCCCATTCACCCGCCAGGCGTCCGTCACCCCCGGCCACCAGGTGTGGGCCAGAACGGACCGCGGCGTATAGCTCATCGCATGAATCCCAACCAGGAACAGCGCATCGTACCCTTCGTCGATGGTATCGAGCGTCTCCAGCGGCTTCGTATTCCCTTGGATCACGCGCGCGATTTCATGGACCTTTTCCAAGATCAACTCGCGACCTGAGTGGTTCTCGTTGACCGTCACGGCCGTCGCCCCACCTTCCAGCGCGCCCTCGATCGCCGCGTTGACCTCGCCCGTCAGCAACTCTCGAGCTTCCTGTCGATACCCGCTGCCAAACTCGTCGCTGGAAACCTGCTTCTCCTCGACGATCCCCCCAATCCCTTCCATGTCCACCGATATGTAGACTCTCAATTCCGCCATCACTTCTCCGATACGGTTATCGCAATCACAAATGCATGAGCGATCTGTGCGACTTTACGATCGTATCTCCGTCCGCAAACGATCTGTGCGACTTTACGATCGTATCTCCGTCCGCAAACGATCTGTGCGACCGACATTCCTGTCGGGAACTCTTCGAGATCGCAGATACCAAAGTGATCCCTGCAGTCAGATTACTATATCTCTCTGACCTTCACATCTCCATACGTCACATCCGAATGATGTGCAAACAGCAGCATACTCCCTGTATTGAGCTCCTCGCCCTCATTCCCCCCTTCCACCTGCCAAGATCCGGGCTCCTCCTCACCATCGTGCCACACTTTCAAGGAATACGTCGCCGGTCCATTCTCGTTCGATCTCACCGCCATCTTGAAAGCCAACGTATCCCCCGGCTCGAATGCGATCGCCTTATCGTCCTGTACCAACGATGTGCAGCCGATGGCCCGGCGGCAGTCACCCGTCTCCTGATTCCACCGGATCATTCCGATCGAACCCACAGGCGCATACCCACGCCGCGGGTACATATCGTTCCAGTCGTGGTGGCCCTGCCAACGCAGCGCCATCCCGAACGCCTGCCCTGTTGATGGCCAGGTCCTGGCGACAGGCCGCTCGTCGAAGCCGTGAAATGTGATCGGAAGGGTGACCTCGTAGTCTTGCCATGCCATGTCACCGATTGCAGCCAGCCGATCGTAACCAGGTTCCACGACCCGAAACCCCTCCCCGTTCAGCTGCCAAAGGCCATCCACCACCTGCACGGCGTCCTGAGCAATGGATACGTCCGACCAGTTTACCTCACACGGAATCGCCCACCTCTTACCCCTCTCCAGCACGACAGTCACATCCCGCGCCGCTTCCTTCCCTGCCAGATCGACAGCCAGAAGCTCGATTCGATTCTCACCCTCGAGCAGATCATCAGCATCCAACTCGACATTGAAATCTCCGTCTCCCAACAACCGGAAAGCCGTCGGACCCATCGAAAGGGGAATCCGCCGCCCGCCGTTCAGCCGGTAGGCCAGGGCGTGGATTCCGTCGGGCGAGTTCACCTGCCCCAGCACGTTCACCCACCGCTGGGTCTGGCCCAGATGCCCAAACCTCTGGTGATCGCCATACCAGAGGTCGATCGTGAGATCGTGCATCGGCGCAGTCATTTACGGTGACGTCCCTCTCAACGAGGCGATCGCCGCCGCCACTTCTTTCCGGAAGGTGAACCAGTCCTCGTGTGGCAAGATCGCATCGTGATTTCTCTGACCCAGGTGGAACGCGGACATCCGGTCTGCAATCAGCTTCTCTGCCGCGTCCGCTTCGGTGCTCCCGGCGTGTTCTTGGGCCAATCTCGACAGCGTCAAGAGCATCCGATAGTCGTCCAGCCCCTCTCGTAGTCGCTCCAATCGGAGCGTGGGGACCAGCCGTCCATCAGGCGATGAATTGCACCAGGTGTAATCGTCCTCGCGACAATCCAGCGCATAATACGGATCTCCCGCTACTACGTTCCAGTGCCAGGCCAACCGAAACGCCATTCCGAACTGCTTCGCCGCCTTGTATAGGTAAGTACCATAGGTCCACCTGTTTCCGCCGTTGTAGAATCCCCAGTCCGACCCCACTTCACGCAGGAGAGCGATGCCCGGTTCGTCGTGTGTATTCAGGTTCGGAATATGGAGGGCGCTCGCCAGTTTGAAGTGAGGGTCTTCTCTATCGTCTCCCCGGAAGCTTGTCGCCGCGGTGAAGAACGGAGGCCCTGTCGGGAATGCCTTACGGTACGCTGCCGCATTTTCGGCGCTGCGCCGAAGGGCATCACCAACCGGCTCGTCACCCAGATTCCAAATCACAGGGAGCCAGTTATTGGCATCCGCATGAGCCTGGATCTCATCAAAGAGATCCTTGACGAATAACGAATAGTCTTCATAGCCCGCCGCATCCATCGCCTCACGGTCCTGGTAGTACAGATTGAACCCGGCAATACGCGTGTAGTTGACAATCGGCATATTGAATCCAGCTTCGCGGGCTCGCCGCATCTGGGCGTCTGCGGTCGTGAAATCGAATTGATGTTTCCCATCGCGGAACCCTTCGTACTGAAGCCGAGGCAGTCCAGTAATGGTCGTGAATCCATAGTCTCGGAGCTTCGCCAGGCTCTTACGCGCCATCGCGGCATTCTCCGCCGCACGCTCCGGATCGTCGCCGAACCACTTGGAATCGATGGCGTGTCCCCACGGCCCGACCGGTAGATCGACGGGGTCGAGCGTGCCCGGATGGACCTGGAAGATGATTGGCAACGTCACCGCCGCCTCCTGACTCACCAGTGTCACCTCGCCGCTATAGTGACCTTCTGCCGCATCGGCCGGCACATCGACCGTCAGCCAGAACCGACGCGGTGTCCCCTCGGGCATCTGTACGCTCGCCGTAGGCATCACGTACCGCGGGGCAATTGTGTAAGACGATCCGTCCGTCTGCATACGCGTGAGTCGGTAAGAGACCGTGCCCACCTCGACATTGGACGACGGAATGACGCCATCGGCCGATGTCAGGTCAGACACACGTACGGTCGCGATTCCCAAGTCTTCCAGCGGGAGTACGGAAAACGTCACCGGCTCCATCTCTCCCGCGAAGGCGGCACCGGATAGCGAGACAGTTCTTTCCCCTGGCTCAGGCCGGTCGTTGAAGGCGATATCCTGCATATAGTCCCGGGCGAACACGACCAGCTTTTGTTTCATTTCGTCGGACGAAGGTTCGAAGCCGGTGCCGGTACCCGGGTTGAGAATCCGTGAGAAGGCGTTGTCGAAGTGGAATCGCCGACGCTGGTGGACGAAATCGAGGAAGGCCTTCCCTTCCGTCTCCAGCTCCACAGGGTACACAACGAGAGCGGACAGAGTGATGGCCCATCGGTTGCCCTCGAAGGCAAGGTTCAGCTGTCCGTCGGTCACCTGGACGTCAAACGTCTTCTCCTCGTAAGTAGGCTCCTGGTACTTGTCGAAAGTATTGTCCGAGGGAGAATCTTCTGTATCCCAATAGCGATAGTAACGCTCGTTAAACGTCTCGAAATCCATCCGGTCGATGACCACCGGCTTTCCCTCGGCCAGGACACGTCGTTCGTCATAGGACTGGAACTCTCCCCAAAACCCGGACGGACTGTCGATGTTCATGAAGACCCGGTAGGTCCCGTTCGCTAGATCGATCGCCACCTCTCCAGAGTCGATACAGAGGAAATCCTGGTAAAGCGGCTCCGGCTGAAGCGCATCATAAGCTTGCCAGATATCAGCATCCCGGAGTCCATAGCCGCGGCCCGGGTCATACGTGGTCGAATCCGTAAACTGGATGAATCCTTCCATCAACGGACTTGATTCCTTGCCAAAGTCGAACGCCAGGAGGCCGTCGAACTGCGCCGCGGCGGCAGACTCGTCCTTCTCGAGTCGCACGTTGTCGATGAAGAGCGGTGCCCCGGGATTGCGTCCAATTCCGAAGGCCAACAGGACGATCTTCTCTCGGTCCAGCCGACGTCCAGGCCTCGATTTCTCTCCGACATACAGATTTGTCGGAATCGTTACGGTGCTGGATCCAGGCACCACGATGGCATTGTAATTCACACGGGTCCAATATCCTTCGGTCTTGTCGTCCCGGACTTCCACGGAAAGCCGCAGCGGCGATTCAGAATCGGTATGGACATCCAGCTTCAGGTAGTCGTAGCCTGTCCAATCTTGGGGACCATCGAGGATCACATACCCAACGTCCACGCGCAGGGACTTTTCTCCTGAAGTCGCGTGTTCTTCCACTGTCTGGGCAGAGTCGCCTCTGAACGAGGGTTGTCCCTCCTCGAAGGACGTAATCTCCCTCGATCCTCCAGCCGCATCGATCGCCCCAAGGATCGGGCACATCGCAAGGACTGCCGCCGTAATCCCAAAAAGTCGCCTCAGATTCATCCGTTCCCGGTTTCCAATACCCATTTTACAATTCCTATTCTGCAATTTGCAGTTCCCGTCTTGTATTCCGAACCTCACAACCTGACCCAGTCACCATGCTCTTCCGCCCACGCTCTACATAGCCCATGCATCTCCTCCTCCTCCTCCCGATGTCCCACATCCCCCGCCAGGTTCACCATCTCCAACGGATCCTCCTCCAAATCAAACAACTCTACCTGGTCATCCGTCGACCAGACGTACTTGTACCTGCCCCTAACCACAGCGCGACGTATGTCCGAAATCCCCCCACCGCCCGAGTACTGAGCGTAGACCGGCACATCCGTTAGGGCATCGCCATCTCGCACCGACGATGCCAGCGATCGTCCATCTCCCCCCTCTGGGGCTGGCAGACCTAGCAAGTCCAGCGTCGTCGGCAGCACGTCCAGATGCGTCACGGGCGTCGTCACGCGTCGAGCCGTACCTTCAGGAATCCTCATCATCATTGGCACCCTAAGGGCGGGCTCATACATATCCATCTTCTGGTACATCCGATGCTGCCCCTTGTGGTCCCCATGATCCGACATGAACATCGTCACTGTCTCCTTGGCGTCACCCCTCGCTGCGGCATCCAGCACTTGCCCCACGGCTGCGTCCGCCAGAGCCGTCAAGCCCAGGTGAGCCGACCAAGCCTTGCGCCAATCCTCCGTCGTCGCGGTTTCCGCCATTCGGGCCGCGATACCGTTTCGTCGATTCGGCGGCTCACCCTCAGGCACAACACCAACGTTCTCCGGCAAATCGATCCGGTCGGGGTCAAACATGGAGTGGAAAGGTTCCGGCACGCATAGCGGGGGATGCGGCGCCCAGAGATAGAGAAAGAGAGCGAAGTGCTTGTCCCGCTTCCGGTTCACAAAAGAAACGGCTTCGCGAGCCAGGAACATGTCGAGAAAGTGTTCAGCCGGAAGAGGCCAGAGACCGGTCCTGTAATTGGAGAAAGAACTTTTCCGTGGCCCCGACTCCAGATCCTCCAGAATGTCTGTCCGATAGTCATCCATCGACGGGGGTTCTATCCCCAGCTCCTTCAGGTAAGGGGGATGATCCTGGAACCCGATGGTATGGAATGGACCCCGGTCCATCAACGCCGGCTTCAGCTTGATGTGGTCCGCTCCAATCATGCCAACATCGTAGCCAGCCTCCCGAAGCGTCTGATGAATCGGTTTGAAGTCGCCCGCATTTGTCCCCCGCCAGTCGTTGCACACAACGCCATGCTGGGTCGGGTAGACGCCGGTAGCCAGCGCCGTCCTTGCCGGAACGCAGAGCGGGCATGTCGTATACGCCCGTTCGAACACCGTCGATGCGGCAGCCAACTGGTTCAGGTTCGGCGTAACCTCTTTGCCGTCCTGCACCATCCCGATTGTATCCGCACGCTGATGATCCGTCATCAGAAACAGCAGATTCATCCGCTCCCTCATATACGCACCTTCTCCCCGACCTCTCCGTCTGACACCTCTGCCCTCTGCCCCCTGCCCTTCAGTACCTCACCGTCAAATGATCATACAGATCCACCTCATCGACCTCGATCGTCGCCGTACTCCCCTCCTGCCCCACAGTCACTTTTGCTCCCAGCATACTCACGATTTCTTTGATCGGCTTCTCTGTCTCCAGCGTCAATCGAATCCGACGCTGCGGTGTTACGTAGCGGATCACCCCCCACCCACCGCCTCGCATCAGCGGGCTCGTCGTGAGGTTGACCAGCGTTACCTGGTCCTCGTTTCGTCCCGGATGGCGATACCACCGCACCTCCACTGTCGCCGGGCAGTCAGACGCCCCTGCAGGCGGAGTCCCACCCGCCCATAGGATGGCCCTCAAAATCAGCGTCTCAAGCTCCGGGGCATCCAACCGGCCGCCCGTGGCATCCGACTTCGACGCAAAGTAGGCCAACCGTGCATCTCCAACTGTACGCGTCACGCCAAGGGGCCATCGAGCTGTCCCGGGGAAAATGCCCGGACGATTGAACACGCGCGAGTTCATCCGATCCTGGTCGGCCACGTGGATCCAACCAATCGTCTGGCTGTCCTCTGTCGGTCGGATATTCACGAACCCGCCGCCGAACGGCATGCGCGTAAAGTCGGCGATGCCATCTGAGAACGGATGCGACGGATCTGCACTGGCATAGTGGAAGAAACCTTCTGACTCCATGTCCGGAAGATTCAAGACCGGATCGGTTGAGCCACCTCTTCGATGGGCATAAGCCGTGATGTCGGTCGCTTCGAATCCGAACAAATCGGCAAATGCCGACGTCGGGTTTCCGGCGTCCGTCGCCGTCATGTGCGATGCTACCAGACCAAGCCCATCGGCCACCGCTGCTCGAATCGCCGTTATGGTCGCCGGCTCCATCGCCGCCACATCCGGCAGAATCAGAACCTTGTAGTCCTTCAGCTCCCCGCGCTGGATCCCGGCTTCGTTCACAATCTCCAAAGGTAGGTGATGCTCCAGCACCAGCCGGTACGCTCCCTCGAAACCCTGCTCGAATCGATCTCCATACCGCTCGTGACTCAGCCTCGAGTGAAGGACTGCGGCGTACTTAGTCGACTCGGCGCCGTCCAGCGACTCCTGCATCGCCCGGATATGGTCGAAGGTTTCCGCAAGCTCTTCGGTCCCCGTCGGGTCGAAGTCCATCGCACACAGATCCAGCATCAGCGGCGAAGCGTAGTTGGCGGCGCAGTCCATCAACAACATACGCGTGCCCCGAAGTGGATGATGTCGGGCATCGTGCTTGGTGCTGTGGCGCACGTTGCCCCAGATCGTCCCATTGTCGAAGTGGGTCTTCGTCAGCCGGTGCTTCATCCCCAGAGGCAGCAGATCGTCCCGCTGGTAGAACTCCGGCATCATCACGTCCACCGTCCCTACACCCAGGTACGACTGCTGGTTCCGAACCCAGTTCTGGGCGTAGATCGTTTCCGGGTGTGTTTCATCGATCGCCTTCCGGACCCCTGCGCAGAACCCCCGTACCGCCTCGTCACGGAACTGCCGCAGGTTGGGGGGTAACCCGCCCGCCGAATTGTATACGAAGAACTCGTCCTTTACCGTCGGCATCGCAGATCCGAAGCGCTGCTCGTACTTGGCCTGGCACCACTGGCAGTAGCAGCTGCCCGGCAGCTGGTCGAAGTAGATCCCTTCCGGCTTGTAAGTTCCTACGACCTCTCGGATCTCCTCCAGGAGCAGCTCCCTGTAAGGCGTATTGTAACAGATGTAATTGTGCTTCCGTTGAGTGCCATCGTCCCGCGTCGGCCCCACCAGCTGCCAACTGGGGTGCACGCGTAACATCCGCTCAACACCAGTAGCCGTACCCAGCCACCACGGAACGAAGTTCAAACTGTTCTTCTTGCACAGTTCCGACATCTCTCCGATCAGATCCATATCACCGATCGTTGGGGCCTTCTCTTGCACCGTACTGTCCCACAACGCATAGCCTCCAAGCTGAACACAGAAGGCAAGCGTATCGCAGTGAGTGTCCAGCGTCTTTTGCACGACATGCTTGGCGTACGCTGGTGTTAGGTCCTCGCCGTACCGGGCCCAATCGTAGAAAATCGTAGCTCGTTCATGCCAGCCCATGGATCGTCCTCTCTTTAGATACTGCTTCAATTATAGCGTCATGAAATCCGGTTGCACTCACGTCGATAGACACGTCACCGTATAGCTCTGCCGATTGCTGCCGTAGTCGAAAAACGAGACCCCATCCTCCGTACGCGCCTCAACCGGGCTCCCTCCCACCGACGTCACCTCTATGCCGGCGCCCGCAGGACTCACGAACGTCAGTGTCCCTGTGCAATTCGTCTCCACGTCCACGACGAATCGATCCTCGGTCTCACATCGATAGGAGATCTCTCCGCCTCGAATAGGCACACGATGAATGCCGTCGCCAACGGTGCAATGTCGAGGTGCGATCCAGACACCCTCAGGGGTCGGCACCACCCCGTACTCTCCCTCCACCATCGCTTCCAGCGGTGTCGCCGCTCCCCAGTTGTAGTAGAATCCTTCGGTATCTCTCGGATCACCGGCCTCGTTCCGAAAAAGCCCTGAATAGTGGGCGTCCTCGAAAATACGCCCGGGCTGGCGAGCGAGAGTCAGGTAGCCGGCCTGATTGTCCTTCGCTTCGTCTGCCAGTTCAAACGCCTCCGCGTTCCACAGGCCCAGCTGTACGAGGCCGCCTGCATAGGCCCACCGACCCCCTCCGGGAGCGTGGCAGCCCGGCAAACACTTCCACTTCTTCCCAAACGGTGTCGCTTCGTACTCTCCCGTTACACCCTCCGCATCCATATAGTCATTCCAGGGATATCCCACCGACGCCGGAAACGGCCGCAGGATATTGTCCTCGTCAATCAGACGGACGGTCTCCTCTGCGAGCGCCCCATCGATCAGACCCTCTGTAATTGCGATACAGTGAGGCATCGGTCGAAAAGCAGGGAATACGGTAACCTCGTCCAGATCGTCCGGATAGTTCCACCCGTTGGGGGCCTCATCTTCCAACGTCTGAATCGTCTCGGCCAGGTGGCCTACCGAGGCCAGGAAAAGCCCGCCCGCCTCGATCGGTTTTGTCAGGAGTGATTTTCCGGACGCGTAGAGAGATTCCCACGTCACCGCGCGATCGGTGTCTCCAACAGCTCTCGCCATTTTGGCGCCTGCCTTCAGCGCGCGCAAATACATTACGTTCACGAACAGCGACGCCCCTTCCCGTTCATACTTTCTCTTGAATGAGAAGTCCGCCCAGTCCCCGTCCGATGCCCGGATGATGCCGTCGGCGGCGTTGCCGAAACGGGTCTCCACCTCGTTCAGAAATCCCAGGTGGACTTTTACCGTTTCGAACGCATCCTTCAGCCAGACGTCTCCCTGCTGGCACCACGCCTTGTAAATGGCATACACCGCGATCGCGACCGAATCCGAGTTCGTCTGCGACCCGATGCCCTGCTGACGAATCGTTCCATCTGGTCGCAGAATGGTGATGGCCGTATTGATGCTGGCCCGTTTGAAGACATCGGCCGCCGTCTCCACGGCTGCGCGGTATCCGATCGCACCGGCATAGATTGCTCCCGGCGTGCTGATAGCAGCATCTCGGAGCCAGAATACCGGGTACTTGATCGGGTCCGTCAGCATGCCCTGGGGGTCACCCGGAATCAGGCGGGCGTTCAACGTCAGCGCCTGCTTGCACGACCGTACCGACGCCTCCACATGCGGAACCATCTGCAGCGGTATAGCGCGCCCATATACTGCCTCCTCCCACGCCGCCTCCATCTCGCCGCACGGATCCGCTGCCGACGTCAGCCACGCCAGGTCCTGGGCTGTGTGCTCTCCGGAAATCAGGTAGAGAGTGAAGGAGCCCTTGTCTTCACCGGAGGTGAAACGAATCGTCGAATCGGTCACACTCGGTTTCAGGCCGCCAGAAGTCGTCAAAACGAAGCGAAACCCATTTTCGCGGCCGACCACTTCAACAGAGGATCCGTCTACACGACACTCCGGCGTGGCCCCGAGTTTCAGCGCATCCAAACGTATCTCAGCCGTCACCTTAACAGGCGCCGTAACCTGAATGCCCATCACGTCACGGTCGAGCCCTGCAATGGCTTTCATTTCGATGTCTGCATTCGACCCCAGGGCTTCGTACCGAATGCATGGAGGCCGATAGGTCATCGTCGATGCCGACCTCATCCCGATCGGCTCACGAGTCCCACCATCTTCGGCAAAGAATCGGATATGCCCCAGCCCCTCGAACGCGGGGTGAATACGCGGCTCGAACGTCACCGGTCCGAACTGTTCAACAGCGGCCAGTTCTACCCCACCGAAAATGCCTCCCATCGGCTCTGTCTTCTCCGGATAGGTAACGATCGCCCACTCCTTGATAAACGGGTAGGTGATCCCGGCGCCTCCAACCGGACGCCTGCCGTTTAAACGAAGCGCGATAATTGCATCACCACCCGGTGTCACAAGATCACTCACATCCAGCTGAAATGGCCGATGCCATCCGCAATTGTACCCGGCTTCGTTCCCGTTGACGTACACCCGCGGCTCATCGTCGACACCCGCGAACCGCAGCGCAAGCCTGCTGCCGCTCCACGCTGACGGAATCGAAATCCGCTTTCGGTACCAAACAGGGCCGTCATTCTCAGGAAGATCGGTCTCCCACGTATGGGGCACCTGCACCGTTCGCCAATCCGAATCGTCGACCTCGAGCGCCGAGTAGTCTGCCAGGTCCTCGGCGTGCACCGGCCGCATCCGCCACTCCCCATTTAGCGTCAGGCGCTTCGTCACAGACGTATCTGCGTAGCTCACCGGCAGACTCTTCAAGTAAAATTCATGACGGCCAACACGCTGGGCCGCGCGGTCATCTTCCAACCAGTGCCGGTGACCATACTTCAACATGTCGAATGGAATGACATATCCGCCGTCCCGAACGGTCACTGTCGGCCGGACCAATCGAATCTCTAGCACTGCCTGGAAGTCCGCCCCACTGGGCGCCTCAAAAGATAGCGTATGACGTCCCGTCCCAATTCCCTCCGAAACATCAACGTCAACAGACGCCCCGTTTACCGTCACGGCGAAACGCTTACGCGGCATGTTCAGGGTGTAGGTCCCATCCTCACCATCCACCGTCACTCGCGCCTCAACAACGTGCACATAGTCCGGAAAGTGCTCGCGTCGAACCCCGTGCGCCGGGTCGAACCTCAGCACCGTCGCCCACTCGTCGAACCGGCGCCCGCACCCGGTCCCACCCAGGTTCGCAACCCGCGTCGTCGGAAACGTCTTCATAGTCCTCTCTTCCCGCAGCCCATATGTTCGCTCTCTGTACTTTGTGCTTTCTATTTCGCACTCCCGCCCTCTGCCCGCCTCTCATTCCTCCCCAAACGCATCCACCTCAATATCTCCTTCCACCGCCTTCAACAGCTCGCTGACCTCCCGCCTGTCATCCTCGTCAAGCGCCAGTTTCCCTGCCGGCGAGCGTTCCACCAACGACGTAAACACGCCCCGACGCTTCAACATATAGCGCATGAACGGATGACTCTCCAGGCTGATCAGGGGCAGGATCCTGCGATGCAGATCGCGCGCAGAAGCTTCGTCGCCCGCCCACCAGAGTTCGAACACCTTCGCCAGCAGGTCACCCAACTCACATGCGGGCATACAGCCATTGGCGCCCCGCGCCAGTTCCGTCGGCAGAAACTTCCCTGCCGCTCCGCTGAACACCGTCTTCACCTTGCCCTCCGTCAACCGAACGACCTCTGCGATATGCTTCGGGCAGGGCTGGCGCTCTTCCTTGATGTACTCGATTGCCGGAACAGCATCCACCAGCGCAGCGATCTCCTCGCCCGTGAGCGGAGAATAACCGTCGGCGTTCTGGACCATAATGGGCCCGTCGTACACGTCCGCCATTCGGTGATACATCTCGATCGCCACCGTCTTGTCGGTACGTGCCGGAGCCATCGCAATCACCGAATCCGCCCCGGCCTTCTTCGCCGCCTCGGCAAACAAGAGCACCTGCGGAACTGACACACCCGAGCATCCGAACACGACCGGCAAACGTCCATTCACCTCCTCCATCACCGCGTCCAACCCGGCAATTCGCTCGGCCTCACCCAGGAAATAGAACTCGCCCACCATCACCGGCCACACGATGCCGTGCTGCCCACTTCGGCAGCAGAAGTCGGCCACAGACCGAAGATCCTTCATGTGAATCTGCAGATCCTCCGTATACGGCGTTGGCAGCAGGCCGAACAAACCCTTCAACAGATCGAATCGCGCCATAGAACTCTCCTCACAGGTTCACAGAACCGCTTATTGCCTCTTCCTTTCAAGCTGTTCGCCGTCTGCTTCTGCTGCCTATCCTTACCTGTCAAACTGCGGATGATAGACATCGTTGAAGAAGCGTCGATGCTCAGGACTCAGCGAATCCATCATTTCATCGGGGAAATTCGGTTTATGGTGCCGGACGTTGATATGGTTGTAGCAAAAGAAAAGAGCGCATCTGGGCGTCTCCTGCGCCCACTCGCACGACGAATGGCGAACGCCCTCGGAGAAAATGAGGAGTGAGCCGGGAGGGCACTCGTAGTGCTCCCACGCTGGATGGGCCGGGTCGTCGAAGACACTGAGACCTTTTCGGAAGTTCGACTTGTGGCTCCCCGGAATCAGCGCAGTACCACCTTTTCCCTTCTCGACTCCATTAAGCTCCCACACGACCCGCGTCATTCCGGCGTGGATCTTTCCATCGTGATATTGATAGCTGTAGTTGGGATTGACGGACTTGCCTCCTGCATGAGGGCTCCAGCCTTTGTGGCTGTCGCCTTTGTACCGGTAACTCAGAAACGTGTTCTCCAGCCGAATCTTCTCGGTGTCATTATCGATTATCGTATGCAGCGTCCGCATCGTCGTCGGATGATTGATCAACTTCGACGTAGCGCCGCCCGGAAGACGCCGGGCTTCCGCCGGCAGCGAATCCGGATCATTCCTCATCGCCTCGATCTGCTCCCGAATCGGCTCCATCTCATCCTCACTTAACACCCCCGGGAACAGGATAAACCCTTTCAGGTCGAACGATACCTTCTCTTCTTCCGTCAGCAAAGCCGATCCATTACTCGCCATCTTGTTCTCCTGTCTATTGGTTTAACCGCTTATCATTGTCTGAAACCCAAACCTTGCCCTGAGCTACACCCACTCACCGCGGGCGGGGCCAGGCTGGGGGGACCGGGCAGCGGTTAGGTGCTGGGTCTGGGGCTGGACAGGTGCAGCAGGGTGCTGCCTCTACTCCTGCTCCCACATCTCCACCGGCTGGTACGGCCCACTCCAGTTAGCGCCCAGAATACTCACTTTCCCGCTGTTCCCAATGTCCGCCACACAGAGCTTGTGCATACCCGTAGTAGCTACCACATGCTGTGTCCACGATGTTCCCCCATCCTCGTTCAAGTACACCAGCAGTCTCTTCCGCTCCGACTGATGCATCTCTGCCGTCACAATGTCGGGCATGCCATCACCATTCATATCCGCAATTGCCAAGCTGTGCGCGTAATCGACATCCTCGTCTACCAGATGTTCTATCCAGCTTCCGTCCAGCGGATCAGCGGGCGTCTCGAACCAACTCAACCGGTATGGGCCTTCAGATCTCGTCAATACGACATCCAGCCGCCCGTCGCCGTTCATATCCGCCAGGGCCACCACAGCATCCGCGTGCCACTCGGCAAATTCCCTCATCCCCCACGTTCCCGACATCGCATCCTCGGGCGCCCGCCACCATGCGCCACCGATCACGATATCGTCGCGTCCGTCACCGTCCAGATCTCCAACGGCCAACCCTTCACCCTCCGGACAGACGAGCGTCCGGTTCCGCCAGGTTTCATCCTGCCGCTTCCAAATCACGATCTCGTTTCCGGGCGCTCCTTGCTGCCGTGTCACAATTTCCATGGCGCCGTCACCGTCCAGGTCGCCCACTTGGATATCGTGCGCTCTCGGCGCACCAATGACATGTCGAATCCACGGGTCTTTTGCAGGATCTCCCTCGGGCAAGGGATTCTCCCACCACTCCAATCGATTCTCACCGTACCACTCAGAAATCAGCAGGTCCAGGTCGCCGTCACCATCCATATCCACCAACTGGGCGTCGGTGCTCCATTTTCCAGACGAGGCAATCTCATGCCGCGTCCATCCAGGGTACCTGTACCAGACCAACGGACCTCCGCTGCTGCTGGCAATCACGATATCCGGATTCCCGTCGCCATCGATGTCTCCGGCGACTTTTATGTGAGGATTCTCCGGCCCGTCTGCATCGATCACAACATGTCGAAACGTCAACTGCATATCTACCTCATAGCACTGGAGTAGTACCGCTTTCATCCAACCGGATGCAAGATAAGATAGTCTCCAGGGACTCCCCGCCAAATGCGAATATTGCCGTATAGCGAGGTCGTCAGCGCGTTGAAGTGGTTGGATAGTCAAACGAAAACGCCCGAGGACATCTCCGTCCTCGGGCTCAAAACCGACCCGCAGCTGACACTGATGGTCGACTCTCGTCTCAGCTGATCATCCTTCGCAGCCACGTTCTGGCCGGCCCCTCTCGGCGCTTCACAAGCATCACCGACGTCTGCGCGAAGCGCCCGACCCGCTCGGGAATCTCACCGAACAGCAGGTGCTTGAACATGCCCACCTTCGCGGCGCCGATCACGATAAGATCAAAGTCTGAGCCCAAACGGGCGATCCCGCCGGCCACCGAACCCGCTCTGGGCAGGGCAATGTCCACCTCGCCCAGATTCACATGTCGCAGGGTCCGTTCCACCCACCTTCGAGCCTCCTGCTCATCGTCATCGGACGCTCCCTCAGGGATAACGTAGCACGCTGTCACCTTTGCGCCGGTCTCCGCAACAATCGGCTCCAGGAGTTCGGCGGCGAACTCGGCGTGGGGACCGCCCGACGTCGGCAGCAGAATCCGCTTGAACGGCGCGTCACCCCGCAGCTTCACCACCACGACGTCCCCCCGCACCCGGTGGATCACCCGGTCCATAATCTCCCCGAAGATTCGCTCCCGCGTCGACGTGAATCCCTTCCACCCCATAAACAGCAGATCGGCCCTCAGGTCATCCGCCGCCGACACGATACCCTCTTCCACTTTGTGGGCGATCCGAATGTCGGACGTCAGCGAAAAGTCGAGCTCCTGTGCCAGGGCCTGCGCGGCACGCAGGAGGGGTTGACGGTGATTGATGTACTTCATCCCCTCTTGAATAGGGAGCTGAATGGGAACTTCCACCGTCGTCGTCGCAGCGATATCGCCATCTTTCGCCCGAGCCACCGGAACCGCCAGCCGCAGCAGCGCTGAAACGGTCTCCGGGTTCGCGACCGGAATCAGGATCCGGTACGCTTCGCGTGGAGGCTCTCGTGTCAGGGCTTCAAGGACCCGGGGTGCCGCCGCACCCGATTCCTTCTCGAAGTAGACCGAATACGCGATAAACCCCAGGACAATCCAGGCGATGGCGACGTACCACGAGAGCGGGTCGAACTGGAACTGGTAAACCGCCAGCAGCATATTGATCGCTGCTGCGGAAAGCGGAAGCCAGGGGAACAACGGAGCCAGATAGAGGCGTTTCGTTCCGGGGTCTTTGCGGCGCAGCACACCAGGGACAGATTCACCAGGGTGAAGGTCAGCAGGAACATCAAACTTGCCGCCGACCCCACCACGCCAATGGGCAAAACCAACGCCACGGACACCAGAATGACGCCCGTCACCATGATGGCGATATGAGGCGTCCGCTTGATAGGATGGATGCGGGAAACAGCACTGGGCAGCCAGCGATCCCGGCCCATCGAAAAAGCCACTCGACTGGAGGCCAGAACCGTTGCATTGAGCGCAGACATCGTCGACAGCACGCCGCCGAACACAATGGTCGCCACGCCGAAGGCCGGCATGAAACTGTCGGCCGCACGAACGATCGCTGTTTCCTGGAACCGCCCCAGGAAGGACCAGGAGGGCTCGTCGGCAGGTTGCACGGCGCCCAACGAAACGAATACGATCAGCAGGTACATGAACACGGTGACACCGAGAGAGAAGAAGATCGCCCGGGGAATGTTCCGCTCTGGATCCTTGATCTCCTCGGCCACGGTCGCAATCAGATCATAGCCTTCGAAGGCGATGAACGTGAGCCCCATGGCCACGATCACCCCTCCGTAACCCTTGGGAAAGAAGGGCGTGAAATTGGCCATTGTCTCCCGGGGCGTGTCGAAAATGTGGCCCAGTCCGTAGATGACGAACACAAGCAGTACGACGATCTTGGCCATCGTAATGATGTTTTCGGCTTTCCCCGTCCCTTCCGTTCCACTCACGTTCAGCCAGACGAACATGCCGCTGATCAGAACGGTCACCATCCCTACCGAAAACCGATGACCCACCGCATGCTCAACCCAGGTCTCCACCGACGGCAGGTACTTCCCGAAGAACTCCCAGAAGTAACCTGCGAACCCCAATGCATAGAGACTGCAGGCCACCGTGTAGGCGAACCAGAGCATCCATCCGGAAAGGAATCCAACAGGCCCGGGAAACGCGCGTTTGACGTAGGAATAGCCGCCTCCGGACTCCGGATAGGCCGACGCCAGCTCGGCGTAGCAGAAGGCCGTCAACATCGTCACCACGCCGTTTAACGTGAACGCCAGGATAGACGCAGGCCCTGCTTCTCCCGCCGCGATCCCTGTCAGCACGAAGACCCCGGCCCCGATCATCGCCCCGATCCCAATCATCGACGCGTCGAAAAATCCGAGATTCCGTGCAAAAGTGACCTGGTCGGAACTGCCGTTCTCTTTCTCGCTCAAACGTCCTCCGGATCATCTCCACGAACGTAGGATTTTCTCGCCTTCTGTTTCATCGGTTCTGACAATCACTTGCAGGTGATCGTTCTTCCCAAGATCATCGTACCATTTCCGACGTCGCCCGCTCAAGGATGTCGCCAAACAGCCTGCGGTCTGCCTCCGTTCCCACCGTCACACGCACACACCGATCCAGAGGAGGAGTCCCCGACTTGCGTACGAAGCACCCCAGATCCAGTAGGAGCCCACACAGGGTGTCGGCACGCGTGCCGTCGCCGATGTCAAAAGACACGAAATTCGTAGCGGATGGTAAGGTGATCAGGCCAACAGACTTCGCCGCTCTCGCATAATCATCCCGGCCCTCCGACACCCTCTTAACGACCTGGCGTACGAATTCCCGATCGCCCAGCGACGCCAGTGCCCCCTCTTCGGCCACACGATTGATACCGAAATGGTGCCGAATCCGGTTGAACGCCGAAATCGTCTCAGGGGTCCCTATGGCGTATCCAATCCGGCCGCCCGCCATCCCGTGCGCCTTCGAAAACGTCCTCATCCGGATCAGACGTGAATCATCGAAGTCGGCCGCCGGCAAAACATCCTCGGGGGCGAACTCAGCGTAAGCTTCGTCCAGAACAAACATGCAGCTGCCCGGAAGGCGACCGATCAAAGACCGAATGTCATCCGCAGTGTGCCAGGATCCTGTGGGGTTGTCCGGATTCGACAGGTAGACCATCCGGGCATCGGACCGTCGTGCAAGATCTCCCAGCGCATCCAGATCGTTCGAAAGAGGATGGACCGCATCTCCCACGAACCGATACGACGCCTGTTCAGATCGGGCACCATATCCGGCCACATGGTAAAGGAAAGTGGGATACGCGCCCAGCGATGCCACCGCCGTGTCGCCAGGGTTCAGGAAAGCGCGCACTGCAAGGCCCAGAAGATCGTCGATCCCACTCCCCAGCACCAGGCGCTCAACCGGAATCCCGTGATGCACAGCCAGCGCATCCAGGAGCTCCCGATTGCCAGGATCCCCGTAACGCCATACACGATCCACCGCCCGCTTCATCGCATCACGCGCCAGCGGTGAAATCCCAAACACGCTCTCATTCGCCCCGAGGCGAAGCCGAAACCGCCGCCCCATCCGCCGTTCCAGTTCTTCAGGTCCGGTAAAAGGAATCGTATCCGGCAGCCCATTTACTATCTTAGTTAGCGGCATCTATGAATTCCTGAAGGATCTCCGATCGAAATCGTCCGTTGTACCGGTTCACGCTGTTAGCTGTCAGCTTCCTATCCACCTTTCTCTATCCAACTCCTCTATGCGCCCCAACATCCTCTTCATCTGCTCAGACCAGCACAGCTTCCGGTATACGGGCTACGCCGGTCATCCGCTGGTACAGACACCCAATCTCGACCAACTTGCCGAGCGGGGTACAGTATTCGAAAACGCCTACTGCGGAAGTCCGGTCTGCGTTCCCTCTCGGGCTTGCCTCATGACGGGAATGTACCCGTCCGACAGCAACTCCTACTGTAACTCAACGGTTTGGGACGGCAGCCATCCGGTTTGGGCAACCTGGCTCCGAGATTCAGGCTACACGTGTCGGGCCGCCGGCAAACTCGACCTGAACGACGACTTCGACACCGGCTTCGAGGATGTTCCTGCGGGTGGCGGCCACCGACATCATCCCGACATCACATCCCTCTTCCGCCGACCACCTATCTACCGGATCGGCGAGCGGGAAACCGTCGATGGCAAGCCCCGAAAGAATCGCCACTCCGACGAAAAGAACGCCAACGCCGCCATCAATTTCATCAAATCACCAGGGGACGCTCCCTGGGTCCATTGGGTCGGCTTCAACCAGCCGCACTCACCTTTTGCGGGCCTTCAAGAGCACGTCGACCTCTACCCCGTCGACGATATCGATCTACCGGCGAAGGATCCGGAAGAAATCCACCTCGTCTACCAGGCCCTG
>Ga0114996_10002723_pt1 | contig 22618 bp, 19 predicted proteins | sample ArcticOcean_MG_C_4_FD_87039 | JGI IMG/M metagenome (GOLD analysis project Ga0114996, IMG submission 87039) | Marine microbial communities from western Arctic Ocean - ArcticOcean_MG_CB4_134 | ecosystem: Environmental > Aquatic > Marine > Oceanic | place: Arctic Ocean: Canada Basin | collected... | reverse complement strand
GGCCATCTCATGGATGTCCGCGCCAGCCGAGAAGGCCTTCTCTCCTGCTCCGGTGATCACCACCGCAGCGACTTCTTCGTTCTGCTCAGCTTCGGTAATGGCGTCATCAAGCTCAAGCGCCATCTTCATTGACTGGGCATTCAGCTTGTCCGGCCGGTTTAGCGTAATGACCGCAACCGCATCCTCACGGCGGGTCAGAATGGTCTCGAAGGGCATGCCTCCTCCTTGTTGCGAACGGGCGTGATTGTATCTGTGAAGGACATGGGGTACAAGACAGCACTACGAAACTATGGCCGCCCTCATCCACAAGCGAAGGGGCGCTCAATTGAGCGCCCCTTCGCTTAACTACTCTTAGTTTCCCTACACCCAACGCCGAGACGCCCTAGGGGCAATTCGCAAGCTTCCTAGGGACGCATCTCTTCACGCAGGAATTTGACGTAGGAGATCCCGAAGCAAACTCCCGCCAAGCCCAGCATAGCCACGAGGTGCGGCCATATCAAAACCAGACTCTGGCTGAGCGGCAGCGGCGTTAGCGACTGGAGGCCTTCCAATTGCTGCGAAAGTACCGGACCAAGACTGCGCGTGGTCGGGCTCAGGAGCGTTGCGGTTGCCTCTTGGAAGAGCGTCACCGGAGAGAAGCGAAGCACAGTGTCCTGAATGCGAATGTGCCGCAAAGCATCTACCTGCTCGCTGGTGTCGGAGACAATCAAGTCGGCCACGCCACCCGCCAGCATGAGCATGATGAAGCCAAAGAAGAGCCACAAAGCTAGTGAGGTCAGGGCTGAACTTACGGCCCTGCCAAACCAGACGGATGTGAGCATCGCCACAACCAGCCAGAAGCTCATGTAGATGACGGACACGAAGGCGAACAACAGAATCCGGAGCAATGCCTCCAGACTTGGTGCGAACCCCAAGATCATCATCCCGAGGCCTATCACCACCAGGGCGATGCTAGCCTGGATGACCGCAATAGTGGTCATGCCCGCCAGAAACTTTCCGTTGAAGACGGAATCTCGATAGATCGGTTGAGACAATGTCCTCGCCAGCGTCCCTTGGGTCCGTTCGCTATTGATGCTGTCGAATCCCAAGGTAATAGCAATCAAGGGCCCAAAGAAGCTAATGAAGAACAAGAAGGGAGGCAAGAAGCCGCTGCCAGCAGTGAACAACTGCAGGAAAACCAGTTCCGACGGGAGTTCGCCGGAGACGCCGCTCAGTGACCTTACAGCGACATAGCCAGCCCAAACGCCGGCCAGAATGATGATCCCAGCGAGGACGACGAAACGGCGTCGTCCGAAGTGGTCGGAAAGTTCCTTAAGAAAAACTGTACCCATGATTAGCTCCCGGCCTTGAGAGCATCCTCAGCCTGATGGAAATATCGCATGTAGATCTCCTCCAGCGTTCGGTCCACAGACCTAAGCGATAGCAAACGATGGCCCTTGGAGATCACCAGTTGGGCCGCTTGCGCCCTGGTGTCCTCAGTGCAGTCCAGCACTACCGTGTCGCCCTCACCGGTGACCTTGTCTACGCCGGGAATATGACTAAGGGCATCGCGGAGATCGGGGGTGACGGCTTCCGCTTGGACCTCAATCCGAATGCCCCCCATGTCCTCAGCCTGGCTCAACTCCTCCATGGTTCCCTCGGCTACCATGCGGCCGCGAAACATGATGCTGATACGGCTGCAGATGCGCTGCACCTGGTGCAGCAAATGAGAAGAAAGAAATATGGTGATTCCTTGGTCCCGGCTCATGCTCTCAATAATTTGCAGAAGTTCTTGGATTCCTTCCGGGTCCAAACCAAGAGTCGGATCATCAAGGAAGGCCACCTTGGGTTGTTTGACCAAAACGTCGGCGATGCCCAGCCGTTGGCGCATGCCTCGAGAGAATTGGCCCACAGGACGATTAGCATCCCTTTCCAGGCCCACTTGCTCCAGCAATCTTGCTATGTGCGGGTCTGAGTCCACCCTGCGCATGTTGTTCAGAGAAGCTGTGTAGCGGAGGTTCTCCCAGGCCGTCAGTTCAGGGAAAAAACCCACGTTCTCAGGCAAGTAGCTCACCTGCCGCTTGACCTTGAGCGGCTCTCGGATTGGATCGAACCCACAGACACGGGCGGTGCCGGACGTCGGTTCGGTCAGACCCAGAAGCATGAGGATCGTAGTGCTCTTTCCTGACCCGTTAGGCCCCAGAAAGCCGTAGATCTCCCCTTCTTGGACAGCCAACTCCATGTTGTCGACAGCCGTCAATTTGCCGTAGCGCTTGGTCAGGCCATGCGTCTCGACGATCGTGGTCATGCTTTACCGCCGCCCCAACCTAACGAACAGGCCAACGAGACCCAGAGCCACGACGGCCACAATGGCCAATCCAACCCATCCCCAGACTGAGGACTTGGTTACCGTAATCCTCAGTTCCATGGTATCGCTGGTGTCCGGAGAGTTGGCGAAGATTGTGACCGAGTAGTCTCCGGGAAGCGCCTGATCGGTCGGCGTAATGTGTGCCCTAACTTCTTGGAACAACCCGGGCTGAATGTCGATTGCGCTCGCTTGGTCGAAGCTTATGTCCCAACCGCTTGGCCCCTGGCCGATCAGGTCTACCTGGGCCAAGGGGATCGTGCCAGTGTTGAAAACTACAACGGGTACGGTACCAGCGTTTCCAGCCGAGGCCTCGGCGTTCAGACGGCCATCTGACGTACCCAGCCTCACCTCGCTGTTACCGGTGAGGATCACGCCAAAGTCAGCAGAAACCGTTCGTTCTCCCACACCAGCCGTGAATTGCACCGGATACTGACCAGGAGCGGCTGTCCGTGACGGCGTTACGATCACATCCAAGCTCTGGCTGCCGGCGCCAGACACGCTGATCGATGTGAAGAACTTCTCCTCGAAGGAGGGCTTGAAAGCCAAGTCCCATCCCTCTGGCACCAAACCAGCAAGGTCTAGGATCAACTCTTCAGAAGACCTATTGCGAAGCGTCACTGCGAACTCAAACGATGCATCAGCGGGGCCGCGCAAGAGCGGGAAGCGGGTTTCAACTTCAAGGTCTTCTACTGCTTCTTCATCTGAACCTTTGATGGTTATGACGAAGGGGATGGTCTGGGAGAAACGGCCATCGGCCGTTCTGGCACGCACGGAGAAATTGTACTCACCGGGGGCCGCGTCCTCAGGAATATCATTGAGGAAGCGGAATGTTGTAAGCGTCCGTTCGGTTTCGGTGGGGTCAGGCTGGATCGTTACTCTTGCCACCTCAAAGGTGCCGATGCGGCCACGAATCTCTGGATACCATGGGGCACCCGGAGAAACGGGAATGTCCAAGAGTATGTCCAGTGGCCCGTCCGTGTGGTTGGCTATAGAGAGGTCAATACGAAGCGTTTGACCAGCAGTGTGGGTGACCTCGGTGGAGGCGGCGGTAAACGTGAAAGCGTCCTGGGCGACCACCGCCGTACTCGTCAGGGCCATAACAAAGAGGCTGAGGACGGTCAGAACTGCGAGTCGGGGAGAAAACCTACGCAACATCGTAAATCGCCTCTGTCTTAAGTTTGTTGGTTCGGTGAACAAAGAACCTTTTGCACAAGATTAGAAGTATAGGCACGGCGCTTCTTTATGTCCACCAAAAAGTAATGCGTCCTCTCCCAGCCGTTTGGATAAATCGTGCCCCGGGAGCATGGCGAAGCCCTGCCATTACTCAGCGGGACGAATCCTGCAACCTTGTGACCAGCGGCGGAGCCTATAGGGGACTGGACTACTCTTCCCTAAGGTTGAATGTTGCCTCTTGACGAGTCTCGCGCGTCATCGGAACTACGACGACCACGATCTCATCGAAACGCTCTCTCAGTTCCTGCAGCTCTAGCTGCCCACTGTTTTGCTCGTCAAGGGTTAGCTTTTGGACGCCGACGTTCTTGCGCCCGTCGTCCCAGGCGACTACTTGCACTGAGAACCGTTGCTCGAGAGGCCGCGAAACGCGGAAAAAGCCCACAGGCGTCCAACCTCCCGAGCCGCTCGACACGTCATAGTCGTAGTCCAGTTCTGGAAGTCGAATCTCAGATACGCAGAGGCCGTCGGCGGTGGTCGACTCATCGGTGACATATTCCAGGCGCACCAAAACTTCGCTGCCGGCAAAGGCGCTCAAGTCCACGATGTCCCAAACGTAGCCATCGGTAGCTCCGGTGTAACCGGGGCCCAGCGCGTTCCCCACAGGATTGCCAGGCGAGGCCAAGCCACCGGGAACTATCGTCCAGGACGCGCCACCATCGGAGGACACCGTGACATAGGCGTAGTCCCAGGACTTCTCTATGTTGTGCCAGAGGCGAAGCCGCAACGTCGCTTCGGACACATCGGTTAAGTCAAAGGAGCGGGTCAATGTTGTGTTGATGGAGTCGCCAGCATTGGACCACCAGCAGCCTTCTTCGTACGGCACGATATCGGCCGCTTCTCCACCCTCGAAGGTGAGTAGGTCGCCTTCTAACCTCACATAGGCAACCCCGTATTGAGGTAAAGAGAACGTGTTGTCACCTTCCACAAGGGAGGAGATTGCGGGCGGACCCACTTCGATGTTTGGGAAGGAATACAACCCACTATCCAGGTCGAAAAGGTTTGCCACCGTCCAGTTCTCAAAGACCTCGTCGAAAGTGACACCCTGTTGGGTTTTCTGAAGGTACGCCTCCACTCCGTTAATGCCATCAGCAGGCTCATCTAAGAGGGCCTTAGCTCCCTCATTGCCTCCGTAGTGTCCTAGAAGGTAGGCCAAGAAGAGGCTAGAAGCGCCGTAGTTGGGCCCCACGCTCTTGGGACGACTTGCCCAATTGACGACTGACGAGTTGGGCGCTAAGAGATAGGAGCGTGCAAACGTTAGGTCCCGGCCCGTCAGGTTCCTGGCCACTTCAGCCATACCCTCGTTCACCCAGGTCTCCTCACTTGGGTCAGAGCGCTGGTGGATGGCATGCTGGAGTTCATGAGCAACCGTGCCGTAGTACGACTCCGACCCCAGCCGAAGAGCGGTATCTAGGTAGAGGATCTTCCGTTCATTGCTATCGGGGTGAACATCCGTGGAAAAATCGTCCTTGGAACTGTAGTAGGCAGCAGCTCCGTCAACCGGCGTGTGCAAGAGCACTGTTCGCTGGCCGGGCGAAGGGTCCGCGGCCCACTCTATGCCCAGGACGTCGGTGACTGTCCTGTATACCTCATCTTCGAACCGAGCGGCTATTGCCACAATGTTTCGAGTGTCTACGTCGACGTCTACATCAAAATACCAGTAGGCGTGCGGACTCACGAACCGCAGCTCGGCCTCAATATCGTATGGGGTCTCTTCAATCAAATTCAGCACGGAGAACGTATCGATTCGGCCAGTCGTCAGAACTTCGTCACCGGGGTCGGGAGCCAAGAGTGGCGTGCCCTCGGCGAGGTCACGAAAACGCAGAACGAGGTCAATCAGGTCAGCATCGGGCGGTTCGGGAATCTCGTCTAGCTCGTGAAAGCGGGGCGTGGGAGTGGGCACAGGCGTCACGGTTGGCGCAGGTGTGAGCGTTGGCGTTGCAGTCGATGTGGGACCAGCAGACGTTGGCCCAGGAGAGGTTGGCGTGGGGCTTGGGGCCAAAGTCACCGCCGCTGTAGGCGAGGCGGTGGGCGTTGCTGTTGGCAGTTGCTCAACAGCCGTAGTTCCAGCCGGCGACGAGCACGCAGCTACTAACGCCATCAGCCCCGCAGCAACACCAAGCCCTTTCACCAAACGACTATCCACGGAGTCTCCTGTTTTCGAACACTTGTACATTGATGCTACGAAATCGCCCAGCAGTGAGCAAGGCCGTACCCAGGTGAATGCGGTTGGTCTCGTTGACAAGGATTACCCTGTCTGGCACATTGGAAAGTGAAAAGATGCAAAGGCTTTGAACGGGAAAAGTAGGCTAAAGCGAGGTTCCAGAGAGCCGGGGTAGGTGAGAGCCCGGTACCTGCGCACAGACCGAATGGGCCCGGGAGCCGCAGGGCGAAATGGTGCAAGACCTGAGTAGCCTGAGACGGTGGCCTCGTTATCGGCCAGCAGTTCTATCGCCGAGCGTTGGTTCTGCAGTGAGAAGTCCCCACCGGGGACGAAGAAGGGTGGCACCGCGGAAGACCTCCGCCCCTTGCAGGGCTGAGGTCTTTGTTTTTTTATGGGGACAATGGCATTAATCGCCTAGATATTCAGATGTATACACCAACGCTTGAACAAGTGAAACAGTTGGCCGGACGGGGCAACCTGGTTCCGGTCTACACGGAGTTGAACGCCGACTTGGAGACGCCTGTTTCGGCATATCTCAAGGTGGCGCGACCTCCGTACTCCTTCCTATTGGAAAGCGTGGAAGGCGGGGAACGGTTGGCCCGCTACAGCTTCATCGGGACTGAACCGTCCCGCGTCATCAAGACCGGTCCCGGCCAACCCGATGGCGAGATCGACCCACTGACCCCTGTCGAAGAGGCACTGGGGCAGTACGCCCCGATTCCGGTCCCGGGTCTACCTGGGTTCACCGGAGGCGTCGTTGGCTACTTGGCTTACGAGGCGGTCCGCTACTTCGAGCGCCTGCCCTCTCCAGAGACCGACGCCCTGGGTCTGCCCGAGTCGCTATTCATGGTCGCGAGCACCCTCTTGGTGTTCGACCATTTGAAGCACAAGATCCAGGTGGTCAGCCACGCATACCTCGATGGCGACGTCGAGCAAGCCTACTCCGACGCCACCGCCCGCATCGACGCCCTGGTAGAGCGCCTCCGCCAGCCTCTTCAAGTGCCCCCGCAAACCCTACCTATGAACGGCTCCAGCGGCGACGTTGAGCGGTTTTCGTCGAATCGAACTGAGGCGGAATACGGAGCGACGGTAGAACGCATCAAGAAATACATCGTCGCAGGAGACTGTATCCAGGTAGTGCCATCGCAACGCCTGGCGCGGGAGACTACGGCCCACCCCTTTGACATCTACAGGGCGTTGCGGGGCATCAACCCTTCGCCCTACATGTACTACCTGGAATTGGACGACTTTCACATCGTCGGCACATCTCCGGAAATGCTCGTCCGCGTTGAAAACGGTGAGGTCGTAACCCATCCCATTGCCGGGACGCGGCCCCGTGGAGCGACGCCAGAGCAAGAAGCAGACTTAGAACATGACCTCCGCACCGACGAAAAAGAGCGGGCGGAGCACATCATGCTGGTAGACCTTAGCCGCAACGACATCGGCCGGGTCAGCCAACCAGGGACCGTGCAAGTGCCGCAGCTCATGGACGTAGAGCGCTACTCCCACGTATTGCATTTGGTGTCCCACGTCACCGGCCAACTAAAGCCAGAAATGTCGTGTTACGACGCCCTGCGCGCCTGCTTCCCGGCCGGAACGGTGAGCGGCGCACCCAAGATACGGGCGATGGAGATCATCGCCGAGGTGGAACCGAGCAAGCGAGGGGTGTACGCGGGGGCAGTGGGATACTTCAGCTTCTCCGGCAACATGGACACGGCCATCGCCATTCGGACGATTGTGCTCAAGGACGGCGTGGCCTACGTACAGGCCGGAGGCGGGGTCGTCCACGACAGTGTTCCAGAAATGGAGTACCAGGAAACCCTGCACAAGGCAGGCGCACTGCTGCGGGCCATCGGAGAGGCGGAGGCCAGGGAAACGTGAACCGCAGCATGCTGACCCAGGTTTGCCAGGAGTGAATAAATGAAAAGGTTTTTGAAAAAGCTAGGCGCCAAGCCTTTGGGACGCCTCTTGTCGCCCGTCCTGCAGATGCGTCGGAGGATTGATCTACTCTCCAACGTAGACAGGGGCACTCAGATTCTGCTCTCCCTGAAATACCGGCAGATGCGAGGGCGCGGTGAGGCCCCACCCAGCTTCACTGATGTGGGCTTTAGGGAGTTCTCGGGAACTGATGAGGATGGCATCCTTCTCTACATCTTCTCTCTAATCGGCGTCCACAACAGAACACTCGTGGATATAGGAGCCGCTCTTCCGCAGGGAAGCAACTCTGCGAATCTCCTCATTAACCACGGCTGGACCGGCCTGCTGATTGAGGGGAACATCAAGGCCGTGCTCGAAGCTCGGGAATTCTATCGCAAACACCCGGATACCTCGCACTTTCCCCCGAAGATCGTTCAAGCGTGGATTACCGTGGAGAACATCAACGACATCATCATGGAGGCAGCGCTGCCTCCAGAGGTTGACCTGCTTTCCATCGATATCGATGGCATGGACTACTGGATCCTTGAGGCGATCAATTCCATCAGCCCCCGGGTCATAGTGTTGGAGTATCAGGACATTCTGGGACCTGACCAAGCCTGGGTGGTTCCTTATCGGCCCGATTTCAACCCAGCTTCGTACGCAGCCAATCAAGGTGAACCCAACTACCTAGGGGCTTCGCTTCCAGCCTTTGCCAAGCTGGCCAGTAAAAAAGGGTATCGGCTCGTTGGCTGCAACAGGTACGGCTTCAACGCCTTCTTCGTAAGGTCCGATATCGGTGCGGAACTCCTCCCTGAAGTATCCATAGCCGATTGCCTCGTCCACCCGAAGGCCCAGGCCGGGATGCGCGATCGCTTCCCGAAGATAGCGGACATGGACTGGGTTGAGGTTTAACGACCATGCTCTACTCTGCGTTTGAGATCGGCTGGAGTGCTGGGTCATGATCCTCTTAATCGACAACTACGACAGCTTCACCTACAACCTCTATCAGTATCTCTGCGAGTTGGGGGCGGATGTCCGCGTCGTGCGGAACGACCAGATAACCCTGGACGAGATTGAGGACTTGGCGCCGGAGCGCATCGTCATATCACCGGGGCCGGGAGCACCGGAATCGGCTGGAATCTCCAACGATGTAGTGCGGCACTTTGGGCCACGACTGCCGCTGCTGGGCGTCTGCCTCGGCCACCAGTGCGTCGGCTTCGCTTACGGGGGCACCGTTGGCGGCGCGGGAGAGATCAGGCACGGCAAGACCTCCCCCATCCACCACGACGGCAAGGGGATTTTTGCGGGGCTGCCCAAACCCTTTGAAGCCATCCGCTATCATTCCCTCGTCGTGTTTAAGGAAGGCCTGCCGCCTGAGCTAGAAATCAGCGCCTGGACCGACAACGGCCTCATCATGGGCCTACGTCACCGGGAATATCCTATAGAGGCGCTGCAGTTCCACCCAGAGTCGATCATGACGAAGACGGGACATGATCTACTGAGAAATTGGCTGGAGATGCCATGATTCGTGACGCCATTATCAAAGTCGCAGGGGGAAGCTCTCTGAGCGCGGAGGAAGCCGCCGCTGTCATGGAAGAGATCATGACCGGCGAGGCCACCGAGGCTCAGATCGGCGCTTTCCTCACGGCCCTCAGCATTAAGGGAGAGACGCCGGAAGAGATTTCCGGCATGGCCCAGGTCATGCGGGAAAAATCTCTACGCGTAGAAATTAATGTGCCCGCGGTCGACACCTGCGGCACCGGCGGAGATGGCTCGAACACCTTCAATATCTCCACCGCCGCCGCCTTTGTGGTGTCGGCGGTGGGCGTGCCCGTGGCCAAACATGGCAACCGGGCACTCTCCGGCGGCTGCGGCTCCGCCGACATCTTGGAAGCCTTCGGGGTCAACGTCACCTTGGGGCCTGAGGCCGTCGCCCGCTGCATCAAAGAGGTGGGCATCGGCTTCATGTTCGCCCCGACCTTCCATCCGGCCATGAAGCACGCCGCCGGTCCCCGCAGAGAGATTGGCATTCGCACCGTCTTCAACTTCCTTGGCCCACTGACCAACCCGGCCCGGGTCTCGGCTCAGGTGATTGGCCTATCCCGTGGAGACCTTGGTGAGGCGGTTGCTGAGGCGCTGGGCCAGTTAGGACTGAAGCACGCGCTAGTTGTCCACGGAGACAATGGCTTGGACGAGTTGACGACCGCTTCCGACACGACCGTATGGGAAATGAAGAACGGCACGGTGACGAGCTACCAAGTCGTGCCTGAAGACCTCGGTCTGAGCCGGTGCCAGCTTGAAGACCTTCAAGGCGGCACCGTAGAAACCAACAAGGCCCTGTTTGATTTGGCCTTGAGCGGCAAGCCGGGCCCCGCCGCAGACACCGTTCTGCTGAACGCCGCTGCCGCTCTCGTCGCTGCCGACCGAGCGTCAGACCTGGCAGAGGGGCTGAAGCTAGCGGCCCCGGCTATTGAATCAGGGGCGGCCCGAGCCAAGGTCAACGAGCTGGCGAAACTGAGCCAGCAACTGGGATAGGAGAGATTGGTGACTGAAACGATCCTGGATCGGCTTGTGGCGGCCAAGCGGCGTGAATTGGTGGGCCTCATGGCTCAGGCTCCTCTCGCCGAGTTGAAGGCCCGCGCTTCCGACATGCCGCCAACATTGAACCTGTCCGGCGCTCTGCTTGGCGACGGCGTTCGGCTCATTGCTGAGGTGAAGAAGGCATCCCCATCGAAGGGGGCCTTCGTAGACTCCTATGACCCGGCCTCGCTTGCCTCCACCTACGCCGAAAACGGGGCAGCCGCCATCTCCGTCCTGACGGAGGTTGATCATTTCCAGGGAAGCCTCTCTCACCTACTCGCCGTTAAGGAGGCGACTGCTCCCTGGAGGCCTCCGGTCCTTCGCAAGGATTTCCTCTTCGACCCCTACCATGTGTATGAAGCCAGAGCAGCAGGAGCCGACGCTATCCTGCTCATCGTGGCAGTCCTGGCACCCAACCAGCTTAAGGAAATGCTTCAGTTGGCCCATAGCGTTTGGCTCCAATGCCTGGTTGAGGTCCACGACGCAGGAGAAGTTGAGACTGCCGTGGAAGCTGGCGCGGAAATCATAGGCATCAACAACCGGGACCTGCGGACGTTCAAGACGGATCTGGCTTTGACCGAAGAACTCGCCTCTCTTGTCCCTCGGGGCAAGATCGTCGTTAGCGAGAGCGGCATCACAACACCGGACCACGTGTTGCGAGTAAGGAAGGCCGGGGCAAGCGCCATCTTGGTCGGAGAGGCCCTCATGACCGCTCCCGACGTAGGCGCCAAGGTGCGGGAACTCCTGGATCCGGTCGCCGCAGCCAGGTGAGCCAGCGCTAGCACGCTGGCCCTTTAAGAGGATGTTCCCCATGGAAAGCGAAATAACCTTCCTAGTTGAAGAATCCGCCGAGGGCGGTTACTTGGCCCAGGCCTTGGGGCATTCCATCTTCACGGAGGCCGCGACCCTAGAGGAGCTCCGATCAATGATCGCAGACGCGGTTAGAAGCAACTTTGCTGAGGGGGAGCGACCCAAGGCGATCCGGCTCCACTTCGTAAAAGAGGAAATGGCTTCGTAAGGTTCCTCTTGATTACAGGTGGCGACTCGCCGGAACAATTGGCGAGGACGCCTTTTGAATAGACACAACAGCTAAAAGCTTGGCAAATCATGACACGTATAAAAATCTGCGGCCTTCGCGACGCCAAGCACGCTCTTTTCGCCGCTGAAAAGGGTGCGGACTACTTGGGCTTCGTCTTCGTGCCCGGCGTCCGCCGTTGCTTGGCCCTGGACGATGCTCAACGTATCGTTGCCGAGTACCGGAAGGCTCATGGGGCCAATGGCCCTTCGCTTGTTGGGCTGTTCTCGGACCAGCCCATTGAGTTCGTAAACAGCACCTTGGAAAGCGTTGGATTGGATTTGGCACAGATCTGCGGAGATGAGCCCCTTGAATATCTCTCGGGAGTCGTGCGGCCTACCATAAGAGTTGTTCACGTTGGGGACGGAGCCACGCTTGACGAAGAAGTAGGCGTAGTGAGTGAGCGGCTCAATGCACTGAAAGCAGCGGGTGTCACGGTCACACTCGATCGGAAATCATCGGTGCAGCCGGGGGGCTTGGGAGTTCCCTTCAACTGGGCCATCGCAGAGAAGCTAGCGGGGAAGCATGCTTTCTTGCTGGCGGGGGGGCTTACCCCGGCCAACGTTGCTGAAGCCATCGCTACAGTCCATCCCTGGGGTGTCGATGTGTCTAGCGGAGTCGAGACCGACGGCATGAAGGACACAGCGAAGATCGAGGCATTTATCGCTACGGTCAAAGCTACAGGCGCGTGATAGGATATTTAACGCTATGACGAACACAAATACGACCCAACTCCCAGACGCTACCGGCCATCTCGGTCCCTACGGAGGCCGCTTTGTTCCGGAGACGTTGATGACCGCTCTGCAGGACTTGGAAGAAGCCTACGACTGGGCCAAGCAAGACAAGGGCTTCCAAGACGAGTTGGAAGGGCTGCTCAAAAACTATGTCGGCCGGCCCACGCCCCTCTACTTAGCCGAAAGTCTCACCCGGGAATGTGGCGGGGCGCGCATTTATTTGAAGCGGGAAGACCTGGCCCACACCGGCGCTCACAAGATAAACAACGCCCTTGGGCAGGCCTTGTTGGCCCGCCACATGGGAAAGCACCGCATCATCGCGGAGACGGGCGCCGGCCAGCACGGAGTAGCAACAGCAACCGTCTGCGCATTGATGGGCATGGAATGTGTCGTCTACATGGGGGAGGAGGATATTCGCCGTCAAGCGATGAACGTCTTCCGCATGCGATTGCTCGGCGCCGAAGTTTATCCCGTCTCTTCCGGCAGCCGAACGCTAAAAGATGCCATCAATGAGGCCATCCGAGATTGGGTCACCAACGTAGAAACTACTTTCTACCTGATCGGCAGCGCAGTAGGGCCGCACCCCTACCCAACCATCGTGCGGGACTTCCAGGCGGTGATAGGCATTGAGGCGAGAGCCCAGGCATTGGAGCTGGAAGGACGCCTGCCGGACTACGCAGTGGCCTGCGTCGGCGGCGGCAGCAACGCTATCGGCTTGTTCTACCCCTTCATTGAGGATCAAGGGGTCAAGCTCGTGGGGGTAGAGGCTGGCGGTGAGGGAATCGAGACCGGACGTCACGCAGCTACTCTGGTCGCTGGCAAAGTGGGTGTGCTTCACGGCAGCAAGTCGTACCTGCTTCAGGACGAGGCAGGGCAAATAACCGAAACCCACAGCGTATCGGCTGGACTGGACTACCCTGGAGTCGGACCGGAGCACTCCTACCTGAAGGACATCGACAGGGCTACCTACGTTAGCGTTACGGACGCTGAGGCCCTTGAGGGATTCCAGCTCCTATCCCGCACCGAGGGAATATTGCCGGCGCTGGAGCCGTCCCACGCAATAGCTCACGTCAGAGAACTTGCCGCCTCCTTGCCCAAAGAAGCCTTCATTATTGTTGGGCTCTCAGGCCGCGGAGATAAGGATATACATGTGGTTGCAGAGGCCCTGAACATACGGTTTGAGTGACCAAAACAGTGGCTCACGGCTTGTGGCTTCCCTAGCGTGGTATCCTATCTGAGTATTTCTTCACAAAATCTTGTCATTCTTTTGCTAGCCTGTCCTTAGGCAGCGAAAAAACTAACGAAACGCATGGCAGTCCGCTCGAAAATTGCTACCGCAGGACGCACCGTCAGGGCCGATGTTCCTTTCGGCCTGTTCTTCGTACTTTCTTTCATTGCCCGATTCATTGTTACCTGTGCGAGGATCGTCAACCAGTTCCTTGGGAACAACTGTCCTCAAATGGCTGCAGCGATATCATTTTATGCGCTGTTCTCTCTCTTCCCTCTAGCGCTGGCGGTGATATCGGTCCTTGGATACATAGCAGGATCAGAGGCAGTGAAGTCCCAGCTTGCCGGTCAAATCGGGCAACTGGTCCCTATATCGACCGACTTGGTGACGGAGACCATTCAGGGTGTTGTCGATGCCAAGCACATCACGGGAATCGCAGCCATCGTTGGCTTGCTGTGGGCGGCCAATGCCGTTTTCGGGGCGATACGGAAGGGAGTAAACACAGCTTGGGGAATTCGCGAACCACGGCCGTTCTTCCACGAACGCTTCATCGACTTCTCTCTGACTGTCGGGGCGGGCATCCTGTTCCTTGTGTCCATCTCTTCCACCGCCGCTCTGAGTTTCTTCCGAGAAGTGAGCAAGACCGTGGACCCTCAACTGGGTCTGTCGAGCGACGTGGCATGGAACTTCGCTGCCGGTATCATCCCCTTTATCCTTTCCTTCTTCACCTTCGCTTTCCTGTACTGGCTTCTGCCAAACACTTACGTCCGGTTCAGGTACGTCATTCCGGGCGCAATCGCCGGAGCCATCGCCTTCGAGGCGGTCAAGAACATCTTTGTCTTCTACGTACGGAACTACGCCGACTACAACATCCTGTACGGCCCCATTGGAGCGGTCTTGGCGCTCATGACATGGCTGTACATATCGGCATTGATCTTCCTCTTCTGGGCAGCGGTCACCTCTCACTACGCCGCGTTCATGGAGGAACGCTCCGCACGGCGGCGCTGGCGCAGGGTCTTGGATGACACCCGGACTCACACATATGCGGCCCCTACTTCGACCAGCGGCAATTGATGAGCCGTCCGGGGATGGTTCACTATGCTGAGATCTGCCGCCTTAATCGTTATGGGCCTCTGCGCCCTCTTGGCGCTGGCGGCTTGCGCGTCTTCTGGTAATGACCCCACGGAGACGTCGGCCTTTGTAGCCATGCCGGTAGTCGCCACGCAGGACAGCCCGGCTCCTACAGCCACCCCCACGGGCGTTGAACCACAGCCAACAACACCTCCGCCGCCCCCCGCCGCTGCGACAACGCCTCCTGGTACGTCGGTCCCAAGCCCCACTTTGCCTGCGTCTACGCTCGGCCTGCCAAACATCGCGGACCTTGTAGATAGAGTGAAACCGTCCGTGGTGAGCATTTCGGTAGAAATCACCCAAACGGACTTCCTTGGACGAGAGGTACGGGGAACAGCCGCAGGTTCCGGGTTCATCTTCGACTCCAGAGGCTACATTCTCACGAACAACCATGTGGTGGAGAACGCCACCCGCATCCTATTGACCATGGACGACACTCGACGATTTGAGGCGGAACTGGTTGGCAGGGACCCACTTACAGACCTAGCCGTGATCAAGTTCACGGAAGATATGGAGGTCCCTGCTCTGCTTCTAGCCGACTCCGACGAACTGCGCATCGGTGAATGGGTGGTGGCCATCGGAAACGCCCTGGGCCTCCCGGGCGAGCCGACGGTAACAGTGGGTGTTGTCGGCGCCAAGTCGAGGACGGTGGGTCCTCTGGCTTCAGGAATCTATTTGCACAACATGCTTCAGACGGACGCCGCTATCAATCCTGGAAACAGCGGCGGGCCCTTGATTGACCTGAACGGCCGCGTCGTGGGTATCAACTCGGCCATTATTGAGGGAGCCAACGGCATCGGCTTCTCCATAGCGGCCAACACAGCGAAGGCCGTCGCCGAGCAATTGGTGGAGCACGGCAAAGTGGTGTGGCCGTGGCTGGGAATCAGTGCGAACGATGTAACGCCGCAGGTGGCCGTGGAATACGACCTATCAATTAGCCAGGGCGTGCTGGTGCTGGGCATTGAGCCGGGCGGGCCGGCAGACAAAGCAGGAATGCGAGTTGAGGACGTGATACTGAGCCTAGCGGGGAACGCCATTCCAGACACGATCGCCCTTCAGCGGGCTACGCGTCAGAACGCAATTGGTGCAACGGTCGAGGTTGCTGTGCTTAGGGATGGCCGGGAAGTGCAGCTTTCAGTGACGCTGGAAGAAATGCCGCGACCGCAGTAAGCGGTCGCACTTACTCCACTCGCTTCACCGAAAGCACCACCTGCTCACCCTCTAACTTGTGCTCCTCGATGTGGGCATCTTCCTGGGGTTCGTTTTCGGAGAGTTCCACGGAGAGCGTCTCCTGGCGAATGTAGTCCTCAAATGTTGCGACCACCCTTCTCACAACTTCCCCGCCGGTGTAGCGCGTCACGATTCGATCACTGATGTCAAAGCCCGCGGTGCGCCGCATGTTCTGCACCCTGTGAACCAATTCCCTAGCGATTCCTTCTTCGGCCAGCTCCTTGGAAATATCCGTACTTAGGGCCACCACGTAGCCGACCTCTGCCGCCGAGGTGTGGCTTGCGCCTTTCGTGGGCTCAACACGAATCTCGTCCGGCAGGATGGAGAAACCCTCTAGCTCGATGGCCTCGCCTGCGGATATTGCGGCGTAGACTAGGGCAGGGTCCATGGCAGCAAGAGCTTGAACAGCTACAGGCATGTCCCCACCGAGCCGGGGGCCAAGCTTCGCTTGCTCTGGACGCAGGGTGATGAACTTCGTGACCTCTTCGGCACCAATCACCTGGATTTCCTTGACGTTCAACTCCTCTAGGAGCTGCGGCACGAACCGGCCAAGAGCGGCTGCCTCGGAGGGAAAACGAGGCTTGACCAGGATGCTTTGGAGTGGTTGCCGGACCTTGATGCCAGCCTTGCTACGAGCGGCGTGCCCCAGGCTGGTTACCCTTCTCACCAAGGCCACGTCCCGCGAAAGCTCTTCATCGACAAGGTCGGTCTTGACTTCAGGCCACGCCGTGAGGTGCACGCTCTCCGGCGCATCGGCGTCTGCCGACCTCACAAGGTTCTGGTACATGGATTCGGCAAGGAAAGGCGTGAGTGGAGCAATCAGGCCACTGAGAGTGACCAAGCAAGTGTGCAGCGTAACGTAGGCGCTTTGCTTGTCCTGGTCATTTTCGCTCCTCCAGAACCGGCGTCTGCTACGCCGGACGTACCAGTTGGAAAGCAGCTCCACAAACTCCTCAAGACGCCTCGCAGCATCGGTCGGGTTGTAGCTTTCCATAGCCTGGGTCGCGTCCCGCACCAGCAGGTTCAGCTCTGAAAGGAGCCACCTGTCCAACTCAGCTGAGGGCTTCACGTCGCCAGCCTTGGTAGGGTCGAAACCGTCCAGGTTGGCGTAAGTAACGAAAAAACTGTAGACGTTCCACAGCGGCAGGAAGAAGCGGCGGACAGCGTCCTCCACAAGGTCCTTCGAGAAACGGCGCGAATTCCCAGGAGGGGAGGACACGAAGAGATACCAGCGGAGAGCATCGGCACCCAAGGCATCAATAACTTCCCACGGCTCGACGACGTTGCCCTTCGACTTGCTCATTTTCTCGCCGGAGCCATCTAGGATGAGCCCCAAACAGATAACGTTTTGATAGCAGGGATCGCCCTTGATGAGGGTCGACAAGGCATGGAGGCTGTAGAACCAGCCTCGTGTCTGGTCGACCGCCTCGCAGATGTAGTCAGCCGGGAAGTAAAGGCGGGAATCGACCTCGTCTTGGTTTTCGAAGGGGTAGTGCCACTGAGCAAATGGCATTGCCCCGGAATCGAACCAGCAGTCCAATACATCAGGTACCCGCCGCATCTCGTTTCTGCACTCGGCGCACCGCAGGACGACTTCATCGACGTATGGGCGGTGGAGGTCCTCATCCCGCTCCAGCAGGCGAAGCTGGTATTGGGTGTAGGCGTTTGGGGTCATCCGGTCCTTCATCTCGGCGACACTGCCTATGCACTCCTGCGCTCCGCACTCCTCACAGCGCCAGATTGGAAGGGGAGTGCCCCAGTAGCGCTCGCGGGACACAGCCCAGTCCACGTTGTTGCGCAGCCAATCGCCGAAGCGGCCCTTCTTGATGTGTTCCGGGTACCAGTTGATCTCATCATTCCCGGAGAGCAGCCGGTCCTTTACTGCCGTCGTCTGGATGTACCAAGAAGGCTTGGCATAGTAGAGCAGCGGCGTGTCGCAGCGCCAGCAAAATGGATAGGTGTGTTTATAGATGCCCTGTTTGTAGAGCAGCCCCCTGCCCTCTAGGTCTCGCATGATGAGAGGGTCCGCATCCTTCACAAACTTACCGGCAAAGGAATACTTACCCTGGACGATACCCAGCTGGTCCACATGCTGAATGAAATACGACCCGTTGGCCTTCCCCATGACGTAGTCTTCGTCACCGAAAGCAGGGGCGCTGTGGACGATGCCAGAGCCATCCTCCAGCGTTACAAAATCAGCGGCAACAACCGCGTAGGTCAGGGTTTGAGACGGAACTGGGGCCACGTCCTCAAGCCTACCTAGCACTCCTCCCTCTTGGTCGGCCTCTTGGAATTGCTGGACGTTCACCCCGTTCGCAAACGGATCGAAGAGCGGCTCATAGCGAACCCCAGCCAACGCCGAGCCTGGAAAGGTGGCGATTACTTGGGTCCCCTCTTCTAGAACGCTACCAGCCAAGGCAGCGGCAAGAATGATGCGGCGGCCGTCGGGCAGCAAAGCAACGATATATTCGGCATCAGGAGACACAGCCAGAGCACTGTTGGCGGGCAGGGTCCAGGGCGTAGTGGTCCATGCCATCAGGTAGGTATCACCCTCAGTTGGCACGCTGTCCCGAACGATCTGCCAGCTGGCCTCTTGAGTACTGGCAATGCGAAAGAGCACGAAAACGGATGGGTCTGGAATGTCATCCTTGTAGCCCAGCGACACTTCGTGGGAGCTGAGGGTCGTGACACAGCGCGGGCAATGCGGCGTTACCTTATGCCCTTCGTAGAGCAAGCCCTTATCCCAAAGCTGCTTCAGGATCCACCAGCCCGTCTCGATGTAGCTGTTGTCGTAGGTGATGTAGGCATTCTCGGTGTCCACCCAGAAACCGACGCGCTCCGTGAGCCGCTCCCATTCCTTAACGTAGCGAAAGACGCTGTCACGGCATCGGCGATTGAACTCTGCGATGGAGGCTTCAATATCGCCGGGGACGATGTTCTCGATCTCCCGCTTGGTGGAGATACCCAGTTCCTTCTCCACTTCCAGCTCCACCGGCAGACCATGGGTATCCCAGCCTCCCTTACGGAAAGGCCTGTAGCCCTGCATGGTCTTGTACCGGGGAATAACGTCCTTATAGACCCTTGAAAGGACGTGGTGAATTCCAGGAAGGCCATTGGCCGTGGGGGGTCCTTCGTATAGCACGAAGGGAGGGGCCCCTTCTCGCGCTTCTGTCTTGCGAAAGATGTCAGCCTTTCGCCAAAACTCGAGGGTTTCTTCTTCAAGGTGCGGAAAGCTGACCCGACTGGAGACCGGCTGGAACATCTAACTGCCTCTTGGAGGAAGGGGTGCGGATACCGTGAAGGTGGTACGTCCATTCTACAGGAAAGGGTCGCCAGCTTGGAAAGACGATCCAGGCTGCACTCCTGGCGTGTGCTTGCGTATCTGGTGAGCGGTATGGACAATAGCCGCAAATGCATCCGAGGTGAACCTGTGCTGACCTTGCCGCAGTCGTACTTTGACCAGATGATCGCCCATTCGCTGGGTGAGGACCCGAACGAATGTTGCGGAATCATCGCAGGCAAGGACGACGAAGCGACACAACTCTACCGCATTACAAACGTCGACAAGAGTCCATACCGATACAGCATGGAGCCGAAAGAGTTCTTTCAGGCGTACCGGGAAATAGAGGACAAGGGTTGGCAGATCATGGTCCTTTACCACTCCCACACGCACACGGAAGCCCGGCCCTCGGATACAGACATCCGGCTGGCGACTGGTCCTGATGGCGGGTCTACGTGGCCAGGCACTTTTTACGTTGTAGTGTCGCTGGCCGATAAGGGCAAGCCTTCCGTCCGAGCGTTCACCATTGAAGACGAGGTGGTGGACGAGCACGAACTAGTCGTTATCTAGCCATTCGCAAGCAGCAATCGAGGCACTCATGGCCACTGACTCCTTGGACGACCTCCGACTCAAGATAGCTCAGTCCTGCCGGATACTCGCCTCGCTGGGGATACTCAAGGGCATCCACGGCCACGTTAGCCACCGAATCGCCGATACCGAAGAGATGCTGATCCGCTGCCGGGGCGATGTCGAATATGGCGTCAACTACACCACGCCCGACCAGATCCGGCGCCTCTCCTTCGACGGAACCGGTAGCGATCTGGGCGATACCTACGAGGCTCCCAGAGAATTACCAATTCATGGCGAGATCCTAAGAGTCAGGCCTGAGGTCAACTGCGTTATCCACGGACATCCCCCCGCCACACTGTTGTGTGGCATCGCTGGCATAGAACTGCGGCCCATTTTCGGCTCGTACGATCCGCAGGCGCTGAGCATTGCAGTGGAAGGCGTTCCCATCTATCCAAGATCAGTCTTGATAAGCCGACCGGAACTAGCCAACGGAGTGATCGCGGCAATGGGGCCTCGTGACGTCTGCCTCATGAAGGGGCACGGCATCACCGTGACCGGGACCTCGGTGGAGGACGCCACGATACGGGCTATCAAGGTGGAGTCCTTGGCAAAGGTTCACTGGGAACTTGCCAAGGCCGGTAAGACTGCTCCTGACATCGGTTGGGAAGATGTGGAAGAGTTCGCCCGGCGGCCGCGGGGCATGGCCATGCCCAGGGCGACCGAATGGCTGTGGAAATTCTATCTCAAAGCCCTCGAAGAGGAAGGCCGCATCCCTGACGACCTCGACTTGGACATGCGGCACGTTTAGAGGGTGCGTCTTTCCCAAGCGGTTGTAACGGTCGCAGGCGTTGGGCCTGCACTGTGAGCCGCATCAGTCTCCCAACCCTCGTCGTTGCGAATGACTTGATGGTAGTCAAGCACCAGTGAAAGGGTAAATCCTATCGCCTGAAGACTCGTCCCCTAAACGTCATTTTCGGAGCACCAAGGAGGTCCACCATGGACACTGTAGGTTTCATAGGATTGGGGAACATGGGAGCGCGCGTCGCAGGGCACATTCAGGATGCAGACTTTCCCATGGTCGTCTACGACCTTAACGAGGCAGCAGTGAGGCCGTTCCTTGAAAAGGGGGCCACTCTCGCCAACTCTCCCGCTGATGTCGCTCAGCGCTGCGACGTTATTTTCTCTGCCCTCCCAGGCCCCAAGGAGATCGAGCAGGTAGCCCTGGGGAAAGAGGGAGTGCTGGAGGGCATCCGGCGCGGCGGGGTCTACATAGAGATCTCCACCAGTCGACCAGCTCTCATCCAAGAAATCGAGGCCAAGTTCCGCCCGAAGGGAGCTTTTGTCCTTGAAGCCCCCGTCCTCAGCGGGCAACCGGGCACTGCGCCGGGGATTCACTCCGTACTTGTGGGAGGCGAACCCGAAGCCTTCGAGCGAGCCAAGCCTGTGCTGGCGGCTTTCGGCGACCAGCTCATGTACACCGGCGCCATTGGATCGGCCAACGTCTGCAAGCTCATTCACCAGCTCATTGGCAGCGTCGTTTCTCAGGGAGTGGCTGAAGGCCTGTCTCTCGGCATGAAGGCGGGCGTGGATGTTGAGGTCGTCTGGGAAACAGTGCGACGCGGCTTCCTGGGCCGCATGTATATGCTCCACGATCTGGTCCCCCGCTCCGTGTTCAAGGGAGACTTCGAACCGGCTCTTTTCCCTTTGACCCTGCTTCGAAAGGACCTAGGGCTTGCCACCGAACTTGGCCGGGAGCATAACGTTCCTCTGCCGGCCGCTAGTCTCGTTGAGCAGGTGCTCGTCTCGGGCATGAGCAAAGGCTGGGGTGGGAAATCAGGCTACGCGGTCCCATTCTTGATGCAGGAAGAAGCTGCAGGCGTCGAGATGCGTAAGGATGGCATAGACCCGAACGAAGCAACCCGCTACGTCGACACCGACCCAACGACGACGACCAAGCCTGACTTTATCACCTACTACGAAAAGCCCAAGGCGCGTAGGCAGGCACGGCGAAGCCTCGGATAGGACGCCAACAAGGCTTAGGCGTGGGCGTACATGGTGTTCCTGGCTACCTTGCCAGGTAGGGCCCCTGTATGGTTGCCCCCCTCAATGAGCACCTCTCCGTTCACGATGGTGTAGTCGACGCCCTTTGCCAAGCGCCGCAGCCGTACTGCGCCCCCCGGCAGGTCGGCCACTTTCTCTTCAGGCCCCAGGGCAATCGTGTCCGGGTCAAAGATAACGAGGTCAGCGTTCATCCCAGGCCGGATGAGGCCGCGGTCGTGCATACCAAACATGCTGGCGGAATCGAAGGTAATCCTCCGGACTGCCTTTTCCAGCGACATGATCTTCTTCTCTCTGATCCAATGCCCAAGGAAGTAGGTGCTGAAGCCGTCGTTAGCCTCGAAGACCAGGTGAGCGCCAGCGTCCGAGAGCCCGACAACGGTGTAGGGACTGTTCAGCAGTTCCGCCATCGAAGCCTCGTCGCCACCGAGCTGAATCGCCTCGAATTCCGTGCCCATGTCCTCTTCCAGCGACAGGTCAAGGAACGCGTCGAGGATGCCCTTTCCCTGCTCCTGCGCGATCTGGGCCACGCTTTTCCCAATGAGGGGCCGGTTCTTCTCCAAAGTGGTGTCATGGACGGATATGAGGTCCCAACGCCGGGAGAAGATGTCGTAATTGACGCCTACGCCTTCCACAGCCTCGGCGCTCAGCACCTTTCTAACCTCCGGGTCCCGGAAAGCCTTGAGCTTGCCCTCAATCGACCCGGTCATGATTGGCGCCCAACTGGGCATCCGATCGAAGAGCTGGGCGTTGCGTAGCGTGAAGGTATTGATTGACGGGCGCGGGTTGACCATCGGGTAGACCCGGATGCCCTGATTGATCCGGTCCTCTGCGAAGGCCAGGTGATCCTTCCACTGCTCTGGGGCTCCGGCACGCCAGGCTATCTGAAGGTAGAGCACCGGCCGGCCGCTGGCCTCGGCCATGCGGCTCATCAGCCCTTCCCTCAACTCGAATGGGGCCGACGCCCCGGACTCAATGACCCCCGTCCCTACCTCGCTAAGGACAGACGACAACTCCACCAGCTCTTCGTGAGGCGCTATGCATGCCGGGAGCAACTTGCCCCGGATGTCGTAG
>Ga0114996_10002717_pt1 | contig 22647 bp, 26 predicted proteins | sample ArcticOcean_MG_C_4_FD_87039 | JGI IMG/M metagenome (GOLD analysis project Ga0114996, IMG submission 87039) | Marine microbial communities from western Arctic Ocean - ArcticOcean_MG_CB4_134 | ecosystem: Environmental > Aquatic > Marine > Oceanic | place: Arctic Ocean: Canada Basin | collected... | reverse complement strand
TTCTCACCTTTATTTTATGTGTTTTTTATTATTATGTCGAAAGTAGGAATAAGGAAAGAAATAATTCTTTACACTTTTTATATTTTATATTTATTAAGTTTAACTTTAAAAAATTATAAATTTAAAAAAAACTGAAAATTTATTTTAACACTTACTATTTTATTATTAAACCCAGAATTAGCTTTTTTTTATTTATCTTATCTAATTTTGCCACTTTTATTTATTGCAAAAAAAGATGATTTAAAATTAGTTTTATCACAAATTTTAGTTTTAATAATCTTTTCTACTCTGGTAATGATATTACTATACATTAATAAAGGTACCAATGAGCATGTTCTTAACATATGTCAGAGTTTGGGAAATTATACTCCATCGAAGTGCGAGTGGTGGGGTCCTATAGCGGCACTTAACAAAGATCTATTAGAAAATCTTGATAACAAACCTTTAAATTTTTTTTATTTATCTGCCAGCTACAAAACTTGGCTGGGTTTTTTATTTTATATTTTTTTTAGTTTTTTGCCTTTAATATTTTTTTTAAAATTGGTTAAAATAAACAAGAAAGATTTTATTATTAAAAAATTATTTATTTATTTATTTTGTATACTCGTTTTCATAGTAACCCTTCCTCTTTTTCATATCGCTGAGGACTGGTCGAGATGGTTTTCTATTCATTTTCATTTATCAGTATATGTTCTTATTTTCTTATATTATATGAATTTTATTACTTTAAAAAAAGATTTACTTTTTAATAAAATAAATTCTTATTTATTGAAAAAAAAAATAGCTTTCATTTTTTTTCTTTTATTATACTCAACTTTTTTTCATCATAGTCATTTCTTCTTTAAAGATGTAAAATTAGAAATTACTTATTATAAAATTTATAATAAAATTGTAGAAAAGTTTTAAATACTTTTATGAAGACTGATAAAGATAAAAACAACCCCACTAAAGATGAAATTAAGTATATTTTAAATTTTGTAAATTTACAAAAACTAAACTCTGCCAAAGAAGAGGTGCAAGGAAAAATTTTAAAATATCCTAAATCCCCTATTTTATTAAATATTCTTGGAGCAATTCTTTTTAAACAAAATAAAACAAGTGAAGCTATATATAATTATAACCATTCAATCCAATTAGATCCTAATTATGCCCAAGCTTACAATAATCTTGGTACAGCCTTTCATCTTATAGGCAAGCAACAAGATGCTATCAAAAGTTTTAAAAAAGCCATAGATCTAAAAAGTAATTTTACAGAGTCATATATAAATCTAGGAAATATATTATTCGAAGAAAGAAACTTTGAAGAAGCTTTATTATATTTCAAAAAAACTGCAGAGATAAACCCGGATTTCCAGATGATTTTTTTTAATATTGGAAAAACATATATGAAGTTGGGGCAAAATAAAAAAGCGTTAGACAGTTTTGAAGACGCTTTAAAAAAAAATTCTAATTTACCAGAAATTTATAATAACACCGGGCTTGCCTTATATGAGCTTACAAGATTTAGTGATTCTTTATCATGTTTTAATAAAGCGATAGAACTAAATCCTACATATGAAAAAGCATATAATAATTTAGGAAATGTACTTAATCAAATGGGACATTACGAAGATTCAAATAACGCATACAAAGAAGCTATTAAAATTAAGTCAGATTATTTTAAGGCCTACAGTAACTTATTATTTAATCTAATTTATAAACTAGATTTTAATACAAAATTATATTTAATAGAGGCAAAAAAATTTAGAGAAAATTGCAAGCCAATAGTTAATAAAAAAAAATTAAAATATAAATATAAGAAAAACCCAGAAAAACTTAGGCTAGGTCTAGTATCAGCAGATTTTGGTAATCATCCGGGCGGACACTTTACATTGAGTACATTAAGAGCTTTGAGTAAAAAAAATTTTGAACTTATATCTTATTCTAATGATGATAGAAAAGATGAGGTTGCGATTGAATTTAAACCTTTATTTTTAAAATGGAATTCAATCGAAAATAAAACAGATGATGAGGTAATAGAACAAATTAATAATGATGGAATACATATTTTAATTGATATGCAGGGCCATTCAGCAAATAATAGATTGCCTTTGTTCATTAACAAACCTGCACCTGTTCAAGCAACGTGGCTAGGGCAAGGATCTACCGGGATTCCTGAAATAGATTATTTTATAGGAAGTCCTCACATAACGCCAAAAAGTGAAGAAAAAAACTATGTTGAAAAAATATATAGGTTACCTCAAATATCACAATGTTTTACTGAACCTAATTTTCATATAAAAGTTAACGATTTGCCAGCATTAAATAATAAATTTGTGACTTTTGGTTGTCTTAATAAAATTTCTAAAATAAATGATGAAGTAATTTTAGTATGGTCAAACATCCTAAAATCTATAGCAAATTCTAAACTATTATTAAAAACAAGAGAACTAGATGATAAAAAAATAGTTGAAAATATAATTTCTAGATTTGCTAAAAATAAAATAAAAAGCGACCAACTCATTTTAAAAGGGAAATCAAAAAACAGAGAGGATTCAATGAGAGTTTATAATGAAATTGATATTGGTCTTGACCCTTTCCCTTTTCAAGGTGTTACAACAACAGTAGAGGCTGCTTGGATGGGTGTTCCTATTATAACATTAAAAGGAGACAGATATTTATCTCACTTTGGAGAAAGCATAAACTTTAATTTAAATATGAATGAATGGACAGCAAAAGACTATAAGGAATATACTTCAAAAGCTAACATATTTTCACGTGATCTAAATCATCTTTCTAATATTAGAAAAAATTTACGTCAAAACGCAATAAAGTCTCCCGTATTTAATGATGTTGATTTTGCAAATAATTTTAGTGATATGCTATGGAAAATGTGGAGAAAATATACTGAAAGCTAATTTTACATAAAAAATGTTAAAATCGAAGCAACCACTCCAATAAAAAGTATTAAAATACGAACATTAAATAAATAATTTTTTATATTTTTAGATATAGAAGATTTATCTTTTTTATAGACTGCAAGTGAAATAACAAAATAAAAAGTTAAAAGTAAAATAAAAATAACAATAAGTATTTCAAATTTATTTAACATAATATTTTAAAGTATAAATTGGTTGCGGGGGTAGGATTTGAACCTACGACCTTCAGGTTATGAGCCTGACGAGCTACCAGACTGCTCCACCCCGCGATAATTTTTTATAATTCTATATCTTAAGATGTTTTAAGCAAATAAAAATTAGGAATTGTAATCTCTCATCCTTTTTAATTTTTTTGTTCTCTTTATATTTTCTTGTTTTTCTCTCTTTTTTTTCTCAGAGGGTTTTTCGTAATTACTTTTTATTTTTAATATTCTAAAAAAACCTTCTCTTTGGAGTTTTCTTTTTAAAACTCTTAAAGCCTGATCAACATTATTGTCTTTAACTTCTATTTTAATAACTACCTCCTAATTAAAGATGCTTTAACTAGCATTAATGAAAAATTTTGTCTACCTTGATTAATAGGGTCTTTTAGGGACCTTTTTCTCAAAATTATTTCTAAAAGCAACTAGTTTTTTATGAATATCACTATATTTAGTTGATAAAATTGATGCAGCTAATAAAGCAGAATTGATGGCTCCCGCCTTACCAATTGCCAAAGTTCCTACAGGTATACCACTTGGCATTTGAACTGTAGATAATAAACTATCAAGACCTTTTAGTTTACTTTCTATTGGAACTCCTAACACAGGTAAAGTTGTCAATGATGCTGTTACACCCGCCAAATGAGCAGACATGCCAGCGGCAGCAATCAATACTTCCATTTTATTTTTTTCAGCTTCTTTAAGAAATTTGTGTAATCTTTTTGGTGTTCTGTGAGCAGATATTACTCTTACATCATGTTTAATTCCAAATTGCTTTAAGGTGCTACTGCAGTATTCCATAGTACCTTTCCAATCAGATTTACTACCCATAATAATACCAACTAAACTATGAGTTTTGGTTTTCATTATTTTTTTTATTTTCTTTTTTTATCTTTTCTCTCTCTCTTACAGCTTTTCTATTAGCCTTATCTACTGCATTTAGTATATCAGTTTGCGAACATAAATTTGATACCACAGGATCTTTTGCAGATAAATTTGAGAAATTCCAGTAATTTTTTTTCCTTATCACTGATACAGTATTTTTTGTACTTCCAGCAAGCTTTCCTATTTGGCCATCTGATAATTGAGGGTGGGCTTTAATTAGCCACAACACCGCTTCTGGTTTATCTTGTCTTTTTGATAAAGGTATATATTTCGTGTTTCTTTTTTGGAATTTTATATCAAGTGTTTTTTTATTTAAAGAAAGAATTTTGTTACTATCTTTTGATGCTTGTTCGATTTCTTCTCTTGTTAGTTGTCCTGCCAAAATAGGATTATAAGCTTTTATTCCTTTTGCCACATCTCCATCAGCAATACCTTTAATTTCAAGTTCATGAAGTTTGCAGAAATCCGCTATTTGTTTGAAACTTATATTTGTATTTTCAACTAACCAAACAGCAGTAGCTTTTGGCATAAAAGGTTTATCAGTCATTATTTTTTTATTGGTGATCTTAAGTTACTAAATCTTTTATTAAATTTACTTACCCGACCTTTATCTAGGATTTTTTGTGTTCCACCAGTCCATGCTGAATGAGATTTGGAATCGATATCAAGCTTTAAAGTATCTCCTTCTTTCCCCCATGTAGACATAGTCTCAAAAGAGCTGCCATCAGTCATGACAACCTTTATCTTATGATAGTTTGGATGTATATTTTTTTTCATATTAAAATAGTTTAATATATTAAAACAAAATAATTAACAATAATTATTAATTATTTAAAATTGTAATCATTTCTTCATTTATTTTGGAATTTGCAACTAAAATTGTTTTATTTTCAACATATTTATTGTTTCCTGAAAAATCTGTTACAAAACCTCCGGCTTCTTTAACTATAATTATCCCCGCTGCTATATCCCAATAATTAAGGTTTCTTTGCCAAAAACCATCAAATCTCCCTGCTGCTACATAAGCCATATCCAGAGCAGCACTACCCATTTTTCTTATAGGAACATCAACAGCAGATGAAAATTTTTTATATTCTTCTATAACTTTCTCTCTCTCACTCGAATCTCTTCTTGGTCCTCCCGTAACTACCATGCAATTATTTAATTTTGATCTAGAAGATACACGTATCCGCTGATTATTTAAATATGAACCATTACCTTTTTCGGCAAAAAACATTTCATCTTTAATCGGATCATAAATAATACCACAAATTATTTCATCATTTTTTTCTAAACCAATTGATATTGCAAAATGAGGTATGCCATGTAAAAAATTTGCTGTCCCATCTATTGGATCAATAATCCATTTAAATTCTTCACCTTTTTTTATATATCCTGTTTCTTCGCTTAAAATAGAATAATCTGGTCTCGCTTTTTGTAACTCCTCTATAAGAATTTTTTCTACTTTTTTATCAGTCATAGTTACAAAATCTCCAGGACCTTTTAAAGAAACTTGAAGTTTCTCTACCTCACCATAATCTCTAATTAAAACTTTTGCTGCTTTCCTTGACGCTTTTACCAAAACATTTATGTTTGCAGATGTTAATTTCATTTATTTAATTTTTTTAACATACTCTAGAGTTCTGGTATCTAATATAATTTTATCTCCAGAATTAATAAAAGGTGGAACTTGAATATTAATACCATTTTCAAGTGTAGCGGGTTTGTAAGATGAAGAAGCAGTTTGTCCTTTTATAGCTGCATCAGTTTGTTCAATTATTAATTCAACAGTATTTGGAAGATCTACAGATAAAGCATGATTTTCATAAAATTGAACATTTACTTCCATATTTTCCTTTAACAAATTGCCTTTTTCTCCCAATAAAGATTTATTAATTTGAATTTGTTCAAAATTTACTTGGTCCATAAAATGATAATTATTTTCATCTTCATATATATATGCAAATTTTTTATCATCTAAAATTGCTTTTTCAACACTATCACTAGATCTAAATCTTTCATTTAATTTTGTCCCTTTTTTAATACTTTTTAATTCCACTTGATTAAAGGCACCACCCTTTCCAGGTTTAACATGTTGTGCTTTTAAGACTGACCACAAATCGTTTTTGTGTTCAATAATCATTCCAGGTTTAATTTCGTTTCCAAGTATTTTCATAATTACTTCAGTTTTTTTATTGCCTCTATAGGATTCAAATTATTGTTATTCCAAATATAACTTGAAAAAGCAATAAAATCTGCGCCATTAGATAAAATTTTTTTATAATTTAGATTGTTCATACCACCTATTGCAACAATAGGTACATTGATTTTTTTTTTAGCCCAACGCAATATAGATAGGCTGGCTCTAGGAGCGGTTTTTTTTGTTAAAGATTTAAAAAAAGATCCAAACGCAATGTAATTGGCGCCATCTTTCTTTGCTCTTAAAGCTAATTGCTTTGAACTGTGACAAGTAATTCCAATGATTTTATTTTTTCCTAAAATTTTTCTACTTTTTAAATAGCTCATATCACTTTGTCCAATATGACAACCACCTGCATTAATTTTTAATGCTACTAAAGGTTTGTCATTTATCAAAAAAATGACGTTATTTTTTTTAGTTATTTTTTTTATTTTTTTACTTATTCTTAATAAATTTTCATCAGGTAGTTTTTTTAGTCTTAATTGAAAATATTTAACTTTATTTGTTTTTAATATTTCATTTAGATCTTTGTAAAAATTTATCCCTTTTATTTTTTGAGGTGATATTAGATAAATATATCTTTTCAATTTTTTAGGAAGTTATTTGTTTTTCTAGTTCTGAAGACCATTTAGCAAATGTGGATAGCCCATTCATTTTAGATCTATGATTAAAAATTTTTTGTGTATTTAAAGTATCTTTTATATTTTTGCCCCAATTTTTTAGAGCACTTTGTTGTAACGCTCTTCCATAAGAAAAACTCATTAAAAAACTTGTATTATTTATTTTATTAATCTCATTTAAGTTTTGAGTGGATTCGACTTCTGTTTGTCCTCCAGATAAAAAAGCTATACCAGGAACTTCACTAGGTACATTTTCTTTTAAACACTTAATTGTAATTTTGGCAATTTCTTCAGCACTACTCTTGTCTTTTGATTTATTTCCAGGCAATATCATATTAGGTTTTAATATAGTTCCTTTGAGGTTTATGTTGTTTAATTTCATCTCTTTATAAAATTCTTTCAATACTTTGGATGTAATTTCATAACACTTATTAATATTGTGATTGCCATCCATTAATACTTCTGGTTCAACAATTGGAACCATTTTTGCTTCTTGCGCTAATGAAGCATATCTTGCTAAAGCATGAGCGTTTGATTTGATTGAAAGTTCAGAAGGATATTTGCCGGAAATATTATATACCGCCCTCCATTTTGTAAATCTTGCTCCAAGTTTGTAGTATTCGCTCAATCTTTCTCTTAATCCATCTAGTCCTTCTGTAATTTTCTCTTCAGGCGACCCAGCTAATACTTTTGCACCAGCGTCTACTTTAATTCCAGGAATTGATCCAAAACTTTTAATTAATTCAGGTATAGTTTTCCCAGAAGAGGTCTTTTGTTTTATAGTTTCATCGTAAAGTATTACTCCGCTGATATTTTTCATACCTTCAGAAGAGAATAAAGTTTCTCTAAATTTTAATCTGCTTTCTGATGTTGATTCAACATTTACACTGGCTAGTCTTTTAGTCATAGTTCCAGTGCTTTCATCAGCAGCCAATATACCTTTACCTTTTGCTACTAATTGTTTTGCGATATTTTCTATTTCACTCATTTATTTCTAAAGCTTTTATACCAGGTAAAACTTTTCCTTCAAGAAGTTCTAAAAATGCTCCACCTGCAGTTGATATATATGTAAACCCATTAAAACAGTTAAATTTATTTATTGCAGCCACCGTGTCTCCACCTCCCGCAATTGACGTAAGAGATTTATTTTTAGTATTTTTACTAATTTTTTCTGCAATTTTATTACTTCCTTTAGCGAATTCGTCAATTTCAAAATATCCAGCAGGACCATTCCACAATACTGTTTTTGAATTATCAATTATTGTAGAAATCGTTTCTATAGTTTTGTTACCAATATCTAAAATTAAATCTGTATCATCTATTTCTTCCAAATTTTTTAATACACCTTTCGAATTATGGTCTTTCGAAACAATAACGTCACTAGGAATAGTAAGTTTGCAGTTATGTGCAACGGACTGTTTAATAATATTATTTATTAAATTTTCTGTATTTTTTTCAAAGATAGATTTTCCAATATTATATTTTTTGTATTTAATAAAATTATTTGCCATCGCTCCAACAATTACTATATTTTCCATTTTTTTTATAAGATTACTTAAAACACCTATTTTAGTAGAAATTTTAGAACCTCCAATAATACAAGAAACAGGTTTTTTTGCGCCTCCAGTTAACATTTTTATAGTATTAACCTCTTCAGTTAATTGTTTTCCTGCGAAGGATTTTATGTGATTAGTAATTTCAGTTATAGAAGCATGCGCTCTGTGTGAGCAGGAAAAGGCTTCATTAATATATATATCTCCAATTTTTGAAAGTTCTTTAGCAAAGTTTTGTGAATTTAATTCTTCTTCTTTATTAAATCTCAGGTTTTCAAGAACCAAAATATCTCCATTAGAAATTTTTTTAGATTTTTCAACAACCTCCAATCCAATAGTTTTATCTAAAAAAAATACATTTTGATTTAATAATTTTTTTAATTTTTTAGCAATTGGCTCTAAACTTAAATTAGGAATATTTTTTCCTTTAGGCCTACCAATGTGTGAGATGATTATTATTTTTGCTTTATTCTTTATTAAAAATTTTATTGTGGGTAGGACTTTTTCAATTCTTGAAGATTCAGTTATAGAACCATTACTTACAGGAACATTAAAGTCAGCTCTTACAAGAGCTCTTTTTCCTTCTAGTTGAATATTATCGTCTAAATGATTTATTTTAACCATGGAACACTAGATCTTGCCAAAATAATTTGCCAAGTCGCACATTCTACAAGCAAAACCCCATTCATTGTCATACCAAGCAGAAACTTTAGCCATTTTATTTTGTACAACTTTTGTTAATGGTAAATCTACTATTGAAGAATGGGAATCATGATTAAAATCTGAGGAAACAAGAGGCTTGTTATTTATACTCAATACATCTTTTAATTCTGATTTTGAAGCTTTGATAAATGCATCATTTATATCTTCAATAGTTAGGTTTTTACTTGAAGAAAAAACAAACTCCACCAAAGAAACGTTAGGAGTGGGAACGCGAATAGATACGCCTTCTACTTTGCCTTTTAGCTCTGGAATTACGTCACCCAATGATTTTGCTGCTCCGGTTGTGGTTGGTATCATAGAACTCAAAGCAGATCTCGCTCGTCTTAAATCTTTATGTGAATTATCTAATAGCCTTTGGTCAGTAGTGTAAGAATGTATTGTGGTCATAAATCCTCTTTCAATTCCAAAATTATCGTTTAACACTTTAGCAACAGGAGCTAGACAGTTTGTAGTACAAGATGCAGCAGAAATTACCTCATCTTTTGAGTTCAAGTTTTTATGATTTACTCCAAAAACAATATTACTAGCCCCCTTACAAGGAGCTGAAACTAAAACTTTTCTTACGCCTGATTTGAGATGCTGAGCTGACTTTTCTTTTGAATTAAATTTACCAGTACATTCTAGAACTACATCTACTTTATATTTTCCCCAATCTATATTTGAAATTTCACTTTCTTGGAGCATATTAATTTTTTTCCCATCAATGCTAATTGATTGATTTGAAAAGTTTATTTTGTTTTTTAACGATCCATGAATAGTATCATGTGTTAGTAAAAAGCCACTTACTTCAGCATTGCTTCTATTGTTTATAGCAACAACTTCAATATCTTTTCTTTTATTTTCAATAATAGATCTAAGCACCATTCTTCCAATTCTTCCAAATCCATTAATGCCAATTTTTAAAGTCATATTTATTTTCCTAACATTTTTTTAGCAAGCTTAACAACATTATTACTAGTCAAATTAAAGTGCTCATACAAATCTTTAATTGGGGCACTTTTCCCAAAAGATTTCATACCAATAGAGGATCCTTTTTGACCAACATATTTTTCCCAACCAAATACACTACTCGCTTCAATCGAAATTTTAATTGAATTTTTTTCAAGAATCTTTTCTTTATATTCTTCTGACTGATTGTTAAACAATTCTTGGCAAGGCATTGAAATTACTTTTGAATTAATATTAAGATCTTTTAATTTATTAAAAGCTTCAAGTGCAATTTTAACTTCAGAACCAGACGCGATCAAAGTAACTTCAGGAGTAGTATTATTTTTTTTGATTTCGTAAGCTCCGAAACTACTCATATTTTCTTGTGAGAGTGTTTCTGTGAAAAACGAAAGTTTTTGTCTAGATAAAACTATCACACTCGGAGTATTAACGTTTTTTAAGGCCATTTCCCAACACTCAAGTGTCTCAATTGTGTCGGCTGGTCTAAATACATTTAAATTTGGAATCGCTCTTAAATGAGCTAGATGTTCTATTGGTTGATGAGTTGGACCGTCCTCACCAAGGCCGATCGAGTCATGAGAAAATATATAAATTACTTTTAAACCCATTAAAGCAGATAATCGTAAAGAAGGTTTGCAATAATCTAGAAAAACTAAAAAAGTTCCTCCATAGGGTATTATGCCTTTGTGCAGCGCCATACCATTCATTATTCCTGCCATAGCATGCTCTCTAACACCATAGTGAATATAATTTCCTTTAAAGTTTGAGGGCTTAATGATTACCGAGTGTTTAGTGTTAGTATTATTTGATCCACTTAGGTCCGCGGACCCCCCAATTAGTTCGGGCAAACTACTTGTAATTTCTTCTAACACCAATGCAGAACTTTGTCTTGAAGCTAAATCAGATTTTAAATCAAAGAATTTTTTCTTTTGATTATATATAAGTTTTTCAAATTTTTTTGGTAGCTTGTCATTTATTACTCTTGAAAATTCATCTTTTATTTTTTTACTTTTCTTATTGTAAATTGTATTCCATTTTTTCTCATGTAGCGTTCCTTTTTCTCCAATTTTTCTCCATTCATTAAGAATTTCTTTTGGAATTTCAAAAGGTTTATGTTTCCATTTTAGTTTTTTTCTAACCAGCTCAACTTCAGCTTCACCAAGCGCCGCACCATGTGAAGAGGATTTTCCTGCTTTATTAGGAGAACCATAACCAATAGTAGTTTTGCAAGATATTAAACATGGTTTTTTTGAATTTAAACTTTTTTTAATAGCTTTAGATATTTGTTTTTCATCATGACCATTTACTTCTTGAAAAAACCATCCATAACTTTCAAATCTCTTTTTATAATTATCAGAAACCGACAAACTAGTTGGTCCATCAATTGAAATTTTATTGTTATCAAAAAAAACAATAAGATTTTTCAATTTTAAATGTCCAGCTAAACTCATAGCTTCATGACTTATTCCTTCCATAAAATCTCCATCACCTGCAATAACATAAGTTTTGTGATTAATTAAACTAGAACCAAAATTCTTTTTCATAATTTCTTCAGCAATTGCCATTCCTACTCCATTTGATAAACCTTGTCCTAACGGACCAGTAGTAGTTTCAATTCCAGTATTTTTTTCGTATTCAGGATGTCCCGCACATATAGAATTTAATTTTCTAAAGTTTTGAATATCTTTTATAGCGATGCTTTTATAGCCAGTTAAATATAATAGAGAATATAAAAGCATTGAGCCGTGACCGGCTGACAAAATGAAGCGATCACGATTCATCCAGCTTGGATTTTTAGGATTAAACCTTAGGTAGTATTTAAATAAAACAGTCGCAACATCAGCCATACCCATCGGCATTCCGGGATGCCCAGAATTAGCTTTCTGTACAGCATCGATCGAAAGAAATCTTATAGCATTACTTAAATCTTTGAAGTTTGGACTCACTATAAAACCTATATAGACTTGAACGGATCAAATCAATAATATGATTTTTATAAAAGCAAATGGATAATTATAAAGAAAAAGAAAAAAAATTGGACGATGTCCTTGAAAAACTAAACTCAATGTCAGTCGAGGTTGCAAAAATGAATAAAAACATTAATTCCTTGAATACGGAGAAAAATCAATTATTAAGTGAAAAGGCTGAATCAGATAAAAAATTTCAAAATCTTGCAATTCAGCATGATGAGCTAAAATTGGAGTTAGAAAAAATTAACCAAGATGTAAATCTCAAATTTGGTAAAAAAAATGATTTTAATCAAAAAATTGATGAACTTAACCAAGAGACTGAGATTTTAATAGATGAAATTGAAAAATGGCAAACGTAAATATAAAATTTAATAATAAAGATTATTTACTATCATGTGATGATGGCCAGGAAGATAATCTTAAAGAATTAGCTAACCATTTAGATTCTAAATATAATGAACTAAAAAAAGATTTAGGAAATATAGGAGAAAATAAATTGCTTCTTATAACCTCAATTAAAATAGTTGATGATTATTTTGATTTGTTTAAAAAAATGAAAAGTAATAAAGATGATTTTGAAAAATTGTCAAATAAATTTAAAGATCTTAAATCTTTAGCAATACAATATAAAAATGAAAAAGAATTAGAAATTGAAAAGTTAAAAGGGGGGCTGAATAAATTTGAAACCACACTTGAAAAAAATAAAAATTCATATGGAGTAATTTTGGATAAAGCTACAAAAACAATAGAAAAATTTATAGAAAGCGCTGATTCTAATCAAGAAAAAAATATACAGTAAATGAAATATGAAAAATCTTTTTTGAGAAATGTATTCCTCTTAAAAAGGAAAAAAAAATATTCAACAACAAAAAAATTCAATTTTAATTTAATTTTTAGTTTAATAAAAAAAAAATATGGAAATAAAAAAATAATAATATCTACTTATTATCCAGTTAATCACGAAGTTGATACTTTAAAGTTTGTTGAAGAGGCATCAAAAAAAAATTTTAGGGTTTCGTTGCCTGTAATTAAATCTCAAGGCAAAATGTCTTTTAGGTTGTGGGCTTATAAAGATCCTCTCTATGTTAATAGTCTTGGAATATTAGAGCCTGATAATTCTGCAAAAGTAGTAATACCTGATTTAATCATGGTTCCTTTGGTAGCATTTGATAAAAATTTAAATAGAATCGGTTATGGCAAGGGATATTACGATAGAAGTTTAAAAAAAATTAGAATGATTAAAAAAAAAACAATTTTTTTAGGTATAGGTTATTCATTTCAGAAGTGCAAAATTATACCAACTAATAAACATGATTTTAAATTGGACTATATTTTCACTGAACGAGGTATTATAAATTAAATTATTATTTTATGAATATTTTATTACTAGGTGATATTGTTGGATCTTCAGGAAGTAAAGCTGTGATTGAAAACCTGCCAGATATAATTAAGAGAAAAAAATTAGATTTTGTTATTGCAAATGGTGAAAATGCTGCTGACCAAGGCGTTGGAATTACAAAAAAAAATGTTGAAGAGTTTTTAAAAGCTGGAGTTGACGTTATAACTACGGGTAACCATGTTTGGGATCAAAAAGAAGTTATACAATTTATAAGTATTGAAAAAAGACTGCTGAGACCACAAAATTTGATTGAAGGATCTCCAGGTAATGGATTTGGTATTTTTAAATCTAAAAATAATAAAAAAGTTGCAGTAATTAATTTAATGGGAAACATTTATATGAAAAAGTGTGAAGATGTTTTTAAAGAAGCAAAGAAGTTTATTGAAAAAATTAAATTAACTAAAGAAGCCGATTTCATAGCAGTTGATATGCACGGAGAGATAACTAGTGAAAAAATGGCAATGGGATATTTGTTTGATGGAAAAGCTACAGTAGTTGTGGGAACCCACACTCATGTTCCTACCTCTGATCATGTGATTATGGAGAAAGGTACCGCTTACCAAACGGACATAGGTATGTGTGGTGATTATAAATCTGTTATTGGAATGAATAGAGAAAATTCTTTAAAAAAATTTTTAAAAGATCCTACCGCAATTAGACATCATCCTGCTTTAGGTGCGGCCACAATTTCAGGATTGATGGTTGTTGCGGATGAGACGACTGGTCTGGCTACTAAAGTTGAACCAATTATTTTAGGTGGAGCTTTAGAAAATAGAATATAATTTATGGCAGGTCATTCTCATTGGGCAGGAATTAAACATAAAAAAGGAAAAGCAGATAAGCAACGTTCAAAAATTTTTTCTAAACTATCAAAAGAAATTACTGTTGCGGCTAAACTAGGCTCAAAAAATGCTGATATGAACCCAAGACTAAGAGCTGCAATACAAGCTGCTAAAATAGCAAACATGCCTAAGGATAATATTGAAAGAGCTATTAATAAATCTGAATTAAATAAAGATTTGAACTATAGCAGTATTATTTACGAAGGTTTTGGTCCTGAAAAAATAGCAGTCATCATTGAGGCTTTGACTGATAATAAAAACAGAACTGCCTCAAACATAAGGACTATATTTCATAAGAATGGAGGGAATTTAGGCTCTTCAGGTGTTGCTTCTCATCAATTTAAACAAGTTGGTGTAATTAGAATTCATAAAAATGAAATTTCGGATAACGATATATTAGAATTAGCAATTAGTGGGGGAGCTGAAGATTGTTCATCCAATTCTTCTTTTCATGAAATTATTACGGTAAAAGAAAATTTTTATAAAGTTAAAGTTGAAATAGAAAAAATAGTTCAAAATTTTATTTCTTCTGGCATAGAGTGGCTACCCATAAATAAAATTTCATTAGATCAAGAAAAAACTAAATCTGTACTAAATTTTCTTGAAATACTAGAAGATGATGATGATGTTCAATATGTTTATGCTAATTTAGAAATTGATAATAAATTAATATCTAAAAGTACAAACACATGATTATTATTGGTATAGATCCTGGAATAAGTGGTGCTATCAGTGTAATAGAAAATAAGAAAATTTTAGAAGTTTATGACACACCCACAATGATTGATGGAAAAAAAAATAAAAGACAAATTAATAGCGCTCAAGTATCTAATATTATCAAAGAAGTAATAAAAACTGGAAAGGAAGTCGTAGTCGCTGTCGAGCATGTCAATGCAATGCCTGGGCAAGGTGTGACCAGCATGTTTAATTTTGGCCAGTCTTTTGGAGTTATCAAAGGGATTTGTGCAGCTTTAAGTTTACCAATTTACTTCATTCGACCCACAAAATGGAAAAAACATTTCAATTTGATCAAAACTCATAAAGATGCAAGCAGAACAAAGGTAATTGAGGTTTATCCAGAGATTTCCAACAAACTCCACAGAAAAAAAGACTCAAATAGAGCTGATGCAATTTTAATTGCATTATATTTCAATGATACTCAACTTTAATCTCATTATAAGTTTAGTTTTATGAAATTTAATTATTTTAGTGCCAAATTCATGACACATTTAGATGCACATTAGCATTTATGGAACAAGAAGTAGCAACACAAGTAGTTAATTTGGGAGGATCAACAGATTTTTCTTTGTTGCAGCTTTTTTTAAGAGCAGATTTTATAGTTAAAAGTGTAATTATCATTCTAATTTCAGCATCAATTTATTCATGGGCTTTAATTTTTGATAAATATAAACTTTTTAAAAAAATAACAAATAGCACAACTACTTTTGAAGAAAAATTCTGGAAATCAAAGTCAGCAGAAAGTTTTTATAACTCATTAACAAATAGAGACAAAGATCCCGTGGCAAATATTTTTCAGTCTGCAATGGCTGAACTAATTAAAACAAAATCTAAATCATCATCTGTTCAAGCTGCTCGAGTAAGCAGAGTGATTGAAATTTCTGCAGATCGAGAAATAAAATTAATTGAAAAACATTTTACTTTCCTTGCAACAGTAGGATCAACGGCGCCCTTTATAGGTTTATTTGGAACTGTTTGGGGAATTATGAATTCTTTTCAATCTATTGCAATTTCAAGAAATACCAGTTTGGCAATCGTAGCACCCGGAATAGCAGAGGCCCTCTTTGCAACCGCATTAGGCTTATTAGCTGCTATACCCGCTGTAATAGCTTATAATAAATTTAATAGCGATTCCAAAAGATATAGTTCAAGAATAGAAAATTTTTCTAAAAGATTTTTATCAATTATTTAAAATAAATTTATGAGTTTTCAATTAAACCGTTCATCCAAAGAGCCAATGAGCGAAATTAATGTAACACCTTTTGTTGATGTTATGCTCGTACTGCTTATTATTTTTATGGTTACCGCTCCTTTGCTAACTGTCGGTGTGCAAGTGGATTTGCCTGAGTCTGCCGCAGACTCTTTACCAGACGATCAAGAGCCCTTAACACTATCTATTAACTCAAAAGGAGAAGTTTTTATTCAAGAACACCAGGTAGTTTTTAATAAAATAATTCCAAAAATCTTAGCAATTTCAAACAACAGAACTGATACTAGAATATATGTACGAGGAGATAAAACAATTAATTATGGAAGAGTGTTAGAGGTAATGGGAATGCTTTCCGGTGCTGGATTTTCTAAGGTAGCTTTAATATCTGAGCCTTATAAAAAATAATAGTTATGACCAAAAGTGTATTTGTTTCTGTATTTTTTCATATAACAATGATTATTTTAACTGCAATAAGTTTACCATTTATGAAAAGACAACCACTTGATTTGCCTCCAATTTTATCTGTCGATTTAATTCAAATTACAGATACGACTAGCATTCCATTTGCCGCTAAAGCAGCAAAAACGTTAGAGAAACTAAAAAAAAAAGAAGAAGAAAAAAGGATAGTTTCTGAACAAGCTCCCCCAACAGAAAAGAAAAAGGAAAAACCTGATAGAATTCCTTTACCTGAAGATCTTGATAAAGATAAGAAAAAATTAATAGAAAAAAAACAAAATCCAGAAGAAATTAAAGATGAAATAAGGCAAGCCTCTGAGTTTGAAAAAAAGGAACTTTTTGACCCAAATCAAATAGCAGCTCTTATTGATAAGTCCAAAGAAGAAACTGTAGAAACTTTGAAAAAAAATCAAAAATTAACACAAAGCAGTGTTAAAACGTCTTTTGTATCAGGACTAACTCTAAGCGAAGAAGATGCATTAAAAGCTCAAATTTTTGGTTGTTGGAGTTTACCTTTAGGGTTACCATACCAAGAAAATCTTTTGGTAAGAATTAAACTAAGATTAAAACCAGATGGTACTGTTTTAAGATCTGAAATATTAGATCATGCTCGTATGAATAAACCGGGACAAAGTTTTTATAAAGTTTTAGCAGAAAGCGCTCTTAGAGCTGTTCGAATTTGCCAACCTTTAAGAGTTCCTCCAACAGGGTACGAAAGGTGGAAAGATTTACAATTAAATTTTGATGCAAACGAAATGTTAAAAGGTTGATATGAAAAAATTAATTATACTTTTTATTTATCTTTTTATTTCACCTTCAAATGCTTTAATTGAAGTAGATATAACAAGAGGAAATTTAAATCCTTTACCAATAGCTGTTTCACCACTATATAATGACCCCTCTTCAGAAACTATTAAAGATGGAGATCAAATAATAAAAAATATTGGTGAAGAAATTTCTAAGATAATTGAAATAAATTTAAAAAGATCAGGCTTATTTAATCCTTTAAAAAAAGAATCTTTTGTTCAAAAGCCAGATATCGCACATATCAAACCAAGATTTGAAGATTGGAAGTTAATAAAAGCACAAGCGCTTGTAACAGGCAAAACAACAATTTCAGGAGATAAATTACGAACCGAATTTAGATTATGGGATGTTGTTGCTGCAAAAGAAATAGTTGCTTTAGCGTTTTCAACAACGCCAGATAACTGGAGAAGAGTTGCTCATATAATTTCAGATAAGATTTACGAGAGATTAACTGGAGAGGCAGGATATTTTGATACACGTATTATCTATGTTTCGGAAACTGGCCCAAAAACTCAAAGATATAAAAAACTTGCAATTATGGATCAAGATGGAGAAAACGTAAAATATTTAACTTTAGGAAATGAATTAGTTTTGACGCCAAGATTTAGTCCTACAAATCAACTAGTGACTTATTTATCTTATTTTAGAAATTTACCAAGAGTGTATTTGCTGGATATAGAAACAGGAATCCAAGAGGCAGTTGGGGATTTTCCAGGAATGACATTTGCACCAAGGTTTTCACCCGATGGTAAGAAAATAATCATGAGTTTCGCAAAAGATGGAAATTCAGATATTTATACAATGGATTTAGATTCAAGAGTGGTTGAAAAAATTACTGATCATACTTCTATTGATACATCTCCATCGTACTCACCAGACGGAAAATTCATATGTTTCAATTCTGACAGAAGTGGATTGCAACAAATTTACGTCATGCGAAGTGATGGTTCAAATGTAAAAAGAATTACTTTTGGTAAAGGTTTGTATGGGACACCTGTTTGGTCACCGCGAGGAGACTTAATTGCTTTTACAAAAGTGTTTAAAGGTAAATTTTATATAGGAGTTATGAGAGCGGATGGTAGTGGAGAAAGGCTTTTAACTGAAAACTTTTACCAGGAAGCTCCTTCATGGTCGCCTAATGGAAGAGTATTAATTTTTTATAGAGAGACAAAAACTGATTCTGAGGGCAAGGGTTTTAGCGCCAAATTGTGGTCTATAGATTTAACGGGGTACAACGAGAGGCTTATTGAGACCGAAACAGATGGTTCAGACCCATCTTGGTCATCTTTACTCTCAAAGTAAGGCTTTTTGTTGTAAATTTAACTTGCAACATCAAAGTTAATTTGGAATATTAAGAAAGATTAATCAAAAAGAAATATATAGGGAGTATTAAGAGATGGGTTTTAGAATGAATTTAAAAAGACTTTTAATTGTTATAATTGCAAGCGTAGCACTTACAGCTTGCGCAGCACAAACTAAAAAAGCTGGAAAAATGTCAGGTGATATATACACCGGTTTAGACACAGTCGAATTTTTAGCTACTGGAGTAAAGGATAGAGTTTTCTTTGCAACTAACAAATCAACTTTAACAACTGCTTCAAGAGACACTTTACGTAAGCAAGCTGCTTGGATGAGAAAACAGAAAAAAGTTTCAGTAACTGTTGAAGGGCATGCTGACGAAAGAGGTACAAGAGAATATAACTTAGCTCTTGGCGAAAAAAGAGCAAATGCAGTTAAGGATTATTTAATGACTTATGGAATTTCAGGTAGCAGAATATCTGTTATAAGTTATGGAAAAGAAAGACCTGTAAATTCTGGAAGTACACCTTTAGCTTGGTCTCAAAACAGAAGATCAGTAACAGTTAAGGTTAAATAAGAATTTAATATTTAAGGAATATCAAAAGACCTCCATAAGTAATTATGGGGGTCTTTTTTTTGCCATTATTTTCTTTAAAGTTATATTTAATTTATGGATAAAATATTTAAACAATCAATCAAAATTTTATTAATATTAATTTTTATAAGTTTTAATTCGTATAAATCTTATGCTGAAGAAGAAGAATCAACTTTGCGAATATTAAAAGATTTACAACAAGATATTAAAACATTAGAAAAAGCAGTTTATAGCGAAGGAAATAAAGCCAGCGGTGTTAGCGTGAAACTTTCCGATAGCGAAGATGATATTTTAACAAAACATTTACTTAAATTATCTGAATTAGAAGAGCAATTTAAAATTTTAACTAATAAATTTGAGGAAGTAAATTTTAAGTTAGATAAATTATCTAGCAGAATAACTAAAGTACAAACAGATAATCAAGTTAGATTTCAAGACTTAGAAACAGGAAAGGTTAGCTTAAAAAGTGGTAGCAAAACTAGCAAGAAGAAAAAATTACCCGGAAGTGGGGAGGCAGAAGAGTTAGGTTTAGTTTCTGAAACTGACGTTTCGTCAACTGAACAAGTTCAAGAAACGCAATCTATAGAAACTGTAGGCACTGTGATAACAGAAACAGCTGAGAGGACAAAAAAATTATTGCCAAATGCGTCACCAGAAGAACAATATGAATTTGCTACAAGTTTTTTAAAAGTAGGTGATTACGAAACAGCGGAATTTGCATTACGAGAATTTGTAGAAATTAATTCTAAACATGCTTTAGCCGGTAATGCACAATATTGGTATGGAGAAACTTTTAGAATAAGACAACTTTATCAAGATGCAGCTTCAGCATACTTGGATGGTTACCAAAAATATCCTAAAAGTAGCAAGGCTCCAGTGAACTTACTTAAATTAGGAGTTATGCTTGTTCAAATAGGAGAAAAAGACCAAGGATGTTCGATGATTTTAGGTGTTAAAGTTCAATATCCAAAAGCAAATCAATCTGTTATCCAAAAAGCAGAATACGAAAAGAAAAAATTTAATTGTGATAAAAAAAGTTGAAAAAAAAAATACTTCTAAAAGTATAAAAATTAAAAAAATTTATTCAAATTTTAAATCAATAATTTTCAAAAATATTAAAGAAGAAAAATTTGCTGTAGCTGTTTCTGGTGGATCAGATAGCTTAAGCTTAGCTTATTTTAGTAAAATTTATTCAGATGAATTTAAAAATAAAGTATATTTTTTAATTGTAGATCATAAACTTAGAAAAGAATCAAAAATAGAAGCAAGTACAGTTAGCAAATTATTAAAAAAAAAAAATATAAAAAGTAACATTTTAAATTGGCAAGGAAAAATTCCAAAAAGTAACATTCAAAGCAGTGCAAGAAATATTAGGTATTCCTTAATATCCAATTTTTGTCATGAAAAAAACATAAAATATTTACTTACAGCACATCATCTAGATGATCAAATTGAAAACTTTTTTATAAGACTTTCTAGAGGAAGTGGTTTAGCTGGTCTTTCATCAATGTCAGAAACAGTTAATTATAATCAAAATCTTAAAATTGTTAGACCTTTATTAGGTTTTAAAAAAGAAGAACTTAAATATGTAACGCTAAACTATTTTAAAACTTACATTGAAGATCCATCTAATAAAAATGATAAATATTTAAGAGTGAGAATTAGAAAATATAGAGACATAATGAAAAAAGAAGGTCTCGATACAAGCAAAATTATTAAAACTATAAATAACCTTTTATCAGCAGAGGAAGCCCTTAACTATTATAAAAATAAAGCTTTATATAAACATGTTAATTTTATTTCAAATAACAAATGTTTAATAAACAGAAAGATTTTTTTAGAAGAGGCAGATGAAATTATTTTTAAATCTTTTTCTGGCATTTTGTCTTTAATCGCAGGAACTTATTATCCACCAAGATCTAAAAAAGTTGTAAATTTATTAAATAGATTAAAAAAAAAACAATTTAATAAATCAACTCTCGGAGGATGTGTTATTGAAAAAAAAGAAGGGGTAATTATAATATTTAAAGAGTCAAAAATTAATAAAATGCCCATACATGCTGAAAAATAAGTATTTTTATTTAAATACGATGATTAAATGCCACTTGTTTAGTTAAAAATAATGCTTATCTTAATAGTATGAATTTAAAAAATTTAATGATGTGGGGAGTAATAGTTTTACTAACAGTAGGGCTATTTCAATTATTTCAAAATCCACAAAAAACGGTAACCATAGAAAAGGTACCATTTTCAAATTTCTTAAAAAATGTTGAAGAAGGAAGAGTGATTCAAGTTGAAATTCAAGGTAATGAAATCAGAGGAATTTTATCTGATGGCACAACATTTAATACTTATGCCCCTTACGATCCAAATCTTGTTGAAAGATTAACATCAAAAGGTGTAAATATTACAGCCGTGCCTATAGATGACAAAATGCCTTCTTTGTTAGGAGTTCTTTTATCTTGGTTTCCAATGCTGTTGCTTATTGGAGTATGGATTTTTTTCATGCGACAAATGCAAGGCGGCAAAGGTGGCGCGATGGGTTTTGGAAAATCAAAAGCAAAACTTTTATCAGAGACACGTGGACAAATTACTTTTAATGATGTGGCTGGAATTGATGAAGCTAAAGAAGAACTTGAAGAAATTGTTGAATTTTTAAAAGATCCAAGAAAATTTAGAAGATTAGGAGGAAAAATTCCTAAAGGTGCTCTTTTAATAGGACCTCCTGGCACTGGTAAAACTTTATTAGCTAGAGCAATTGCTGGAGAAGCAAGCGTTCCTTTTTTTACAATATCTGGCTCAGACTTTGTTGAAATGTTTGTGGGTGTTGGAGCCTCTAGAGTAAGAGACATGATGGAACAGGGAAAAAAAAATGCTCCTTGTATAATATTTATAGATGAAATTGATGCCGTTGGAAGAAGCAGAGGCGCGGGACTTGGTGGAGGAAACGATGAAAGAGAGCAAACGTTAAACCAGCTACTTGTTGAAATGGATGGTTTTGAAACCAATGAAGGGGTTATAATAATTGCTGCAACCAATAGACCTGACGTTTTGGATCCAGCATTATTAAGACCAGGTAGATTTGATAGACAGGTCGTAGTGTCTAATCCAGATATAATTGGAAGAGAAGCAATTTTAAAAGTTCATATTAAAAAAATTACAACAGGACCTGACGTTAAATTAAGAACAATTGCTAGAGGTACACCAGGGTTTTCTGGGGCCGACTTAGCAAATTTATGTAATGAATCTGCATTATTGGCTGCTAGAAAAAATAAAAGAATTGT
>Ga0114996_10002716_pt1 | contig 22656 bp, 20 predicted proteins | sample ArcticOcean_MG_C_4_FD_87039 | JGI IMG/M metagenome (GOLD analysis project Ga0114996, IMG submission 87039) | Marine microbial communities from western Arctic Ocean - ArcticOcean_MG_CB4_134 | ecosystem: Environmental > Aquatic > Marine > Oceanic | place: Arctic Ocean: Canada Basin | collected... | reverse complement strand
CTCTCTCGAACCTGGGCGGCGACCTCTTCCGCTCGCTCGCGCACGACCTCACCGTAGTCGGCAAGGTCGGCCCTCGTCTCGGAGCCAGGCTTGGGGGCGAGCAGCAAACCGGCGACAACGCCCAGCACGCCTCCAACGACGAAACCCATCAAGAACAACCCTTCGCTCTGCTTGTCAGCCATGACTGCTCTCCTCTCCACTGTTGACGCCCGTTTGGCCCCCTGTTGACGCCCAATTGGCCTTCGCGCCTGTGACGCCTGTTCGCCGATTAGTCTTCGGGTTCGTCCCTTTCCGAAGACTTGATGAACGGCGCAGCCGCCCTGGCGATCCCAGCAAAAAAACCGGCCCCAGCCCCAACGGGGCCGACAGCACCGGCGATAGAGGACGTAACGTCCTCCACCCCTTTGACGATCCGCTTGGTCGAGTCGACCAGCGCGGTAATCTTGGCAAACACAACGACCACGGCGAGCGTGGTGACGAGGGCCAACGCGACAATCGCGATATCTCTGACTACGGCGACGGTTTCTATCCAGGTCATATTACTGTTCCGCGAACCCGGTGACGCAACCCAAGTGTGCGTCCGGTTCCAGGCTCATGGTAGCACTTCTCTCCAGGTTTCAGCCCTAAGCTTAAGGCGGAGTTAACTGCGGTCCGCCTTTGGTTATGGCTTGATGAGCATACGGAGCGAGCCGTTCTCGTCCCGACGCTGGGTGAGAACCTCGTGGCTGCCGCGCTCCGCCCAGACGATAACGTCGTAAGTGTTGAGCACGTCCGGGATAATTACCTCAACGTACGAATTCGGCGCCACACCGATATGGCCCTCTAGAGCCGCCAGAATGCCCGCGCAGGTCTTGCCGGTGCCGTCTATAACGGTCCAGTCACTGGCGCCGTTGGTAGCCGTACCGTTTGTGGCAACAGCGCCGTCCAGCACGTCCACCTCGCCGGACTTGCGCAGGTCGACCTGTCGTTTGAACTCGGCTACGGACTCCCAGTACACGCCCTCTTCGCGTTCGCCCTTGGCGCAGACCGCCCCGCGCACGCCTACGATGTCGGGGTTAACCCGGGCCAGCTCGTCGAGGTCGGACATTTTCAGGTGGCCGGACAGGGCCGTGCTCATGCCGTCTCCCTTACCCTCCAGCACCATCTCCTTGAGTTCGGGCTCGGGCACGAAGTCGAACAGGTTGCGTCCGTCTTTTGTCAGCGTGTCTATGAGCCAACCGTCGCACTTACCGTCCCTGGCCAGTTGGGGCATGAGATGGGGGTCCAAGCCGCCGTCGTACAGAACGTTGTCGGCGAACAGTGAGCCGATTAGCTTGGTCTCGGTGTCCGCCAGCGCCTCTTGCGAAGCGAGCAGCACCTCGACGGCCTTGTCGTACTCCGCCACCCTAAAACCAACTTTGACAGAGGTCGCGTTCATGCGGCCAGCAGCCCAGGCGGCCATGGCCACCGTGCCCGCCTGAACGGGGACGACGCCCAGGGTCAGGCTGGCATGGATTTCGGCCGGGACGGCCTCACGAACCGCCTTGAAGACGCCGGGGTTGGCCGAGCCGACCAGCGCCTCCTGCAGGTTTTTCACGTCGATAATGTCCGCGCCGCCCTTCATGGCTTCGTGGGCCTCGGGCAGGTTCTGGACGCTAACCATCAACATCATCGGCTCAGGCCTCCTGGCGCTCTTGTAATTGCTTTCATTTCGTTTATGTACCGACCGACCGGCTCCCTCCCCTAACTTGGGCGAGGTCACGGGCCAACTCGGTCTTCTCTTCGTCTGTCATGTCGGTCAGCGGTGCCCTAACGTGGCCACCGGCCATACCCATTAACTCACCCCAATACTTGACCATAGGCGCCGGGAGTGCACCGTGTTGCTTTTTTACGGTCCGCCCCCACCACTCGTCGGACAGCGCCTTGATTGGCTTGATGTGGGCGTCGTAGTAGTCGGCGTCCAGGTTCCCACTCATGGCCTTTTCGATGAAGGTGACGTAGTGGTTCTCCTCTGGCGTGTCGAATCGCCAGTCGGAGGTGTTGGCGAACATTACCTGCTGCTCGAAACCGAGATCGGGGCCTTTGAACAGCACCCACTCGTCGGGTGTCGAGATGATGGCCGTCTCACCAAGGGTCCGATGAGCTTCTATCGAGATGTCCGGGTTGAAGCTGGCCTCTTTCACCCCGACGACGTTGGGCACCTCGCAGATGCGGCCCAGTCCCGCCGCGCTCATGACGATGCCGAACTGGGGAGAGTTGTAAAACATGATGGCCAGGCCCGTGCCTTCTGCGGCGCGCCGAACGAACTCCACGACCTGGTCTTCCGTCTTAGTAACGAAGTAGGGAGCGGCCAGCACGAGCAGGTCGAAGCCGACGCCCTCGGCATGGTCGGCCAGCGCCGAGACCTCTTTTAGCGAGGTATGTGTGACGTGAGCAGCCACCGGCCAATCGCCTCCCGCTTCGTCGGCGACGATGTCGTAGACGTTCAGGCGCTCGCCATGGGTCAGGGCCCAAAACTCTCCCATGCCCCAAGTGCACCCAGAGCCGCGAGTACCCAGCGCCCTGACGTGTCGAACGTTGGCTCGAAGCCCTGGCTCGTCCACCTCGTCGTCTTCGGTGAACGGGGTTACGAGCGTCGACCACTGGCCTCGCAGGTTCTCCCGCGCCCAGTCACCGGCCTCGTGCTTGGAGTATTTCGCCATCTATCCGTCCACTTCCCTTCCCACTTCGGCGCACCTCGCCGACGGGAACTCTAGGGCTGAAAAAATTCAGGTTGGGCCTTCAGCCGAGGTTCAGCTTCAGGTCGGAGCCGCAAAGGGAATGATATCGGTGCCTGAAATCGAGTGTCAATGGCAGAACACAGGCATAAACGGGCCTCTCCCAAACCATCACTCGCCAGCCAGTCAGCGCCTACTAGCTAACACCTACTGGCCAAACAGCCCTCTGGTGGCCACTACACGCCACTGGGGGCCGCGGCCTGCAACAGTTTGGAAAGCTGGAGGCCGAGCACGCGGTGTTCCGGTGCCTTCAGATCAGGGTCGTCTTGGAGTATCGAAACGGCCACCCGCCTGGCCCTGGATGCCGTGGTCGTGTCGGTGATGCTTGCGACCCGCAACTCCGGAAGGCCGCTCTGCCTGGTGCCGAGAAAGTCGCCCGGTCCTCGTAGCCGCAGGTCCTGTTCAGCCAGTTCGAAGCCGTCTGACACCGACTCGATAATGCGCATGCGTTCGGCCGCGTCGGGCCCGGTGGAGTCCGATAGCAGCAGGCAGTAGCTCTGGTCGGCCCCCCGGCCCACCCTGCCCCGGAACTGGTGCAACTGGGCGAGGCCAAACCGGTCTGCCCCGTCGATCATCATGACGGTCGCGTTGGGCACGTCTATGCCCACCTCTATGACGGACGTGGAGACCAGGGCGTCAAGTTCCCCGGACGAAAACCTCTGCATTACGTTCTCTTTTTCTGCGGTCTTCATACGGCCGTGCAGCAGGCCGAGACTGTGTTTTGTGAACACGTCCCGGGAGAGGCGCTCGTGCTCTTCGGTGGCCGCACGGGCCTGCACCGACGCTGACCCTTCGACCAGGGGAAAGACGATGAACGCCTGCCTGCCCGCCTCCATCTCGGTTCGGACAAAGTCATATGCCGAGTCTCGCTGTGCTGGAGCCACCCACCGGGTCTTGATCGGTTTTCGGCCAGATGGCATTTCGTCGAGTACAGACACGTCCAGGTCACCGAAGACGGTTAACGACAACGAACGCGGTATGGGCGTCGCCGACATAGCAAGCAGGTGCGGCCGCAGCCCGCCCTCCGTCAGCGCGGCTCGCTGCATAACGCCGAAACGGTGCTGCTCGTCGACAACACCGACGGCGAGATTGGGTATATCAACAGAGTCCTGTATGAGCGCGTGTGTGCCTATGACTATGTCTACGTCCCCGGCCGCTATGGCTGCGAAAAGGCGGTCTTTGACTTTCTTGTGAGTACCCCCTGTCAGCAGTGCGATGGTCACGGTGCCCCCGTTCGGCATCATGATCTCGGCCGAAGCCTCGTCGGGATCGAGGTTGGCCTGGCCGCCGGTTACGAGGTGACACACGGTAATAAAGTGCTGCTCGGCGAGTATCTCGGTAGGTGCCATGAAAGCACCCTGGCGGCCCGAGTCGACGGCCGCGAGCAGAGCGGCGATGGCGATTACCGTTTTGCCGCTGCCGACGTCTCCTTGCAGCAGTCGGACCATCGGCCGGGATCGCGACAGGTCCGTGGTGATCTCACCCAGCACCCGCTGTTGTGCCCTGGTCAGGGCGAATGGTAGCGAGCCGAGGAATGCTTCCACCATGCTCCCTCCAGTCGCACCGTTCTTTGGGCTCAGGGGAATGCCGTCCGCCTCCTCGTGCCACTTCCGGCGACGCGACAGGACAGCGAGCTGGAGCAAGAGCATTTCGTCGAACGCCAGGCGGCGACGTGCGGCGTTCAGATCGGCCTCGGAGTCGGGGTAGTGGATCTGCGTGACCGCAGCAGTCAGGTCCATCAGGGTTTCACTACGTCTGACGTCTGGAGGTAGCGTCTCTTGAATACCGGCGAGCCCCGGTTTGAGCGCGGCGCGGATGATTCGCCGCATCGTTCGCTGTGGCAGCCCCTCGGTAGTCGGATAGACGGGCACCAGCCGACCGGTATGTACCAGTTCTTCCTGACCGGTGAGCAGTTCGTACTCGGGCGACTCGAAGACGTGCCTGCCTTTGAATGTCTTCACCTGGCCGCTGATTACTACCTGGCTGCCAGCCTTCAGGGTTCTCGCCAGGTAGCCCTGGCCGAACCAGATGGCCCTGACGTTGCCTGTTTCGTCGCCCAACACGGCCTGTGTGGAGACGCTGCGAGGGCCCCGACGCTTCTCCGATGCCTCCCAGACGGTGGCGACGATGGTCTGCTCTTTGCCGTGCTCAAGCTGGGAGACCTTGGTCACATGAGCGAAGTCGTTGTGACGATGGGGGTAGTGGCGAACCGCGTCCTGCGTCGTGCGAATGCCCAGCTTTTCCAGTTTTGACAGGTGCTTGGCAATGCCACCGGCAATCTTCAGATCGGCTACGCCGCCTCTGGCTTTGGGACCGGCTGGGCGGGCGACGGGCTTCTTGCCACGGACGTCTGATCGAGGGCCGGGACGTGACGGACCGGGCGCCACGGCAAGCCCGGACGACTCGATGCGACTGGCCAGGTCGGCCGTCCACCGACGTCGCTCGTCGGCCGCCAGCGCACCGTATGGCTTTATCGCACCGAGTGCGGATTGGAGCTGATCGGCGCTCAGTTGCAGAAAGCGATCAAGGCCGCCGATGACCGCCCTATCTTTATACCCGGTATCGACTTCCAGCCGCAGAATTCGGCTCAGTGCGGCGACCTTGCCCGCCGCGTCTTTGCCTCCCCCGCTGCCCTTGGACTGGGGCTTGCCTTTGGATTGGGGCTGAGCCGGTGTGCGGGCCATCCTAGCCTAGTTGGTCTCCGAGCGTAGGACACCGACGCCCAGGGCCCCCGGCCCCACATAGGTGCCTAGGCCGGGTCCATACCGGGCGACTATCGGCTCAATTTCGGTCAGGTCAGCCAACTGGGCTTTTAGCGCGTTGGCTTCTTGGGGAGTCGTGGAGTGCAAGACGACCAGCTGGTCGACCGGCGCCAACTCACGCACCCTCTCGATGAGCTTGGCCACGCCTTTTTTTCGGCTGCGAGGGCGGGCGAACGGATGGACCAGACCGTCGGTCACCTCAATCATCGGCTTGAAACTCAGCAAGGTGCCCAGCAGCGCCTGAGCCTTGCCGATTCGCCCTCCCTTTTGCAAGTATTCCAGGGTGTCGAGCAGCGTCGTGCACTTAACTCGCGACGATGCGCTAGCCACCTGGCTGAGAATAGTCGGCAGGTCGGCACCTGTGGCCGCTACCCGGCTCGCGACCATGGCCATGAGGCCTATACCCATCGATGCCTGCAACGAGTCGACGGCCTCTATGGGGCACCCGACGTTGGCCTCGCGGGCGCCCTGCACAGCGGCGTTGTATGTGCCGCTCACTTTGGAAGACACGTGGATGGAGATGATGCCGCTGGCACCCTGACCCACGCGCTCGTACAACTCGACGAACTCGCCAATGGACGGGACGGCCGTGGCCGGGTAGTCGTCCCCAGCTTCGAGGCGCCGGTAGAACTCGTCTGCGGTGAGATCGACCCCGTCCTTGAACTCGGTGTCGCCGAATCGGACGGTCAGCGGGATTACCTCGATGCCGTACCGCTCAACCTCTTCGGCTGGCAGATCGGCCAGGCTATCTACGACTATCTTGACGGTCATTGGTGCTCACTTCTCCCGGATAATTCACTGACCAATATCACTCACCGGCCGCCGGTCCAGTCTGGATCATTCAATCGACAGTAGATAGTGGTAGTGCGGCTGGCCTCCGTCAACTAGCTCGAACTCGACCCCGTCGAATTGGTCAACCAACCGGGCCATCTCTCTAGCTGCATCAGGCTCTGCGACGGGCTTCCCCCGAAACAGCGTGATGAGATCGTCGTCACCCGCTCCGGATTCTCTGATCAAGCCGTCCAGCACAGCCGATAGTCCTGGGCCTGAAGCGACGAGCGTCCCGTCGAGTATGCCTATGAACGCGCCCGTCACTGTGGTGATGCCATCCAGCGTTACGTCCCTGGATGCGATCGTCACCTCGCCGCTCCTGACGGCCGCTACTGCCGATACCATCGCCGCTGTGTTTGAGTCCAGGTCAGCCTCACTGTTCAACGCCAGCGCTGCGGCGACGCCCTGCTGAATGCTCACAGTCGGCACGATGCCCACGTTTTTGCCCGACAGGTCGGCCGCTTGCCGGGCCGCCGGAACCACGTTGTTGTCGTTGGGTAGCACGATCACGTCCCGGGTCGGTGCTCTTTCTATGGCCTCGGCAATATCTTTGACGCTGGGGTTCTTGGTCCGTCCCCCGTCTATTACCTCAAACGTGCCCAGGTCTGTGAATAAGGCAATTAGCCCATTGCCCGACGCCATGGCCACGAGCGAGATGTTGCCCACGGTCCGCGTCACGGTCCGGTGGCCCGCGGAGAAGGCCGTCTCTTGCTCGTCCATGTCCTGGGCGCTGGAGTCGATCACCAGTCCCAACGACTCGGCATAGGCAATCAACTCGTCGGGTTCGGCCGTGTGGGCGTGGATCTTGACCAGTTCTGCGTCTCCCACCACAACGACGGAGCTGGCCAGGCGACCGACCGCGAGCCTGACATCGCCCAAGTCTGGCCCGGCGACTTCTGCTCCGGTCACATCCACAAGAATCTGCGTGCAGAACCCGAAACCGCCGTGGTCAGCCTGGTCAAGGAAGGCGCTGCGGAGTGCGACGTTCGAGTCGACCACTGCGCCGCCCGGGACCGGCACCTCGACTCCTTCGACTTGCTCACCGGCTAGCTGCAGCGTCATGCCTCGCAGGATGAGCTGCACCCCAAAGCCGCCCGCATCTACGACCCCGGCCTCGGCGAGTACTGGCAGCATTGCCTGGGTCGCCGCCACGGTTTCTCTTGCCCTCTCGCATACCGCTTCCAGTGCATCGGGCACCGTCATGCCCGCCGAAGCCGAGACTCGCGCCTGGTCCGCAGCGGCGGCAATTACGGTGAGCATGGTTCCCTCGACCGGCTCTCCCACCCCGCCGTAAGAGCGTTCGGTGGCGGCGGTGAGGGCTTTGGCCAGATCTGCCGGGCCAAAGCTGGTCAGGCCGTCGAAACCTTCGGAGATGCCCCGGAAGAACTGAGAGAGGATGACGCCGCTGTTGCCTCTTGCCTCCATTAGGGCCCGTCTGGCCATTGCCCGGGCCACGTCTCCGACGCCCCCCTCGGGGCCTGTGCTGGCCTGTTCGCGCGCGGCGGCTGCGACCGCTCGCATGGTCAGGGACATGTTCGTGCCGGTGTCACCGTCCGGCACGGGGAACACATTCAGGGCGTTGACGATGTGGGAATGGGACTCAAGCAGGTCACTGGCCGCACCGACCATGTCGGCGAGGCGTTGGCCATTTACCCGAGTTTCCGGGACTCGAATTCCCGGGGGCGAGTTGTCCGTGTGCTGCGAGCCCGGGCCAGCTTCGGCCGAGAGCGCTGCCTCGTGGCCGCTGGATGGGTTTTTTATGGGGGAATCGCTCATTGCCGACCGTTGTTCCCTATGGTATGTTTGTTAAGTTATTCACGAGCGTCCGCCTCGGCCCGCATGCCGGTTCACAGGCGAAAACGTCCATCTGAGTCCGCCCCCAATATGACTTGGCGGGCAACAAAAGGCAAACAATGGCTAGGTGCGAAATTTGCAGCAGGACCCGCATGTCGGGTAACAATGTGAGCCACTCCAAGCGGCACACCAAACGCCGCTGGGGCACGAACACGCACAAGGCAACCATCGAGATCGACGGCGAGCGCAAGCAGGTTAAGATCTGCACTCGATGCCTCAGGACTCAGTACAAGGTGGCCGCGCGGGCCTAGCCGAGACGGGCCGTCCCCGTCCGAACGCAAGCCGGCACTAGCAAATTGCCCATACTTCTCGTCGGGCTCAATCACACCACCGCCCCGGTGGAGGTTCGTGAGAAGGTTTCCTTCACCCGCGAACAGCTAGCTGAAGCCATCCCCAAACTGCGGGCCGAAGCTGGCGAAGGCGTCATTCTTTCGACCTGCAACCGCACCGAGGTTTACACCATTCCGGACGACCCTGAAGAGGGCTCGGTTCGAGTGGCAAAGTTCCTTGCTGGCAGCCTGAACGGCACCGGTGGCGGGGTAGTTCACGAAGCTGTCCTGGCCCCCTACCTGTACAACGAGCATGGCCTCGACGCCGCTCGCCACCTGTTCAGGGTTTCGTCCGGGCTGGACTCGATGATCCTGGGCGAAAGCCAGATACTGGGGCAGGTCCGTACTGCCATGACGACGGCCGCCGCGATCGAACCGTTGTCTGCGGACGTCTCCCGGCTGTTCCACTCCGCCATTCGCTCTGGTAGAAGGGCGCGTGACGAAACGGACATAGGTAAAAACGCCCTCACGGTGAGCTACACAGGCGTTAAGCTCGTGCAGCGAACCCTGGGAGATCTCAGTGGGTTGAGCGTCCTCCTCGTCGGGGCTGGTGAGGCCGGTCGACTGGTCGCGGACGCCCTGGTGTCATCGGGGGTTGGACGAATTACGGTTGCCAACCGGACGGCGGCCAGGGCAAATGAGATGGCCGTCGATCTCGACGCCGAGGCCGTGTCGTTTAAGGACATAGCCGGTGCCATTGAGACCTCCGACGTGGTGATCACCGCGGTTGACCACGACGAGCACGTACTGTCTGTTCAAGACGTTACCGCCGCGATGAAAAGTCGCGAGCGCTCCCTGTTCATTCTCGACCTCGGCGTACCTCGCAATATTGACCCGCTGGCCGCGAGTCTCGACGGCGTTATTCTGCACAATATCGACGACCTCGCACTGGTCGCACAGGAAAACCTCAATGGCCGCCAGGCGGCAGTGGTGAACGCAGAACAGGTGGTTGAAGACGAACTCGGCAGGTTCGCCAACTGGTGGGACTCGCGAGAGGCCGCCTCGGTAATTAAAGACGTACGAGAGATGGCTGAGACCACTCGCATGCGAGAACTGGACAAGGCCCTGAAATTAATGCCTGGTTTGACTGACGAGCAGCAGGCCAACATTGAGGCGATGTCCCGGTCGCTGGTGGCAAAGCTGTTACACCAGCCCACGGTGCGGCTGAAAGACCCGGCGGGCCGCCCTTATTTGCAGGCGATCAAAGACCTGTTCGGTCTCTGATTAGCCTCGTCGTTCACCCCACCTGAAGGCCCCCACCGGGGCCTTTACTTATTTAACCCGCCAGCGGGCGCTAGCCCACCAACAGGTTCAGGGCCGAACCCGCCTTGAACCACTCTATCTGCGGCCCGCCCAGGGAGTGATTCAGCACGATCTCCTCGGTGGTCCCATCGTCGTGGTGCAAGACGCACTGCACCGACTTGCCGGGGGCCAGCCCGGACAGGTCCAGCAAGCTGATTCTGTCGGTCTCCCGCACTTTGTCGTAGTCGGCGGTATCGGCGAACGTCAGCGGCAACAACCCCTGCTTTTTCAGGTTCGACTCGTGGATTCGGGCGAAGCCCCGCGCGATTACGGCCGCCCCACCCAAAAGCCTGGGTGATAGCGCAGCGTGCTCGCGGGAGCTGCCTTCGCCGTAGTTGTAGTCGCCGACGACAACCCACCTGAGCCCGGCGGCCTTGTAGGCCCTGGCGACCTGAGAAACCGACTTACCCGACTCGCCATTAAGCTGATTCAGAGTGGTGCCAGCGGCGCCGGTGTGGGCGTTGATCGCACCCATGAACATGTTGTCGGAGAACTTTTCCAAGTGCCCCCTGAACCGTAACCAGGGGCCCGCAGGCGATATGTGGTCGGTCGTCGTTTTCCCCTGCGTTTTCAAGAGGACCGGCAGCTGGACATAGTCCTCGCCATCCCAGCGCTCCCAGGGCGTGAGGACCTGCAACCGCTCGCTGTCCGGATTTACCGATATGTCTATGCCAGACCCGTCTGTCGGTGGGGAGACGTAGTACTCCTGCCCACGAGTGAAGTTGGCTGACGGAACCTCCGGCGCGGGCTTGGGCGGCTCCAGCATGAACTTTTCGCCGCCTGCGCCGTCGAGTTTATCGGTGAGCGGATTAAAGCTCAGGCGGCCAGCCAGGGTGAGCGCCACGACGATTTCCGGGCTGGCGATGAAGTTCATCGTCTCAGAGCGGGCGTCGTTGCGCCGGGGGAAGTTCCGGTTGTAGGACGTGACGATGGTGTTGGGCACCCCGTCGAGCACCTTCTCCCGTCGCCACTGGCCTATGCAGGGGCCGCAGGCATTGGCGAGAGTGGTCGCGTTAATCTTGGCAAGCGAGTCGAGCTGGCCGTCACGCGCTATCGTCGCCCTGACCTGCTCTGAACCGGGCGTAACCAACAGGTCGATGCCGCAGGTAACGCTGTGGCTGGCGGCCTGTTCGGCGAGGTCGGCCACCCGGCTCATATCTTCGTAAGAAGAGTTGGTGCAGCTGCCGATCAGCGCGGTAGCTATCTCGTCTACGAAGCCGTTGGTCTTGTCTGCAACTTCCGCAGCAAGCAGAGATATGGGGCGCACCCGGTCGGGCGAATGGGGCCCGGCCACGTGAGGCTCCAGTGTCGAGAGGTCTATTTCAACGACCCTGTCGAAGAAATCCTCGGGATTCTCCTCTACTTCTCTGTCGGCCCGGAGCATTTCCCGGTTGGAGTTGGCAAGATCGGCCAGCTCGGCTCGACCGGTGGCCGAAAGGTAGGTGGCCATGCGCTCGTCGTAGGGGAAAATAGAGGTGGTCGCGCCCAGTTCTGCGCCCATGTTGGTGATGGTGGCCTTACCGGTGCAAGAGATGCTCTTGGTACCGGAGCCAAAGTACTCGATTATGGCGTTGGTGCCGCCGGACACGGTCAGCTCACCGGCCAGCTTGACGATGACGTCTTTCGGGGCGGTCCAGCCGTTCATTTCGCCCGTGAGTTTTACGCCAATGTGCTTGGGGTGCAAAAGTTCCCAGGGCAGACCGGCCATGACCTCTACAGCGTCGGCGCCACCGACACCGACGGCGCAGGCGCCCAGGCCCCCGGCGTTGGGGGTGTGAGAGTCGGTGCCTATCATCAGCGCTCCGGGGAAGGCGTAGTTCTCCAGGACGACCTGGTGGATGATGCCGGCCCCTGGGGCCCAAAACCCTGCCCCGAACTTGGCGCACGCGTCGCGCAGGAAGTCGTAAACTTCGCCGTTTTCTTCCCTCGACTGCAGAAGATCAGAAACCCCCTCGACCCGCGCCTGGATGAGGTGGTCGCAGTGGACGGTGGTCGGCACGTCGACCTGTGGCTTGCCGGTCTGCATGAAGTTGAGCATCACCGTCTGGCCCAGCACGTCCTGCAAAGCCACCCGGTCGGGCCGCAGCAGCAGGTAGCTTTCGCCGGGCACCAGGTCCGCACCGTCGGGGTCGTCGAGGTGCGAAAGGAGCACCTTGTCCGCGAGGGTCAGCGGCTTGGCAACCCGCCGCCGAAGGGCTGCGAGACTCGTCTGCATTTTGGCGTAGGCTTCGCTAACGAACTGGGGAGTGGACTCTATCTGAACCATCTTGCCTCTCAAGTGCTATGAAAACCGGCTAACGCGCCAGCCAAAAAACGGCCCCGGCGAGCCCGCCCGCCCGGGCCTTTGTCAGCGATGTCGTCGCGGCGACGGCACCACTCGGCCATACGCTAAGGGCGACGAACTCCTAGCGAGTTTGGCCGAAGTATGTGTAGTTGAGTTCGGTGAACTTGTCCTGGTCTTCAGGTACGTCATCTTCGGCGAAGATGGCAACCACCGGGCACACCGGCTCGCAGGCGGCACAGTCTATGCACTCTTCGGGGCTGATGAGTAACATTTTGTGCTCGGGAGCCTCGTATATGCAGTCCACCGGACAGACGTCGATGCACGCCCGGTCGAGAACGTCTATGCAAGGATCCGTGATGATGTAAGTCATTCCGCGTCTAAGCTCCTAGTTTGACTCCCCTATTTCGTAACACCGGTTCGTAGCACCGGATCAGGCCGCCCGATCTGGGTGCCTCATCTGCGAGCAAGGGAGGTTTCTTCTTCGATTATATCGCCCTGAGTTTTCGACACTCAATGTACGACCAGAGCGCCGGGCGATCAAGTTGACTTTTACCGGGCTAAAACGTTTACTGTCGCACTGGTAGAGGCCGACACCGTCGCCTGTGCATAGGGGAATATCGGGAAACATCGGGGAATTTAATGGATCAATTGGACGGGAAAATCGCCATCATCACCGGCGGAGGCACTGGCATCGGCAAGGGCATCGGCCGGGCGTTCGCCCGCGAGGGTGCGAACCTTGTGATAGCGGCCCGGCGAGAAGAGCACCTCATATCGGCCGCCGAAGAGTTCAGAGGGCTGGGCGCACAGGTCGAAACGATTCCTACGGACGTGACCGATGAAGACCAGGTGCGAAACCTGTTCGAGACCACGATGTCCCGCTTCGGTCGGGTCGACCTGCTCGTCAACAACTCCGGTGCATTCGATGGGGGGCCGATTGAGGACATTTCACTGGACACCTGGCAAAAGGTCATCGGTGTAAACCTCACCGGTGTGTTCCTGTGCACACGCGAGGCGATGGGGATTATGAAAAAACAAAATGGTGGGCGCATCATCAACATTGGCAGCATCTCGGCGCAGGTGCCCCGCATGGACTCGTCCCCTTACACCACGTCCAAGCACGGACTGGTCGGCCTCACCAAGTCGACGGCGCTGGAGGGGCGGGCGTTCAACATTTCGGCAGGCTGCCTGCACCCGGGCAATACGTCCAAGGAGTTCAGCCAGTCGGTGCAGGACGCAGAGCCGATGATGAACGTCGATGAACTGGCGAGCGTAGCGCTGGCCATGGCCGCCCTGCCTGCGCACGTGTCTGTGCTCGAAGCCATAGTCCTGCCCTACCAGCAAGATTATGTTGGCCGGGGCTAGTAGGAGATTGCTCGTTTCTGCCGGTTGAAGGCCGCTCGCAGCAGCTCGGCGTCCTCGTTATTGCGGCCGGGAAAAGACACTCGAACGTCTTTGTTTTTGAATCTGATGAAAAACAGTGATGTGTGCGGCTTGACCCTGATGAGACTCGTTACTATGAGATGGGCGCCGATGCCCAGGCCGACCGCGGCGATGACAAAGAGAACTACGTTGACGATATTCAACCCTGAGTTGGCGCTGGACGTTATGACGAACCTCTCCACGAGAAGCTGGAAGGCCATTAACGCTGCCCCCACGGTCAGCACCTTGATGCCCGAACCGAGCTTGCTGTCGTGTCCTCCGTTGAGGTTGCGTACCCCGTCGATTTCCTTGACTAAGACAACAGCCCCAGCCTCGCCGTCGGACCACTCAGCCATGAGACGCAGGTTGGTCAGGACCACGTTGTCTCGCTCGAAAAGCACCTCTTCGCCCTCCGACAGGTCGATTTGGTGTTCGATTGATTCTATTGTTGATGCTGAATCCATGTCTATAACTCTCGACAATCGAGTCTACCCCACGTCTAACTACGAAACCTACAGTTCTCCCGGACGCGGCTCCCGTTGACGCTGCAGATCGCCATCGACGGACCGGCAGCCTCTGGCAAGACCGCAGTTGGTCGCGTGCTGGCCAGGCGTCTCGGTGCCCGCTTTCTCGACACAGGGACGATGTATAGAGCCGTCGCCTGGACCACTATTGAGCGAGGTGTCGATCTCGAAGACACTGCGGCACTTACAGAGTTGGCCGAGGGCCTGGACATACGGGTGAGCCTGGAGGACGGCGAGCAGGCGCTGTCGGTGGACGGTACCGACGTTACCGAGTTCCTGCGCCTCCCGGAGGTCGAGTCCCGAGTTTCGAAGGTATCTGAAGTTCCAGGAGTTCGTCAGGCGCTGGTCACGCAGCAGCGAAGGGTGGCAGAAGAGGGCGCAGCGGGCATAGTGATGGTCGGTCGCGACATTGGCACCGTGGTGCTCTCCGACGCAGCGGTCAAGGTGTTCCTACAGGCGTCCGTGATGATCCGGGTCAGACGACGACTCGACGAACTGAGGAGAAAAGGCGACATAAGGGACCCTTCACAGTTGGCTGAAGAAATACAGATGCGTGATAAGATTGACACTGAGCGCTCAGACTCCCCTCTCCGGCCCGCCGTAGACTCCGTAACGGTCGAAACGGATAGCCTCCGGATAGACCAGGTGGTCGGCAAAATTCAGGAACTGATCGAGCGCCTCTAACTCCAGGCATGGAACTTCTTTACCCCTTCTGCGACTTCCTGCAGCGTGGCGCGCTTCGCGTCATTGCCGACTGGAAGGTGACCGGGGTCGAGAACGTCCCACCGGGTGGCCCTCTCATCGTGGTGGCCAACCACCTTTCCCAGACCGACCCTTCGTTCGTCGGCGCGGCGATTCCCAGGCGGCCTTATTTCCTGGCGAAAAAAGAGTTGTTCTCCCATCCAATTGCGGGCAGGCTAATTCGAAGCTACGGCGGCCACCCCCTCAACCGCGGCGGCGTAGACATAGCTGCGTATCGTTGGGCGATGCGCCTGCTCGACCATGACGGCACTTTGGTGTTGTTTCCCGAAGGCACGCGCAGCTCCGGAGGCATGCGCAAGGCACGGGACGGCGCGACACATATTGCCCTTAACTCTCAGGCATCTATTCTCCCTGTCGGTATCACCGGCTCGGAGGCCTTTGGCTCGTGGGCCAATGTGTTTTACCCCAAGGCCCGCATTAGGGTGAACATTGGCAGGGCGTTCACCCTTCCGCACATTGAGGGCAGGCCCAACAGGGACGTCCTACGGTCGCTGACGGACATGATGATGGATCGAGTCGCCATGCTCCTGCCCCCTGAATATCGAGGCGCGTATGGCCTACCTACGGCGTCCGGAGCCGCATTGACGGCGGCGGTGGACTAGCGGATATGTGTGGAATTTTCGGTTACACCGGACCCAGGCCCGCAGCACCTCTGATACTCGAAGGGCTGGCCACACTCGAATACCGAGGCTACGACAGCGCGGGCATGACCGTGGCCCCGGCAGGTGACGACTCCCAGTCGCTGGCAATCGGGCAATTGCCGGTAATAAGGGCGGCCGGAAAGCTGTCGGCTCTGCGCGCGCGAATTGGACCGGACATGCCGGGCGGGTTTTCAGGTATGGGCCACACCCGGTGGGCGACACACGGCGCCCCTACCGAGGCCAACGCCCACCCGCACAAGAGCCGAAACGGGAAGATAACGGTTGTGCAGAACGGCATTGTGGAGAACTACGGCGATTTGCGCGACGAACTGACCTCCTGCGGTTTCGAGTTCTCTTCGCAAACGGACGCCGAGTGCATCCCTCACCTGATAGAGCTATACACGTCCGAGGGTATGGACCTGGCCGCGGCCGTCAGGGCTGCGGCAAAGCGGCTGAGGGGAGCGAACGCTGTGGTCGCCATGTCAGCGGACGAACCTGGCCGCCTGGTCGCCCTCAGACTAGGCCATGCCGGGGGCCTGGTTGTAGGCGTGGGAGAGGACGAGATGACGGTCGGGTCAGACCTGGCGGCGATAGTGCCGCATACCCGATCTGTCGTCTATCTCGCAGGGGGTGAAGTCGCCGTCATTACGCCAGAGGACGCGGCCTTCACCGACCTGGACGGGACTGCCATTTCCAAGCCTGTGACCCGCGCTCCCGTCGACCAGATATCGGCGACGAAGGGTGCCTACAAGCACTTCATGCTCAAGGAGATCAATGAACAACCCGAGGCCGTCGTCAACACGCTAAGAGGACGGGTGTCTTTTGACGAAGGCCGGGTGCGATTGAACGAACTGACCATCTCTGATGATGACCTCAGGGAAGTGCGCAGGGTCGTCCTCATCGGCATGGGGACCAGCCTGCACGCCGCCATGGTCGGCCGTATGTGGATGGAGAAGTTGGCTAGGCTCCCGGCAGAGGTGGACAACTCCTCGGAGTTTCGTTACCGGGACCCGGTAATTGACGAGAGCACACTGGTCATTTCGATCTGCCAGTCGGGCGAGACGGCCGACACTCTCGCAGCCATGAGTGAGGCCAAATCCAAAGGCGCCAGGCAGATTACGCTGACCAACTACGAGGGCACTCAGGCCACGAGAATCGCCGAGGCCACGATCCACATTAGAGCTGGCGCCGAGGTAGGTGTGGCCGCCACAAAAACGTTCGTTTGCTCGCTGACGGCGCTCTATCTCATCGCCCTGCATATCGGTAGGGTCCGGGGCGTGCTCGACGACGCAATGGAGGCAGAAGCGGTTTCCGGGCTGGCCCACCTGCCTCGCATGTTCGGGGAGGTGCTAGCCCACCAGGACCAGTACCACGACCTGGCGAAAAAGTACGCCGACTACAACGACTTTCTCTACCTGGGTCGCGGGTTCAATTACCCGTTGGCGATGGAAGGAGCCTTGAAGCTAAAAGAGATTAGCTACATCCACGCTGAGGGTTACCCGGCGGGTGAGATGAAGCACGGCCCAATAAGCCTTATAGACAAACGGATGCCAGTAGTTGCCCTTATGCCTGCGGGCGAATTGTTCGAAAAAATGCTCAGCAACGTCAACGAGGTAGGTGCCCGTGGCGGCCACGTCCTGGCGATTACTACCGAGGACGCGCACAGCCTGAACGGCGCGGCCGACGACGTTGTCACCGTCCCGGCAAGCTCCCCCATGCTGAGCCCCATCATCATGGCGCTGCCCATGCAGCTGCTGGCGTACCACGTAGGCGTACGACGGGGCTGTGACGTGGACCAGCCGCGTAACCTGGCCAAGTCCGTCACCGTCGAGTAGCTGGGCCACTTGACCCGGGCGCCCAACCTACCCAACATGTCCTCCCCTGTCGGCGGCGAAGCCCCTAAGGGCAACCGGTTGCTGCCCAAATTGCTATCTGGCCTGCCCCCTGCCCTGTCGTATGCGTCGTATCGACGTTACTGGGCCGGTGCCGTCGCCTCGGTGGCGGGCTACAGCTTGGTCTATTTCACCCAGGGCTGGTTGATACATGAACTCACCCCGTCTCCCCTGTACCTCGGGCTGGTGGCTGCTGCCAACGCCGTCCCGGCGTTTCTATTGACCTTCGTTGGCGGTGTCTATGCCGACCGCCTCGACCGCCGGATGATAATTTTCGGCTCTCAAGTGATCCTCGCGACATTGGCCGCGATCATGGCCGCAATCAACTTCTTCGATGTGGTCGAGCCCTGGCACATAATCGCCATTGCCGCCGGGGTCGGGGCGGTCAGCGCGTTCGACTTTCCAGCCCGGCAGGCGTTTTACCCCAGCCTGGTGGACCGGCGAGACCTGACAAGCGCCGTGGCCATGAACGCGCTCGTATGGCAGGGTGTGCGGTTCGCGGCCCCTGCCGCCGCCGGATTTCTTGTCGCTTCGATCTCCACGTCCGCCGTCTTCGTGATCGGGGGGATCGGGTTCGGATTCATGGCCATTTTGCTAATGGGCGTGCGGCCATTCGTGCGCCCTGGCCCAGAGCCGGGGGACCGGTCCGCAACTGACGAAGCCGAACGGAAAACCGCGGCCCGGGAACTGGCCGAAGGCCTGAGCTTCGTGAGCAAAAAGCCCGAGTTCAAATTCCTCATCGCCATGGTGATGTTCTCCAGCTTCTTTGGCACCGGGTACCTGATTCTCATGCCTGTGTTCGCCGTCGACATACTGGACGTGGGCGCCCGGGGACTGGGCTGGATGCTGGCGGCGTCTGGCGCAGGCAGCATTACGGTCACGCTGTGGATGGCGAGCCGGGGACGGCTAAAGGGCTCCGGAGCACTGGTCGTCGGCGGAGCGGCGCTAAGTGGAGTTTCCGTCGCCGGTTTCGCCCTGACGACAAGGTACATCGGCTCATATCCGCTCGCCATCGGGTTGATGTTTACGACGGGCCTGCTCACGTCCACGTACATGATCTCCATCATGTCCGCCTTGCAGGCCATGGTCCCCGACCACCTGAGGGGCAGGGTGATGGCGCTGTACGGCATTAGCTGGAGCGTAATGCTGCTCGGAGGCTTGCAGGCGGGCTTGATCGCACATTTCGTCGGCGTCCCCGCCGCCGTCGCCATTGGCGGCCTGCTGGTGACAGCGTTCGCCCTTGGACCGGCCCTTGCCAACCCCACCATCAGACATCTCAAAGCCGACTCTGGCGAATCGTTTACAATTGGCCGCGAGGCCACCAGGACGTCCGGCCCTTAGCGGCGCTGGCGGCGCTGGCATTCTCTCCTCCACTGGATTACACGATTTCCGAACCCGGACAGGCGATGCTACTCATACAGGGCGGGCCACAGAGCGGCCAGGTTGTCGCTCTTGGAGGGCTCGCTGTGACTGTCGGCCGCCGCAGCGACAACGACGTGGTCGTCGATGACTCCAGCGTCTCGCGTCGCCACACGCTCATCATGGACACGACCGGCGGCTTCGTTGTCCGCAACCTGAACTCCACGAACGGAACGTTCGTAAACCGCGAGCGGCTGGGCGATGGCGACCGTTCGCTAAAGAGCGGCGACCTGATCAGGGTCGGAGGCAGCGAGATAACTCTGCTGTTCAAGCAGGACGCGCCGATGACCGTGAGGCTCAGCGTTCCCGAGGTCGGCCAGGCGCCCGATCCCGACTCGGACTCCGACTCGGACGCCAGCGCCAAACCAGGCTCCGTTGACGGCAAAGCGCGGGAGATGATGGTCTTTTTAGAGGGCCGTCGCCGGGTCGCCGTTAGCCGTGAAGACATTGGCCGGAACGTTTGGCCCGAGGTGCCACCCGGCGAAGGCCTCAACACCGCGATAGACCTGGCAGCGACCGAGATTCGAGACGTGGTGGAAGAGGACGCCGACCAACCCATAAGCCTCATCGCGGTGGGTGAGTTCGGGTACATGCTGATTTGACATGGTGACACTCCCTCCCGGTGCCAGTCTGGGCAGATACCGCATTATCGAGCAGCTCGGTCGAGGCGGCATGGCCACGGTGTTCCGCGCGAGGGAGCCGGGTTCGTCGCCACGCTGTTCGGCGCAACGGGGTCGTGGTCGAGCGTGGACAACGCCTATACCAACCCCCCCCGTGTCGAGCGAGCAGATCATCCACCCGGACAAGTACCTCGCGGGCGAAGAGCCACTGTCGGTCAACATCAACGACTACTCGCCGTCGTTGGGCAAGGGTTGGGCCCAGGTGAGCGCCAATACGATGAGCGAGTGGATGCTCAGAACCTACCTGGAAGAGTACCTGGACGAGGACCGCGCCGCCGCCGCCGCTGGCTGGGGTGGAGACGCCTACTCGCTGCTCTCTGGCCCCGAAGGCAAGCGCATTCTCGTTGCCCAGATCGCCTGGGACTCGCTCGACGAAGCCACCGAGTTCTTCGCCGCTTACCAAGTGTTCGGTGGCATCAAGGCGCAGCAATTGGGTGGCGCTTCTCAGCCGCTGGATAACGCGACTGTGTGGACACTGCCGGAACAGACGGTGTTTCTCGGCCAGAGCGCACAGATCGTTTTGCTGATCCAGGACATCCTCACGCTGGTCTTCGACGACCTGACTTCCGGACCCTGAGTAGCGACGAGTCGGTTCCACTGGGGAACGCGGGCCTGACGGGCTTGCACGCAGCCGCCCGTCGCATGGGCGTGCCGTTCTCCTCCGAAGCGCTCCCACGAGACAGCTTCGTCAAGGCCAATGGCCTGCGGCACCATTACCTTGATTGGGGCGACCCCGGTCGCCCGGCCGTGCTGCTGCTGCACGGCTTCGCCCAGAGCGGCCACAGCTTCGACTTCGTGTCCCTGGCTTTGTGCGAAAAGCTCCGCGTCATAGCGCTGGACCTGCGAGGGCACGGCGAATCTGACTGGTCCGAAACCGTCGACTACAAACGCGAAACCCTAGTCTCTGATGTCGCGGGCATTATGCACCACCTGGGACTGGACTCGGCATCGTTCGTGGGCCTGTCACTGGGCGGCACGATTAGCTACATGCTGGCAGCCGCGAGGCCCGAACTGGTGAAATCGCTGGTAATAGTCGATATAGCACCAAGGGTCGAGCAGGCAGGTGTGAACCGGGTTCGAGGGTTCGTCGAGGGCGACGACTACTTCGACTCACTCGAAGCCATGATCGAGGCCGTGCGGGCGTTCAGGCCGGGACGCACCGAAGAGCAGCTGAAAGGCAGCGTTTTGCGCAACGCCAAGCGGCTCCAAGACGGTCGCTGGTCGTGGAAGTACGACCCGGTCATGCGTCGGGCGGAGGGTCGGTCCAAGACCGGACCAGACCAGGAGAACGAACTGTGGAGTGCCCTGGAAGCCGTGGCCTGCCCGGCGCTGGTAGTGCGCGGGGCCGAAAGCGACATCGTCAGCCCGGAAACGGTTGCTGAGATGGTAAGGCGCATCCCCGACGCCAGGGCCGCCACCGTGGAGCGGGCCGGCCACCTTGTGCCTGGTGACAATCCCATCGGCTTCATCCGTGCCATCGAGCCGTTCTTACTGGATACCGCTGCCGTTTAACTCGGAATCAAAAACCACAAACGGCACCGTACGAGATGGTGCCAGGTCAACGGCGGTGCCGACGGGCAGGTCCGAGTAGGGCCCCTGCCGACAACGGAGGGAGGCTCCGGAAGCCAGCCCCACCACCAAAATGACGGCGTCGCCCCGGTACTCTCGCGCCAGTATTTTGGATGCGCCGCCGGGGTTGGGCAGGACGATGAAGTCGTCGGGCCGAACGAGTACCTCGACTGCGTCGCCTTCGCCCGACCGGTTATCTCCCCCCGTCCGGGCGCTCCCCTGGGCTGGCCCGGGACCCGGTTCGGCCCAGCGCAGGCGGCCAATCTCGGTGACGACGCGGCCTTCAACGACCTGGCCGGGGATAAAGTCGGAGGTGCCGGTTATGCGGGCCACGAAGGGCGTGGCGGGGGACCGGAATATGGCTCCGGGGGCGTCTACTTGCTCAATGCGTCCCTCGTTCATTACCGCCACCCGGTCGGCCATAGAGAATGCCTCTTCCCGGTCGTGCGTGACTATTACGGTGGCCACTCCCCTGCCCCGCAATATCTCCTCGACCAGGCCGCTAACGCCCGATCTCATGCCCGCGTCCAGGTTGCTGAACGGTTCGTCCAACAACACCGCGACAGGCCGGGGGGCAAGAGTACGGCCTACCGCCACCCTCTGCTGCTGGCCACCGGATAGTTCGTGGGGGTAGCGATGCCCCAGGTCCGACAGGCCCACAAGTTCAAGGGTCTCTTCCACTCTGGCAAATTTGTCTGGGCGCGACATGCCGTCCAGCCCGAAGCCGATATTGGCGGCAACGGTGAGATGGGGGAACAGCGCGTAGTCCTGGAAGACCATGCCTACTCTTCGACGTTCTGGGGGCGTGCTGGAGTTGGGCGACGACACCACCTCGCCGCCGAGAGTGATGGCACCGGAGTCCACCTGTTCAAACCCGGCAATGAGGCGCAAAAGAGTCGTTTTGCCGCAGCCGCTGGCACCGAGTACCGAGACGATTTCCCCGGCTTCGACCCGGAGCGTGGCGTCGGCCACCGCGATCGTGCCCTCATAGGCTTTCGAAACGCCCACACACTCGATTACAGGCCCAGACGTACTCATCTTCGTCCTCCTCCACCAAATCGCAGGACCAATATGGCAGTCGGCACAGAGGACAGCAACACGAGCAGCAGCGCCGGGGCCGCCGCCTTTGCGAAGAAGGCCTCGGACGAGGCGGACCACACCTGCGTGGCCAGGGTGTTGAAGCCTAACGGTCCGAGAATGAGCGTAGCCGGAAGCTCCTTCATGGTGACGAGGAACACCAGCGCCGCGCCCGCTATCAGGCCAGACCTGACCAGGGGCAGCGTCACCGTCAGAACGGTGCGAGCCGGGGTCCTGCCCAAGCCCCTGGCGGCCTCCTCAAGGGACGGGCTGATCTGCGCCATAGACGACCTGACAGAGCCCAGTGCGACGGGGAAAAAGAGCACGACGTAGGCGAATACGAGCAGCCATATTGTCTGGTAAACGGGGCTGGCGTAGTTGGCACCGAAAAACACGAGAGCGAGTGCAACCACGACCCCCGGCAGCGCGTAGCCGACGAAGCTGACACCTTCGAGTGTTCGGGATATGCGGTTAGGGTATCGCACCACCATCGCCGCCACCGGAAGCGCCAGGGCGACCGCCAGCAGCGCCGCCAGCCCCGAGCCGTACAGCGAG
>Ga0114996_10002706_pt1 | contig 22699 bp, 19 predicted proteins | sample ArcticOcean_MG_C_4_FD_87039 | JGI IMG/M metagenome (GOLD analysis project Ga0114996, IMG submission 87039) | Marine microbial communities from western Arctic Ocean - ArcticOcean_MG_CB4_134 | ecosystem: Environmental > Aquatic > Marine > Oceanic | place: Arctic Ocean: Canada Basin | collected... | reverse complement strand
TTCTCACCAGATGGCAAGTGGATAAGCTACTCGGACAGCAACTTTATCGTCCCGGATGTTCAGCAGTCCAAAAAGATCCAAATTGTGTCTGCGAGCACTGGGTCACCTCGTCCTTTGGAGATCGACCTGCCGTATGCTATGGGACCCGTTTGGAGCCCCGATTCGAAGTATCTGTTGTTCCTGGGAGGCACAGAAGCAGGAAGCGGTAGCGGCCTGGGCTGGTGGGTCGCCCCTCTAGAGGGAGGAAAGGCAATCAATCTGGGTGTCAGGGAGTTGCTCGAGAATGCGCACCTCGACGTGAGGACTCTCCTCTTCGCGTACCGCCATGTCGCTATCTGGCCACAGGATTGGCTCGCGGAGGGGAACCGGGTGATCTTCAGTGCCGGGCTGAGTGGTGGTGCCGCCAACCTGTGGCAGGTTCACATCTCACCCGACGAATGGCGCTTCGTTGGCCAGCCCGAACACCTAACTTCGGGGACCGGCGAAGAGGACCCCTCGATGGCTCTCGGCGGCCGCATCGCTTTCAGCAGTCCCGCAGTGGATCGGGACATCTGGAGTCTTCCCATCGATGCGGATCGAGCCAAGGTGCTGGGACGGCCCGAGCGTCTTATCTCGGGGCTGAGCACTGAAAGTTATCCGACTGTCTCGGACGATGGAAGAAATCTTGTGTATATTTCCGATCGCTCCGGAAACCCCGATGTGTGGCTTCGGAGTCTCGAGACAGGCGAAGACACGCCCGTGACGATGACTCCGGAGTCGGAGCGAAGGGCCGCGATCTCTTCCGATGGCTCGAAGGTGGCCTTCACACGCCGGGAAGCGGGAGTCAATCACCTTTACTTCACAGACATCGCCAAAGGATCAACTGAGAAACGACTGGTGGACGCCCCGGCCGGCTTCTTGGACTGGATGCCTGGCGGTAACGAGATTCTCTACTTCTCGCGACTCGAACTGCCGCCACGGCGGTGGATGTTGAATGCCGAGACCGGAGAAAAAGAGGAGCTCCTGCTGCGATATCCCGGTGAAGAATCCGGCTACGAATTCGGGGTAGTGAGGTTTTCGCCTGATCGTCGGTGGCTGTCGTTCAAGGCCGGCGCGGGCCCGGAGCAACCCACCTTTGTGTCACCGGTACGAAACGGTCAGCCGGCGGACAAGAGCGGATGGATCGAGGTCAGCAGCGTTCGCAACTCGCGGAACTGGTGGTCGCCAGATGGGAACGTGCTCTACTTCCTGTCGCACGCGGACACCTTCATGTGCATCATGGCGCAACATCTCGACCCGGCCACGAAAAAGCCGATCGGAGAACCAGTGGACATCCTGCACCTCCACGGGAGAAGGCGAATCAGCCACGGCGTGGGTTTCGGCTACGGCATGACCGCGGACCGCCTCTACTTTCCCATTGTTGAGCAGAAAGCCAACATCTGGCTGGCCGAACCGCAAGCGGCAGCCCAAGACTAGGTCATAATTGCCCACGCTCTTCGCAAGTACTGGTAACGAAGTTGCCGCGGCTAAGCTGGTCAGAAGAGTTCGCGACCGCGAGCGGAACTAAGTTGCTCGAAATAAACTACATAGCGCTCATTAGCTGATAGCTGTCGGGATATCGCGTTCCGACTCCGAATCTGGCGGCTTTCCGTGTCTTACGGGGCGCCGGTGATGCGGCGGGGATGGTTGATTTGTTGGGGTTCTTGTAGACAAACCGCCTCCCTGGCGGTCGGGGCTCTGTGGGTAGTTGGTCGACGGGGCAGAGGCGGTTGAGCGCGTGTTGCGTTCGAGGGACCTTTCCGCGCACCCACCCTACGTCGCCAAGGCGTTTTCTATGATCTTTCGGGCGCGGCTGGAGATGTTTAGGTTCAACGCCTCGGTGTGGCCTCGGTCGGACATTTTGGCCCATGTCCGCCTTACGATGTTGACGAGCTTTGGCTCGTCGTGCTCGTCGATGAAGTCCTCGAAATAGTGATCGAGGAAGACCAAGCAGGCCACGTCTTCGAGCAGTTGGCTATCGGGGTCGGTCTTGAGGCGTTCCTTGCGCAGTATGGATTCGACGTGGCTGATTGTCTCGGCGTCGTAGCCGACTTCGCGTAGGATCGCCGCCGCCGTCTCGGCGTGGAACTTTCCTAGGTCAGTGCGCCAAGAGCGATAGCCCGGGCGGTCCATCGGGTAGCTCTCGCGAGGAATCTCCCAGCGGCGAATGTGCTGCGCCCGCACCGCGAGCCGAACGGCCTCGGGAGCGTCCGGGGCAATGCGGTCGAGCCAAGCGCTCATGCGCCGTCCATAGATCAACTCCTTGGGGTGCTCTTCGCCGTCGACTGTCTCGCGGCGCGGGTCGTCAGCATTGGCCTCATCGAAGCGCCGGAGTGCTTTCTCACAACGTGCCTCTTCACCGGGTTCGTCGAGCGGCACGGGTTACCTCGCGGCGGGAACGCGGAATTCGACCGTCTTCCCCGCGTCCAACCGGAATTCGCGCTGCCAGTCGGCCTGTTCGCGGCGCTTCACCTGCAACGTATGCGGCCCGGCGATCAGCGGCATGTCGAGCGGACACACACCCATGTAGGCGGTATCCACATAGACCGGCGTCGGCGTCGCACAGTCGACCACGAATCGTCCCGTCCGCAAAGGTTCGTCGCGTCCGGTTAGACGCACCGACCGCGCAACCGCCTTCGCCGGCGGCAGGTGCCACAACGGCGGTTCCACGCGAGGCACACCCGACTTGCTCACCCGGGCACGGGGGCCGATGCGGGGAGCGCTCGTTGTGATCACCGGTTCGTCGTACGTTCCGATCGGCTTTTCTTTGGGATGGAATCCGAAGACAGTAAACGGAAGCTGCCGTCCTCGAATGACGATGCGCAACTCCTCGTCTTCGATCTCGACGCTGAAGGTCTCGCCCGGCGCGACGTCACGGCAGTCGCGCACGGTAGCTTCGGCGCCCTTCTTCTCTTCCTGCTCGGCATCGGATTCCTGCCCGATAGGTAGGGCCGGCGGCTCCTTGGCGCGTTCATCCATCCGTTTCAGTTCCTCGACTGAAGGGCAGCCGGCCAGGTAGATTCCTTCATCAAGATCCCGGAACAAGGCAATCGAAACATCAACCGACTCAGGAGCGCGATCCCCCGTGAAGCTGCGCACCTGTGCTTCGGCCGGAGGACACGTCAAGACATACAAAGCCCCACCGGCGACAATGCGGCAGCGCCGCACCCAGTCGTCAAACTGGACATTCATGGGAGTGGGCGTGCCGCTGAAGAAACGTTCGCGCTCCACGTCCAGCGTAAACGCCGCCGTGGGATGCACACCCTGGCCCGCCAATGAAGAGACGCCCGCGACTGCAAGGATGCAGATCGCCAGGCGTCCGGTCACAAGTTAGTCTCCGACCGCCGCAACCGGCACGCCGGCGCACACTTCGGACATGACTTCCATGGCGCGCTCACACTGTTCGCGCGTGACGTCAAAGTGCGTCAGCATCCGCATGCGGTATTGCCCGACGGCGTTCGACAGCACACCGCGCTCACGCAGCTTCGCTGACAGTTCCTTGCCGGTCATGCCGGTGCCGTCGACGTCGTAGATCACGATGTTCGTCTGCACGTCCGACGGGTCAACCGAAATACCCGGCACGCGTGAAAGTGATTCCGCGATGAACTTGGCGTTCTCGTGATCTTGAGGCATACCCGCGGGCGAGTTCTCGATCGCCACGATGCCCGCCGCGGCCAAGACACCGGCCTGCCGCATGCCGCCGCCGAATACCTTGCGCGCCATCCGCGCTTTGTCGATGAATTCCGCGCTGCCCGCTAGCATTGACCCCACCGGCGCGCCCAAGCCTTTCGAGAGGCAGAACATCACCGAGTCGACCTTCTCCGTTACTTTGCTGACCGGTGTACCCAGGTAGGTTGCCGCGTTGAATACCCGCGCGCCATCCATGTGAACCTTCACGTCGCGTGCGTGCGCCTCGTCGCAGATCTCATTTAGGACCTCTTGAGGATAGACGTGTCCACCCAGGATATTGTGGGAGTTTTCTACGGTGATCAAGCTCACGCCGTTGAAGTGATCACTGGCCGGACGGACGAGCGGCTCGATCTGGTCCCAGTGGAGAATGCCGTCCGGGGCACCGACGGTCCGCGTCACACACCCGGAAAGTTGAGCGACGCCGCCCACTTCGTAGAGCACGATATGCGAGCGCTCGTGAGTGATGACCTCTTCGCCGCGCTGGGTATGTGCACGGATGGCGCACTGATTACCCATCGTCCCGGTGGGGACGAACACGGCCGCTTCCTTGCCGACGACCTGGGCCGCAAGCGCTTCGAGCCGGTTGATGCTGGGGTCTTCGTGGTGGACGTCGTCGCCGACTTCGGCTTCGAACATGGCCTGACGCATCGCGGGCGTCGGACGCGTACTGGTGTCGCTTCTCAGATCAATGAATTCGCTCATACCGCTTCCTCGTTAAGCATTGAGGATAGCGTTTGAGCGCTGAAAAGGAAAACTCGTTCGGGTTGCCGTGTCAGCGACGCCGATTAAGCCTGGCCCTCGTTCGGCCGCTCCGTTGGTTCCTTGCTGCCGTCACGCTGACCACCGCCGGCCGCCTTGTCCGTGATGGATTGCACCTTGCTGAAGATCTCCCCGAGACTACCGGCGACGCCCGGCAGCGTGGCGCCGGCGCTCACTGCGACGAACCCGGCCAGCAGCGCGTATTCGACCATGTCCTGGCCGCACTGGTCGCGAAGAAACCGCCGGAAACGTAAGAGGTATTGGTTGGTCATGGGTTAGGAATCCCCGAGCATTCCCAATCATTATTGGCCCGGGAAGCCCAAGCGGCAATGATGTATCAGTACCGATTCATGCCCACACCGCTCCTATTTGCGACTAAGGTGCGAACCTGACGAGGAGTAAGATGCCGCCCTACTACTCGCCAAGAATCTCCGCGAATACTTCGTTCGAAAACAGTAGACCTTCGCTCGTGAGAATGAGCCGGTTCTCGCTTTCACGGCGCAGCCAGCCGCGTTCAATCAGCCGCGTAAGCGCTTCATCGAAGAGCACCATTTCATCCAGCGGCGCGTCGAAACCCCCGGTCTGCCGCAACCCCGTGATGAAGCGGTCTTCCGCCATGCGGCGTCGATCCAGCGTTTCCGTCGTCGCCCGAACGCATTCTCCTTGCTGCGAGCGCTTCAGGTACTCCTCGACGGATGTCACGTTTCCCCAGCGCCGCCGGCCATCGAATGAATGCGCGTCGACGCCGAACCCGAGGTAGGGCTGCATCCGCCAATACTTGAGGTTGTGCGCCGACTCGTGGCCGGCCCGGGCGAAATTCGAGATTTCGTATTGCTGAATCGATTGCCTGTCGAGTTCCTGAAGCGCAGTGGCGTACAAATCCGCGATCTCGTCGTCACTCGGTACGGAACCGGCCCCGAAACGCGTCCCGCCCTTCTGTAGCTCGCGGCCGAGGTTGCTCTCGTCGTCCACGTCGAGCATATAAACCGAAACATGCGCCGGAGCAATCTCGGCGACCCATCGGAGAGATTCCGCCAAGCCCTCGGGCGTTTGGTGCGCCAGACCCACGAGTAGGTCGACACTTACGTTGTCGATACCGGCCCGCGCGAGCAGTTCCACTTCGGCGGCCACGGATTCGGGCGTGTGCTTGCGGCCGGCCGCCGCCGCTTCCTTGGGAACGAAGGATTGCACGCCGAGGCTCACCCGATTGATGCCGGCCTCGGCCCACGCCTGCGCTCTCTCGTCGGTGACCGTCCCGGGACTCGCCTCCATGGTGGCCTCGCGCCATTCGTGGGTGGGAAGGCAATTGAGTAGCGTCCGCAGAGCGGCGGTGTCGATCAGGCTGGGGGTTCCGCCGCCGAGATAGAGGGTATCCGGCGGAGAGGGTAGGTCCGTCGCGCGGATCTCAGCGCTCAGCGCATCGACGTAGGCGGGCATCCAATCTGATGGAAATACCCCCGAAGCGAAGTGACAGTATGTACACTTCTGCAAACAAAAGGGAAAGGATAGATAGACTCCGGTCAAGCTTCGCGGTCTCTAGTGCATTCTCCCACGCCAAACAGGGCGGCTCCCTGATAGGGCTCGCGGGCCAGTTTGGGTTCTCATCTTGTTACTATCCAAAAAACAGGTAGTCGACGCTTTGTTTCGATCCAGAGAACAACTTCTGTTACTGAGCTTGACGCTGCTGCTGGTCGGCTGCGGCTCGCGAAGCCAGCACGTCCGCGCTGTTCCGCCGCCTCCGCCTGAACCGAGGATCGAATCGCCCGCGCCTCTGGACCCGGGCGGGCCGGCCCCGGAGATCCCCGCCGAGTCGGCGAGTCTAAACCTCCCGATCCGTACCGAACCCGCGGAGGTTGCGCCTGCACCGGATCCGCTCCGCGTCATTCCACCGGCTCCTGACGACCCACTGAAGCTGTTCCGAAAACACGTATTCAAGAGTGTCGGCGGACAGAAGCTCCCGTACCGGCTCCTCAAACCTTGGAATTTCGAGTCGGACAAAGACTATCCGCTGATCGTCTTTCTGCACGGCTCGCGGGCGCGGGGCAGCGACAACGTCCGGCACCTGAACGGCAGCAGCGGCCCGGGCATCTCGCTATGGACATCGAATGAGGTTCAGAGGGACTACCCGGCCTTCGTTCTGGCCCCGCACTCGCGTACGACCTGGGTGAGAACGTGGGCATTGGTCGATCGTCCGGCGAACCGGCAAGAGCCGCTGGAACTCGTCATTGCGTTGATCGAGAATCTCAAGCAGCATCACAATATCGATCCGCGGCGCATCTATGTCTCGGGCGTTTCGATGGGCGGCTTCGGCGTCTGGAGCGCGATCACGCGTCATCCGACGTTCTTTGCGGGCGCGGTGCCGGTTTGCGGCGGAGGCAATCCGAAAATGGTCGGACCTAATCCCACGCCGGTATGGGCTTTCCACGGGTCGAAAGATACGACCGTCTCGCCGCGCCGCTCACGGGAGATGGTTGCCGCCCTACGGCGGGTCGGGGCCAGTGTGAAGTACACCGAGTATAAGGGCGTGCGTCACGATAGTTGGAGGCATGCCTTCAAGGAACCCGAGCTGGTCCACTGGCTGTTTTCTCAGAAACTCTGGTAAAGCGGAACCCGCATTGGAACGGCGGGCCGTGCCCCTATTCTTTGGGGGGTGTGCGATAGTGCGCGAAGTGATCGCTCGAGGCTGACGCCCGTCGCACAATGAAGTGGTTCCCCCGGCGTAGACGAACTCGAAAGAAACGGCGGCTGCCGCGCTGGGCGCGCTGGATACTGGTTGGCGTCCTGAGTTTCTACGCCTTCTGCACGATCATGCTGATCGGAATGCGTTGGATTGAACCCCTTGCCACCGGGGTGCAGATCCAGCGGCGCGTCGAGTCGTTGTTCGCGGAGGGCGACTACGATGCCGTTCAGATATCCGTACCGCTGGAGCAGATTCCGATCGACGTTCAGCGAGCCGTCATCGCGGCGGAAGACGGCCGGTTCTATGAGCACAGCGGCATCGATTGGCTCGAGCTCGAAAAAGTAGTCGAGGAAGTCGAGACGCGCGGTCGATTCCGCGGAGGTTCGACCATCTCACAACAGCTCGTCAAGAACCTGTTTCTTACGACCCATCGGTCACCCATCCGAAAGGGGCTGGAGGTGACGTTGGTCCCGATCGCCGAACTCGTCCTCTCGAAAGATCGAATTCTGGAGCTGTACCTGAACCACATTGAATGGGGACCTGGCGTGTGGGGCGTGGAAGCGGCGGCGCGTCACCACTATGGCGTTTCCGCTCAGAAGCTCAATCGTAGGCAAGGCGCTCGGTTGGCCGCCTGCATACCCGATCCGCGCAGGCGCCGCCCCTCACAGATGGATACTTACGGTTCCATCATTCTCGATCGGATGAAGAGCCGCGGCTGGTAGCGGAGCCACACGCTAACGAGCGGACACGGCATGCCGCGCCCCTACTTGTTTCGGCGAATAGGTGTTCGTACTCATGTTCGGGCGCCCCGATCTTCGGTATAATTCAGCGGTCAACATGGCTACCTGCCGGCGCAGCTTTGTACGTTTTCGGGCCAGCGCCATCCGTCTGTCGATTGCCATGCTGTTGCTCGTCTCGGCCGCCTGGGGGCAGCATATGCTGCGGCCCAGCATCCAGGACGGCGCCATTCGCATCATCAACTCCGACCGCGCCGTCCTGTCCTCTCTGGAGACCCGCACGGATGTGCCGTGTACCGTCCTTCCGTCTGAGCCCAAACTCGGCTTCGATCTGCAGTTCACGGCGGGCTATGTTGCAACCGTCCCCCTCAACGCGCTAGCGGGCGAGGGCAACAGTCTACGCGTCCTTTTTCGGATAGAACCGCTGGACGGCAAAGAGGAGAAGCACTACTTCTGGGATCGCTATTCCGTCCCACCGATCGCGGCCGATGCCGTGGGTGAAACCGCCATTCCCGGGCGCTTCAAACTCGGAGCCGGACGCTACCGCGTCGACTGGCTCATGCGGGACCAACGCGAGAGAGTCTGTTCGGCGCACTGGGAGATCGAAGCTTCGATTCCCGGACTCTTTGAAGAACGAGCGGGCACGCGGCAACCCTTCACGGTAGGTCCCAACGAGATCGAGCTCTTCCTCGAAGAGCCCCCCGTGCAGCGCGAAAAGTCGGAGCCACTGCACGTCAAACTGCTTGTCAACTTCACCCCAACGGATTCGAGCGAAGTCAACCTACGTCCGTACGACTTACAGAACATCATCTCGATCGTGCGGGCCATCTCGAGAGAACCGCGCATCGGCTCATTCAGTTTCGTCGGGTTCAACATGCAAGAGGAGCGCGTCATCCTGGAGGAGGAGAATGTCCGCCGCATCGACTTCCCTGCCCTCGGCGACGCCGTCGAATCGATCGAAGGTGGCATGATCGATTTCGCTCAACTTCAGGATGAGGACAGCGCTTCCCGCTTCCTCACCGAGTTGTTCAAGAAGCACCTCGGCCCGCAAGAGCCCGAGCCGGACGCGGTGATGATCATCGGGCCGAAACTCATGCTTCAGAAGAAGGTCTCTCGCGAAGTCTTAGCCGAAAACCCGCAAGTGCACGCGCCGGTCTTCTATCTGATCTACAACACCGATCCCTACGTGCACCCCTGGAGGGACGCGATCAGCAGCGTCCTGAAGATCTACCGCGGGCTGGAATATACGATCTCGTTGCCCAAAGATTTCGGCCGCGCCATGAAGGACATGATGGGCCGCGTGACCGGCAAGAAAGACGACCCATCGGCAGCAGCGTTCGTCGAACCTGTAGTATCTACTCAGTAGGCATTGGCCCTCCGTAGGCCCAATCAACCCGCAGTTTCAAGGAGAAACAAATGAAAATTCTCGTCATCATCCTGCTCGTGTGCATCGGCGCCTGCGGAGTCATCGGATTCGGCGTCTACTACGTCGGGTCGAAAGCCGTTGAAACGGTGGGGGCTGAGATGGACAAGGTCACCTCGGAAGGTGGCAACATCGATAACCCGCTCGGTGCCCTGAGCGCTCTGAGTAACGCCGTCGGTGACCTGCAGGGCATGCAGGAAGAACTTGAGAACATGGAACCTGTCGACCCGCTTGCGTTCCAGACCATCATCAGCGACGTCCTGCCGGAGATCCCTTCCAACTGGGAAGCGCAAGACCCTAAGGGTAGTTCGCAAACGATGGGCAACTACAAGTTCACACGGGCGAGCCGCCGCTATACCGGCCCCAACGGTGAGGTCATCGACGTGACGGTCAACGACTGGGCCTACAACGCGGCGATCTACATGCCGTTCTTCCTGGCGGCGAACTTCAGCCAGGAAACGACCGAGGGTTACAACAAAGGCATCAAGATCGGCGAAGACCCGGGCCGCGAAGAGTTTACCTTTGCAAGGAACCGCGGCGAAAGGTCGGTGCTCTACGGCAAGCGCTTCAACATCGTCGTCAAAGGCACGGGTATTGAACCGGCAAACCTCGAAGAGTGGTACGGGCTTGTGCGCAAGAGCAATTTGCCTACTCGCTAGCGCCGCATCAGCGCTTCGATTTCATCGGCGTCCTTGGGTAGCGCGTTGCTTAGCAAACGTGCTCCGTTCGCGGTGATGAGGAGCATGTCCTCGATGCGAACGCCCAGGTTCTCTTTCGGTAGATAGAGTCCCGGTTCGATGGTGATCACCATCCCGGCCTTTAGGGGCTGGGAGAAATCGATCGGGTCGTGGACCGCGAGGCCCACGCTGTGTCCTATCCCGTGGAGGAAATGCTCGCCCATGCTTTCGCCCACTGCCTCCGGCCCCATCTCATCGAACAAGCTCTTCGTCATCCGCGACAGGCCGTGTAACGTCTCACCGGGTTTGACGGCGGCAATCACCTTCCGCTGCACCGCGAGAACTAGGTCGTAGATCTCGCGCTGGCGCGGGGTGAAGCGGCCGTCGACAGGCACGGTTCGCGTCAGGTCGGCGGCGTAGTGCGCGTATTCCCCCCCAACGTCCATCACGACCACCTCGGCTGCTTTGAGTTGGCGTGTCACGGCTGAGTAGTGCAATACGGTTGCGTTGGGCCCGCCGCCGATGATGGGCGCGTAGGCGGGCCGCAGGCAGCCGCGTTCCATCATGGTCGATAGCATCGAAGCGAGGATCTGATACTCGAATCGGCCCGCTTCAATGGTGTTCCAAGCCTCTCGATGCGCGGCGATCGAAGCGTCGATCGCTGTCTGAATCAGGCGAAGCTCGCCTGCTGACTTGACGGCGCGCATTGCTTCGACTGCACCCCGGATGTCGGTAATTGTCGTATTCCCGGCGTACTCCCGCACCGTCTCGCGCCGATCCGGTTCCGGCTGCCGCCCTTCACTTACTCGGCCAGGAAGCAATGTGTAGATATGCGAGCGCTTCTTGGCGGCACGCTTCACCTGCCCCTTGAGCTTGTCAACCCGCAGGACCTTCTCAAACCCAGATCGCGACACAATGCCGGCATCATCCGGTGCGGCTCGCTGACCAAGCCATCGTTCGCTCGAAGGGTCATCGGGCGGCAGGAAGAGCAACTCGCGATACGCACTATCTTTCTCTCTGCCCGGGACAAGCAGCAACGCGGCCCCCGGCTCATTCCAGCCCGTCAGATAGAAAAAGTTGTTCTCCTGGCGGAAAGGCGACCGCGCGGCCTGCGCCTCGTCCCGCCCATATCCGAGCAGCACAATCACGCCGTCGCGATGCGTCTCGGCCAATGCCTGCCGCCGCTGGCGATAGACCTCGAGCGGTTCCCGTTCCAGGCCGTGTAATGCCCCTTGCAGAACGGTGAGAAGCAATAAGAAAACCGGCCAACGCATCCGCTTCAGTATAGAGATCAGCCGTTTTCCCAATCCGCCGGTAGCCCTCCCAAGCCCACGCCGCCAGGCGGTTTCGGTTACAATTCAGACTTCTCGCGTTATTGCCCCGATCCAATCTATGCGCTTCGTCCACGGCATCTTCCGTCTTATCACTATCGTCTTTACGCTGGCTCTCTCCGTCTTCCTGCTAGGGGTCGGGCTCATCGGCATGGGTGACGCCGACACACTTCGTTTCGATGTTGTGCCGCTACTGACAGGCAACGAGCTAGCTCTCGCGCTGGTCGGCATAGGCATCCTCGGGCTTGCCGCGGTCGTGCTGCTTGTGCGCTTCAAGCATCTGGCGTCCTGGTTGATCGTTTTGTGGAATCTTGTGGTCGTGAGCATTCTGATTTGCGCCGCTACCCGATCCGCGTACCGCTTCGACGGCATGGACGACTTCATGAACGGCGTTTACTTTTCGCTGATCGCGATTGTTTCTCTACTCGGAAGTTGGTTCCAAGTCCGCGCCTCACGCACCCACCCGGCCGAACGCGTATAGGCGGTTCCCAGGCCGGCAAGGCCCCATCATGGAAGATTTGAGCCGCCTCCTCGCGCCCCTCGCCGTTTTTCTATTCATCCTCGTCGGACTCGCCTTCACTGCCTTCTGGATCGCCGGTGCTTGGAAAATGTTCGAGAAGGCCGGCCAACCCGGCTGGGCCATCCTGGTCCCGATTTACAACCTGCTTCTGATTGTTCGCATCGCCGGTTCGCCTGACTGGATGTTTGTCTTGCTGCTCATCCCCTTCGTGAACATCGTGGCGCATATCTTCGTCTCATTGGAACTGGGCAAGCGGTTTTCCAAAGGCGCGATATTCACGATCGGGCTGATCTTCATCCCAGCCGTCTTCTATGCGCTGATCGGATTCAGTTCCGACGACTACACGCCGCCACCGTCCGGCCCCTTGGCCCCCGCCTGATGAGACTTCGTACGGCTCGCAACCGCCTTAAGATTGAGCATTCGATCATCGAAGGTCTGCGGCGAGTGCTGGAAGACTTGCTGGAAGCGACGCCCGAGATCCGGTCGATCATCCCCGGCACGATCAAGCCGGTTCGCAAGGCACGCGGCAAGATCAAGATCCGGATCACGACTCCGACACACACCGGGTGGAAGGGCATCGCTCTCGCTGCCGGTGCGCGGCAGGAGTTGTTTATCACAACACCGCTATCGAAGGAAGAAGTTGAATCGCGAATCGCGGCGGTTCTTGACTGAGTACACCGATTCGACGACCTACTCCATCGAGCAGGGTTCGGCACGAACGTAGTGGGGATCACTTCCTCGATCCCCCCTCCTCGGAAGTGACTGCCAGGTTCCGGTTAGTGGGTCCGGTGCGCGTTGAACACTGCGGCCGTGCAGCATAGGAACGGCGGTAAGATCGTCACCGAACGGTTCCTCTAGCAAGGGCTGACATGAAGTCCAGTACACCTCCGGAACCGTTCATTTGGACTCGCCTCCTGAGAGTTGGTCGAGCAGGATCGCAGCCATGACCTCGGCCCCGATGAAGATCGACTCCTCGTCTGCCACATAACCAGGGCTATGTGGTATACCAACCCAGCCCTTCTCGGGATTGGAAACACCGAGAAAGAACATTACGCCGGGGACCACATCCTGAAACGAACCGAAGTCCTCACTGTAGGCAGGAAACACGCCGTCCAAATTGAGAACTGCCTCCGTCCCAATGACCGAGCCGGCACTTGCGGTCGCCTCCCGGACGAGACCGGGGTCGTTCGTAACCCCGGCGATGAATCTCTCCTGATAGTCGATGCTCAATGTAATACCGTCACGCTTCAGCTGCGCCAGATGCCCTTCGATCTCCTGCCTGGTTCGGGCTCTGGTACCGGAGTCTGCTGTAGTGATCCAGGCCGACACAGCGAAAGCGCCCGCCTCCGCCTGCGATGGCTGATCGACCTCGGCGAGGACGAAACCCGGCGGCGCCGGCGTTACTGCCTGTTGCGGTGTAATCGTACCCACGCTTTGGATCCGCCTGCGAACTTCCCGTGCGACGCCCTCCAAATCGCCGCTGCCGCTGAGGGTGACTTGAACGCGGTCCCGACCGGCCATCATGATCTCCGGTGCGGTCGCTAGCTGCCCGACGCTAATCGGTGCCGTGTGATACGCGAAGATTGCCCCTGGCATCGTGTCCCGAAACACGCCGTCCGCAATCATGGCGCGGGCGCCGATGGCGCTTTCTTCGGCTGGCTGGAAAACAAACATGATCGTCCCGGCCAGTCGTTGCCGTACAGCCGCAAAACCTTCAGCGAGTGAGAGCCCGATGGTGATGTGGATGTCGTGGCCGCAAATGTGCCGTACTCCAGGAATCGCTGATCGGAATTCCACGGGGTCAGGCGCGCTGGACCGGACGGCGTCCATGTCGGCTCGAAACGCGACGACCGGCCCTGGCTGGCCCCCCCGCAACACCCCGACGACCCCGTAGCCGCCGACGCCTTCTCGAACGTCCAACCCCAATGCGCTGAGTCGATCCGCGATGATGCGGGCTGTGCGCTCTTCCTGGCCTGATACCTCAGGATGGCGATGGATATCCCGGCGCACCGCTATCAGACCGTCACGGCCCGCGGCGATCTGATGGGTTACGTCACCCAGTAGTTCCCTCAAACCCTGGCCGGTCAACGATGCATTCGAGAAGTGGACTACGAGCAGGGCAACGCTGAAAGCCCGCATACTTGGCAGAGAGATCATGGAACCTTAGTACGAGAATAGCCCCTACAAAGTTCGTTTCCGACATGTCCGGGTCGCGGAACGTGTGAAGTGGACTTCCGAGACGACTTCCCAGTTGTCAGGTTAACCCGACTCGTATCGTTTGGCCCGCCAGGTGGCCGATCCGTACTCGCCGAGGTCCACTTCGCCCGACATCTCATTGCCTCGCAACGTACCGCTGAATGTGAAGTAAATCAACGCGCCCTGGGAACGCATGTTGCTGGCGAACTCCACCTGATCCCCGTCGATGAAGCCACTAAGATCGGCCTGCGAGTTGCGGCCGTGATGCGTACCCGCCAAGCGATTGCCATCCGCCTGAAGATAGAACTCGTGTGATGAGCTGCCACGGAGGAACGTCAACTCGGCGTCCCAGCGCCCGGTGAGATCCGCCGCCGGCGCGGCATGGCGGACGTTTTTCGGCCCCGGCGCGTCGCGCAGAACCTCGTAAAGCCGCTCCGCCGCGATCGGCACCTGGTCTTCCGTGATGTTCGACACGCGGACAGCGAACGAGTTGCCGTCGCCGCTCGCCATCGTTTGCAACCGCGGCTCACCTTCGAACAGCACGTCATGCAATTCCCCGGCGGTGTAACCGATCTTCGTGGGGTCCCACGTAACCGTCAAGTAGGAGTGATCGCTTGTCGGCGGACGCGCCACGAGCTTCGTCGAAATCCCCGGGACTTGCTCGATGCGTTTCGCGATCTGTCCCAGCCATTCGCTCCACATGGCGACCTCTTTGTCGAGGCTCCGTCGTGAGAATCGCGCCTCGACCGCCGCCAGCGCACCCATGACCTCTTCCCGGCCGACTTTCATCGCGCGTCCGAACCCATGATGCGGTGCGCCGTTCAGCCACGCCGCGTCGACCAGGTCTTTCCGTCCGAGCAGAAAGCCCGTGCATTGCGGGCCGCGATACATCTTGCCTCCGCTATAGGTCACCAGGTCCGCGCCCCGTGCCAGATAGGGGTCGGGCGATTCGGGATACGAGGCTGCCGCGTCGACGAGCACCGGGATGTCCTGTTTGTGCGCGGCCTCAACGACTTCTTCCAAGCGCATCGACCGCCGCGCGTCGCCATGTCCTGTTAGGGCAACCATTGCTGTCCGATGGCTCAGCGCGTTTAGAAACTCTTCCCGGGTGTGTACCGTTGCGATCCTTACGCCCAGCGACCGGATCGCGTGGTCGTAGGTGTAGCGGTGGAACATCACCACTTCGTCTTTGAGACCGGTCAGGTCAGGTAGCTGAAGAATCAGTTCCGGGTCTCCGCCCGCGATGCAAGCCGATGTCGCGTGGGTCAGAGCCGCCGAGCATCCCGACGTCACGATTGCCGCTTCGCACTGGAGTAGCTCCGCGATCCGAGGGCCGACCGCCGCCATGAGCTCATCCATCTCGACGGAAAAGTACGACGCCTCGTCCATCGCCTGCTTGACCTCCGGCAGGGTGAGCATGCCGCCGTTGATCGTGAAAGCGCCGGTCAAATTTAGAAACGGGCGCACCCCGATTCGCTCGTAGACAGTGGGCCGAGCCGGACGGCCCGCCGCGCCGGCGGGTGTGGCGGATGCTCCCAGCAAGCCGGCCGCCGATAACGCGCCGGTCTGAAAAACGTCACGCCGAGTCAATCCAGTGGAATGCTTCATCTGTTGGTTGCTCCCAACGGTCGGCTCGCGGCCGACCGAGTTTCATCGCACGAGAGGATCAGCCGTTGCCGGGCCGCGCGGTCGGCTCGCCGGGGGCCTTCGTATCCAAGCCCTTGGTCAACAGCGAACGGACCCGCTGGAACAGCGCCTGGAACAGGTTCCGTGTGATCTCGCTGTGGTCCGCCAATAGGTCGAAGAAGTCTTCGCGCTCGATCTTGAGTAAGCGGCTATCCTCGACCGCCGTGGCAGTCACAACACTGGGCTGATTATCGAACAGCGCCCAGTTCCCGATCGTCTCGTCGGGCCCGACCGTGAACATCGTCTGGCCGCCACGGCCCATCTCGATTTTTCCCTCGAGAAGGACATAGAGCGCCGAGAGTGGCCGGCTCTCCTCGAATAGAATACTGTCCTTGTCGATCTCAACCACTTCGGCAATGGACGCCACCAACGCGAGCAAGTCCGTCTCAAGGTCGGTAAACAGGTCGACCTTCTGTAAGCGAATCGCTCTTTCGAGTGTTGTCAAAGTTTGCGTGCCGCAGGAGGAAGATTACTACTGAAACAGGCATTGTACCCTTGCCGCGCCGTCAACACGAAACGTGGCGCACTCGCCCGCACGACCTAGCCGGGACCCTACGCTCCGCCCCCGTCACGTGACTCGGCCATCCGGTCGAACGAAAACCGGGCCGTCTCAGCCAACAGCGGATCATGGCTTCTCCGCAAATCGTCAAGCCAGGGCATCAGGTCCGGCATCCCCGCGTCCGAGACGACGTAGCACGTACACGCTTGCACCCACGGGTGTCTTGCCTCCAGCAGGTGGCGTAGAGTGACCGAGTACGGAAGTTGCGTGAACTCGAAATGCGTGCGCGCATCTTCCAGGATCTGAGCTTCCTTGCGGTGTTCCGCCGCTGACAACAAGACGGGCCGAAAGTCCAAATCGACCCGACTGTCGAGAAACTCCAGAGCGTTCGAGCGCAAGTCCGGCCGGCCGCTCATGATCCAGTGATAGGCGTCGAGAATCTCATTGCGCGGATAGATCAGAGTCAACAACCGGAATACGCCTTGTAACCGCAGCTCAAGATGCTCGGTCAGGGCGCGCCTTAGGAAGCCGACACTGCGCGATCCGCCGTTGTCGGGAATACCGCCGAGCAGCACGGCTTCCTCGTAGTAGCGACGCAACTCGTCGTTAATCAATCCGTTTACACGGTCGTGCTCGAAACGAAGATCGGGTTGATCCTGTCGAATGCGGTCGAGCGCTCGGATCAAAGGCAGTCGCAGCCGCCCCTCGGTCGTCTCGAAGTCATCGAGCAACAGCCGTGCCGCGGCCGGCCCTCCGATCAAGCTCATCACACGCGGGATCTCCTGACGCCGGGCGGTATCCTCGGTAGGATCCAGGAACGAACGATTCAACCGGCTCAAGATCGGCTCGCCGTATGCCGCCAGGGCCGAGCGCGCCTCCGGCCGGTAGCGCCGATCGGCGAGCGACTCCAACAACTTCGGTAAGTCGTGTTGGGGTTGATAGCTGGCCGCGCTTTGCAGAGCTGCCCGCACGACGTCGTCGTCTTTGTCGTTCAGGAACGCGGATAGGTCTTCTTGCAATTCGGGTTGCGGGGGCGCCAATCCGATCAGCCGTGCGGCGGTCGCGCGCGCTTCCTTGTCGCCTTGTCGGGACTCCCTGATGTAGTCCACGAAGCCCTGTTTGATCTGCTCACGGCCGTCGCCCGGGTGGTTCAGCAGGCAAGCGGCCACCGCCGCCGCCAACGAGCGGTCGGGGCTGGACAACAGGCGCGTTAGCTCGGCTCGCTTCACGTCGCCGTCACGCGAGTCGAGATACTGCAGAGCTTCCCAGCGCCCTTCCACGTCAGGCTCGAGTTCGAGGTACCGTAGCGCTTCCCGCTCATAGTTCGGCAGTTGATTCGCGGCGACAATCGCCATCGTTTTCCGTCGGATCGCGCTCGACTCATGGGTCAGCAGCGCGGCCAGTTGCGCCTGTTCGGCGCCGACGCCGCTGAACTGGATCCAATCAACCGCGGTCTCCACCGCCCGCAAGTCACCACTCTGGAGCGTGCCCTCAATCTGCTGCTCAGGGGACGACTGGGCCAAGCTTCGTAGTAACTGCTCGGGGCTAACGTCTTTTCGCTCGATGCTGCCGCGCAGCGTGCTTACATACGCGCCGCGTAGCCGCCAGTTCACGGCCAGCCACACAACCACAACGCCCAAAGCAACCCAACTGATTTGTCCGACGTCGAAGTGCAACAGGCTGATCAACAGAATCAGAACCAAGCTCGCCACACCGTCCGCCGAGCGGCTCACAACCATGTCGAGAAAACTCTTGACTCTCGTCCGCACAGCTTGGGACAAAGGCACGTACAGCAGCTCAACGGCGGCCCGATCGACCGAGTGGCGGAACGCTTGGTCCGACCCACGGGCCAGGATAGCCGCTCCCAGCGCCGTTGAGAACAGCAGCGCGCCGGCCCCAAAAAACAGCGACACGGGAAGAATGAAGATCGTCATGCCGAGTCCCAGCCATCGCAGCAGTCGTCCGCTGAGCAGGATGTGGAACAGGAATGAGAAGACCGCGACATAGCCATAGAAGTCGCCGAAGAATGACACCATCGCCGTGGGGTCCCCCTCGTAGCTTGTCTTGGCTATGGCCTTGAACTGGTACTTGACCAGCGTCCCTACAATCGTCGACAGGAAAAGCGCTAGCGAAATCAATCGTAGGTACGACGTGCCGTGCACTTCGTCGAAGGTTTGGCGGAGCGAAGTCTTCTCACGGTCCTTCGTCCGCGCACCGTCTTCCGGTCGCGGACACACTGATGTGATCCGGAAGACGATTGATGCGCAGGCCAGAACCAGCGCCATCGTCACCAGGAGCAAATTCTCGGTACCAAACATCGGTCCAAGAATGCTGGCGCACTGTCCGCCTAGGGCCGCCCCCATGATGCCGCCGCTTCCAATTAGCGAGAACAGCCGCTTCGCTTGCCGCGTATCGAAGACCGTGCCGGCCAGCGTCCATACCTGGCTCGGGATCAAGACGCCGAAGATCCCAACCCAGACGTAAAGCAGCGCCGGGATGAAGGGAACACCCCAGCGCATCAATAACCAGAACAAGAGCAGATTGAGCGCGAGAAAAATCTGGCTCGCGCCGATCAGCAGGCCCAGCGAGACGCGGTTCGACAGGCGCAGATACACGCCCACGACCGCGCCTACCAATGCCGTGATCGAGAGGTCAACCCACGGTAAGCGGCTGGCTTCGAAGTCAGCGAGAAAGAGAGAGTCCGCCGCGGCCTTCAGGCAGATTACCGACCCGATGGCCAGCATCAACTGCAGGCTCAGCAGGAGCGTCGACTCCCACTCGCCGGGCCGGATTCCCAGAGAGTGGCCGAGCCGCTCCGGTACTCCGAGCCGTGGTTCAGAGTCCGGCATTAGGACAGTATTCGGGCAGTATCACGAGGCTGCAAACCCACACAGCCTCCGCATTATAGGTAGGCCGAGGGGCCCAATGTTCGCCCCTCGGGATTCGATCGAACGGGCTTAGACCTGCTTTTCAGCCAGGTCGCCGATGACGGGCAGTTTGAACTTCTCGCCTGAATACGCCTTGAAGACCAACAGTGCCCACACAGCCACGCCACCAAAGAAGATCAGAATACTGGAGACGATCGTCAGGAAACCAATGAACGGGACCATGCCGAGAACCATGTTGGCGATGTTCAACGCAATCATGGCGCCGGCGAAGAATAGGCATTGGAAGGCGTGAAAGCGGACGAACGGGTTCTTGTTATACGGCTCGATGACGAGAAAGATGATGGCCGGGATGATGGTCACGTACGCCAAGGCCCCCATCATGTTGTCTTGAGAGGCCGCGCCCGCCGGCGCTCCGGGGTTTGGCGGTGGAGGCGCAGCCGCTGGCTGGTCACCTGGGGCGGCACCGCCTTCGACCGGCGCACCACACTTCGCGCAAAAGGTAACTCCTGTGACGTCAGCGCCACATTGGCTGCAGAATGCCATAAACTCCTCCGGTTCCCGTATCTTAGGGCGATCAAGCTCGCTCTCGGAGCCGCTATCAGGACGGTCCGCCGCGCAATCGCCGCCCTAGTATAACAATCGTTAACTCTCAAGCAACCCCTCGCGCCAACCGAATCCACATCACCCCTCTACCTGTGACCGCGAGAACACCAAAACTCAGGACTCACCTGACATACACCCGAGATCATCGTTCTCGCGTCCATTAACATAGTCAACACCCATGCCCGATGAACCAGCCAAACTAGAAACCTGGATCCGATTCGGCCAGCCGCTCGACCCGGTCCTCGACGATTACCAACGCATCTTCGACGCCTGGGAAGTGATCGGCGTACGCGGCATCGTTGTTGGCCGCATGCTGGTCCGCGACGATGCGGGCGGAAACCAAGCCCTGTTCGAGCCGAACCGCCGCATCTATCAGCGTCTCGGGGTCGAGCCGCCCCCCAGCCCAACGCAACGCTTCCCCGAGAAGCGCCGTAAGCTCGACCGCCTGTTCGCCGAAGCCAAGCGGCGCGGCTGGAGCATCTTCATCTTTCGTCCGGACGCCGGCTACGGCCCTTCCGATCAGGACAAGTTCGCCCGTTTCGCCAATCCGAATCGCTGGGCCGCGCGAGCCCTCGATACTCTGGCACAGTTCCCCGAGGCCGATGGCGGCATCATTGATTGGCACGAGTGGGGATTCGAGATCGCCGACGGACATCGCTCGAACATCTTCAACGACCTGCCGGAGACTGTCCGTCCCCTAGCCGAGTCAATGCATTACGACTGGGCCGACCTCAACGCCGCGAGCCGCCGCTTAGAGGAACGTCTTCACAATCTCGACGACGATCTCGTCGACACGTACTCCGGCCGCGGGTTCTTCGGGAGCTATCAGATGCTCGGGTTCGACAGCAGCCTGGCGAACTGGCTGCGCTTCCGAACCGACGTCATCACGGGCACCGTCAAGATGATGAAGGGCATGATGACCGAGCAACGCCGCGACCTTCAACTGGGCTGCGGACCGCGCTCGGCCGTCTTCACGCCCCTGTGCGGCTACGATCTGCCCCAGCTCGCGCGCTACGCCGACAACTTCCATCCCAAGCACTACCTTTGGCACCGCGGCATCGACGGACTGTACGGCACGGTCTATCGCTGGCTCATGACGTTGCGCAAGTGGAACCCCAACCTTTCCGAGCGCGCCGCTTTCGATGTGATCGAGATGCTGCTGGGAGTTCGACTGCCTGAGGTGGAAACGGCACTCGACTTCGAGCGCGGTTTCCCTGACACCTTTTTCGATCAAGTCGTTGAGCATGCAACGCGGGCAGTGCTCACCGCCGTTGATGACCCGAAGCGCGTGATCCCTTGGGTGGACGTCGGCCGGCGTCCTCACGGTGGCGACCCGATGGGCTCGGGCGACTTTATCCGAATCCTCGAGTCGTCAAGACGAGCGGGGCTGCAGCGGTTCCTCTATCTCAGCTACAACCAGCTGAGCGCGGCAGAGTTCGAGGTCATGCGAGCACTCTGTGGGGACGGAAGCCGCGAGTTGCCGGACGGGTTTCAATTGCCACGGGGCCGCTAGAAGAAGCCTCGGACCCCAAAACCGGGGACCGCGCTACGGGTGTGCGACACTGGCGAGCCGGACCGGCGTCCGCGTCAGCCGCATTCCTCTCACGTAAGACTATCTCCGCCAACGCAATATCTTGTCGAACAACTTCTTCACAAACGGCGTCAGTCGTGTTCGGTTGTAGGCATCCCCGGCTTTCTTGATCACTTCGGCCTGCGTTGGATACGGATGGATGGTCTTCGAGATCGTCCCCAGGCCCACCCCCGCCGCCATCGCGACCGAGATCTCTGAAATCATGTCGCCGGCATTGCGAGCAACGAGCGTTGCGCCGACGATCTGATCCTTACCCTTCTTGACGTGCACCTTGAGGAAGCCGTCGTCGTCGCCTTCGAGGATCGCCCGGTCTACGGTCGACATCTCGATCGTGAATGTCTGAATCTCGATGCCTTTCTTCTCGGCATCCTTGGGATAGAGCCCAACATGTGCAATCTCCGGATCGGTGTACGTACACCAAGGGATCGTCAAAGAACTCGTCCGCCCGCGCCCGAAGAACAACGCATTGCCGATGACGATGCGCGCCATCGCGTCGGCCGTATGCGTGAACTTATACGGGAAGCAGATGTCGCCGGCGGCATAGATATTCGAATTCGCCGTTCGCAGATGGTCGTCGACCTTGACGCCGGACCGCTCGTGATACTCAACGCCCGCTGCCTCAAGCCCCAGACCCTTCACATTGGGCGCGCGGCCGACGCCGACGATGATCTCGTCGACCCGCAACTCTTCCTGTCCGCTAGGGCTCTCGACGACGAGGATCTTCTCATCGCCTTCCGCGCGCACGGCGGTGACCTTGGAATCGCAGCGAATCTTGAGGCCGTCCCGCAACAGAGCGGATTCGACACGCATTGCGGCGTCTTGATCCTCGCGGCTCAAGATGTGCGAGCTCGCTTCAAACAACGTGACTTCGGACCCGAAGCGGGTGAACGCCTGTGATAGTTCGCAACCGATCGGCCCGCCGCCGATGACCGCGAGTCGCTCCGGCAATTCGGTCAATGAGAAGACCGTTTCGTTCGTGAGATAGCCAGCTTCGGCCAAGCCCGGGATCGGCGGCGCGGCGGCGCGCGCTCCCGTCGCGATGCAGGCCTTGGAGAACTCCAGGGTCTTGCCGGCAACGGCAACCTTGTTGCGATCGACGAACTCGCCACTGCCGATGAAGACGTCGATCCCCAGATCGCGAAAGCGGGCCGCTGAATCGTGGTGGCTGATCCCCGCCCGGAGCCGCCGCATGCGTTCCATCACGGCTGGGAAATCCACGCTAAAGCCCGGCGACACATTCACGCCGAACTCATGCGCGTCGCGGACATTGGCGTAGGCGTGCGCGCAACGCAGCAACGCCTTCGAGGGCACGCAGCCGACATTGAGGCAATCACCGCCCAGCAGGTCGCGTTCGATGAGGGCGACCTTCGCTCCGAGACCCGCCGCGCCCGCCGCCGCTAC
>Ga0114996_10002705_pt1 | contig 22700 bp, 20 predicted proteins | sample ArcticOcean_MG_C_4_FD_87039 | JGI IMG/M metagenome (GOLD analysis project Ga0114996, IMG submission 87039) | Marine microbial communities from western Arctic Ocean - ArcticOcean_MG_CB4_134 | ecosystem: Environmental > Aquatic > Marine > Oceanic | place: Arctic Ocean: Canada Basin | collected... | reverse complement strand
TGGCCGTTGTCATAGAGCATCTTCTCGAAGTGCGGGATATGCCAAAACCGGTCAACCGAGTAACGGTGAAATCCACCGCCGATGTGATCACGAATACCGCCCTGGGCCATTTTGTCGAGCGTACCGAGTGCGACCCGCTGTGCCTCGGGCCCTTCCTTCGTCTCTTTCACCTCGGCGGCATATTCAAGCAGCAACCGCAGATTCGACGGTTCGGGAAACTTTGGGCCTCTGGGACGAAATCCGCCATACGGTTCGTCGTACTGTTCCACGAGTTGGTTGATGACCGAATCGACCCGATCTGAGTTAAGCGGGACGGGCTTGAGCGGCGGTTGGCCTTCGATTGTTTTTTGCACATAGCCAGCAAGTTGCTCGGAGGATTTGAGCAGACTCTCTGGCTGCTCCGTCCAAACGGATTGGACCTTCTTCAACGTGGCCATTAGTGGCTTGGGCGGGATATAGGTGTCGCCCATGATTGGTTTTGCTTCCGGCGAGAGCACCATCGTCAGCGGCCAGCCACCGCTGCGCGAAACGCCAACCACTTGAAAATAGACGTGCAGCGACGTCATGTAGACCTCGTCCACGTCGGGTCGCTCTTCGCGATCAACCTTGATGCAGATGAAGTGGTCGTTGAGATACTTCGCGATCGTCTCGTCCATGAAGCACTTTCGCTCCATCACGTGACACCAGTGACAACTCGAATAGCCAATCGACAGGAAAATCAGCTTGTTTTCCTTTTTGGCCTTCGCCAGCGCCTCGGCGCTCCACGGATACCAATCGACCGGGTTGTGGGCGTGGGCCAACAGATAGGGGCTGGTCTCTTTGGCCAGACGGTTGGCTGGATGCTTGGTGGAGTGGTGCGGCGAAGCGGGGTTTTTCTCGGCGGGATGCGCACCGACGGAAGTCTTGGCAACAGGGGGCGACTCAACGTCAACGGTCTTGGTTGGCGTGTCTGAGCAGGAGGTCAACACGGCGGACACCAAAACCAGCGCCATTGCCACTGGCCGACCAGAGGCCTGAGACGGGGTCGAAGTCAAATTCCGCATCAACCGAGTCCCTTGCAGGAGGGCGAGAAGAAAAAAAGCCTCTGGCGTTCGCCTCGAAAGGCCCGCCTTTTATCCAAGGCTCTTGAGAAAATCGCTCAGATCATCGTCGTCCGGCCCGGCTGGCTCCGATTCCTCAGCCATTTTCGCATCAAGTGCCGACCGGTCGACCTGAATTGTCTGTTCGATCGGGTCGGTTCCCGAGGTCGCCACCGGAGCCTCTTTCACCGCTTCAACCTCTTCAACTTCTTCAACTTCTTCCACCTCGTCGTCCAAGTCTTCCACTTTACCCGCGCGGCCATCGAAATCAAATTGGCCACGTTCCTCGACTTCCTCCACCTCTTCGACCGCTTCGAAGTCGCCGTACACCGCCTGAAAGGTGATATCGCCCACTGTCAAATAGCCGCCTGGTTCGAGGGCCGACTCGGTAATTCGGGTTTCACCAACGAATGTTCCGTTAAGCGAACCAAGATCTCGAACGACCAACTGCCCATCATTTTCGTAGATTTCACAATGTTGGCGGCTGATCAGAGAATGCGCAACAGTGATCCCGACATCGCGACTGCGTCCCAACACGGTCGGCAATTTGAGCGAGATCTCCTGGCCTTGGCCCTCGCCCTGCATGATCACCAGTTTTGCATTCATATCTGTATGTCTTTCCACGACTCTCTGCGGTTCTCTATGCTCGACCGAACCCGACGTCCGCCAACCGCGAGGGCCGATTTTCACCAGATAACTGTGTCACGTAGGCGTGACCTTACAATATACTTGGGGAAATTTCCCCCCGCAACGGCCCATCCGCTAGCACGGCTACTATGTTTTGCCAATTTTTTTGCAACAGGTGCTCGCAGATGATCACCGGCTCTTGGTTGAGCTTGTGGCGGTTATTAAGTGGTTCCGCGACTTCTGCCCCTTGACGATGACCGCTGGTTTGCGATACTTTCCGTCTGGCGCAATTGCCCTTGAATGCATCGCGGTTCGGCCTATAATCCGTGGCCCTTGTCGCGCTCGTCATGGACCACCCATATGGGTGGATTTTGCGTCCGATCGGCTTTCACGCTAGGCGGGTGTAGCTCAGTGGCAGAGCTCAACGTTGCCAACGTTGTTGTCGTGGGTTCGAATCCCATCACCCGCTCTTCGATTCAGAAACAGTTCATGTGCCCAGTCAAGCAAACACCTATTAGGACGCTCCGGAGATGACCTCCCTTTCCGACGACGATCGCGCGACCGCGCTAGAAGAAGATGGCGCGGACGAGGCCCCCGAGAAGATGAATCTCGAGGTCAATATCGAGAGCCCTAGCACGTGCCAGCGTCATATCACGGTGACCGTACCGCGCGACGATATAGACCGTTATTTCGAGGACGCATTCAGCGAATTGATGGGTTCGGCCGACGTGCCCGGTTTTCGTCAAGGTCGTGCACCGCGCCAGTTGATCGAACAACGGTTTCGCAAAGATGTGGCCGGGCAGGTCAAGGGTAGCGTGCTGATGGACAGCATCTCGCAGGTGACCGAGGACGAGGAACTGGCCGCGATTAGCGAGCCCGATTTCGACTTCGAGGCTGTCGTCGTGCCCGACGAGGGGCCGCTTACCTTCGAGTTCGATATCGAAGTGCGTCCTGAGTTCGATTTGCCGAAGTGGAAGGGACTGAAGCTCGAAAGGCCGGTCCGTGATTTCGGCAACGAGGACATTAACCGACAGATGGAAAAAATCCTTGCCCCTCACGGTCGGCTCGTGCCGTTGGACGCGGCCGCTGAGCTGGGCGACTATGTGGTGGCGAATTTGGCGTTCAAAAATGGCGACGAGACCGTTTCAAGCAGTGAGGAAGAGACGATCCGTATCAAGCCGGTACTGAGCTTCCGCGACGGCAAGGTCGAAGATTTCGACAAGCTGCTCGCCGGAGTCAAAGCGGGCGACACCCGAACGGGAGAAGTACAGCTCAGCGACGATGCCCCTAATGAGGAACTTCGCGGAAAAAAGATCGCCGCCCAGTTCGAAGTGCTCGACGTCAAGCGACTGGAGCTACCCGAGTTGACTTCCGAATTGCTCTCCGAATTTGGCGACTTCGAGTCGGAAGGCGACATGCGGGATATGATCCGCGACTCGCTTGAGCGACAGCTCAACTATCACCGTCAACAGAAGGTTCGCGAGCAAATTACGGCTCAACTGACTGAGTCAGCCTCTTGGGACTTGCCGCCCGAAATGCTTAAGAAACAGGCGGACCGTGAGTTGGAGCGTGCCGTGATGGAATTGCGACGCAACGGTTTCAGCGAAGACGACATCCGGGCACACTCCAATGATCTCCGCCAGAACAGCAGCGAGCGGACCGCCCGAGCGCTCAAAGAACACTTTATTCTGGAACGAGTCGCCGACGACGAAGACATTGATGCCACGAGCGAAGACTATGAACTGGAAATCACGATGATCGCCGCCCAGAGTGGGCAAAGCGCCCGTCGTGTCCGCGCACGTTTAGAAAAGGGCGGCATGATGGATTCGCTTCGCAACCAGGTCATCGAACGCAAAGTGATTGAGTTGATCGAACAGGCGGCCTCGATCACTGAAATACCGTTCGAGTACGAACCGTCCGACACCGAAGCGGTCGAATGGTCGGCGGGCGGTCACGAAGATTCTAACATTCCCGAAGCACAACACGGAGGTGATGCACAGTCGCTAAAAGAGCCGAAAGACCACACCTAGATATTAGGTGGGGCGACTGAAGCCCGGCGATCGGTCCTAAAAGTGGATCGTTCGGTTAGTCAGTTCGGTGCTTGTTGCGTTCAGCGCAGGCAGGCGATGTGCATCCATAAAGGACGGATCATGACGAAATTTCTTGAGGCGCCATATCTCCAGACGTCGCCGGTTGAACCCCAACTTGGCTATCGCGACTATCAGCGACAACGGCAGATGACCCTGGGGGATCTGCTGCTGGAGAACCGAATTATCTTTCTGCAGGGAGAGATCTACGACGGCAACGCCAACGAAGTCGTGATGAAACTGCTCTATCTGCAGAGCGAGAATCGTCGCAAGGACATTCACTTCTATATCAACACGCCTGGCGGAAGCGTCACCTCGACGCTGGCAATCTACGACACGATGCAGATTCTGAGTTGCCCCGTGGCAACCTATTGTGTCGGGCTGGCCGCCAGCGGCGGGGCCGTATTGATGGCCGGCGGCGCCAAAGGCAAACGCTTCGCGCTGCCTAACTCGAAGATCATGATCCACCAGCCGTACGGTCACGTCGGTGGCCAAGTTTCGGATATCGAGATTCAAGCGGACGAAATCCTCAAGACCCGCGAAGTGCTTAATAATATTCTTTCTCAGCACTGCGATAAACCGATCGACGATATTGCCAACGACACCGATCGCGACAAGTATTTGACCGCGCTCGAGGCGAAAGAATATGGACTGGTCGACGATGTATTGCTCAAGCCGACAGTTGAAGAAGAAGAAGACGATGACTAGCTTAAGGGACGAGTCACCCGACCCATCCCACAGCCCACTATGGCTCGTGATGACGGAGTAACCAACCGCGATGCCCCTGATACCTTATGTGATCGAAAAGAGCGGCCGCGAAGAGCGGGCGATGGATATCTACAGCCGGCTGCTGTCAGATCGAATCGTCTTTCTCGGTACCGGTATTAACGACGAAGTGGCCAACAATATCGTGGCCCAGCTTCTGTTCTTGCAGTCGGAAGACCCCGACGCGGACGTCCATCTGTATCTCAATTCGCCCGGCGGAAGTGTCACTTCTGGCATGGCGATTTATGACACGATGCAGTTCATCACGTGCGACGTCGCGACCTACTGTCTCGGCCAGTGCGCCTCGATGGGGGCTCTGCTGCTGACCGCCGGCGCTACGGGAAAACGCTTTGCGCTGCCCAACTCGCGGATCATGATCCACCAGCCGCTTGCCGGCATGGAAGGAACCGCCGAAGAAATCATGATCCACGCTAAGGAATTCAAGAAGATCAAAGAAAAGCTGAATAACATCCTGGTCCGTCACACGGGCCATTCGCTCGAGGATGTCGAGCGCGATACCGACCGCGACAATTTTATGTCAGCCACCGAAGCCCATGAATATGGGCTGATTGATGAGGTGGTCGACCGCATGGACGGTAAGAAAAAGAAGAAATAGTCTCCTCGAAGTTATCTCCTCGCTGTTCGTCCTGTGATCCACATGGGCCGGATGGCACGGGAAGATCGATGCAGGATGCTGCGGACGCTGACTTGTCTGCTCCGTCGTGCCCCGCGAAGTTCTTCCTGCTTTTCCAACAACTCATCTCGATGTTTGATCGCTGCCATTCGCCCGACGCATAGCGCGCCGGGTGCTGGCCCTCTTCTTATAGGTATGAGGCCGTTATGAATCGTTTCTGCCTGATCGCCCTGCTGTTGGTGTGCCTTGCCTTCTCCGGCTGTCGCAGCCAGCGCACCAACGCATACCAGGAACTGCAACAACGCGATGAACGATTTCACCTCGAAGATCAAATCTTTGCCCTCAAGGCAAAAGTCGATACGCTTGAGTCGGAGCTCAAGTCGTGCAAGCGCGACAACCGCGTGCTCCGCTCCGGAGACAAGATCGACCAGGGCTCGTCGCGAGGACCAAAGACGCTCGACGTGCCCGACCCCGATACGCTCCTGCCAGATGGCGACCTGAAGCTCGAGGGTTTCGATGCGCTCGACTCAGGCGGCACCGATGATCCGTTGCCGGCTCCCCCGTCTGATTTCAACGAACCAGCATCGTCTGGAGGCGAATCTAAGAACGACGAATCTAACAACGGCGAAACCTCCGTAATTCGAGAATCTTCCGCATCGCTGCAAGGGCCGCGGCTGACGATACAGAGCGAGGCGTCCGACATGCCTCAGATTGATGCGGCGCGGACCGGCGGATTCGACGACGATCAACAACTTGGAGACGACGGTTTGTTGGTTCTGCTCAAGGCGCCATTGCGACCTGCATCGGTTGATGTCGCGTTGCTCGATCCAACCCTGGCAGGCGACCCAGAGGCCCGCGTTGGCAATTGGCATCTCGATGCCCGAGCCGTCGCGAGACAGTGGCGAGACCACGCCTCCGGCGGACAGCTATTAGCGAAACTCAAATGGCCAAACCAACCACCTCGTAGCCGCCATCTACGGCTCTATGTTCGGACCGTCACGGTCGATGGCCAATCAACGATCGTCGAGCAGGATGTGCGGGTCGATCTGGCAACGGGCGAGGCCCGCGCGTGGAAGTCGGTACCATCCAAGACCTCTGTGTCCACCAATCCGCCACAAGGTTCGGCTGCGAAAAAGCCGCAATCACAGACTCGGCGTGGCCGTAAACTCTCGGCGAAGAAGAAACGTCCCGCGTGGACGCCCTATCGCTAGGGTTAGTCAACACGCGGGACGAGTTGCTCTCTAGATCCAACGCTTAGATCATCGCCCCGACAATGGCGATCAGATCAGCGGTGCGGCAACTATAGCCCCACTCGTTGTCGTACCAGCTCACCGTCTTGAGCAGGTTGCCATCGATTACTTGCGTATAATCGGCGGCAAAGATCGAGCTATGCGGATCGCCGATGATGTCGGTCGAGACGATCGGGTCCTCGGTGTAACAGAGGATGCCCTTGAGCGGTCCCTCGGCAGCCACCTTCATCGCCGCGTTGACTTCTTCGGCGGTCGTGTCACGCCCCAACGTACTGACCAGATCGACCACGCTGCCCGTGGGTGTCGGAACTCGCAGGGCGATGCCGGTCAACTTGCCGTTGAGCTCCGGAATGACCAAACCAACTGCTTTGGCGGCACCGGTCGAGGTCGGAATGATATTCTGAGCACCAGCCCGGGCACGATAAGGATCGCTGTGCGGGGCGTCCTGCAGGCTCTGATCATTGGTATAAGCATGCACGGTCGTCATCAGACCGTTCTTGATGCCAAACGTCTCGTGCAGCACTTTGGCCATTGGGGCCAAGCAGTTGGTCGTGCAGCTGGCGTTCGAAATGCAGTGGGCGTCAGGAGTGATCTTGTCGTCATTCACGCCCAACACACAGGTCACGTCGGCACCGTCTTTGGCCGGAGCGCTGATGATCACTTTTTTGGCACCCGCCGCGATATGCGAATCATAGCCTGGCTTGCCGCCACTGGCCCGACCGGTGAAGAATCCGGTGCTTTCCACCACCACGTCGGCTCCCAGGTCACCCCAGGGCAATTCGGCCGGATTTCGCTCGGCCATCGCACGAATCGTCTTGCCATTGACGATGAGGTTGTTGTCGTCGCAGTCGACCGTGCCGGAAAAACGGCGATGCGTGCTGTCGTACTTCAGCAACGTCGCGAGCATCTTGTTGTCGGTCAGGTCGTTGATGCCAACCACTTCGAACTCGTCGCTGCGCGCTGCCAAATTGCGAAATACCAACCGCCCAATGCGGCCGAAACCATTAATACCTACTCGAATTGCCACGGGAAATCTCCTGACGGGATTGCGTCCACTCCGCTGCCGGAGTGGTCTGAGACGACGCGGCCGATGATTCGGGCGCGGGGTGTGTCTGATAAAGAATCACCCATTGTATCGCTCGAATTCCGCCCCTTCAACCGGCGCAAGACGAGGCTGGCAGGGGCGAATCGGGCTACTGTACCTCGACAATCAGGTCGTCAGCGGCGGCGTGGCTGAGTTCGATTTCAGCGCCGTCGGGCAGGATGATCGACCAAATGTCGCCCGCACCACGGCGAGGACCCATGCGGATCACGATGCCTGTCTGAAGACGCTCGTCGGTGACCTTCCGCCCGACGCGATGAATCGACGCGGTGTGGCCCTCCCGCAGCAAGCTCACACTGACGCGATTGCCCGGTACCAGATGAACAAAATCCTCGGGTATCTCGGCACCGTGCGGATCGGTAAGCGGATGGCCCAATTTCTCGTCGAGATAATCGACGGCATCCTCGTCGTGAACATGCTCCAGCAGGTGGGCCTGTTCGTGCAGTTGGCTCTCGGGCAGCCCGACGTGTTGCAAGTAGGTTTCCCACAGTCGATGGGCTCGCAGGATTCGTTTTGCTTCGAGTTTGCCATCCTCGGTCAATGCGATCGAATCGCCGGACAGTTCGATCAAGTCGCGGCGCTGCATGTTCTGTACTGCGCGGGCGATCGCATCGAGGCGGGCTTCGATGTGCGTCTGCAAGGTTTTCATCGAGACGCCTCCATCGCGCGATTTTTGGATGCAGCGCAGGACGTCTTCGACCAAGGTCTGCGGGACCATCTGTCGCTTGCGCCGCCAATCGGCAATCAGGCCATAGCGCGGCGCGATGGCAAAAACGACCAAGAACTGCGCCGTGATGAATAGCACGATCGCCGATCCGCCGGCGATATTCATCCACAGCGAAAGATACAGCCCGCCGATGATGCCCGTCACGCCCAGCGCGGCGGAAGTCATCAACATTCGGCTCAGACGGTCGCACAACAAATAGGCCGAAGCCGCCGGCGTGACCAACAGCCCAACGACCAGGATCACGCCGACCATCTGCACGGCACAGACCACGACCAGCGACGTACAGGTCGTGAGCAGATAGTCGATCGCCACGACCGGCACGCCGATCGAAGCGGCCATCACGGGATCGAACGTGGTAATCTGTAAATGCCGAAACAGCAAGATCACCACGGTCAGCACCCCGGCCGCAACAATCGCCGAGAACCACAAATCGGTATCGCTCACGGCCAGCACCTGACCGGTGATAAAGTGCAACAGGTCGACATGCACGTACTTGGCGAACATCGACGCTAGCGCGCCACCGATGGCGAAGATACCGGTGTACATGATGCCGATCGCAGCGTCTTCTTTGATTCGCGACAGTCGGGCAACACCGCCAATCATGCCGACCGTGACGATTGCCGCCAGCAGCGAACCGATTAGCATCGCCGGCGAATGGGCCTCGACGTCGAAGAGCAGCTTCATGAACAGATAGCCGGCGGTGACCCCCGCCAACATCGCGTGGGCCAGCGCATCGCCAAGAAACGCCATTCGTCGCAGAATGACGAAGCAACCGATCACACCACAGGCCACGGCGATCAGGCAGCCACCGATCAGCGCCTCTTGGAAATAGATCTGCCGCAACGGCTCAAGCAGCACGCGGTCGAACGGACCGTTCATGGTCCCTCCTCCCGCGCGTCTAGCGTCGCAAACACGCTTAGTCGACCTTCATAAACCTCACTGAGTAGCTCGGGATGAAATACCGCGTCGGGCGGGCCGTAGGCAAACATTCGCTGTTTGAGCAGGATCAGTCGGTCGAAGTATTCCGCAGCGGTGGCCAAGTCATGATGCACGACCACCAACGTTCGGCCGGCCTCCTTGGTCCGCTGCAGCACATCCAGGATCGCGTGTTCCGTGGCTGCGTCGACTCCGGCAAACGGTTCGTCGAGCAGCAGAATGTCGGCGCCTTGCGCCATCGCACGAGCCATAAAGACCCGCTGTTGTTGTCCGCCGGAGAGTTGGCCGATCTGCCGATCAGCGAACTCACTCATGCGAACCATTTTCAGCGCTTCGGCGGCCGCACTATGATCGGCAGCGCCCGGATCTTGCCACCAGCGAAGCCGACCGTAGCGTCCCATCATGACGACTTCTCGCACGGTGATCGGAAAATCCCAGTCAACGGCGCCCCGCTGTGGGACATAGGCGACGCGACCCTTGGCCCTATCGGCACTTTCGCCAAAAATCCGCACCGTGCCAAAGTCGGGTCGCACGATCCCGAGGATTGCCTTGATCAATGTCGACTTGCCCGATCCGTTGGGCCCGATGACGCCAACCAACTGGCCTGGCTCGATCGTGACGGATACGTCCAGCAGTGCCGGAGTGGGGCCGTAGCTGACCGTGAGATTCTCGACTTCGATCGCCGGTTGCCCACCGGTGGGTTTCAGTTCAGGGGTGCTCATGACGATCCCCCGCTTCTTGTACCGTGAAACGATGAATCACACGAATCGGCCGGTCGGGCTTGAACCAGAACGTCGCCTCGTCGCCCACCACGATGCCGTCGCGAAGGATACGCAGTCGCAGAACATGGTTCCGATCCGATTCGACCGCCTTGGCATCTAAGACCAGTTCATTCTTGCCCACGTCGAGCACCGGCAGCGACACGACGACAGGCACACCGGGACGAATTTCCTTCGGCGGCGTGATCAGCATGTCACGCCCGCTCAGGCGAAGCACGAATGGCAGCGGGGCCGTGTCGTCCTCTCGCTTTTCGACGGGTTGAATCGAAAAGGTTGTGGTCAATTCGACCGAGTATCTGGCGGCTGATTCGACTTTCTCGCGAGCAGCAGGCGGGTCGGCCTGAAACTGCCTGCGCACCGGCCCCATATAGAACGCCATCCCACCGAGGATTGCCCCACAACAGAGAATCGCCATCATGGGTCGCATCACGACTTGTTCCCCACGAGGGCACCCGTGATCGTCAGGACATTTTCGCGCATCATGCCGATGTATGTTTCACCACCGGTCCCTGGCGCACCCATCGAATCGGAATAGAGTTCGCCACCGATTGTCACGCCCGCCTCTTCGGCAATCTCGCGGATTAACTTCGGGTTGACGCTCGTCTCAACAAAAATCGCCTTCACGCCTGCATCGCGGATCGACTCGACGACTTTCTTGCGCCGCTCGGGTGTAAGCCCGCCGCCGATCTCCGATCCGGTCGACCAACCAACGGGCGCCGAAGCGGTGAACCCATAGGCATCGCAAAAATAGTTAAACGCATCGTGGCTGGTGACCAACACCCGCTGGGCCGGTGGGATCGCGCTGAATTGATGTTCGATCCAGCCATGCAGCGCGTCGAGCTGTTGGTTGTAAAGCTCGGCCCGCGCGCGATATTCGTTTGCATGTTCTTCGTCGAGTTGACAGACCGCTTCGAGGATATTGCGGACATACACGCGAGCATTGGCAGTCGAGAACCAAGAATGCGGGTCGGCGACTTTCTGGCCGTCTTCGTCTAGCTCAAGCGGCTTGATGCCCTTGGTGCACGTGACCAACTCTTTTTCGGCTTTGACAGCCAGCGTTCGCATCCAGTCGTTGCCTTCCAGATGCAGACCGTTCTCGAGGCAAAGATCGGCCGTGGCTACCAATTTGGCATCGCCGGGCGTGATCTTGTAAAGATGCGGATCGGCCCCCGCGGAAAGAATCGAGCTTACGTCCATTCGGTCGCCAACGACCTGACGCGCAAAGTCAGCGATCTGCGTAGTGGAACAAATCACCAAAGGACGGTCATCATGTTTGGTCGGTGCCGCACCGGACTTGGCGCAGCCAGCGGCAACGACCAGCAACAACAGCATACTTAGGCGTTTCATGGTATTTCCCTCGCTAGATTTGGATAGACACAATCTATATTTTTGATCGACCAAAAAGTAATTGTAGATTGATTATTTTGGCGTTCAACCGGGTAGTTTGCGAGATTTCCGTCCGCCGAATGGCCGTGAATCCCGTAAAGCCTTACGCCGAAGTGAGTTACGTCAGGCGTGGGTTGCTGCTGTGAGGGGTCATACCCTAGCATGTGGGAGCCCATTACGGCCGACATTCGCCATCCGCCGCCCTCTTCTCAGCCCCGAATTCGCCCGTGGCCCAAGTTGTCCTTGAAAACGTCACGAAGCATTTCGGCGAAGTCGTCGCTGTGCGCAATGTCAGTCTTTCGATCGCCGAGCGAGAACTCGTCGTGCTGGTCGGCCCGTCGGGATGCGGCAAGTCGACCACGCTCCGCATGATCGCTGGGCTCGAAGAGGTTACCTCCGGCACGATCCAGATCGGTGATCGGGTCGTCAACAACACGGCCCCCAAAGACCGCGACGTGGCGATGGTGTTTCAGAACTATGCGCTCTACCCGCACATGACGGTCTACAAGAACATGGCGTTTGCCCTCAAGCTGCGTCGTACGCCAAAAAACGTCATTCGTGAAAAGGTGACCGAGACCGCCATGCTGTTGGGCATCGGCGATCTGCTGGATCGCAAGCCGCGGGCGCTCTCTGGAGGACAGCAACAACGTGTTGCGCTTGGTCGCGCGATCGTTCGCAACCCGGCATGCTTTCTGTTCGACGAACCGCTAAGCAATCTTGACGCCAAACTGCGAGTCGAAACCCGGGCCGAAATCAAACGGCTGCAAGCACAGCTACAGACCACCGCGGTTTATGTGACACACGATCAAGAGGAGGCGATGATGCTTGGTCATCGGCTCGCCGTAATGCACGAGGGTGAGATTCGACAGTGTGCCCCGCCGCTTGAGATCTATCGCCGGCCGGCGAATCGATTTGTCGCCGGGTTCATCGGGTCACCATCGATGAACTTTTTCGAAGGGACACTGGTGGGACAAGATGGCGCAGTATGGTTCGACGAGGGATCATGCCGGGTGAGGGTGCCTGCGGCGGCAGCGAACGTCCTGGGTGATCATGTCGACAAGCCAGTCGTGATGGGTGTTCGTCCGGGGGCGATCGGGTGCGAGAACACGGGGCGCTTTGCGGGTGAGGGCAACGTCCTTTCTGGACGTGTCCAGGTAGTCGAACCGCTAGGCGAGTCGATGGACGTGGTGTTTTCGACCGACTCGCACGCGGCGCTTGTTGCCCGAGTTGAGGCCGATCGAGAATTGGCCGCCGGCGCGACACTACGGCTGTTTGTCGACCTGTCGCGAATTCACTTCTTCGAGCCGGGTGAGTTGGGCCGCAACCTCACCGAATTTTCCGAACATACTTGAGCCAGTCTTTGTCGAACTTGGCCAGATCCGACCCGAACGCCTTCTTGAACTGTTCGAGCCGATCTTCGGGTGTGTCCCAGATAAGCGGCTTTTTCTGCGCGAGCACCTTGAGATACGCCTGATACTGTTTTGGTTTGATGCGCATCAAATAGTAAGTCAGCGCCCACGATTCGGCGTAGGTATCGAGCACCTGTTTTGGATCACGGAACCGCGTGTCGGCCGTGATCAGGGTCAGCAGCGACTCGCGGGGTCGCTTGCGCAAGTACCTGCGAAACTGAATCAGCCGTGACCGGTTGACCTTGCCGATGGTGCTCCAGCCCTTGGAACTGCGCAGGTCGGGCGTCTCGAAATAAAGGGCCAGTCCCTCGGCAACCCAGAAGGGGATGTCAGAAAGCCGCTGATGCAGTCCGCGGTTGTAAGCGATCTGGTGCGTCGCTTCGTGGATCACGGTGGCGACCATTTGCTGGGCCCGCGGGCGCGAGAGCATCGCGTTGATGTGGCTCATCGTGATCCGCTGTCCGCGCGCTCCTCGCAGCGCCTCGATCCCGGTCAGATCGCGCATCATGATGCGATTGGTCTTGAGGTTGTAATAGCCAACGATCTTTGCCCCGGCGCCACCCAAATCGTCGCGCACGAGCGGCTCGTAGGCAGCCCGAGTGCCGCAGACCACGACGACCAACGGAAAGCGAGGCTTCGTGAGCGGAACTTTCTTGCGGGTCCAATAGTTTTCGAACGACCGATAGAGTCGCTCAAGCAGCGCTCCACACCAACGCGCATAGGTCTCGGACGTGTCGTAGCAGATCACATAGTGGGCCGTCTTGTGGGCGCGGAACGAGCGAGGGAGTCGGCCCAGCATGTCCTCGGCCATGGCCTTGGTGGTCAGGGGAATGAACGGTTTGTCGTCGTGGTTGCGTCGCGTGATTTCCTTGGGCTCGATCAACCATCGTTGGCCGTTGGCCGTGGCGAGCATCATTCCACCGTCTTTGGCGGTCACAAGGATTTCGCCCTGCACGTGATGCGTCTTGCCGTCACGCACGATTGTCACATACTCGATCGCCCCAGCCGGCGCGGCGAGAAGTGTGATAAGCGTGATGAGGGTCAAACGAAGCATCGAGAACTCATTTAGCCAGCGGGCCTGCCCGCCGCGGAAAAAAGTCAAATTGATAACTTGCTCTGTGACATCAGCGAGCAGGCTCGCCGGCTAAATCGCTAGCGGCTTAACCTATTATACCCCACGCTGACGTCCCCCCCAACGAACGATGAGCAGCGCTGGCACGACGAGCACGATGAGCACAAACAAGCATATGCCTGCCACTCGGTCCTCGATACCGTAGTGCCACCAGCCAGACACAAGAATCGGCAGCGTGGTGGCACCTGGCGGCGCCACTAGTATGCTGGCATCCAACTCGCCTAGCGCCAGAACCAGCGACGCTACCCAAGCGATTCCCAGGGCACTGATGCGCATTGGCAGCGTGATGCGGATCAGGCGAACCAGCGACCCGGCCCCTTCGGTCTCGGCACTGCCGAGTGTCTCTTCGCCGACACTGGAGACCGCGTGCCAGACGATCAGTCCGCAAATAGGCAATGCCTTGACGCTCTGCGCCAACCAGAGCCCGGCGATCGATTGGTCGTAGAGAAACACCAGCAGCGGCACCTCGGGCCGATTGAGCAACCAGATCACACTCAGCCCAACCAACGGCCCCGGCACAGCCAAACAAACTGCGACCAATGTCAGCATGGTCCAGCGACCGCACTGATTTGAGCGAGCTCGCCAAGCCAAGAGAACCGCAAACATCACCGTCGTCGTTGCGACGACCATGGCGACGCCCGCCGAACAACCCAATTCACGGGCGTGTCGCACCGGACTTTCGGCCACGATCCGCAGACACTTCGCCAGCGACCAACTCACGGTCCGCTCTGCCCCTTGCATTTGGATGCCTGCTTTGCCGATCAGGCTCGCTACCGGCACACCGAGCAGTACGACGACGAAGACCACCGCCAGGACCGTTGCCGGCCACCGCCACGCGCCCAATCGAAACGTCCATGGCCCTCGCGTGCTGTCACGTTGCGGCGAGGGCGCGAGGCGACTGCCGATCAACAATGCCGCCAAGATGAACACCGCCGAGATCACCACTCCCGGCAAGAGTCCCAGAGCCGCCGCCCCAGGCGCAGGTCCGACACGAAACTGGGTGAAGACTTCCTCGGCCAGCGTGCGGACTTGAAACAGATCCGTGACCGTGATTTGGCCCGCCGTGGTGACCGCAACCCACAACACCGCGGCGACAATCCAACCAGCAGCGTGCGGCAACGTCACGCTACAGAACACTCGCAGTGGCCCAGCGTGCAGCAACGCCTGTTGTTCGAGTTCTGGTTCAATCCAGCGCAGTCCCAAACCAACCAACAGCACGACCCAGGGAGTGGCTGCGACAGCATGGATCCAGATCGCCGCCGGCATCCCACGTAAAATCATCTGGGCCGCGAACACGCCGTGAATATCAAAGCCAGCCCGCCATGCGACGACCTGGACATAGAGCGGCACGAACAGAAGCAGACCGATTGCCGCCGCCGTGACACCCCGACCGGGCATATCGGTCCGAGTGACCAGCACGGCCAGAAGCGTTCCGACCGGCACACTGATCAAACAGGTTCCGGCGGCCAGCGTGACGGTGGTTAGAGTAAGTTCGCCAAGTCGTGCGTCGGCAAACGTCGCCACCAGAGTGACCGCCGCGATCGCGACGACCACCAGCGCGACCACGGCCGATAGCCGGCTCATTGCACGACGCGCTGGCGGCATGATCAGAGTTCCTTCGTCTATGGTCGACTAAGTCAATGCCCGATTTCGACTCAGATAGTAATGACACAGCGCGATCGCCAGCGCATCGGCCACGTCGGATGGCTCGGGCGTCTCGGCCAGGGACAACTCACGACGAATCGCTTCCTGGACCTGAGTCTTCGGTGCGCGGCCGCTGCCGGTAAGAATCTTCTTGATCTGCGTCGCGCTATAATGCACCACTGGTATCTCGGCCTGGGCAGCCGCCAAACAGATAACGCCACGCGCGTGTCCCATGATGATCGAGGTTTTCGGCCGGTCATAGTGCGAGTAGAGTTCTTCAACCGCCATCACGTCGGGCTTGAGCGACCCGATCACGTCGACCAGACCCTCGTGAATCTCGCGAACCCTCAACGTGAGCGAATGCCGCGAGCGGCCGCGCACGACGCCCGCTTCGCACAGCTTTAGCGTCCCGTCAACAACATCCAGTACTCCATAGCCGGTGATGTTCAGGCCCGGGTCGACACCGAGTATGCGCTTGGGGGAAACGAGAGACATGATCGTAGTGGGAAAAAATGACGAAGGAGTAATATCGAATGACGGAACGTTCGGCGGTCACGACCCACTCTCTGCCGGCAACACCGACTCAATTACCGGGGCATCGTCGCTCGCGCCGCCATGTTGCCGCAGTTGCGGTCGGGTCATTTGGTCAAGCGTGTCAGTGAAGGGCGAATCGAGCTTTGGCTGCTGCTGGCACTTCCATGGCAATCGCACAGAGAACGTGCTGCCGTTGCCGAGTTGGCTTTCGACCGAAATCGAACCACCTAGCAACTTGCAGAGTTCTTTCACGATCGATAGCCCCAGCCCGGTGCCTGAGTACTCACGGGTCATCGTGTCGCCGCCGCTGAGCCCCGCTTTTCCTTGGCGGAACTTTTCAAAAATCGTGACTTGATCCTCTTCGGCGATGCCGACGCCGGTGTCGGCAACTCGCAACCGTAGCTCGTCATGTTCGTTGCGGCGGGCACTGATCACGATGCGTCCGCCCTCGGGCGTGAACTTGATCGCGTTGGAGAGCAGATTACTAAGCACCTGCTGCGCCTTGGCCTGATCCTGGTGCATATCCGGCAGTCCGGGCTCGATCTCGGTTTCGAGATCGATGTTCTTGCTTTCGGTCAGCGGTCGAGCCATATCACATTGGGCCGAAATGACCTGTTCGATACGGAAGTCGGTCAGCCGGACGTCCATCTTACCGCTCTCGAGCTTGGCCAAGTCAAGAATGTCGTTGATCATATCGAGCAGCATTTTTCCCGATGTGCGGATGTTGGTCACGTAACGGCTTTGCTTTTCGTCCAGCGAGTCGATGCCTGCCAGCACGTCGCTAAAACCGAGGATGCTGTTGAGCGGTGTGCGCAGTTCGTGGCTGATCGTGGCCAGAAAGTCGCTCTTCAGCCGATTCATCTCATAGAGCCGCATATTGACTTGGGCCAGTTCGTCGACTTTGCCATCGAGATCGGCGTTCACGTTGCGCAGTTCGTCCTGCGCATCGACCAAATGCCGGAGCATGCGATTGAACGCGGCACCTAGTTGTTCGAATTCGTCGCCCGTGTGAATGTCGGCCCGTTGACGTAGATCACCATGACTAATCGCGTTGGCTACATCGCGCAGATGCTTGAGCGGCTTGACAATCACATAGCGAACCAGGATATAGAGCGCGACCATTGCCAGCGCGACGGTGACGATCGCGGTGGTCACCAACAGCGCGCGGTTGACGTTCAGGTCCTTCTGTGTTTTGGCATCTCGTAGCGGAATCTTTACACGCACGACCGCCATCAAATCGCCGTCCTGTGGCGGAACACTGACCAATCCGATCGGGTCGGGCGCACCAATCGTCGCATGACAAATAAAACAATGCTCGTTGTTCCACCGAATCGGTTGATAATAGAAATACTCGTCCGACTCGAAGTCGGCCCGCTCTTCGTACTCGGTCTCGACTGGTTCACCCTCTTTGGGTGGCGGCGGGGGGACGCTGAACTTGGCCAGCACCTCAAATTCCTTCGCGTCCTGAGCCCGACCGGTTTCGGAGTTAGGACGAATGAAGTCCCATTCGTATTTCTGTCGCTGCAGCGATTCGCTCAGCTCCTTCCAGACCTTTACCCGAAATTCTTCGTTCTGTTCAAGCTTCTCCGCGTGGTACTGAATCATGATCGCATCGACGATCCCTTCACCCCGACGCCGATTTTGGGCATACACCTGATCTTCGGTACGGCTGCCATACCACCAGAAACTGCCCGTGATCAGCACCAACAGGCAGCCACCAAACAGGAAGCGGCATTTCCGCTCCAAGCTGGTCTCTCCCAGCACGCGAATGACAAGACGGTACGACATGGCGAACTAACAGCAAGGACCCTGGGCGAGAAAACGCCTAACTCCTCTATTCTATGGCAGTTACACGCTGATTGCCATGGCAAGTGGCTGCGCATTTCGCGTCCGTGTCTACACGGACGTTGTCACCGATAAGCGCCGCAACACCTCATCAAAGCATATCAATCGGATCAACGTCGACCGTAAAAAACACCTCAGGCGGCGACTCGAGTATCTCGGTCGCCTCGCGGGTTACTTGGCGGAGCATGTCGCCATCGAGCGCTTGTAATTGGACCTGATAACGATACTTGCCCTTGATCTTGGCAATCGGCGCCGGTGCAGGCCCCAACAGACGCGCCTTGCCACCGTGTTTCTCTAGCACGGTGCGAATCGTCTCGACAATCTGCACGGCGAAGTGCTTCACCACTTCCTCGCTTTCCCCACGCACCACCAATCGAATCATTGTCGCAAACGGGGGATATGAGAGCTTCTGCCGTAGCGGCAACTCGGCCGAGGCAAACATCTGATAGTCATGTCGAGCCGCCGATTGAATCGCCACATGCTCGGGGCTGTAGGTCTGCACCAATACCCGGCCACCTTTCTCGCCGCGGCCCGTGCGACCAGCGACCTGCGTGACCAGATGAAACGTCCGTTCGGCCGCGCGAAAGTCAGGCAGGTGGAGCGCCGTGTCGGCGTTGATCACCCCGACGAGCGTGACGTTCGGAAAATCCAATCCTTTGGCGATCATCTGTGTGCCGAGCAAAATATCGACCTCGCCGCTATGAAACTTCGACAGCGCCGCCTCGTGACTGCCGGGACGCTGCATCGAGTCGGTATCCATCCTTAAACACTTCCGATCGGGAAACCGCGCGCGAACTTCCGACTCAAGCCGCTGTGTGCCAAGTCCGCTATAACGAATTCCGGCGAAGCCGCAATCGGGACACTCCTGCGGCGCGAGCGTGTGATAATCGCACCGATGACAGATCGCTCGCTCGTCGGTGCGGTGATGGGTCAGCGCGATGTCACAGTGGGGACAGTTCACCACTTCGCCGCACGAGGGACACTGAATGTGCGTCGAAAATCCTCGCCGATTCAGCAGTAAGATCACCTGGCCGCCGGCGGCGAGTGATTCTTCCATTGCTGAGAGTAGCGGCCGGCTAATCGATCCTCGCGCACCGCGATGTAGCCCGCGAGTTCGCAGATCGACCGTCACCACGTCAGGCATCGGGCGATCAAGCACGCGACTCGGTAGTTCGACCAATTTGTAGTCACCGCGATAGGCCCGATACCAACTTTCGAGTGCCGGCGTGGCGGAGCCGAGCACCAGCGGGACGTCTTCGGCGGCCGCGCGCTGCAACGCCACATCGCGGGCGTGATAGCGCGGATTCGTGTCCTGCTTAAACGTCGACTCGTGCTCTTCGTCCAGCACGATCAGTCCCAAATGCGGCGTCGGGGCAAACACGGCACTGCGAGCCCCGACCACGACTTGCACCTCGCCTGAGGCGATCTGCTGCCACTGGCCATGCCGCTCGGCGTCGGTCATGTGGCTATGCAGCACGGCGACCTTATCGAATCGCGAACGAAACCGTCGCTTCGTCTGCGGCGTGAGACTGATCTCGGGGACCAACACGATCGCCTGGCGTCCGAAGCTGACGACTTTGTTGATCGCCTGAATATAGACCTCTGTCTTGCCGCTGCCGGTCACGCCATGCACGAGGACCGTCCGGTGGATCGAGGTGTCGAGCGACTCGGTGATCGCGTCGAGCGCCGCCTGTTGATCGGGGTTGAGTACCAGCGACTGTTCGCGAGCCACCGGCGAGGCAGCTTCGCCCGATTGATAGACGCGCCGGCGCACGGCCTCGATCAAACCTTTTTGGCGCAACGACTTGATCGGCGCCTGGGTACAGCCGCACGCTGTGGCCGCCTGTTTCATCTCGACCGGTCCGGGCGAAGCGGCCAGATAGGTGAGCACCTCGGCCTGTTTCGGTGGCAGTTTTAACTGCGTGAGTCGGGCTGCTACCTGAGTCGGAACCGACAGAAACATCACCTCGCGGGTACCGGCGCCGCCACGGACTCCGGCTGGCAGCACGGTCTCGAGCACTTGCCCCCAAGGGCAGAGATAATAATCGGCCATCCACTTGGTCAGCCGCAACATAGCCGGCGAGATCAGACTCCGCGCGTCCACCACCGCTGAGAGCGGCTTGAGCCGTCGCGAAACGTCCGATCGACTCTCGACCCCGACACAATAGCCAACGATCGTGCGATTGCCCCGACCAAACGGGACCTGCACACGTGCCCCCGCATGCAGCGACGCCTGTAGGTCGACCGGCACCTCATAGTCGAACGGCTTCTCTGGCCCGGTCGGAAAAACCACCGTCGCCACGATCCACTCACGCGCCTCGTCAACCTGCCAAGGGGCCGGATCCGTATCGAACAGAGTTTGTTGGCGAGCGGGCATGAACGTGCATCCGTGGTCATCCGAAGCAGCAAGCGGTACGATACCAGTCTCGCGGCGAACTTGGCAAGCGACGAAACAGGCCCAAGTTTACCCCTACCCCGTTTCGCGGTCGCGTCCACGCGACACTCGTGCCCTTGTACATCCCCAAAGCGCCCCGGCCAAAACCCTCCAACAGAACCTCCTCCCATGCGACTCGGCATCTACGGCGGCTCGTTCGACCCGGTGCATTATGGTCACCTGTTGCTGGCGGAACTCTGCCGCGAGCAGCTTCGCCTGGACCAAGTCTGGTTTATTCCCGCAGCCGTCTCGCCCCACAAGCAAGACGCGCCGGCGACCGACGCAGATCATCGCACCGAGATGCTCAGGCTGGCCATTGGCGGCAACCCGGCGATGCAGGTCAGCGAGATCGAACTGCTGCGTGGCGGCGTCAGCTACACCTATCAGACGCTGCAAGACGTTCAAGACGAAGATCCTTCTCGAAAACTGTTTTTCCTGATGGGTGCTGATTCGCTTACCGATCTTCCGTCATGGCGGAAACCGGACGAGATATGTCGACTGGCGACGCTCGTGGTTGTCGAGCGGGCTGACTCGCCGCCGATCGATTTTGAATGCCTCCGTGACGTGGCCGACGAGTCCCGACGCGAGGAGTTCGCTCGCCACCGCGTCAAGATGCCGCGCATCGAACTCAGCAGCAGCGAGATTCGCAAGCGCGTTCGTGGCGGCCAGAGCATCCGCTATCAAACACCCGCAGCGGTGGAGAAGTATGTCGAGGCGGAGGGTCTTTACCACTTAGACGACGCCTAAGTCACGCGCATGCGTTGTCAGGCCGTGGGCCAACCGATACCATCAATTGTCGTTGCGAGGCGAAATTCTACCGCAAGAGGATCCCACGATGCCGTTGATGCAATGTCCTGTCTGTAACTCGTTGTTCAACCCGGAGAAATCGCCGGTGATGCCGTTCTGTAGCGGACGGTGTAAGGAAATCGATCTGGGACGCTGGCTCGGCGAGCAATATAGCCTGCCGGCCGACCCGGAGGCCGAGGAGGGCGAAGAAGAGTCGTTCGAGACGTATTGATTCTTGCCGCCCCGGGCGATCTTCGTATAATGCCCGGATTGACTTTGATTTTGGCAAGCATTGATTCGGGAGCAACAGCGTCATGAATGAGTCGCGCACGGTGGTACGAGAAATCGTTTGGCGGGAAGTCTGCCCCTGGCTGATTCTGTTGCGATCATTTCGGGCGGCGACACGGCTAAGGGTCTTGCTGCTGGCAGCAGTTGCGGTGCTCGGCACCACGGCCGGTTGGCGGGTTTGTGGCGAGGTGTTCTCGGGCAGCGACGATCCTTATTTGCAGTCGGTCGAAGGACAGCCTGGCCCACTGCCTGAACTCTACGGGCAATGGCCATGGGATTGGGCGCAGCCATGGGCCGTTTTCTGGCGAACGAATGTCGAGTCCGGCCAAACCAGACGGCCGCAACTTTGCCTGGAAAACGAACCGGTCCCGCTGGCGCAAGTGCGCAACTTTGTCGAGGCATTCTCGCTTCGTACGGTCGGGCCGGACGGGACTATTCAGGCGGTCGGCGCTTCGCGGTTGGCGTACATGTTGTTGGTGTTGTTGTGGGCGCTGTTGGTGTGGGGGTTCTTTGGCGGGGCAATCACGCGAATGGTCGCGGTCGAGCTTGCGGCCGAAGAACAGATTACCTGGAAAAAGGCGATCGGCCATGCGCGGGAGAAGTTGTTCTCCTATTTTTCGGCGCCGCTGTTCCCGCTGATCGGTGTGCTGTTAGTCACGGTGCCGTTGCTGTTGGTTGGTCTGCTGATGCAGTTTGATTTCGGGCTAGCGGTCGTCGGCATTGTTTGGCCGCTGATGTTTCTCGGCGGGCTGATCATGACGATTCTTGTCCTGGGGCTACTGGTCGGCTGGCCGCTGATGTGGGCCACGATCAGCACCGAAGGGACCGACGCCTTCGATGCGATTAGCCGTTGTTACGCCTATGTGTTTCAGCGGCCGATTCGATATCTGGTTTATATTATCTCGGCGAGCGTGTTGGGCGTGTTGGGGTATGTCGTGGTCTGTGTGTTTGCTGCGTTGGTGATCAACCTGACCGCGTGGTCGGCCAGTTGGGGATCGGGTGGCGAGCGGATGATTGAAGTGCTCGACCATGTCCCGGTGCCAGGTGCCGCCGAGAGCGAGGGCGAATGGGGCGGCACGGCTCAGTTCGGCACCGCGTTGATTGGCTGGTGGAACAATGCGATCTGGCTGCTGGCGACGGCATTTATCTATAGCTATTTCTGGTCGGCGAGCAGTGCCATCTATCTGCTGATGCGTCACGACGTGGACGCGACCGAAATGGACGAGGTGTATCTCGATTCGCAGGAAGAAATCTTC
>Ga0114996_10002703_pt1 | contig 22703 bp, 25 predicted proteins | sample ArcticOcean_MG_C_4_FD_87039 | JGI IMG/M metagenome (GOLD analysis project Ga0114996, IMG submission 87039) | Marine microbial communities from western Arctic Ocean - ArcticOcean_MG_CB4_134 | ecosystem: Environmental > Aquatic > Marine > Oceanic | place: Arctic Ocean: Canada Basin | collected... | reverse complement strand
AGTTCGGGCCGAGTTTGGGTATCCCATCATGGTGACGCCATTGGCCCAATTCGTCGGGAGTCAGGCAGGCATCAACGTGATCGTAGGTGAGCGCTATAAGGAAGTGAGCGACGAGGTCATTCAGTACGCTCTGGGCTTCTGGGGCCGAGAGCCGGTTGCCGATATGGATCAGGATGTTCGGGCAAAGATTCTCGATCGCGGCAGGGCTCGGGAGTGGGCTCGGTGGGAGGTACCGCAGCCATCTCTTCAGGAGATTCGCTCTCAGTACGGAGGCAACATCTCGGATGAGGAGATCGTGCTGCGGGCCTACGGCGGAGATGGGGCAGTCGAGTCCATGGGCAAGTCAAGCAGCCCTCAGGAGTTTATGAGTGCCCACCAACCGCTGGTAACGCTCATAGAGGAGATAACGAAGCGTCGAGGCTTCTCCCATGTGGTCGTTCAGAAGGGCGATGTGTCCCTGACGCTACGCGGCAATTGAGCGCCCACGGGAGGTCTGCAGACAGAAACTCCACTGCGAACGAACTATGCCTGAGGTACCCAACTCACGTCGCTGACGCGGCGTGACTGAGAGACTGGGCACGCCTCTATGCGGCACCCTTCGAGGCCGCAATGGCTTCGAGTCCAATCTGCTGGTGGCGAAAACGGTGGACTTCCAAGCTCTCTTCCAGAATCTTCAGAACGGCGTCTTGCTTTTCCTCGGTGTCCGCGTATTTCACGAGAAGATTTGCCGTCTCATCGCTGTGGCCACCCTGGGGCAAGTCCGCCTGGTCGGCCGCGTCCCAATGCGTGAGGGCCTTCCCCGGTAAGTCGAGGTTCTTCCAGCGGCCCCCCCCGACCAACTGGCTCATGCCATACCGAGCTGCGACCTCCGGGCTCTTGCTCATCTCAATGCCTCCCACGGCAGCAAAGGCCTCCAGCCAGGACATGGAACGGCTTGCCCAGTCCCAGTAGGCGTTGGCCATGCGGGTATAGATAGCGCCTTTGTAGTTGTAGACGAAGTCCCGCTCGGAGCCTAGGGCTACAGCAAAGTCGACCAAGCTTTCGTAGTGACCGGCTTGGATGGTGGGGTCATTCACTTCCTCCACGTACATGTTCTCGATCATGTACTGGCGGGCGTCCAAGTGGGGGCAATTGCCAACGATGTTACCGAACCAGCGAGGGAAGAGGTCGGCGAAGACGCAATGCTCCAGGGCGTAGACCCTGGCCCCATCGCGGCTCATGTGATGTAGGTAGAACTCGGTCAGGGCATGGGGTTGTTCCCACATGACCTTGCCCACAACGCCTAACAATTCCTCCTGAAACTCTCCACCTGAACGCTTCATAGCCTTCCTCCTTTCCGCGAGCTCGTGCTGGGGCACCATCGATAGGCGCGTATGCTATTCCAGGAAGATTGTGTTCGCAAGACAAGGCAGGGAGCTTAGTTCGGGAATTCGAAAGGGGGCGCTGCCGAAGAGGGCGGCTATTTGTCGCGGAGTCCGCTAGCCTTGCCAAGGGGACGCCTAGCCTTTGCCGCCGGCAATTTGCCCTTGACGCTGTTATAGACCAGAGCAAGCACAAAAAGAGCCGCTGAGAACAGCACCACGGTGGCCCCGGATGATACATCGATAAAATAGCTGATGTAGATGCCTCCAAGGCCGCAGAAGGCTCCTATCCCCGTCGATAGTAGGATCATTCGCTTAAAGCTGTCTGTGAGCAGCCGGGCGGAGATAGGCGGGATGACAATGGCCGCTGCGATGAGCGTGACGCCCAGCACCTGCATCGATACAACGATGGTCGCTGCCAAGATCAGGGAGAAGGCGGCCTCTACCCATGCGGTCGGTACGCCGTAGACCCGGGCAACGTCGGCGTCGAAGGCGGTGAACAGGAAAAGTTTGTAGCCGACGATGACGACGATGATTGCCGCTACCGTAACGAATGCTATTGCGACAAGGTCGCCGGTGCTTACACCCAAAATGTTGCCGAAGAGGGCCGCATCGAAGCTGCGGGTAAACGTCTTGTACCTACTGATTAGGGCGATGCCCAAGGCGAAGCTGGCCGTTGTGATGATGCCAATGGCTGCGTCTGCCCCGATGGTGCGCTTTCGGGTTGTGAGGGTGATGAGCAGCGCGGAAAGGAAACCCCAGATGCTGGCCCCTACAAAGAAGTTCAGCGACATGACGTAGCTGACCACGGCCCCACCAAAGACCGCATGTGAAAGCCCGTGTCCTATATAGGCCATGCGGCGCAACACGACGTACACGCCAATCAGCCCACACAGGCCCCCGGCCATTGTTGCAGCTAAAAGACCCCGGACAAAGAATTCGTACTGGAATGGCTCAAGCACGGTGGTCCTCGGCGTGGCCGCTGGTATCGGGGTCATGCAGAGGGCCGCGCCTGGCGTTTCTCGCCCGGAGGTGGGGGCGTTCGGCCACAAGGGTGAGGCCATCGTGGTGGATGACCGGCATGTCAGCGCCGTAGGTGAGCTTGAGAATCTCTGGCGTGAACACCTCTTCCGGTGGTCCTGCCGCCAGCACCCGTGTGTTCAGGCATACCACCGACGGCAGGTGGGCGGCGACCGCATTGATCTCGTGCGTGGTCATGACAATGGCGACGCCTTGGTGGTTGAGGTCATGTAGAAGGTGCATAACGTCATCACGAGTCTTAATGTCGACGCCTGCGGTTGGCTCGTCGAGGAGCAGCAATCGAGGGCTGCTGACCAGCGCCCTTGCCAAGAAGACCCGTTGCTGCTGGCCACCGGAAAGCTCACTGATGTGGCGCTGCGCCAAATGACCGATACCGAGGCGGTCCATGATCTCTGCTGCCACTCGCACGTCGCTGCGGCGGTGCCAGGGCAGGAAGGGGTTACTCATCGTGTGCCCCATCATCACCGCTTCCTGCACAGTGACCGGGAAGCTCCAGTCGATGGTTTCCAACTGTGGCACGTAGCCAGCCCTAGGTCGTCGCTTCTCCGGGGAAATGCCTTCCACCAGGACCTGCCCTTGGTAAACGTCCACCACCCCAAGGATGGAGCGCAAGAGCGTTGTCTTGCCGGAGCCGCTGGGCCCTAACAGCCCTAAGAAGTCGCCTGGCATGATGGTCAGCGTCACGTCGGACAGAGCGACTCTGCCTTCGTAACCGCAGGTAAGCCCTGTCAGTTGCACTAGGGGTTCTTCTCGGCCGTGCTTGTGTGGGGTGGGGTGAGGCATGATCCTCGACTATTGCGGATACACTGCGTTGCTTGCGCCCTCGAAGACCGGCCCAACATCGAAGTACGCCAAAGCGCTCGTGTTGCCACCCAAGGCAGCAATCATCGTTTCCATGTTCGCCAACATGAGTCCCAGGTAGGAGTGACGCGGCTCTCCTAGTGAGCCTGGTAAATCGTCATCGCGGAGCCCATCGATAAAAATTGCCCCGGATTCCTTGGCGATCTGTTCCAACACGTCGCTGGGGAACACTTCCGAACCGAAGACTGCCGGTAATCCTAAATCACGGATCTGGTCTATGAGGCGGGCAACCTCCCGGCTCGATGGCTGTGAGAAGCCGGAGGGCTGTACCGCGCCAACGACCTCCATGCCATAGCGATCGGCGAAGTAGGCCCAGGAATCGTGGTAGGTCAGCAATTTCCGGTGTTGAACAGGGACCGTCGCCACTGAGGCCGCAATGCCCCGATCAAGCTCTTCGATGCGCATTCGGAATGCCTCAAGGTTGGCAGCGTAGTATTCGGCGTTGCTCGGATCGAGGGCCGTCAGTTGTTCTTGGACCAGCTCAGCGTACCGGAGCGCCAGCATCGGGTTGGGCCACAGATGCGGGTTGGGCCGCCCCTGCGACGAAGGGAAAGAGAAATCAAACTTCCACTCGTCGCTATCAATGGTCTGATCACCAAGGGCCAAGATGACTGTTTCCGCCTTCTTGTTTGTCTGGGCCAACTCCAAGCTGGGCTCCTCTAGGAAGAGCCCGTTTAGCACGATGAGGTCGGCTTCTGCTAGCACTCTAGCAACGGAAGGCGAGGGCGAGAACGTGTGAGAGTTGACGCCTTCAGGCACGATGCCCTCAAGGGCGACCCTGTTCCCGCCGATACTCTCCACGATGCTAGTGATCGGTGACACCGTCGTGACAACCTTCAATGCTGAGCTTGGAGAGGGAGGCGAAGGAGATGTGCCGCAGGCTGCGAGAAGGCCCAGAAGGCCCATGAGGAAGACAAGCGAACGATACATAGATGAGGGCCACCTACCTTCGATCAAGCGCACGTTGTGGGATCAGATGCGCCCAGTACCTTGTTGCGACAACTCGCAAGTACTTAATACGGTATATCAGGTTTGGTGTCAAGAAGATGGGTGCGCGCCCATGGAACATTAGGGCCTACCCATCTCTCGGGCTTCACAGCGGAAAGGAGCCACGCAAGCAGAATCAGGCTATCGGCCCCGAACCACTCCAGTTGAGCGTTGCCCTAGGCTCTGACTTCGGGTGCGGTGTAGAGGAGCCTGAATAGGAAGGGTGAGATAATTCCGACCCCGGCCAAGATCAAGGCGGCCACGTTTATGGCTGTGGCTAGGCTCGTCGCATCGGCCAACGCGCCAAAAGAGACGGGGACGATGAGCATTGCTGTTGCCCACCCAAGGCCGGTTACCGCCATCGTTGTAGCCCGAAGGCCAGGAGGGGCTGCCTGGGCGGCCATCACCGGATAGAGCACCCTGGAGGCTCCGAACACAATCCCAAGAATCACGATCACGGGAATGAGCGCGCCCAGGAAAGACCCGGTCAGAACCATGAGCAGCGTCATGACTCCCATACCAACCAGAGACAGCCCGTACATAGCTTGATAGCCCAGGCGTTTGAGGACATAGGCAAAGGCGAATCCAAACACTACCAAGCCGATGGAATGAAGTGCGTTCACCAAGCCTATGACGCTTTCGCTGTGGCCAGATTCCTTGAAGAAGGCGATGTAGACGGATCCGAGCATTGCGACAGACATGGAACTGAGGAAACCCATGATGACGCCCAGCCAGAGGACTCGCATACGCAGCAGTCCAGGCACCGGCCGGATCACATCCCCAATTGTTTGGATGGCCCCCCGGCGAGGCAGGGACGGCATGATGAAGCTAATGATCAAAGGGATGCAACAGAAGCCGCAACAGAGCGCAAAGGCAGCGGTGAATCCGCTGGTTCCTGCCACCGCCCCGGCCAAGGGCCCGCCAAATATGAGCCCGAGGCTTCCGTAGCCCAAAAAGCGAGCGATGATGGCCGGCGTGTCCGGCTCCGACAAACGGGCGCCATAGGTCTGACCGGCGTTCCAGTAGATGGCTCTGGAGAACCCAAGGAAAAGCTGGGCGCTGAAAAGGGCGCCTAGGGTTGATGAGAACAAGAAAATGATACAGCCGACCACAGCGGCAAAGAAGCTCATGCGCCATACGATCCGCTCGCCGAAACGGTCCGAGAACATACCGCCGAAGAGCTGAAGGCTGATTTGCAACAATGCCTGAGAGGAAATCACTGCGCCCATCGTGGCGAAGTTGTATCCCAGGTGGAGCGTGTACAGCGGAACAAGAACGACCAGCATGGCCAGGACTATGCTGTACATTCCAGCCGCTAAATAAAGTAGGAGGGCGGCCCTTTGTTCCGCCCTCCTGCCTTGAAAACCGAGGAGATGGTAGGCAACCGCCAATCTAAAGGTCCTTGGCGGTAAGCCCGCAGGCATCAGCAATGCGGTCGTTCATGTTGTAGACAGTGCACACGTTGATGGCGTGGATGATTTCCTCATCAGTGAAGCCGTGATTGCGTAGACCCCACATGTCGGCTTCGGTCATCTGCGCCGGCGTTAGGGTCAGTTTTGCTATGTAGTCCAGCAGGGCCCGGTCCTCGCTTGAAAGGGAGGCCTGCGTATAGTCAGACAGCAGGGCTTCCACCAATGCGTCGTCGTTGCAGAGCTTGCGGAGCAACGCTCCGTGCCCCTGGGCTCAGTACTCGCAGCCATTCAGTGCGGACGTCGTTGTGGCAATCATTTCCCGTCTGGTGCGGCTAATGCCTCCCTGGCGGTACATCACCGTATGGTCATAGTCGAGCCAGGCTTTGAGAATGTCAGGAGCAATGCTATTCATCTGCCGGATGGCAGAGACCTGTCCCGACTGCTTGGCGTTGCGGAAGTATGCTTCCTTGACGATGCCGGTCGCCTCTTCGGGTGGAACGGTTTCAATCCACGCCATGTGCTTCCTCCCTCCACGGGTTAGCATTCTGAAGGTATCACCCGTGCTGCGGGCGGTCAACGCGGGGCTTCATCTCCTTGTCGTTCTGAGGAGCCCGTCGACGAAGAACCACAGCGTTGGGAGCGACAATACGTAAGGAGCCCCGAAGAGGAGTCGCGAAAAGGAACGCTCTGATCAAATACCACCGTCTTTCCAGCGGAGGCCGGAATCCAGGAAGCGAGCTACCTAAACGCGGCCTCTCATCGTGACAAAAGGAAACGGCCCCTGAAGAGGGGCCGTTTCCTTTTCGTGAACTGGGTACCTTATTTGCCGTTGCTGCCCACAGGCGTGAGCCTGTAGAACGCCTGGGCGTTGGAGTTGAGGACTGCCGACTTGTCCTCGTTTGAAAGGCCGGGGCTGTCAAGGATCTCGTGGATTTCCTCTTTGCACATTTCATTGTTGACCTCGTGCGGGAAGTCAGAGGAAAACACGGGGAACTTGTTTCCGTAGGCCTGAATTGCTTGGGCTAGGAAGGGCTCGCTGCCCTCACACCCAACAAAGATGCGCCCTTCATCAATGTTTCTCAAGATGTAGTCGCTAACGCCTTCGCCCTTCTGGAGTTGAATCATCTCGTTTCTTGGGTCGTAGTGCTTGTGAGTCTCATAGGAACGATCGAAGCGCTCCATGCACATGATGAACCAGCCGATCCCGCCTTCCATGAAGCCCCAGTGGACGTTGGGGAACTTGTCTACGCAGCCGTTGAAGATGATCCCGCCGAATCCAACCATGTTGTTTAGCGGGTGGCCCAAGGCGTGGGAAGCGCCGAGCACCTCGTAGGTGTCGAAGCCGAAGCCGCTGTGCCCGCCGCCGTGAACCGCCAAGGCACAGCCTAGCCGATCCGCTTCTTCGTAAACCTGCCAGAACTCTTTGGCGCCAAGGTGCTTGCTCAGTCCCGGAGACGGCAACATAGCGCCCGGAAGGCCTAGGTCTTTCACAATACGCCGCAATTCTTCCGCCGCTGCAGGGGGGTCTTGCATGGGGATGAGGCCCATGGCCTTGAATCGGGGGCTCTTGTTCGTATAGTTCTCGTACACCCAGTCGTTGTAGGCCATGCACACGGCGATGGCCCACTCCCGGTTGGTGATACGTCCATATCCAAGGCCAGCGCTCGGGTATAGGACTGTCGAGTCAATGCCGACATCGTCAGCGAACTCAAGCCAACCTGCGGCGTCGGCCTGCTGGAAAGAGTGCGGTGGATATTCGATCGGCGTTGCCGCGTGCAGGTGGTCGCCGGCTGGGAAAATGCCATTCAAAACACTGCCTGAGCTGGCCTGTCTGTCCACAAACCTCTTGGGCATCCACTCCTCGCGCATCAGCGCGGCGATAGCGGGGATGTCTTCTACCAGGTGGCCGTCCCCATCAATGATGAGCTCAAGATTCGTTTCTGCCATTCCGTTTCCTCCTTGTTTTGCAACATGGGACACCGGCCAGCCGGTGTCCCATGTGTACTACTTTCCCTGTTTTCTGTCCACCCCGGCAGCTCTTGGGGGCTGGTTGGGAAGCAACCAGCGCTAATGGATCAGCCGCCCAAGAGCTCCGAGAGCCTTGCGACGATGTCGGGAGCCGTGTCCAGCACCTGGTCCCGATAACCCATGGCAACGTCAGGCCGAATGGGGCCTAGTTCAGCGTCTCTGCCCGCCTTGACTATGGCTGCGATGAACTCCTCGCTATTCTGCATTTCCCAAAAGGCGTCCTGCAGTACCTTTACGCGGTCCGCTGGCGTTCCTGGGGGCGCTACGTAGTTGCGCTCCATGACCTGCGGGAGGGTTGCCGCGGCAACCAGGTCAAGTGCGGCCTGGCCTGATGCCAACTGATCCTTGAACTCGACAATGGTGGGTACGTTCGGCAGGTCGCCGTGCTTCGCTCCCACGGTGACCTGAATCAGTGGAGTGACGAACGGGGGATCCGTGTCAACCCAATGCGGGCTCGCCGTAATGGAGGGTGTCCATTGCCAACATTTACCGTGGGCCTCACCCTGGTCTACAGCTAGAGATGAGTCCGCAGTTCCTTGGTAGCCTCCCAGCACCAAGTGGTCCATTCCGAACTCAGCGTTCAGGAGTTCTGGTAGCCAAGTTACTGTGGCTGACTGCGCCCAGGCGAATCGTTCGTTGCTGTTTATGAGGTCTTCCATGCTCGTGATGCCGGTGTCGGTGCGGAGGAAGCAAACGAACGTAAAACCCCCAATGGTACCGATCCACTCGAAATCCCTTGCGTCGAATCTGATTCCTTCAGTTCCCACGAGTTGATTCAGGAGAAGTGACGCAGAAAAGGCTGAAATGGTGAGGCCATCTGGCTTGATGCTTTTGGCCATAGCGTTCCCAGCGATCATGCCGCCTCCGCCAGGCATGTTTTGCACGATTACCGAGGGTTTGCCAGGAATGTAGTTTGGCAGTTGCCTGGCGATGACCCGAGAGAAGAAGTCGTAACCGCCACCCGGAGAGTAGGGCACAATGACGCGAAGGGTTCTTCCTTCATAAAAAGGCTTGCCCGGGGTAGGAGTCGCAGGAACCGGCGTGTTTGTCGGCCGAGGCGTGGGCGCTGTTGTGGCCGTGGGCCTGGGCGTTTCGCCTGGCGCCAATGTTGCCGTTGGAGGCGCCGGAGTGTCCGTCGCCGGGACCGGGGTGCTCGTTGAAGTCGCCTGGGGTACCTGCGTTGGATCAGAGCCGCAGGCGGCTCCCACCATTGCAGCGATGAGCAGTACTAATATAGGTAGGAAGAGCTTCCTCGACATTCGACACCTCCTGGAGACTGTCAGTATGGCCGCCCGTTGGCGGGCAGGTTGACTGACGCGGATTATACCTGCTTGCTCATCCTATGTGTCAAGGAAAAGAGCGGAGTGTGGGTTTTATTGACAAGGGCCAGGCAAGCTGCTCTAATTGCTGCGCTTTCCAAAGCTACCAGCTTCTGATTTAAAGGAGGACTCCCCATGTCAGGAGGACACCAGTTTGGATACGGCAGCTTGCCCAAAGCCTCATACGGGCAGCTACCGTTGATGATTCCGGGCGTCGAGAATTGCGTTATCAACCTCATGGAGACCAAGCCTGGCGAGAAGTTTCTGATCATCGCCGAGCGGACCGTTGACCCGGTGGTTGTCTCCGCCTTCGAGATGGTTGCCAATACCGCCGGAGCTGATGTTAGTACCCTTTGGACGCGTCCCTTCTCCCCCGCCGGCATCGACCCTGACAATCCCAACGACATGGTGGTCCAGGCCTTTGCTGCCGCAGACGATGTGGTCATCATGTCATGGTTCCCGGACATCCACTCCAAGAAGTTGCCCGGCAACGCCTGCAAGATCTACAACAACAAGCCCGTGTCCATGTATCAGCTGGCCACCTACGAGGTTCTATCCTCACCAGCCGCTACGTTCCCTCTACCTCTGATGTACGAGATCATGCGGAAGATGAGGAAGGAAACGGCCAACGCCCAGATCCGCATCACAAGCGAATCGGGGACGGATCTGGTGGTCAAGGCCCCTTCCATTGAACACACCTTCGGAGGGATTGGCGTAGGCATGGATGAGATTGGCCCTCTGAAGCGCGGCGTCCGGGCCCACTTCCCCCCTAGCACTTGCGGCTTCGTCCCCGTTGAGGCGGACGGTGTATTCGTCCCTGACGCCACGGTAATCACTGGTGAGACCACTCATCCCATCCGCTTCACGGTTGAGGGTGGCTACATCACCAACATCGAAGGCGAATGGGAAGCGGAGGCAGTACGCCGCTTCATTAATGGTCCAGGACGAGACCCGGCGCCCAAGCGCTTGGTGGAGTGCATGTGGGGCCTGAACCCGAAGGCCCGTCTGACCGGGGCTAACGCAACCTTCGTGGAGAAAGAGCGGCACGCTGGCGTTCTTCACCTCGGCGTGGCAACGTACCAGATCGACGATAACTACAATGCCGACGCTCTTCAGAAGGGCACTGGCGTTTGGGTCTCCCATGTGGACACCTATATTCAGACGCCAACCATGTGGTTCAATGGCGAGCGCATGGTGGACAACCGGAAGCTTCTGTTGCTAGAGGACCCGGACCTGATCAACTTTGCCAAGCAGATTGGTGACCCTGAAGAGCTACTTCAGCCCGGCCAGCCAATGGACAACATCACCTGCTAGAGTGCCGAAAAGTCGCTTGACACCTATCGGGTAAGTTGCTGTAATGGCCGAGTTGACCAGTCGGCTAGGCACACGTGAGGGAGGTGGGTTTTGGCAGATGAAAATAGAAGGGTGGATGTCGGTTTTGTGTTTCGATGCACGTTCTGCAAGAAACACATCCAGCACCCCATGACCGCGAAAGCTTTAGGTCTCGTGGATGACGAGGTGCCTGTCATGGGCAAGCTCTATCGTTACAACCGCTGCTATTGCGGGATGGGCCGCTTCGTTATTGCAGAGCGGACCGATATGACGGCGGAAGAGTTGGAGGATAAGATTAGCGAGCACATGGCTCACTAGCAATCCGCTTTCGGCTCGGTTTTCTCTCTGGGCACTACGATAGGTTGGCCGAAGCGGTAGCTGAGTCAATCGGCCTTGAGCGCAAAGGCCTCATAAGACGATATGCAGGAGTAAAGCAGTGAACGATAGAGTTAAGGAAGTCACTGATTCACAGTACTACCGTATTCCCCTGGACCTCATAGACCCGAACCCGGGACAACCCAGGAAGTTCTTCGACGCGGAAGCGTTGCGAGCGCTGTCGGAGTCGATCAACAAGATTGGGCAGCTGGAAGACATCCTGGTGCGGCCCAACGGAGATCGGTTTGAGCTGGTTCTGGGTGAACGAAGGTGGCGGGCCTCTCATTTGGCGGGGCAGGGCGCAATCAATGCCAAAGTTCGGGACCTGACGGACGAAGACACCTACACGATATCCCTGGCTGAAAATGTCCAACGTGAGGACCTCACCGGGGTGGAAGAGGCATTCGCCTTTAAGAGCTACCTTGACCAAGGGCTGACCCAGGAAGAGGTCGGCGAGCACATGGGTAAGCTCGACCGCCGGATTGGCGAGAAGCTAAAACTCCTCAGCTCCAGCTATTACGTCAAATACATGGAAGCAAAGCTGGATGACATGGACGCGGAGATGGAGAAGCTCAAGCAGGAGAACCGCATCCTGCGGGGAGATCTCACCGACGTTCCGACGAACGTCAAAGTGGTTGACGAGAACGAACTGGTCAATCATTTGGAGACCAACTGGGAAATCGTCACGCCTCTTTCACAGAGCCGCTTCGTCATGAGGCGCGTGCGAGGGCTCTAGGGCAACGCTACCCCCGGGTAATGGCATAATTTGAGCCAGTGGGATAAAGCTAGCGGATAAAAGGGAGATTGCATGACTACCGAAACCTTCGGTCGAGCGGAAAGCCTAAAAATAGTGTCTGCCCATGATGAGTGGGTTCAGTCCTTAGGGGTGCCTATCCATGAAGGATACTTCATCCAGGACCTTCGGAAATTGGAACTTGGCCCCTGGGCCGAACGTGAGTGCAACGCTGCATTTCTAAGGTTGGCAGGGCAGGAGGGGGTCTCCGAGGCCCGTGTGACAGAGATTCCCCCTGGCAAGACGCTCCCCAAGCTAAAAATGGGGTTTGATGAGATCGTCTATGTGGTTGAGGGCGGCGGTATGACGCGGCTCTGGGCCAACGACGGCTCTCACGAGCGCACCTTTGAATGGTCAGACCACGCCATGTTCCGACTTCCCAGGGACTGCTGGACACAGTTGAGCAACATGCGCGGCGACAAGGCTGTCCGGCTGCTTCACTTCAATTTCTTGCCGGTGGGTATGGCCGCTAATCCCGATCCCGACTTCTTTATCAACAACCCCTACGACAATCCTGGGCTTCTCGGCGAACCGGGCGAAGAGACGTTCTCCAAGGCCAAGGAGGTCCACGTTGCTGAGGGGTTCTACCCTTCTAAGGGCGTGATGTACTACTACTGGAGCGGCAACTTCTTCCCTGACATGAAGGAATGGAAAGACCTGACACCGCTATTCGGCAGAGGCGGAGGTGGCCGCACGGTTTACGTCGTCTACCCGAAGAGCAAGATGACCTGTCACATGTCGGTCTTTCCTTCGGGGAGCTACAAGAAGGCCCATCGCCACGGCCCCGGCGTCATCATCGTCATCCCGGATGGTGAGGGTTACTCGCTGATGTGGGAAGAAGGCAAGGAGAAGGTTGTCGTGCCGTGGCAAGAGGGTAGCGTGTTCGTGCCCCCCAACAAGTGGTTCCACCAGCACTTCAGCACCGGTACCGTTCCGGCCCGCTACCTGGCCTTCCACTCGCCCAAGCAGTTTGCGGGCCAAGCTGAGACCATTGAGGATCGGGCGAAGGACCAGATTGAGTATCCAGACGAGGAGTTGGCGGTCCGGGAGCTGTTCCAGGAAGAGTTGGCCAAGAAGGGTCTCGCCACCAAAATGCCGGAAGGCGCATATCTGGATCCTGAATACGAATGGGCATACACCGAAGAACTGTAGCGTTTCAGGTTCGATTGCATGGGAATCCAAGCGAGGGATGGGCTTCAGCCCATCCCTCGCTTTCTTTTGGAGGACTGCCCTCGGCGCCATGCGCGGGAAGGGCATGCGGTTCGTTGTTGGACCCACCGACCCGAATCTATAGGTGGGGTACTCCTGGGGGGCCCTCTACTCCGGACTGGCTACAAAAACACTCACGCTGGTGGCGGCTACGATGTCTGCGTCGGCTTGTAGCCCGGCACATTGGCAAGGGCCTTGCTGGGAATCCTGACCTTTAGCTGGAATCGGGGTGTTGACAATGCGTAAGCGTGGGCTAATATAAATTCATGACGAACTTGGACGTGGCGCTAAAGGCAATAGCGGAGCCGCGACGCAGGGACATCCTGCGCTTGGTGCAGACGATTGAGCTTCCAGCGGGAGAGATAGCCGCGCACTTCGATGTGACCCGGCCAGCCATCTCGCAGCACCTTAGAGTGCTTAAGGAGGCCCGGCTCATTGCCGAGAGAAGGGAAGGGACTCGCCGACTCTATCGCGCCAGCCCCGAGGGCCTGGCTGAGGTTCGAGAGTTTCTGGAAGGGTTCTGGGCCGAGCACTTGGGGCTGCTGAAGGAAGCCGTGGAATCTGAGCAGAGGAGAAGCGCCCATGACTACTCAGCAAACTGAAGTTGTTGAGCAGGAGATTCGAGTGGCCGCATCGCCTGAGGCGATTTTCCCTTACTTCACCGATCCAGAGAAAATGCTCCGTTGGAAGGGTGTTGCTGCTGAACTGGACCCGAAGCCGGGTGGCATCTATCGGGTAGATATGGGCCAGGATGTCGCCAGGGGCGAATATGTCAGTATCGAGCCCTACAAGCGCCTTGTTTTTACGTGGGGCTGGGAAAGCGAGGGCAATCCCGTACCTCCTGGATCGAGTACGGTGGAGGTAACACTCACGCCTGATGGCGCCGACACCGTCGTAAAGCTACGGCACTCCGGCCTTCCGGTTGACGCCCGGAAGCTTCATGGTGAGGGTTGGGTTTACTTCATGTCCCGCCTCATCGACGCAGCAGAGGGCCGCGAGCCCAGTGAAGTCCGATTTGGGGAAGGCCACTAGCCGCTGGCGTTGTCAGCATAAGGAAAAGCCCGGCGACCGCCGGGCTTTTCCTTATGCTCGATGGATGTGTTCTTGTCCGGATCTAGTTCCCCCACTTAGCCAACCAGAATTCGAGGCTGTCCACCAAGGCGATCCAACTGGCCTCGATAATATCCGCGGAGGCGCCAACGGTACGCCAATAATGGTCTCCGTCGGTTGATTCTATGAGGACTCGGACGATGGCCTTGGTCCCCGATCCTTGGTTCACCACTCTTACCTTGTAGTCCACCAAGCGCACAACTTGGAGGCTGGGGTAGAACTGGAGCAGGGCTTTCCGTAGGGCATTGTCCAAGGCGTTAACCGGCCCGCTGCCATCAGCGGCCGTGTGCATGGTTTCGCCATCAACCCGGACCTTGACCATCGCCTCTGAAAGCGCGTCGGCGCTGCTGCCTGGTGCCGTAATGTCTGGACGCTTGTCGACTCGCACCATGAAATTGACCAGTTCCATAGGAGGCTGGTACCCCTCCAAGCTTCGGCGCACCAACAGTTCGAAGGAGGCTTCAGCATCTTCGTACTGGAACCCATCGTTTTCCCGTTGCTTGACCTGGTCCAATAGGGCCAGCGTCTGCTGCGGGGTCAGTTCAATCTCAAGACCCATTTCCTTCAGCTTGAACGCCACATTGCTCCGGCCCGCCAATTCGGACACGAGAACTGAATTGGCGTTGCCAACGGCCTCCGGCTGGATGTGTTCATAGCTGGACTTGACCTTGGCTACTGCGGACGCATGGAGGCCTGCCTTGTGTGTGAAGGCGTTGAGGCCAACGAACGCTTGGAACTCGTCGGAGGGTATGTTGGCGACTTCACTGATGTAGCGATGGGCCTCGGTGAGCTGGGCGAGCTGGTCGTCACTGACGCAGTCGATGCCCATCTTCATCTTGAGGTTGGCGATGATGGAGAAGATATTGGCGTTGCCGCACCGTTCTCCGTACCCGTTGGCGGTACCTTGTACGAGTCCAGCGCCTGCCTGGATGGCAGACAGTGCTCCGGCTACGGCGACATCGGCGTCGTTGTGCGTGTGAATGCCTATCTCTGTGGGCACTTCCTTCACCAGCCGTTCCACGATCTGGGCCATCTCGTGGGGCAAGGTGCCGCCATTGGTGTCGCAGAGGGTGACGCATTCGGCGCCAGCGTCGGCAGCACTTCGGACGCATTGGATGGCGTATTCCGGGTTGGCCTTGTAGCCATCGAAGAAGTGTTCGGCGTCGAAGATGACCCGCCGGCCTTGGCTCCTTAGGTAGGCAACGGAGTCGTAGATCATGGCCAGGTTTTCTTCGAGGGAGGTCTCCAGAACGTGGCTAACGTGGAAATCGGAACTCTTCCCTACCAGGGTCACGACCTGAGCGCCTGATTTCATGAGGTGTTGGAGATTCGGATCATTCTCCGCCTGACCTTTGGCTCGGCGCGTGCTGCCGAAGGCCACGATGGTCGCGTGCTTGAGAGAGAGCGACTTAGCTTGCTCGAAGAACTCTTCGTCTTTAGGGTTGGCCCCAGGCCAGCCCCCCTCGATGAAGTCGATTCCCAACTCATCCAGCTTGCGGGCAATCTTGAGCTTGTCCTCCACGGACAATGAGATGCCTTGGCGCTGGGTGCCGTCCCGTAGTGTAGTGTCGTACAGCTTTATACCGCTCATTATTCCCCCCACAAAAAAAGAAAAGCCCCGTCCATCAAGGGACGGGGCTTAAAGCTCCCGCGGTACCACCCTTCTTGTCCCGAAATACTCCGGGACCACTCTATAAGCGCTATGGCGCCCTGCGACCTATAACGGGGAGCAACCCCGGCGACGAGCTACTCTGGTTGCCTTCACCCTGACCCTCTCCCAAGGGGGGAGAGGGAAGCGGCGGAAACCATTTTGCTCTGCGGCTCAGGAGGGATCTTCGGCGGGGCCTGTGCGTCCGCTCACACCGTACCGGACTCGCTTGCCACTGGGTGGGCCGCCTACTCGTCTCCGTCACAGCCTTTAACAAATTCGAACGTAGCACGAAGGGTAGGGAGTGTCAACGCGAGGGGCGGCCGCAGCCTACCCAAACCATATCCCCAGGTATTTGGTGAACCAGAACAGGCCTGCGTAGACTGCCCCACCGCTGATGACCAATGTTGCCAGGGTTCGCCAATGGCGCCGGGCACCCTTTAGGCTGCAGGCCTGGCGTCGGCGAAGGTAGAGCACCACCGCCACGATGGCGATCAAGAGACCAAAGGCCCGGAACGCCCATCCGTAGGTGTAGTACAGAGTGTCGCCCAAGGTAATGGCCTCGGCGCCGGTGGCTACGCCTATTAGAACGAGCACCACCGGCGATACGCAGCACGTGATGGCCGCAAACCCCGAGATCAGGCCCATGAAAAGGCCCTTCTTGACGCCGCGGTCGGCTTTCGTCTCTATTGTCATGGTGGCTCCGGGAGGCCTGGGGTGTCGCCTTCCTTAAGCCCGTAGATATCAGTGCCGGGGAAGAAGTCCAGCCATGCCCAATCGAAGAACGTTGCGTACGGGATCTCCTTCAGGAGTTCACCTTGCAAAGGGCCTTCCAGGGCCAGCCCCTTGATGGGGTCCCAGGCCGATCCGGTTTCTTTGTCTACAAACTTTCCGTCTTCCCAAGTGAAGGACAAGGGCTGGCCCGCGGCACTCCTCAGGAAGGCACGGAGTGAGCCCGTTTCTGGGTTGGAGATCAGCACAAGGGGGATATCCCCGAGGGTGTCATTGACCACTATTTCAGCTGCTACCGCTTCGTGCAGGTAGGCCTTGGCATGGTCGCCAAGCTCAATCCCCGCCACTTGCAGACCAATCCGATCATGGAAAGGATTAAAGCCGTGGGGACGCCAGCCTTTAAGGATGAGCGTGTCAGGGTGCTCCGCCACCCACACTTCCCACGGGGTGACCATGGATGGCACAAGCTCCAGGCGGACGCCCTCGAACTCGCCGCGCAGGGCGGTCCCCGTCGGTTGGGACCATAGGCTGTCGGTGGTGTGGTCAAACCAGGTCATAGCATTCTTGTACAGGGCGCCATAGTTTCCAAAGGTGTGCTCCTTCCCGTCGATCCGCCGGTCGTGAACCAGACCGGTAGCACAGATCGGTCACCAGGTGACAAGGACAGGCACACCTCCAACGACATCGTTAACCATCTCACGGCTCACCAACACGGACAGAGGGTAGGCGCGGGCGTCGCCATTGATCTTCAGGCCGATTACAAAGTTCCCTTCCTGGAAGTCGGCGTCGGAAGCGGGGACAAACTTAGGATGGTAGATGGGGGCGATGGCGTCGTTGGCCAGCAGTTTGTAGATCTTTGTCAGGCCTACGTTAACGTCCTCCCGCTCGGAGGAAGACGTACCCATACCGCTATAGCCAATATTGCCCAAGAACACGGTACTGTTATTGGAGGAAGGGGGGGGTGTAGGTGTCGTGACCATTGGTGAGGGCAAAGGATGCGGCGTGCTGGCCAATGGGGCCGGCGTAGACCCTTCACATGCTGCAGCAACAAGCGCGGCCAATGCGACTACAGCGAATGCCACTGCAAGGGACTTCCGGTTTCGGCCTTGTGATTGCCTGAACGACATGGTTCTCCTAGCCTGATTCTACCGCCTTGGATGTACCGCGGCAGTCGCAAGGTGCGCTAGCCTTGCTGGGTAACTTCGCGTTGACCCCCCAATGGTGGGAACCTATACTGGCCGCGACATCGCCACGGAGGCAAAATGGAAGGCCGTTTCCCCAATGGGCTCTTTGTAGCTATGGGCAACTGTAAGGACCCGGAAAGAGAAGAGGAATACAACCGCTGGTACGACGAGGTTCATATCCCTGACGCCACCAGTCAGGGCCCGCTCCGCAACGGCGTTCGCTTCGTGAACGCCGAGCAGGAGCCTGGACAGCCAAAGTACCTGGCCCTCTACGAGACGGACGCGGAAGACCTTGTTGCCGCTAGAAGCGTCGTGTCTGAGATGGCAGGAAGGCTTCGGGATGCTGGACGCAGCACCGATCTATCGGAGTCGCTGCTGACCGCAATGGTCAAGAGCATTGGCTCGACGTCAAGCGCTACGGCCGGGAAGGCTGTGCGCAGCCTCTTATTCGTTAGTCTGGACTGCAAAGACCCCGATAGAGAGGAAGAACTAAGCCACTGGCACGGCGAGGTTCACCAACCGGACGTTCTGGAATCAGGTTTTTACCACAGTGCCTACCGTTACGAGAATCCCAATCCCAGCGACAGGCTGGGCAAGTTCGTGGCAATCTACGAGACTGACCTTGATCCCCAAACCGCTTCGGCGGGCACCCGCAGTATGTGGCCCAAATGGAACGCTATGGGTCACGGCAATGACCTAGGGATACTAAGGACAAGGCTGATCTTGCATCGATTGACCCCTCAGTTATAAGGGGCAGCTCAACTCGACGGAGGAGTGCAATGGAAGGGCGTTTTTCTAACGGCGTGCTCGTTGCCCTGACGAACTGCAAGGACCCCGCACGCGAGGGCGAGTTCAACAAGTGGTACTCGGAGACCCACCTTCCCGATATCGTGAGCACCGGCCTGTTCAAGGATGCGGCCCGCTTTGAGAACGTGGAGTCCAAGCCCGGCGAGGCGAAGTATCTCGCCTTTTATGAGACCGATGCCGAGGATTTGGCGGAGGCCCGCACATCCTTAACCACGCTGATCGGTGGCTTGCGCGAGGCGGGACGCTCCAGCGACCTCACCGAGATGGTGGGTGGGGGTATTCACCGTCGCATTGGCTCAGGGTCCAGCGCTGCCAAAGGCAAACCAGTGACCGGGTTGCTCCTGGTGTCGACTGATTGCAGTGATGCTACCAAAGAGGATGAGTTCAACCGCTGGTACAACGAAATCCACATACCGGACATTCTGGGGCTGGGGCTTTTTCATAGTGCTTATCGCTTTGAGAATCCTAACCCCAGTGAGGTTCTGGGCAAGTACCTGGCCGTCTATGAGACTGACAAAGACCCGGCTGAGGCGGCTGCGGCCAATTCGGTGGCGAGGGATGAGTGGGAAAGGGCCGGCCGTTGGTCACCCCTGCTGGAGATCAAGACCCGGCTCGTTTTCAAGCGGCTATAGGCCGGAACATCTGGTCGACGAGAAGGGCAAAGCAATCACTGGCGCAGGTAGGCCACACAAGGACAACCTCTGGAGGGGAACAATATGGAAGGACGCATACCGACCGGTATTCTGTTGGCGCTGACGAACTGCAACGATCCGTCTCGGGAAGAGGAGTTCAACAAGTGGTACGACGAGTATCACCTGCCTGACCTACAGAGCACAGGACTTCTTTCCAACGCTCAGCGCTTCGTCAGTACCGACCCGCAGACAGGCCAACCCAAGTATGTGGCTATTTATGAGACCTTTGCCGAAGACATGGCGAAGGCGCGCGAAGACTTCGCTGCGCTGAGGGCCAAGGTCTTTGCTTCTGACCGGATGACCGACCTCGGCGACATGGTGGCCTGGGGAATCTTCCAGGGCATCTATTCGACTTCCACAGGGGAAGCGTCAAAGGGTGTAAAGGGCCTGCTCATCAACTCGCAGAACTCGAAGGACACGGCGCGGGACCAGGAGTTTAGCGACTGGTACAGCAACATCCATGTCCCTGATGTGCTGGGGAGCGGCCTCTACCACACCGTCTACCGCTACCAGAACGACGAGCCGGGCGACGTGCTGGGCAAGTTCATCAACGTCTATGAGACCCATCTGGACCCCGCCGAAGCATCCGAGGGCCTTCGAGGAGAGCGGAGCAAGTGGGAGGCCCTGGGGCACATGAACGACCTGCTGGAGATCAAGTTCCGCGCAGTCGTTCGACCAGTGCACCCGTAGGGGCGGGTCTGTGACCCGCCCGAGGCGTCCAGTCGTTTTGGCAAGTCACGATCGAAAGAAAGGAGGATTACTATGGACGGACGGTTTCCCAACGCAGTGCTGCTAGCCTTTGTGAATTGTATCGATTCCAGCCGGATAGATGAGTTCGACCGTTTTTGCGACGAGGTTCATCTGCCCGACCTTCAACAGAGCGGCATGTTGACGAATGCTCAACGCTTCGTCAACGCTGACCTTCAGCCAGGCCAGCCGCAATATTTGAACGTCTACGAGACCGATTTCGATGTGGCCGAGGCTCGCAAGGCCTTTGCTGAACTGAGAGCCAGCCTTCTGGCCGCGGGACGCATGGATGCCATGAAGGGCATGGCCGAGTCCGTGGCCTGGGGCATCTTCCCCAGCATTGGATCGAAAAGTACGGCTACGGCGCGCAAGCCGGTGCGCGGGCTCCTGGTCAACTCGCAGGACTGCAAAGACCCGGCCAATGAGGCCGCCTTCAGCGATTGGTACAGCAACGTCCACATCCCTGACATATTCGCCAGCGGGTTCTTCCATAGCGCATATCGCTACGAGTCCGAGCCGGGCACGGTTTTCGCTATGGCCGATCCTGTAGCGGGTGTCCTTGGGAAATATATCAATATCTATGAGACTGACCTTGACCCCATTGAAGCTTCAAACGGCATTCGGGGGGAGAGGGCCAAATGGGAGGCCACAGGCCACACCAACGACATGGGCGAGATCAAGCTGAGAGCGCTCTTCCGGCCGGTGTACCCCAAGTCCTAAGGCACTGCTCTCAGATAGCTGAGGCGCAGAACCTCTCCCTTGAGGGAGAGGGTAGGGAGAGGGGGTGAGGTTCGAGGGGTGCATAGTCGGTATCGGGTATGGCGATAGTTCCTCCCTCCCTCTAGCTCCGGGATGGAGAACGAACAAAGGAGGAACCACCATGGAAGGCCGCTTTCCCAATGCAATACTCATGGCCCTAGCAAGGCCTCGTTATCCAGACCGTGAAGATGAACTGAACAAGTGGATCGATGGGACGCATTTCCCGGATCTTCAGAGCACGGGGCTCCTCACCAATGCGACGCGATTTGTTAATGTCGACCCCCAGCCTGATCAACCCAAGTACGTGAACATTTACGAGATCTACGTTGAGGACGTTGAAGAGGCGCGCAAGTCCTTTGCGACCTTGCGGGCCAGTCTGGTAGATGCAGGCAGGATGGGCGACTTGTCGATTACGGAGTGGCGCATCATGCCCCGCATCGGGTCCACATCGACGGCTGCTGCAGGGAAGTCGGTGAAGGGTCTTTTAATCAACTCTCAGAACTGCAAGGACCCGGCCAGCGAAGTCGAGTTCAGCGATTGGTACAGCAATGTCCACATCCCGGACATCTTCGAAAGCGGGTTCTTCCACAGTGCCTACCGCTACGAGAATGACAATCCAGGTGGCTTCTTCGGCAAGTACCTTAACGTATATGAGACCGACCTGGATGCTGTTGAGGCCTCCAACGGCGTTAGGAGTCAGCGGACCAAGTGGGAGGAGATGGGCCACACGAACGACCTGGGACAAGTGACGTTGCGGCTCCTTGTCCGCCCGATGCACCCAAAGTCCTAGTGGCGTTTGGGTTAGGTCACTGAAGTAAGTTGAAGGGGGAACGTTCGCGTTCCCCCTTCTGATTCTCTGGGAGGAGACAACATAATGCGCGTCGCAGTTATGGGCACGGGAGGCATGGGGGGTTACTTTGGCGGCTTGCTTGCTAGGGCCGGTCACGAAGTAGCGTTCATTGCCCGAGGCGCCCACCTCAAGGCTATTCAAGAGCAGGGGCTCCGCATTGAGAGCGTCATTTCCGGCGACTTTGTAGCTACAGGCCAAGCGACCGATGATCCTGCCGAGGTCGGAGAAGTCGACCTTGTCCTGTTCACTGTCAAGACGTACCACAACGCACAGGCCATACCTGCCATTAGGCCGCTGATCGGCTCAAACACGGCTGTTCTGACGATGCAGAACGGCGTGGAGAGCGGCAGCGAACTGGCGGCGGCCATTGGCGCTGAACACGTGCTTGTGGCTCCCACTCTTATCGAGTCGTTCGTGCAAGAGCCGGGTCTTATTGTGGAGCGCATGCCTCGAACCGGCGTGGCCTTGGGCGAGTTCGAGGGCAACGGAACAGAGCGAGTCTCAGCCTTGGCGGCCACATTGAAGGAAGCTGGCTGGACGGTGGAACCAACCGCGGCCATCGCCGGCGACGCCTGGTTCAAATGTATGTTCATCTGTGCATTGGGGTCGGTGTTGGCGTCCTCGCGCTCGACCCTTGGTGAGGTCATGGCCTGCGCTGAGAGCAATGACCTGTTCGTTACCGTGCTTCAAGAGGTGGAGCAGGTGGCGAGGGCAAAGGGCATCATTCTGGACACATCCCTGAACATCCCTCGCTTCATGGGCCTCAAAGGTGAAGGCTCGGTGGTGGATGTCATCATGGCTTTCGCAGAGTCCATGCCCGCCCAGCTCAAACCATCTATGTTGCGAGACTTGGAAGCGGGGCGGCCCACTGAGATCGATGCGCTGAACGGCGCCATCGTCCGCCTAGGGCGAGAGGTTGGCGTGCCTACACCCGCCAATCTTGCTGTTACGGGGTGTCTGCGGCCTGCTCATCTGAGGGCGCTAGCTGGGTAGAACCGGCCTCGTATTGTCCACTGCCCGCCATTGTCATTCCGAAGGAGCTTGGCGACGGAGGAATCTTGTTCGTTTTGGAGGGACGACTGTGGTGAGATCGTGCAGTGTCACTCCAGAAGTCGTTCCTTAGCTAACAAGATTCTTTGCTCTGCTCAGAATGACAAAGAGAGGGTGGAATAACAAAGTAAATGGGGGGCACTGCTCGCCCTGTCTCTGCCTGTGCTACCATTCCGGGAGCCCATTTTCGGAGAACATTCGTGGTTCGTGAACTCGTTGAACAAATGCGCGCCGGAGACCGCCGCGCCCTTGCCCGCCTTCTGAGCGTGGTGGAACGCAATGGCGACCAGGTAACCGAGCTGATGGAGGCTATTCACCCCTACACAGGCAACGCTCAGGTCATCGGCATTACCGGCCCGCCTGGCGCCGGTAAGAGCACCTTGGTCGACAAGATTACGAGCCTTGT
>Ga0114996_10002700_pt1 | contig 22717 bp, 25 predicted proteins | sample ArcticOcean_MG_C_4_FD_87039 | JGI IMG/M metagenome (GOLD analysis project Ga0114996, IMG submission 87039) | Marine microbial communities from western Arctic Ocean - ArcticOcean_MG_CB4_134 | ecosystem: Environmental > Aquatic > Marine > Oceanic | place: Arctic Ocean: Canada Basin | collected... | reverse complement strand
TGCAACTGGGGAAAAAGCATTGGTCTTTACACAGTTCCGCGAAATGGGACGGTTGTTGACCGCAATGATTCAACATGATCTTGATTGCGAAACGATGTTCTTGCATGGCGGGACACCTCCGCGGCGAAGACAGCAATTTATTGATCGATTCCAAGATGAAAACGGCGGAGTGCCTGTATTTATCCTCTCATTAAAAGCTGGAGGTGTTGGTTTGAACTTAACAGCGGCAAACCACGTGTTCCATTATGACCGTTGGTGGAATCCTGCTGTTGAAAATCAAGCGACTGATCGAGCATTCCGAATTGGCCAACTCAAAACAGTCCATGTCCATAAATTTGTGTGTACAGGAACACTTGAAGAACGTATAGATCAGATGATTGAACAAAAAATGGAACTGGCGGACAACATCGTTGGTTCTGGAGAGAAGTGGATTTCCGACCTCACAGCTGGTCAACTTCGCGAGATGCTCGTGCTTCGCGACTCTGCATTGGAAACAGATCAATGAGAAGACCAACAAAGCCACGACCAAAGAAATTGTCGATGCGTTTAAAAAGTGCGATGGAAGATCTTCGCTCGCATCCTCCAGCATCATGGATGATTGAAACGATTGATACAGTTTTTTCACCAGCAAATGTTGTTGCTGGAATGACGTATGCGATGGACGGTCAAGTTCGCGTGTTAAAGATTCGTGAAGGCGTGGTCACTGCTTCAGTCCAATGCACCGAAGAAAAACCACACAAATTACAAATTGATATTTCAATTTTGTCTTCGGACGACTGGGTGAAAGTTGCACGAAGAATGGCTGTTGAAGCACGTATTGCAGCGAGGCTTTCGGCTGGACGAGTCCCCTCATCACTTGCAGGCATGTTTCGTGATTGTGGTTTTGAACCAATTGCAAATGGATTGAACCCCGTTTGCTCTTGTGGAGATAAGCGACCCTGTAAACACGCTGCAGCAGCATTGTTTTTAACTGCTGAGCGATTATTATCGATGCCCATGTTATTCTTCGAATTACGCGGGACAACAACAGAAGATTTGCTTGGGAAATTACGGCAAGCAAGAACACTGGACGCAAAGGGGCAGGCGGTAGCGCACGCAAGCGTCCGTAGCGATGATTTACCAGCCATTTTGCCAATAGAAGATTGCTTGGAAGATTTCTGGCGTTGTCCACATCCTGTGAAAGAGGCTGACTCTTCACCGATGCCAAACCACTTGCCACACGCATTGCTACGTCGCCTGGGTCAATCAACCATGGCTGGTAAGTTTCCATTTGCTGGGCTGCTTGAAACGATTTACGACGATGTAGCGAGGAATGCTGCCGAACATCGCCGTGATATTTAGATTCTGTTGGTGCCTTGCACCACAGAATAATTTCTGAAAGAAACCACACCCTCAGGGACTTCTCTTTCTATAACAACCACAAGTTCTAGTTGTTATTGGACGTAAAACTTTTTTAATTGGTACAAAAGTTAGACAATTCTTAGGCCGATAGTCCCATAGTCCAAGTCCTACAAAGGAGTTAAAACAATGAATAACAGAACAAACGCATCAGAACATATCAGACCAATGCTCGCAGCGATGGCACGTTCCATTGAAGCAGCAAGGGCAAAACGCTCCTCAACAGATTCCAACTGCACTGAATCTGGGTCGTCGGAGGGGACGACCCCGACCTGTGCTAACTTTGTAATGGGCAGTCCCGTTGCTGAAAACGGTAAGGCGAAAGCGCAAGGACAATCAGCAACTGGCTCTTTCTTTAGAGACAGAAGCGAGTATCGAAAAGCCGGTTAACTTTACATACATCTACCAAAAAACAGCGGCGTTCCAAACTGGAAAGCCGTTGTTTTTTGGATTGTGATTTTGAAATAAGTCAGTTCTTAAGACCACGACGACGATCACGCAGGCGTCGTGATTTGCCAACACGGTCGCGTAGGAAGTACAATTTCGCACGTCGCGCATCACCTTGGCGAACAACTTCGATCTTTGCAATTCGTGGTGAATGTAGCGGGAAGATTCTTTCAACACCTTCGTTTGCAACGATACGTCGAACCGTAATGGTTGCATTTACACCGCGGCTTTTTTGTCCAATAAGGACGCCTTGGAAGACTTGAATACGTTCCTTTTCACCTTCAACGATTGTGTAGTGCACATTGATAGTGTCACCGACGTGAAAATCTGGGAAGAAATCAGCATCTCGCAATTGTGTTTCTGTGACTGATTCAACTAGTTTTTGGCTACCCATGGTTGGGCTCCTTTCGTAAGTAGTGTGGATTCACACATGTGACTTGAGTCATGCTCAGGGGTCAACTTCCTCATTGTTGAGCAGTTCTGGACGCCGCGTTTTTGTTCGCGATTCCATTTGCTCTTGCCGCCACTGATCGACGGCTTTGTGATCGCCGCTCAGTAACACTTCTGGCACTTCCTTTTCATTCCACACACGTGGACGAGTGTAGTGGGGGCAGTCGAGTAGGCGTTTGCCATCGGTTGCCCGTTTTGAAAAGGAATCTTGATCGGCAGAATCTGCGTGACCAAGGACGCCCGGGAGAAGTCTGACAACTGCATCAACAAGAAGCAGGGCAGGGATCTCTCCGCCACTGAGCACATAATCTCCAATGCTCAGTTCGAGTGGATCGAGCGTCTCAATGACGCGTTCGTCGATCCCTTCGTAATGTCCCGCGATGAGAAGCAAGTGCTTTTCGCGGGAGAGTTGTTCGACTCGTTCTTGTTTCAGGAGTTCACCTTGGGGCGTGAAATGAATTCGAACGGGGGAACACTCGGGTATATTCACTTGTCGCTCAACTTCCTGCACTGCATCGTGCAATGGTTGGCACATCATGACCATTCCAGGCCCTCCACCAAACGGTCGATCATCGACCTTTCGGTGTTTGTTGTCGGCCCATGAGCGAATGTCGTGAACAAAAATCTCGACATGACCACCATCCTGTGCTCTTTTGACGATGCTCGTTGCAAGGGTTGCTTCGAGCATTTCAGGAAAGAGTGTAAGAATGTCGATCCGCATGGTTGGACCTAGAGAATTAGCTGAGTTTCTTTCCGGGTGTCGGATCGATATCAGCTCTTTTAAGCAAACTTACAACGGTACGTGATGGTTGAGCACCAACGCTTAGCCAGTAATCAATGCGATCTGCTTTGAAACTAATTTGCTTGTCTTCGGGTGCAATTGGATCAAACCAACCAAGTGCTTCGATCACTCGGCCATCGCGTGGAGCGCGTTTATCCATTGCGTTGAGTCGGTAAAAAGGACGATGTCGCCGTCCCATACGTTTGAGGCGTAATACCACCATTAGGGCATAGTCTCCTTGTTTAGGCTTCGTTCGTTCTGAGGAACTGTGGACCGTAGAGCTTGGCGTTAGACCATCTAACCCTAGCCGTGCGAACCACTTCGCGAAGCGATCATTCGAGCCACATAGTGTACCAAGAATTACCATAAAGGTAGTCCACCACCAGTTCACAAAATGAACTCGAAGTCAACAAGCAAAAAGGGTCATAAAAATTAAGCAAATAGGGATGTCACAAAGTCCGAATATCCCCCAGCAGCCTTATGTGCCCAAAGGAACAGAGCGTTGCCAGCGTTTGACATCACCAGCATCAACATGAGGAATAACCCAATCATGGGTGCTTGGGGCTTGGAATACAACTTACCAATTTCTGGAAAAAGATTTGACAAAATCGTTGAACCATCCAGAGGCGGTATTGGAAGCAAGTTGAATGCGAACAAGACGAAATTTAAAAAACCTCCTGTAAACAGAAAGATTATCAAATGATTAACACCCTCGCTTTGATCTGCCATAGACGCAATTATCCCAAGTGCAGTCAACGTCACAAATGCAATGATCAAATTCATCAGCGGTCCCGCAGCAGAAACAAATATACGCCCCCATTTTCCATGCCGAAAACGATACGGGTTCACCGGCATCATGCCCCACGCAATACCAATGATCAGAAAGACGACAATGGATGGCACCCCCATGTGTACAACTGGGTTCGCTGTCATATGCCCAGTTTTTTGTGGTGTATCGTCACCCTCCCACATTGCTGCCCAGCCATGCGCAAGTTCATGCAAACTAATTGATGCAAGCACCCAAAAAATCCACGCAACCAATTCAGTTGCACGACCAGCATTCCATAAGTCATGTACCCACCAGCCACCACTCATTGTTGTTTTTCTTTCAACGCTTCTTTAATCTCACTGACTTTTGGCAAGCCCATACTCCAATTTCTACAACTAATCCCTCGATCCAGAGATGCTGGAACACCAAACAGATCTTTACCATCGACAAGAATCGTTGGTGCTCCCCAGCCAAGTCGAGAATCGCCTGTTTTTACTTTCATAAGATCCACTTCTATTATTTCTCTTCTTGGAGAAGCAATCCCAAGACGCTCTAAAAGAATTGGCGAATTTGGGCACCCATCAAACGCGAGAAATTCGATGGGTGTTTTGGATGTACATGAGGTTGTTGCCATAAGAATAAGGGGTAGAAATGCTAAATTTCTAGTTTGCGTGTACATCCTATATAGCGTACGCTGCCCTCCGCATGACTGCTGAGATTCAAAAACGCACGGATGAAGAGCTCCTAGCGGCCCATATTGACGGGGATCAGCACGCATTTCCAGTTTTGATGGTGCGTTATAAGAATGATTTACTCCACTTTCTCATCCGTTTTGTAGGTAAACGAGCGGCTGCAGAGGACGTATTCCAGGAAGCTTTTCTCCAAGTTCACATATCAGCCGAGACTTTTGACCTAAAAAGGCGATTTAAACCATGGCTTTTTACAATTGCTGCGAACAAAGGTAGGGATTGGCATCGTAAGCATTCAAAGAGGACAATATTGTCATTGTCCCAAGATGTAGGTGGAGAGGGCGAGGGAGCCCGATTCGCAGACCTTTTAGAAGGCGATCAAGAATTACCAGATGCAAATCTACTTGAAACAGAAGAGGCAAATCAGGTTCGAGAAACCGTTGACGCAATGCCAAGCCACCTTCGTGAGATCCTATTGCTAAGTTACTTCCAACAAATGAGCTACGTACAAATTTCTGAATCCCTTCAAATTCCACTTGGCACAGTGAAAAGTCGCCTGCATTCTGCTGTGGCGGCATTTAGCAACTCGTGGAAATCAGCCCAAACTCTGGAGCAAGAATGACCGATCAAGGCGACCACCTCAACCTCTGCAAAGCCGATGGCGACATGCTTGACAGACTCGTCGACGTTGGTTTTGACATTGACCAACTTGAAGGTCTAAGTGATGAAGAGCAAAGGCGAGCGACAAATCTACTCAACATATTTAGCTTACTTGAGAGTTATCCCGTTGAAGATGCAAACGACATACTCATTGACGTTACCCTTGCAAGAATAGATCAGTATGAAAACAAACAACTCTCGCGTATGCACATACAAACTGCGGATGTGCAAGCAACAAGTTCGGGTTTTTCATTCCGAATGCCAGACTTGATTGGTGTTGCGGCAATGATTCTTATCACAGCATCAGTTGTGATTTGGCTTGGACGAGGTACTCGCGCAACATCTTTATCAAACCAATGTGCAAGCAACATGGCCGCTGTGGGTATGGGGCTTGCAAATTACGCAGTGGATCATGATGGTCAATTGCCAACAACGGCGGTTGCTGGTCTAGGCGGTTTGTTTGGGGGAGCAAGTCCAGAGCGACTCGACCCAACACCATTGCTCGGCGAATACTGCGAATCACACCATCTCAACTGCCCGGGACATGGTGGTGATAATTCAAGTGGATTTAGTTACCAGACACAACAAAAAGAAATTTGGGATGCGCTCAAACGTCACCGCCGAGTTTTTGTTGTTATGAGCGATACCAACCCAATTCTTAACGCGATTCTTGCTGGCAAAGACCATGACCCGTTGACTCGCTCACGAAATCATGGTGGAAACGGTCAAAATCAATTACTCGATGATGGTTCAACAATTTCCCTGATGGGTCCACCCGTTCTAGGCGGCGATAAAATTTGGATCCTTGATGGTGGAAAACGCAGAATAGACATTTTTCTGACGCATTAAAGCGGTTTTCACAAAATTATTTCGGAGGTAATTCTGCTACACTACGTGGCTCGAATTGGAGTTGCGAAATGTCTAAGTTAAAACCAAACAAAGGTCTCATGAAACGCGTTCGTCTTACCGCAAAAGGTAAGGTGAAGGTAAGCCGTGCATTTAGCGGTCACCTTAGAAGCCATAAAAATGGCAAAATGATTCGCTCATACCGCAAGCGTAAGCTCGTTGGTGGCGCTGACCTCAAGCGAATAGGTGCAATGCTTTGCAAACGTTTGACTCGCGGGGACAAAAAGGTAGAAACAACAGACTAAATTCACGTCATGTTTGACGGGTTGAAGTGATTGTGACGCTGTGTCGCAACCCCCCGATCAGGCTGAAAAAAGGAGGCAACATATGCCACGCGTACGAAAAGGTGCTGCCCGAAACAAGGCACGAAAAAGAATTCTCCGCGAAGCTCGCGGATACTGGGGAACAAAATCACGACATAAACAACAAGCAAAGGTTGCGCTTACCCGCGCCGGCCAATTTGCATATCGAGATCGTCGTGCTCGTCGCCGTGACTTCCGCAGAATTTGGATTACACGTATTACCGCTGCATGCAGAATGCGTGGTACCCGATACAGTCGTTTCATTAATGGTCTTTCACATGCAGGCATCTTGCTTAACCGCAAAATGTTAAGCCAAATGGCAATTGAAGATCCAAAAGCATTTGACGTATTGGTCAAAGTTGCTGAAGAACATACGACTGCTCAAGCGAGCAAGTAATTCGTTTCCTTCTTGAGGCAATTCGCAATTATCGCTCAACTGGAGCGATCGCACCTTCGTCTCGATTTTTAGCGAGAACGATGGTCATGTCAATTCCAGATACTTTCCCTAAACGAGTGTTGGAAGTGGGATGTGGAACCGGCGCGTTCACAAAAGAAATTCTTACCAAGTTAAAGGACGGGGACGAATTTCATATTGTTGAATTGAGCAGCGATTTTTGTGAGTCTGTTGAAGCGACCATCCTTTTGCAGTTTCGCCGGGACAATCCAAACGTGAACATCGTGGTGCACAATGCCCCAATTGAAGAGGCAGAAATCCAAGGGCAGTTTGACGCTATCATCTGTGGACTACCTTTCAACAATTTTCCACTTGATCTCGTTGAGCATTTGTTTAGTGTCATGTTTGGGTTCCTTCGCGTAGGGGGCGAGCTTGCGTACTTTGAATATCTTGGCATGCGAGGTTTGAAGCGAGTCTTTGGGCTTCTTGGGGTTCGGCGTGAAACAAAACAACGCACAATTGACATTGACTCTCGATATCAAAAATGCAACGGTTCTCAACAAACAGTCTGGCGAAACTTGCCTTCGTGCCGTGTTGTACGATTACGACAATGTTGATCGAACAAATTAAAGCAAAAGATTGTTACGCATTGCGTGAATCTATCTTGCGCCCAGGGCAACCCATCGAAAATTGGACATTCGAAGCAGATGACGATTTGCGAACAATACATCTCGCGATCAAAGAAGACGAAGAAATTGTGGGTGTCGTATCATTGTTACCCGAAAAAAACGATGCGGTCCCCGATCATCTTTGGCGACTTCGAGGCATGGCCATCACCGAAGAATACCGTGGAAAGGGAGTGGGGCAGCAATTACTACATGCATTACTAAAAAAAGTAGACGAAAGCGTGTGGTGTACTGCAAGAAAAAATGTTGCGCAGTTTTACTTAAACAATGGTTTTGAAATATTCGGCGACGAGTTCGTGATGAACGACATGCCGCATGTCATGATGCGAACTCATTAACCACTCGCAGAGCGTCTTCGTTTCAACTCTGCATCAACAAATCCTTCGAGCGCACCATCTAACACAGTTTGCGGGTTTCCAATTTCGTGACCAGTTCGGTGATCCTTCACGCGGTTGTCATAAATGACATAGCTTCGAATCTGTGTCCCCCAACCTTGTTCAACCTTTCCACCAGTTGCTTTGTCAAGTTCAGCTTGGCGGCGTTCTTCTTCAAGTTGTTCTAATTTTGCTTGTAAAATGCGCAACGCTTGCTTTCTGTTTTGCAATGCTGCTTTATGCGTCGAACTCACAACCATGATGCCAGTTGGTTTGTGCACAATGCGAACAGCGGAAGCAACCTTGTTCACGTTTTGACCACCAGGGCCAGAAGATCGAGCAAAAAATGTGAAGTCAACTTCCTTCTCATCAATTTCGACGTCGTTCTCGTCAAACTCTGGAATCACATCCACAGTAGCAAAACTTGTTTGTCTTTTGCCCTGTGCATTGAATGGACTAACACGCGCAAGCCGATGCGTCCCACGTTCACAACTCATGTACCCATATGCCATCAGACCCTTGATGAGGTACGTCACCTCACTGATTCCAACCTCTGTACCGTGAGTCGTGCTGACTTCCTCTACCCTGAAGTGCATGTTTTCCCAGTAACTTTTATACATTCGATCAAGCATGGAAGCCCAGTCGTCTGCTTCGGTGCCACCATCACGGCTCTGAATCGAAACAAAACAGTTTCGGTGGTCGTGTTTTCCGTTGAGCAAAGATTGAATCTCAACACGATCCATTCTTTTCTGCAAATTGAATAACTGCTCGTCTACTTCAGTAAGTAATTCACTGTCATCACCTTCTTTGGCAAGCTCGTAGCCTACTTGTGCGTCTTCAAAATCACCACCTACATCCTCTAAATCCTCTGTTTGAGCCTTGAGTAGTTTGTATTCGTCGATTGTTTTCTGAGCAGCAGTTTGGTCATCCCAAAATCCACCTTCTCCCATTTTGCCCTGGAGGGACTCACGCTTTTCTACTTTTGTATCGTAGTCAAAGTGAGTCACGGATCGTTAAAATCCGCGCCTCAAGATCGTCAATAATAGATTGGTGGGCATCAAAATGCATAAAAGCATAGTATCAGAGTCTGAAAGGTTGTACTCTACTAAACATGCAAACATCCACTATTCTTCCCACTATGGAACTCTCACAAAGAGCAAAATCTATCCCACCATCGATCACACTTGCCATCAGTGCACAAGTGAAGGAGCTCAAAGCTAGTGGCAAAGATGTCATTGCTTTTGGCGCTGGCGAACCCGACTTCGACACCCCTGGAAAAATATCAGACGCAGCAATCGAAGCATTAAAATCTGGGGTAACGCACTATATGCCATCTTCGGGAACACTTGAAGCGCGCGAAGCAATTGCACACAAGTTACGAACTGAAAATAACATTGATTGCACGCAAGCGAACATTTCAATTAACGCTGGTGCAAAAATGACAATCAATTTGGCGTTGATGTCAATTCTTGATCATGGGAACAATCAAGAAGTCGTTGTTCCAACACCAGCGTGGGTGAGTTACAAACCAATGATCGAACTCGCTGGCGGAAAAATGGTTGAAGTATCAACAAATGTTGACTCTGATTTTAAATGTACGCCAGAAGAACTTGAAGCGGCGATTACGCCAAGTACAAAAGCGATCATGCTCAACACGCCAAGTAATCCGTGCGGCACGATGTATACCCCCGAAGAACTTAAAGCGATTGCGAAGATGTTGGAACGACACCCTGACATATACATTCTAAGTGACGAAATTTACGAAAAGTTGATTTACAGTGACATCGAATACCTATCACTTGGGTCGATTCCGGAAATTTCACACCAAGTGATCACAATCAACGGGTTGTCGAAAGCGTATGCAATGACAGGTTGGCGAGTTGGGTATGCGTGCGCTCCCGAAAACGTTATTAAAGCGATGAATACGTTGCAGAGTCAAATCAACACCTCAATTACGAGTTTTTGTTACGCGACAATTCCAGTTGCACTTGGGATGAAAGAGGAAGTTGAAGAAATGCGAAAAATCTTCGCATCTAGGGCGGCGCTCATGTATGAACTCATACAAAAGTGGCCAAACACAGAGTGCGCAGAGCCTACTGGTGCGTTTTACGCGTTCCCAAAAATTTCTCATTACTTTGGAAAGACATCGCCAGCTGGAACAACGATCACAGATTCCGTTTCATTCGTCGAAGCATTGCTTGACGAAACAATGGTAGCAGTTGTTCCAGGCACGGATTTTGGCGGTTGCGGGCCGGATCACATCCGTTTGTCATTCGCTTGCAGCGAAGACCAAATCAACGCCGGCGTCACCAAAATCCAAGACTGGCTCTGCCAAATAAACTGACCCTCGGTCAGTTTATTCCTAAGCTCAATTAGATCTCAGCGGAGGCGACCTTAGAAATTCCGTCGATGGCGGCGAGGCGTGTAAGAAGATCACCCGTGGGTGGCGCGCCGAGTTTAATCACCATCATCGCATGACCATCTTTGTCACCGTGACCGATGACCATTTCGTCGATGTTGACTTTTGATTCGCCAAGTGCAGTGCCAACCTTCCCAACCATGCCGGGGCGGTCGTCGTTAAACAAAGCAATCATGTGGCCCACTGGAACCATGTCGAAACTTCGTCCGTCTATATTCGTAATTCTTGGTTGCCCATCTGCATGTACTGTGCCATCAATGATGTGCGGTTGTTCGCCATCGATTTTGATAGTTAGACGATCAACCGCTTCTGGTAAACCAACAACCGTCGAAGTAGTGACGCCAAGTTCTCGTGCCATGGCAGTCACATTAATAATAGAAACAGGCTCGTTGGTACAATGCTGTAACAAAGAAACAAGCGTGTACCGTGCAATCGTGTCAGTCTTCCCAACAGTTGCAGACCCGCGAAGTTCAACTGTCACTTCTTTTGTTTTTGAAAGATTGGTCACAGTGCCAAGCAGCGTTATCATACGTTCAGCAAGTTCGACAAAACGTTTTTGCCGATTGCTGAGTTCAAGATCTAAACCACCCGCATTGACCGCACTCTCTAACCCCTCACCGCGAAGATATTGCAACAAGGAAGCACATGCATTTACAGCAACTGCTTCTTGCGCTTCAACAGTTGATGCGCCAAGGTGCGGTGTTGCCAACACTTTTGGATGACTTCTAAATGGATGATCTTCAGCTGGGGGTTCTGATATGTATACATCAATTGCTGCGCCAGCACACTGCCCCGTATCGAGCGCAGCAATGAGCGCTTCTTCATCCACGATGCCACCACGGGCAGCGTTGATGACGAGTAAACCACTTTTACATTTCGCAAATTGATCGGTTCCAAGCATTCCATTTGTTTGTTCCGTTCTTGGAACATGAAATGTCACGATATCGACTCGTTCAATTAACTCGTCAAACGTTTGCATCATTTGCACTTGCCCGTCCATTGCCGTTGGTTCTTTCATGAATGGATCAAACCCAATTACTTCCATCCCAAAAACCAATGCTCTTCTGGCCATCGCTTGACCGATCCGACCCATACCGACAATCCCAAGCGTCCTGCCAGCAAGTTGCACTCCAACGAAACTGCCTCGATCCCATCCACCACCCCGAAATATGGCGTTCGAACTAGAAACATTTCTCGCCAATGAAATCATTAAAGCAAATGCATGCTCCGCGGTCGTAATTGTGCTAGCAGAGGCAGAATTCATCACTGCAACCCCTAAACTTGTCGCTGTGGGGAGGTGAATGTTGTCTACCCCCACACCAGCCCTTGCTATGCCACGTAATCTTGCCTCTGGAGAGGCAAAAACACGTTTTAAGGTGTCTTCAGGTAACTTTACAGCAGATCGTACGATGACACCATCTACATCAGCCAAGGTCGATACAAGATCTTCTTCGCTAAGTCCAGTCTGGATAAGGACTTCTACGCCGTCTTGAGACTCTAAAAAGGCGGCGCCCTCGGGAGCAAGTTTGTCAGCAATAAGGATTCGAATGGGTTTCATTGGGGTGTAAGACCTCTATAGATGAGTGGCAAAAGGGCGTGGGGTCTGGTAGAATAGTCGATTCAAGAAAAGGTTGAATTATTATGACGACGGTGACAGCAGATACGATTAACAAAGCAGATTTTAAACGACACGAGTCCGATTGTGGGTCTCCAGAAGTTCAAATTGCATCATTGACTGCAAGAATTTTGGAGTTAACCGATCACCTCAAAATACACAAGCACGATCACCACTCACGAAGAGGATTGATCATGCTCGTAGGCAAGCGAAATCGTTTGCTGAAATACATCTCACGTACGAATCGTGAAGCGTATCAATCAACCATTAAGAAACTCGGGCTACGAAAGTAGATAGCCCCTATAACCGCAGCCGCCTAGAGCAGTTTGTATCAGGTGGTGGCAGTAGACAAGCTACGGTAGCGAAAGCACCCGCATCTCGTCTTCTGTCTCCCTAGCAGCAAACTTATTTTTGGGGGCTGCACCACAAGAGGAGTATTCACAGATGAATACAAAAATTATTGTTGAACGGGAAATTGGGAATCGCACATTGCGATTCGAAACTGGCCGAGTAGCCAAACAAGCAAGCGGCGCGGTTATCGCGACCTACGGCGAAACGACAGTCATGTGTACGGCGATGCGATCCGATCCACGCCCAGGACTTGACTTCTTCCCCTTGCAGTGCGACTATCGCGAACGAACAAGTGCTGCGGGTAAATTCCCCGGCGGTTTCCGTAAGCGTGAAGGTGCACCAAACGAAAAAGAAATTCTCACAATGCGTTTGATGGATCGTCCAATTCGTCCTTTGTTTCCAGATGGTTACATTGACGAATGTCAGATACAAGCATGGGTGATGAGCCACGACGGCGAAAATGATGCAGACGTAATTGCATGCAGCGCTGCTTCAATGGCAGTTTGCTTGACAGACGCTCCATTTGAAGGACCTGTGGGTACTGTTCGCGTTGGTCGCATCATGACTGACGACGGTGAAACATACGTCCTCAACCCAACGCAAACCCAAATGCAGTACTCAGACCTCGACCTTGTTCTTTCAGGTCACGTTGACGGTATAAACATGATTGAAATCGGTGCTGCTCAGGTTGATGAAGCAGGCGTCATGGGTGCGATCAAGTTTGGTTACGAAGAAGGCATCAAGCCAATTCTTGAAATGCAACTTGAACTGATGGAAAAAGCAGGCCGAACTGAAATACGACAAGGCGATTTGTCACTTCCATCTGACGAAGTCATGGCAAAAGTCAAAGAACTTGCTGAAGCAAAAATGCTTGAAGCTCGTCGCATCCCTGGAAAAGCAGAGCGAAGCGAAGCAGTCAATGCACTTCGATCAACCATGATTGAGGAAAACTTTACAGTTCCAGAAAACTGCTCGTACAGCGAGCACATGGCTGCAGAAAAAACGCGACGAGAAGCAAAAGAAGCGTTCCGTAAACTTGAAAAGAAATGCACGCGTAAACTCATCGTCGACGAATCAATTCGTGCTGATGGTCGAGCACTCGATCAAATTCGTGATTTGGAAATGGACACAACTGTCTTTGCTCGAACACATGGCTCTGCGTTTTTCCAACGTGGTGAAACACAATCACTTGTGACTTGCACCCTTGGAACAAAGAAGGATGAACAAATCGTCGATGGCCTTATGCCCGAATATGCGAAGAAGTTCTACCTTCATTACAACTTCCCACCGTTCTGTGTTGGCGAAGCTGGTCGAATTATGGGTCCCGGTCGCCGCGAAATCGGCCACGGTGCACTTGCCGAACGATCACTCCTTGGCATCTTGCCAGAAGTTGACGACTTCCCATACACAATTCGTTTGGTCAGTGATATTACTGAATCAAATGGCTCCTCATCAATGGCGAGTGTGTGCGGTGGTTGTCTCGCACTTATGGACGCGGGTGTTCCAATTCAAAACACATGTTCTGGAATCAGCGTTGGTCGTTTTAGTAATGACGAAGGCAAAATTGTTCGCGTTATGGACATCATTGGCGAAGAAGATTTCTTTGGCGACATGGACTTTAAAGTTTGTGGTACACGCGAAGGCATCACCGGCGTGCAACTTGACCTCAAGGCTCGCGGACTTTGGTTCGACGAACTTGAAACAATTTTCAACGAAGCACTTGCTGGTCGCTTGAACATCATCGATCAAATGGAACAGGAACTTCCTGGGCCACGCGAAGAAATGTCAGTTCACGCACCACGCATGCTTAGCGTTGCAATCGACCCAGAAAAGATTGGCAAGTTGATTGGTCCTGGCGGTAAAACAATCCGCTCGATCACTGAACAAACTGGCGCTCAAATTGACATCAACGACGATGGAACAGTCTTTATTAGTTCAGTAAACATGGCAGAAGCTGAAGCCGCTAAGGCAGCAGTTGAAGCGATCGCTGCTGAAATTAAGGTTGGCAGTGTCTTTGAAGGTAAAGTTGTTTCAACTCGCGACTTTGGTGCGTTTATCGAAATCGCACCCGGAACCGACGGTATGTGTCACATTTCTGAACTTGCCGATGGCTTTGTTGATAAAGTCGAAAACATTTGCAAAGTCGGCGATAAGATTAAGGTCAAGGTTATCAATGTTGATGATACTGGCCGTATCAAACTTTCAGTAAAAGCGTTGCTCAAAGATGTAGCGAAAGAAACTGAAAAAGAGACAGTGGAAAACTAAATAATGTTTTCTTGGACTTGGCTTATTGCAGGCACCGCCCTTGGGGCGGTGTCTGTTTTGCCAATTATGATTTGGCGTCACAGGCGAGATTCACAGCGTACAGCCGATGCAACAGATCGAGCACAGGCTTCCGAACGGATGGCTGAAATTGGACAGATGACGTCTGGTCTTGCACACGAAATAAAAAACCCTCTTTCTACTGTTGGGCTCAACGCGCAGTTACTTTCAGAAGACATTGAACATCTCGAAATTGATGAAGTGGAAAAGGGCAGGCTTACAAAACGCTTGGACTCTCTTTCACGAGAAGTCGAGCGGCTGCGTGGCATTCTCGATGACTTTCTTCAATTCGCGGGAAGAATGAAATTACACAAAGAGCGAACAGATTTGTGTGAAGTTCTTGGGGAAATTGAAGATTTTTATCATCCCCAGTGCGATAGCGAAAAAGTTGTCATGCGAATGGAGTTACCAAACGAGGCGATCTATGCAGATGTCGACTTATCTCTACTTAAGCAAGCAGTACTTAACTTGTTGATCAACGCAACCCAAGCGATGCATGGAGGAGAGAACAAGGAACTCATCGTTCGATTGCAGGTGAAAAACAATGAAGCGTTGATTCACGTCATTGATACTGGTCCGGGCATTGAACAAGAGCGAATTGATGAAATATTTCATCCATACGTGTCAAATAAACGCGGTGGCACTGGCCTTGGTTTGCCAACAACCATGCGAATCGCACAAGAACACCATGGGCACATCACTGTCGATTCATCCATCGGCAACGGCAGCGATTTCACTCTGCATATACCATTACTTCCGTAATGCGAGTACTTGTTGCATATAACCCAGTGTCAGGCAGGGGAGTCGCTAAAAAATTAGGCGCAGATATTTCAGATGTACTGTTGCATGAAGGGTGCGATGTTGAACTGATTCCAACCCAGGCCCACGACCCCCGAAAGTGGCTAGAGCCTAGACTAAAACAAATTGATCGTGTTGTTGCAGTTGGCGGCGATGGCACGCTGCGTTCAATCGCATCGTGTCTCGTAGGGACGGGCATTCCCATCTACCACGCACCTTCTGGAACTGAAAACCTCTTTGCAAAATCAATGCGAATGTCAAACGACCCACGAAAGATGGTAAATGCGTTATTGACTGGTGATATAACTCGCATCGACACAGCAACCGCAAATGGTGAATTCCTTTTGCTGATGGCATCCGTTGGTTTTGATGCTCAAGTTGTTGCTGATCTTGCAGAAAATCGTGGTCAGTCAATTACACACATGTCTTACATCATGCCACTCATTCGGAATTTTGTGAATTTTTCTGCCCCTAGAATGACAATCACCGTCGATGGTGAGCAAATTACTGACAACCAAAAAGGGTGGGTCGTTGTTGCAAACTCTCCTGCATACGCTCGAGGTCTCAACCCTGCTCGTAATGCATCAATAACAGACGGCTTCTTAGATATTGTCTTTCTTCCAATCCATTGTCGAAGTTCACTCATCAATTGGATGTTACGCGTCAAACGCGCATCGCATTTGCATCAAAATGGCGCAATCGAAATGCGAGGCGAAAAAATCGAAATCAAAACTATTTCGCCTGCACACTGGCAACTTGACGGCGACGCCCCCGCTGGGAAAAAAGATACATCAACTCTCGAACTTGTTTCGAATCCAAGTTCGCTAACAATTGTTACTCCGTAGAAATGTTCGCTGTTAGTGATGTAAGGGGACAGCAGTCTCTTCCGTGGCAATGCCATAGTAGAGGCGAGTTTTCCCATATGTTCAGCATACACTGCTTCTTACAACAAACCGTCGCTATCTATCACAGCACGTGCAACTGCGGAGATTGATTTTCTGGAACTGCGTGATTGTTTTTGCAACAATTTCATTGCTTCGGGTTCAGAAACTGATTTACGTTTGACAATAATCCACTTTGCTTGTTCAATTAATTTCCGATCATCGAGTTTCTGCTTCAAGTCTACAATTTGGCTTCGTTGATCGATGTGATCAAGATACCGTTTCCATGCTACTGTCAGTCCAGCGTGCAGTTGTTCAGTTGATGCAGGTTTGAGCAAAAAACCAAACACGCCAGCAGCGGTGCAATTACGAAGGTACGTATCATCTGAATACGCAGTAAGCATGACAACTGGAATGTCAAGTTCAGAAAAAATGATTTGAGCTGCCTGCATGCCGTCTAACTTTGGCATTTGGATGTCTAGTAGTGCAATATCTGGGCGATCTTCACGACACGTTTGCACAGCTTCTTCACCGTTTTTACAAGGACCAACAACTTCAAGTCCAAGAGCTTTGAGCGAACTTATAACACCTTGTACGACAAGTAACTCGTCGTCTGCAACAAGTACACGTTGTGGATGTTCTAAAAGTTCGAGTTCAGACGAAGGCGTCACTTGTTTTTTTTGACTATTTTCTGGGGAGGGTGTCATTCTTGGACTATCCTTTCATTCTTGCTGCGGGTTGACACACATGGTCAATTCCGCCAGTTGCTTGAAAAAACATATTGTACAGAAAAACACTGTCAATCCAAAGAAAAGCTATGCAATCATCCCCAAAAAGCAACCATCAATCCAAAAAATCACCTTCTTTGAGGCGGGCGGGGACGTACACTTCAGTGACATAGGAAATGTCTTTGGTTATTAACGATTCGACTTCCATCTTGAACCCATTATTGAGCATTGTTTTAATTTCGCGTTGCCATTCTCGCTTGCTTTCAAACCAAGGATACGCCGCGATTTGTTTTGCGCGGTTGATGTCACGGTCATTCAATTCAATTTTGACATCATCACTTAAGTCAAGTCGTTCGTAATCTTTTGAACGAATACCCATGAACTTCGCATCTGGAATTGCCATGCGTTCGGATTCAAAAGCAAGGTTGATTGAACCCTGTTTGATAACACTATAAATATAATGTCCCCACGGGTCGCAATCGAGTAAGCAATAGACAGGAAGTTTGAGTTCCTTATGCATGCGGTGCAACATGCGGCGAACGCCACGTGGTGGTTGACCCGATCCTTCAGTCAGAATGCAATTGTGCGTTTCCCAAAAACGATCTTCGTTGAAACGGCTCCAAACGGTGTCTTTCTCGACATGCAAAATAAAGTCAGCAGTGCACTCTTTGAACTGCATGATGCTTGGCTCGCAAATACTTGGAATGGCGTAGCCGCCCGTCCCCATTTTACGACAGTTAATTTCATCGCCGTTGTCAACAACAGTAATGTTTCCGACCATCGTGCCGCGTTTCTTCGCGAAGATATGGAGTTCTTCACGCAGACCATTGAGTGCTACTTCTAAATCTTCAAGGATCGTATCGGATTCACCCTGATCGTTAAACGTTTTTTCCTTCGTTCCTGGAATTGTATGCAGACCCATGTAGTACATACCCCGAAGGCTGAGCGTCTTTTCAGCACCAACGAGTTCTTTGCACCCCCTTGATAAAAGCAGCGATTGCATAAACTTTCTCGATTGACCCAGGTTGAACAAACTTCTCGTCTGCGTTGCGTCGCCCATTTCAAGAATGCGTTTCTTCTTGTTGTACTTCATGTTCGAGATTGAACGAGTTGGAATTTCAAAATTGGGTTCGCGTTGTGCTAAACTCGACTTCACAATTTTTTCGGCTAGTGTGTCGATCTTCTTGATAGTTTCCGCATCACGCTTTTTATCGACAATGCGGGTTCTTGTTTTACGCGATTTGTTGACCGTGATCATTTTCTTCTTGGTAGTTTTTTTCTTAGCCATTACTTAGTCTTACGCTTTCGAGTAGTTTTCTTTTTTGGTTTACGCTTTGTTTTATTTTTTTGTTTTGATTTACCAAAGAGTGTGTCATCACCATCTTCTTGGTCTTGATGATCTTCAATGATCACAACATCGCCGTCTAGTCCAAGACGTCCTCCGTCATCGATAATTTGACCTTCGTCATCTAGTTGGTCATCGGCATCATCGGTTCGCTGTTTCGCTTGTTTCATCAACGCCTTGTATAACTTGTCAGTATCCGTTCCTGTGATTGCGTTGCAGCAACGAGAAATTTCGCCGATGTACCGTTCAAATACACTGCGGCGTTCCGACTCTCGAGCCATGCGTTTGCGTCGTCGTAAATACGTGCCAAGTTTGCGTCCACAATCTTGCAACGCGAGTTTCATTTCTTTGCGAATTTCATCATAGTCCGCGATTGCTTCCTTTGATTCGCTCGTAAAAGGAACCCAGACGCTGACCATGTGTACAAGAACCACGAGTGGACCTGAGGGTATTGAGTTGCGGGGTTGTGTGAGACCGTAATTTTTCCACGATGTTTCAGCAACTGCTTTGAATGAACTGCAACTCGATTGCGAGTACAACAGCGGTACCCTATTTGCAAATCTCAATACTTTCGCCGAGTCATCTCGACCAAGTCCACCGCCATAGGCAATTGCCACTTCTATTTGGAATGGGTTTCCCCGGTACACGCTTGGGGGTCGCGTCGATGCCGCAAAGAATTCTGCTTTGACTTCCTTTAGCAAACCAGCGAGCAGTGCCTTGGATCCCATTGGAACAAGACAATCAGTATTTGGTGCAATGATTCGCGTCTTTTGGATCGATTCGTAGAGTTGTTCGGCTTCATTGTGACCGATCGTTTTAATCCACGTTTGGCCTGTCAATCCTGCACCTTTGGAAATTTCACGAGCCTTCGTTGCACCAACACGGCAAAAATCTTTTTGCAAAAATCCACCAAGTTGCCGCGACTCAGTACGTTCTAGCATTTGAATCAATGTGCCAAGTTCGATCCCCTTCGGGTGGGGCTTAATTTCTTTTGGTTCATCTGGTAATTCATTGATTGCACGTGGGAACTCTATCGTTTCATTCGATGGTGTTACATATGTAATGCTTGCGTGTGGATTTGCAATTGCAGTTTGTTCTAAATATTCATCAATTGCCTGTCGACCCTTTTGATACTTGCCTTCAAGTTCAATTGACACGTGCGTTCCGTGATCATCAGCGAATAATTTGTCAGCTTCTGGGTGCTCATCATCACTAATGACTGTTGGCCTGTTTTTCGAAGTGTCCATTTTGAGAACCACTTCGTGCGCAGGTTTGTTCTTTTTTGTTTTTGAAATAATGACAACCGGCTTACCAGTAGTCATCAAGCCGTACATGCCAGCAGCAGAGATACCAATCCCTTGTTGGCCTCGTGACATTTTTAGGCGGTGAAACTTAGAGCCATAAAGCAACTTGCCAAAAATGTTATCAATTTGAGCGCGAACAATGCCCGGGCCATTATCTCGTATTGTTAGGCGAAATCTCGTTTCACTTAGTTGCATGACGTGTATATAAATGGACGGAAGGATGCCACCTTCTTCGGCGGCATCAAGTGCGTTATCAACGGCTTCCTTGATCGCAGTAAGCATCGCCTTTCTTGGGTTGTCAAAACCAAGAAGGTGACGGTTCTTTGCGAAAAATTCACTGACGGAAATATCGCGTTGACCAGCAGCCATCGTTTCTGCAGTTGCTGCAGTGCGAGATTTTTTTGAACGAGTAGATTGTTTGGGCTTTTTGGCCTTGGGCATATTGGGAGTACTAAGTTGTGGAGTCATCTGGAGCCTTCCATGGCGCGTGAAAAACGCAATGTAAACAGGCATCCGTACCTGTCTTACGCACAGAATACCGAAACTGAACGAAGAATGCTAAGAGTTCTAACTTTGGTGCTATAGGTACCGTTCCTGGCACGGCCTCTAGCGGCACACCAGGCACCAAAAAGAGTTAAAATCCGCAACAACACATCCCCTTAGGAAATGGAGTCAATTATGGCAATGGAACAAACCCTCATTATCTTTAAACCAGATGCAGTTCAACGTGGCCTTATGGGTCGCATCATGAGCCGATTCGAAGATAAAGGTCTCAAAATCATCGGTGCAAAGTTTATGCAAATTTCACCTGAACTCGCTGCTGTGCACTATGAAGCACACCAAGAGCGACCCTTTTACGCGGGTTTAGTGGACTTTATGACAAGTTCCCCTGTGATGGTGCTTGCACTTGAAGGTGTTGGAGCGATTGCAATGTGCCGTTCCATGATGGGGGCAACATTTGGTTCCCAAGCCGATGCGGGCACAATTCGTGGCGATTTTGGTGTTTCTAACAGTTTTAACCTCATTCACGGCTCAGATAGCCCAGAAGCAGCAGAGCGTGAATTGGATCTCTTTTTCCAAGCAGGAGAGATTCTCGACTGGAATCGAGCTTCTGAAGGTTGGATATACGATCTTTCGGGTGAAGAACCTGAGTAATAAACCCTTGATTTTGGTTCAAAAACCATGGTTTTTTGATCCTTTCAAAAAATAGTAACAAAAACCAAGAAATTCGGTTCACGATCTTTGCTTCACCACGTAGATGGTGATGCCGTGCGTTCTGAATTCGCAGTTACGGGCGGTCATGTCTTTAACAAGGGGTTTACATCCAAATGCCAAGAAAACCAAGGCAGACAATCCATGGCGAGTACCCACGTGTCATCGTCGTTGCAACGCTTAGAAAAAGAAGTCCCCAAGAACTTCAACGTCTCGAATTAGCCCTCAATGAATCGATCTTGGTGGTCGAATCACCGCTGATCAAGAAGCGAAATGCAGAGAAAGTTATCTTTGAAGAACCAGATTCAGTTCCTCGTATGTCAGTTGCTTGGTACGCACCGGGGCAAGATTTAGGATCAAATACAAAAAACACTGGCGGAAAAGTGCTTACTAGAGAAGAAGAAGTGACGCTCTTTCGTCAATATAACTACGCCCGTTGGCGTGTGACAAAAATGCAAGAGCGTCTTGCAAGTGCAAAACCACCGACAGATAAAGATTATGACGAGTTGGTTCGCTGGTTTGATATTGCAATCGACCGCCGCGATCACATTGTGGAATGTAACCTTCCACTCGTTCTTGCGATGGCGAAGAGAAGTTACGCTGCTGGCGAATACAGCGACTTAGTCGCTGAAGGAAACGTCGCACTCGTACGCTGTGTCGATCGATTTGACTGCGAACTAGGATGGAAGTTTTCAACATACGCATGCAGAGCACTGTCCGCTGCCTTTAACCGGTATGGAAAAAAACAACTCAAACACAAAAATGCAATTCCATTTGAAGTTGACGCGGAACGTGAGCCTCGATATTCAGATGTTGAGGTTGATCGGTCTGACGATGATGGCATTCGAGCAATACGCTTAGCACTACGCTCGGGTCAAATTGAACTTACTGATGCAGAGCACGAAGTGATGCGATACAGGTTTGGTTTGCATTGCCCGCAGAATCCGCCACTCCTCACGCTTCAACAGGTGGGAAAGCAACTTGGTATTTCCAAGGAACGAGTTCGCCAGATTCAAATCCGCGCAATCTCCAAGATTCGCGAAGTCATCGAGCGATATCTTCCCGCTGACCTCCTCCCTGAGTAATCTATTTTTTCAGCATTTTAGACATTTACGTGCTGCTTTCACCGTACAGTGTGCAGTGTGAGTGGAACTTCTGATATTTCATTGCCGGTGCTTCCCAAAAAAAAGCGGGCAAAAGTCCGCTGGTTTGTATTGATTCTTGTACAAATTCTCATCCTCCTGCATATTGCTTTGTGGTTACTCGGAAATCACTTCGGGTGGTTTGGGGGCAAAACAATTACACCAATAGAGCCATCAGAGGGTATGGAACTTGTCAAGAACGGTGTGATCAACGCAGGTGCAATTTTCTTCGCCCTTGCATTGCTCTCGACATGCATATTTGGTCGTTGGTTTTGCGGATGGGGATGTCACATCGTATTCTTACAAGATTGGTGCTACGCCTTGCTTCGGAAACTTGGCATTCGACCTAAACCCTTTCGTGCGAGGTTGCTCGGCTGGGTTCCACTTGGGCTTGGACTATATATGTTTGTCTGGCCACTCTTTTATCGAATTGTACTTGCGCCCTGGCTTCAACCACACTTGCGTTGGCCAGCGATTACGACGGATCTTACGACCGAGCATTTTTGGGAAACATTTGTTTCACCCCTTATGGCGATTCCATTTCTGTTTGTATGTGGGTTTGCGACTGTTTACACACTGGGCGCAAAAGGATTCTGTACGTATGGATGTCCATACGGAGGTTTTTTTGCACCCCTCGATCGCCTCGCGCCAGTGCGCATACGGGTGAATGAAAATTGCCAGCAGTGTGGTAAATGTACCGCTGCTTGTACATCCAATGTCCGCGTCCATGAAGAAGTGCATCTT
>Ga0114996_10002699_pt1 | contig 22732 bp, 21 predicted proteins | sample ArcticOcean_MG_C_4_FD_87039 | JGI IMG/M metagenome (GOLD analysis project Ga0114996, IMG submission 87039) | Marine microbial communities from western Arctic Ocean - ArcticOcean_MG_CB4_134 | ecosystem: Environmental > Aquatic > Marine > Oceanic | place: Arctic Ocean: Canada Basin | collected... | reverse complement strand
TTTTTTTTTAAATTTTAAATCTGTAAAAAGATAATTTTTTATCAAAGCTACTCTTTCATTTGAATCAAATAAATAGTTTTTGGAAAAATCATTTGAAACTGCTACGATTAATTTATCAACAATTTTTAATGATCTTTTTATAACATCTATATGACCGTATGTTATTGGATCAAACGTTCCTGGATATATACCTACTTTACTCATAAAGAATATTATTTAAAATTATCTTCTATTTTGATCGCAGATACGACTTTTTCGTCATTCGAAACTTTAAAAATTCTTACACCCTGTGTATTTCTTCCTGCAGTTCTAATTTCTTTGACCGCACATCTTATTACTTTGCCTTTATCTGTAGATAGTATTATTTCGTCCCCTTCATCAACAGGAAAAGATGCAGCTACATTGCCATTTCTAGAGGAAGGAACGATTCCAATAATTCCTTTTCCACCTCTATTTGTAACTCTATAATCATAAAATGAAGTTCTTTTTCCATAACCATTTTCAGTGATTGATAAGATGTATTTTTGTCTAGCAATAATTTCTGACTTTTTGTCTATATCAGAAGCAGCATTTTTTGAGACTTTTTTTGATTTTTTTAGGTTGATGTCTACGGAATCTAAAATTGATAAGGATATAACTTTATCATTTTGACCTAATTTAATACCCTTAATTCCTTTTGATGACCTGCCTTTAAATATTCTTAATTTTTTTGACATGAATCTTATACATTTTCCAAGTTCTGTACTGAGAACTATATCTTGATCATCTCTACAGATCATAACCCCTGCTATTCTGTCATCTTCATCAAGTTTCATAGCGATCTTTCCTGTAGATTGTATGTTGGAAAAATCTTCAAGGCTATTTTTTCTCACTTTTCCTTTTAGTGTTGCAAAAACCACATAAAGTTTTTTAAGCTCAGTTTCGTTTTCAGGTAAAGGCATAATTGAGCTTATTGATTGGTGACTTTTCAAGGGAAGCAAATTAAATAAAGTTTTACCTTTAGATGTGGCACTTCCTTGAGGTATTTTCCAAGCTTTTAATTTATAAACTAAGCCCTGTGTAGAAAAAAAAAGTATTGAAGTATGTGAGCTTGCTGTAAAAATTTTCACAACATAATCTTCATCTCTAGTTTTGATTCCAGATTTACCTTTACCACCTCTCTTTTGAATTTTTACAGACGATAGAGATCCCCTTTTAATGTAACCTTTGTGTGTGATTGTAATTACAACAGCTTCTTTTTGAATTGTTTCTTCGATATTATAATTTAAAACAGCATCGATTATTTTAGATCTTCTTTTTACCGAAAACTTTTCTTTAATGTTATTTAACTCTCCTATAATTACATTAAATAATTCTTTTCTTGATTTAAGAATTTTTTGATATTCTTTAATTAAGACTGCTAATTTTTTAAGTTCATTTTCTATCTCATTAATTCCATAAGCAGTTAATTTTTGTAACTTTAGTTCTAATATTGCTACAACTTGTTCGTCAGAAAGTGAATATGTGCTTCCTATTTTTCCTGTATTAATAAGTTTCAATAATTTGCTTGTCTTATTAATTTTCCACTTTTTAGCTAAAAGTGATTTTTTGGCAACCTGTACAGTTTCAGAATTTTTAATAATTTTTATAACATTGTCAATATTTTCAACTGAAACTGATATGCCAAATAAAATGTGAGTTTTTTCTAAAGCTTTGTTTAATTCAAATTTAATTTTTTTTGTTAAAGTAATTTCTCGAAATTTAACAAATTCAGAAATAAATTCTTTTAAATTTAATATTTTAGGTTTGCCATCTACTATAGCTAAAGTATTAAAGCCAAAAGAGGACTCTATTGATGTTAATTTGTATAATTGTCTTTTAACAGTTTCAGGTTCAATATTTCTTCTTAGATCTATTACGACCCTGACACCTTTATGATTTGATTCATCTCTTATGTCACTTATGCCTTCAATTTTTTTATCTCTAGCCAGTTCAGCTATTCTTTCATTTAAAACTGATTTATTTACTTGATAGGGTATAGATTTTATTACTAAGCGCTCTTTTCCATTTTTTAAAATTTCTTCATCAATCTCTCCTCTAATTTTAATTGATCCTCTACCTTTGTTGTATCCTTGTTTTAAATTATCTTGACCAATAATAATACCTCCAGTAGGAAAGTCAGGTCCAGGAATTTTTTTCATTAACTGTGAGATTGTAATATCTCTATTTTCTATAAAAGCAATTGTTCCATCTATTATTTCACCAAGGTTATGAGGTGGTATACTTGTTGCCATACCAACAGCAATTCCACCCGCTCCATTTACAAGCAAGTTTGGATATTGAGATGGTAAAACGGTTGGCTCTTTTTCAGATTCATCATAGTTGCTACGATAATCAATAGTATTTTTTTCTATATCATCAATTAAATATTGTGAAACTTTAGCTAGTTTTGTTTCAGTATATCTCATCGCGGCAGGAGGATCTCCATCTATAGATCCAAAATTACCTTGACCATCAACTAATGGTAAACTCATTGAAAAGCTTTGTGTTAATCTTACTAGGGCATCATATACAGATTGGTCTCCATGTGGATGGTATTTACCAATTACATCTCCAACTATTCTAGCTGACTTTCTGAACTGTCTAGTCCAATCAAAACCACCTTTATACATGGCAAAAATTATTCTTCGATGTACAGGTTTTAAACCGTCCCTTACATCCGGAAGAGCTCTACTTACTATTACACTCATAGCATATGATAAATATGATGAGGACATCTCATCATAAACAAAAATTGGTTTGTAGTTATTTTTTTCTAAATTAGATTCGATTTTTTCCATTAAGATTAAAAAGGAATTTCATCGTCCAAATCATTTGATGGAATACTATCATCGTTTGGAATTGCACTTTTTTCAACTTTATTATCTGTGAAATTTTCAATTTGGGAATTTTTACTACTGAGTATTTTAAAAGATGAATTAAAACCCTGCAATACTACTTCTGTAGAATATTTGTCTATTCCAGCCTTCTCATCTTTCCACTTTCTTGTAGTTAGTTGACCTTCAATATAAACTTGGGCTCCTTTTTTTACATATTGCTGAACAACATTAACTAAACCTTCGTTAAATATAACTACCCTATGCCATTCTGTTTTTTCCTTTTTTTCTCCTGTATTCTTATCTTTCCAAGTATTGCTAGTGGCTAAGCTTAAACGCGCTACACTTTTTCCATTAACCATTTGCTTAATTTCTGGGTCAGCACCCAGTCTGCCAATTAAAAGAACCTTATTTAGACTTCCAGCCATATAATTTATAGATTTGTTAAAAGATTAATTGTTAATATCTGACAATATAACATATTTCCATCTTTTTATTAATAGGCTACATTTAAATATTAAAAAAATGCTTAAAAAAATCGTTATAAAGGGGGCTAAAGAACACAATTTAAAAAATATTTCTTTAGAAATCCCAAAAGACAAATTTATTGTAATTACTGGCCTTTCTGGGTCTGGAAAATCGTCTTTGGCATTTGACACTATATATGCAGAAGGTCAAAGGAGATATGTAGAAAGTTTATCTGCTTATGCTCGACAATTCCTGGATAAAATGAAGAAACCTAATGTAGATTTAATAGAAGGCTTAAGTCCAGCTATCGCAATAGAGCAAAAAAATACCTCAAAGAACCCTAGATCTACTGTAGCTACAGTAACAGAAATTTATGATTACATGAGAGTCTTATATGCAAGAGCTGGGACTCCATTTTCTCCATTTACAGGAAAACCTATTAAATCGCAAAGTGTTACTGAGATTGTTGATAAAATTAAAACTCTTCCTCAAAAAAATACAATTTATTTATTAGCACCAATTGTTAGAGGACGTAAGGGAGAATATAAGAAAGAAATAGCAGGATACAAAAGAAGAGGATTTCAAAGAATAAAAGTAGATGGATCTTATTGTAATATAGACGATTTTCCAGATCTAAATAAAAAAATAAAACATGAGATTTCTATCGTTGTTGACAGAATAATTATTAACAGTGAACTAGGTAATAGATTAGCAGAGGGTGTAGAAACTGCACTTAATTTATCAGATGGACTACTTTTCGTTGAATATGAAAATGAAACCTTGCCAAAAAAATATAGAAAAACAGAAAAAATTATTTTTTCATCAAAATTTGCTTGCCCCGAGAGTGGTTTTACAATTGAAGAAATTGAACCAAGACTTTTTTCTTTTAATAGTCCTTATGGTGCTTGCGAAGAATGTGAAGGAATTGGGGTAAATTTAAATGTTGATCCAAACTTAGTAGTGCCGAATACTAAAAAAAACTTGGCTGATGGGGCCATAGAACCTTGGTCAAAATCAAAGTTTTTATACTACGCACAAACAATATCATCTTTAGCTAAGCATTATAAATTCTCTCTAGATACGCCTTGGAAAAAACTATCTAAAGAAGTGAGAGATATGATTCTTTTTGGATCTAATGACGATGAAATAAAATTTACATACGATGATGGATATGAAAAATATTCAACAAAAAAAACATTTGAAGGTGTTGTTAATAATCTCGAAAGACGATTTTTAGAAACTGAAAGTGAATGGAAAAGGGAAGAAATTTCCCAATACCAAAGTGAATCGGATTGTGAAAAATGCAAAGGAATGCGACTTAAGGATGAAGCTTTGTGTGTTAAAATTGACACGTTAAATATAAGTGAAGTAACCATAAAATCAATTTCTGATGCAAAAAAATGGTTTCAAAATCTAAATACAAAACTTAATGAAAAAGAAAAAAGAATTGCACAACATATTTTAAAAGAAATTAATGAAAGATTAGATTTTTTATTAAATGTTGGTTTAGACTATTTAACTTTATCAAGGGAATCTGGAACTTTATCTGGAGGAGAAGCTCAAAGAATTAGATTAGCTTCACAAATTGGTTCAGGTTTAACTGGAGTCTTATATGTCTTAGACGAGCCTTCTATAGGATTGCATCAAAAAGATAATGTAAAATTAATTAAAGCTTTAAAAAGATTGCGTGATTTGGGAAATACAGTGATTGTAGTTGAGCATGACACTGAAACTATGGAAAATGCAGATCATATAATTGATTTAGGTCCTGAAGCTGGTGTTAATGGAGGTCAAATTGTTGCTCAGGGTGATTTAAAGGAAATAATTAAAAACAAAAATAGTATTACAGGAAATTATTTGTCTAAAAAAATGAATATACCAATTCCAAATAAAAGAAGATTAGCCAAAAATGGAAGATTTTTAGAAATTTTAGGTGCTACTGGAAATAATTTAAAAAATATAGATTTAAAAATTCCTTTAGGAACATTCACTTGCATTACAGGGGTTTCGGGAAGTGGAAAATCTACATTAATTCTTCAAACTTTATATAATGCTTTAAATTTAATATTAAACAATAATAAGTCTAGAAAATTACCTAAAGCTTTCAGAAACTATAAGGGTGTCGATCAAATTGATAAAATTATTGACATAGATCAATCACCTATTGGAAGAACACCAAGGTCTAACCCTGCTACATATACCGGCGCATTTGGTCCAATTAGAGATTGGTTTGCAAGTTTACCAGAGTCAAAATCTAGAGGTTATAAGGTTGGAAGATTTTCTTTTAATGTAAAAGGAGGAAGGTGTGAATCTTGTGAGGGTGATGGTGTCATAACTTACGAAATGCACTTCCTTCCAGACGTTTATATTCCTTGTGATGTTTGCAAAGGTAGCAGATATAATCGCGAAACTTTAGAAATAAGATTTAAAGATAAAAATATTGCTGACGTTTTAAATATGACTGTTGATGAAGGTTGTGATTATTTTATAAATATACCTACTGTTAGAACAAAATTACTTACTTTAAAAAAAGTTGGACTAGGATATATAAAAATCGGACAACAAGCTACAACACTGTCTGGTGGTGAAGCTCAAAGAATTAAATTAGCTAAAGAATTATCTAAAAGATCTACGGGTAAAACATTATATATACTTGATGAGCCAACTACAGGTTTACATGCGCATGACATTAAAAAATTGCTAGAAATTCTTCAAACCTTTGTTTCTTTAGGAAATACGGTTGTGGTAATTGAACATAATTTAGATGTAATAAAAACAGCTGATTGGATAGTTGATATGGGCCCCGAAGGTGGCGTAAATGGTGGTAAAATAATAGCTGAAGGAAACCCTGAAAAAGTTAGTGATATAACTAGTAGTTATACAGGTAATTTTTTAAAAGAAATTATCAACAGTAAAATGAAAAAAACTGCTTAGTTATAAGTTAAAAAATGGTATAATGAATCATGGTTTCAATATTACAATCTTTATCTAAAACAATTCACCTTTCGATATTATTAGCAGTGCTATTATTTATTGGACTATTTTATTCTGGTGGCGGTTGGGCCTTTGACCAACTATTTTGGAGCTGGTTATTTAGATATTTTCATGTTTTGGCAGGAGTTATGTGGATAGGTTTGCTTTGGTATTTAAATTTTGTTCAAATCCCGAGTATGCCAAAAATTCCTGATGATCAAAAACCGGCAATAGGTAAAGTAATAGCTCCAGCTGTACTATTTTGGTTCAGGTGGGCAGCGTTTGCAACAATAATCACAGGATTAATTGTTGCTACTTTGAATGGTTATGTTCATCAAGCAATGAGTTTAGGTATTGGAAGTGGTGGTGGAAAAAATACTGCTATTGGAATTGGAATGTGGCTTGGCATAATTATGGCGTACAATGTTTGGTTTATAATCTGGCCAAATCAAAAAAAAGCTCTTGGAATGATTGAGGTTTCACCTGAAGAAAAAGCCAAATCAGCAAAAACTGCAATGTTAACTTCTAGAGTAAACACACTCCTATCATTACCAATGTTACTATCAATGGTAATGGCACAAAACTTATATTAAAAAGTTCTATTATCTTCGTCTTTTAAAATAGTTTTTGAATTGACGTTAGTATATTTGAGAATTGGTGTAGCTACAAATATAGAAGAATAGGTTCCTACAATTACCCCAACTATCATAGCAAAAGAAAAACCTTTTAAGATAGCTCCTCCAAAAATATAAATAGACAATAAAGCTAATAATGTTGTTATAGAAGTAATTATTGTTCTAGATAGAGTTTCGTTTGTTGAAGTGTTTAGAATATCTGAAATTGGTAACTTAGAATGTTTTTTTAAATTTTCTCTAATCCTATCAAAAATAACAACTGTATCGTTCATTGAGTAGCCAACTATAGTCAAAACTGCAGCGACAATAGATAAATTTACTTCATATGATAAAAAAGAAAAAATTCCTATTGTAATAATTACATCGTGAATTAAAGCTATAATTGCAGCTAAACTAAATTGCCATTCAAATCTTATCCAAATGTAAAAAAGCATAGCAGCTAAGGCTAAAGAAATAGCTAACAAAGCATCATATAGCAATTCTTTACTCACCTTAGGTCCAACATTTTCTACACGTCTAAAATTAATAGATGATCCTAAATCGGAAGATAATTTTTTATTTATAGAAGGAATAAAATCAGCATTATTTTTTTTTGATACTTCGATTTTAACTAAATAATCATTTTCATTACCAAACTTTTTTACGTTAACATCTCCAAGGTTCATTTTTAGCAGGGATTCTCTTATCTCAGATATGCTAATCTGGGAATTTTCAGTTCTAACCTCAATTAAAGTTCCTCCTTTAAAATCAACTCCTAAATTCAATCCCTTAAAAATTAAAACTGCTATAGCTAAAAAAATTAATACCAAAGACAGTATATTTAATTTTTTATAGTAATTATAAAATAAAATTTTAGTTTTAGTTATTGAGTTCATAATTTTATTAAATTATTTTTATTTTTTTTTGCATAAATTGAAGACAAATGTCTAGCAAAAAAGTATGTCGAAAATAATGTAGTCAAAATCCCTATTCCTAGTGTAATTGCAAAACCTTTTACTGGGCCTGAACCAAGTAAAAAAAGAATTATCGAAGATATCAAAGTTGTAATATTTGCATCTAGAACAGCTGATTGTGCTTTTTTGTAACCTGTGTCAAAAGCGTGCAAAATAGATTTTTCATGCTTCATTTCTTCTTTGATTCTTTCAAATATTAAAACATTAGCATCTACTGCCATACCGACAGTAAGTATAATTCCTGCAATGCCTGGCAAAGTTAATGTCGCTCCTAAAATAGTTAAAATTCCTATCAAAAGTATTAAATTTATAATCAATGATAGATCGGCTATTATTCCTAGTTTTCTATATTTGAATAACATATAAATTATTACTAAAAAGAAACCCAAAATTAAAGAGAGGGCGCCAGCTTTAATTGAATCTTCTCCCAAATCAGGACCAACAGTTCTTTCTTCTATAATATTTAATGGAGCTGGTAGAGCTCCCGATCTTAAGAGCAAAGCAAGATCTGTAGCTGATTGAAAAGTAAAATCGCCTGTAATTACACCAGCTCCTCCAGTAATAGGTTCCTTAATGCTAGGTGCACTTATAATTTTATTATCTAAAATTATAGCAAGTCTTTTGCCAACATTGTTTCTAGTAACTCGAGAAAACTTTTTGGAGCCGACCCTATCGAGTGTAAAATTAACTATTGTTATATTGTTTTGATTATCAAAGCTTGGTTGAGCGGTAATTAAATTATCCCCACTTAGAATTACTCTTTTACTTATTGTCAGTTTCTCGTCACTACTTTCATAAGATAAAGTTTCTGATCCAAAATCTTCTTCACTTTCTGAAACTATTCTGAAGGATAGATTTGCTGTTTTGCCTAGAAGTTTTTTAATTCTATTTGGGTCACTTAACCCAGGTAGTTCAATTAAAATTCTATCATTTCCTCTTTTGATAATAGTTGGTTCATTTGTTCCAACTTCATCAATTCTACGCCTAACGATTTCTAAAGATTGATCTAAAGTAGAATTATTAACTTCAATTAAACCAAATTTAGAATATTTTATAGATATATTGTTTTCAATATTAGAATAATCCATTTCATAAGATCGATACTTGTCATAATAAATATTGACTAAATTTTCTTTATTTAGGAAAAAATCTTCAAAACTTTTTAAATCTTTATCGTTTAAATAAAAATTTATGGATTTATTTTTAATTTTAAGATTTTGATATTTAATTTTTTCTTCTTTTAAATAACTTCTAATATTAAGCAGTTTTTCTTGTAAATTCCTATCTATAATGGGTTGTGAGTTAACTTCTAATAATAAATATGATCCTCCTTGCAAATCAAGTCCCAAATTTATTTTTTTTGAAAAAAAATTACTTTTATTATGGTCAACAAAATTATTTAAAGAAAAAACTGATAAAAATATTATTACTGAATATATTATAAATAATTTTATTTTTGTGAAATACAGCACAATATATAATTATTTGCTGGCGTTAGGGGATGCTAACAAACTTTGAACTGTAGATTTAATTATTTTTACGGTTACATCATTTGATATCAACAAATCAACTTTATCATCATCATGTACTTTTTCAATAGTTCCAATAAGGCCTCCTGAAGTGATAACTTCATCACCTCTTTTTAATGATGATACCATCTGTTTATGTTCTTTTATTTTTTTCTGCTGAGGTCTGATAAGAAAAAAGTAAAAAATTACAAATATTAGTATTAATGGTACAAATTGAGTAAATCCTGAGCCTGACATATATAAACCTATAAATTTCTATTATGATTATACTAAATAAAAAAAATAAACAATAATTATTATGATATTTGTTTCTGATTGTTCATATAAGGTCTAAGAACATCGGGAATAAGAATACTACCATCTATTTGTTGATAATTTTCCATTATAGCGACTAAAGTTCTTCCAACAGCCAAACCTGACCCATTAAGTGTAGATACAAAATAAGTCCCACTATTTTTACTTTTGCATTTAGCTTTCATCCTTCTTGATTGGAATTGCCCACATGAGGAACAGCTAGAAATTTCTCTATAACTTTTCTGAGAAGGTATCCAAACTTCTAAATCAAAGGTTTTTTCTGCACTAAAACCCATATCTCCCGTAGAAAGTAAAACAATTCTATAAGGTAAGATAAGTTTTTTTAAGATTTCTTGTGAACAATTTAACATTCTATCAAGTTCATTAATGCTGTCATCTGGGCTGACAATGCTTACAAGTTCAACTTTGTTAAACTGATGTTGTCTAATCATACCTTTTGTATCTTTTCCATAACTGCCAGCTTCTTTTCTAAAACATGGTGTAGACGCAACAAAACGTAAAGGTAAGTCTTTTTCAAGGACGAAAGAATCTCTAACCATATTAGTTAGAACTACTTCGGCAGTAGGTATTAAATATTTTTTTAATTTTTCGTTATCTAGTTTAATTTCAAATTGGTCGTTCTCAAATTTTGGCAACTGTCCAGTGCCATACATTGCAGAATCTGTTACTATTAATGGAGTTGATATTTCTTCATAACCAAATTCTTGAGTGTGAACATCTAACATAAAATTAGAAATAGCTCTTTCTAACAAAGCTAAGTTGCTTTTTAAAAAAACAAACCTTGAGCCAGAAGTTTTTGTAGCTGTATCAAAATCCATCTGTTTAATATTCTTACCAATCACCTCGTGTGATAACGGATCAAAATCAAAACTAGGAATCTCACCAACTTTCTTAATTTCTTTATTTGAATTTTCGTCTTTACCAACAGGAACGTCATTAAGAGCCAAATTAGGAAGAGAACTAAGTGCATTATCAATCTCAGTTTTAGTCTTTACCTGTTGTTTGCTCAATTTATCTATAGCCAATGATATTTCTTTAGATTTCTTAAAAAGATTTTTATCTTTTTTTTGAGATATGTTTTTCTTCTCCTGTTCAAGCTGTTCTTTATCTAAAATTAATTTTCTATTAATTGTATCAATTTCTAAAAGATTTTTAATATCAATATTAGAATTTCTGGCTTGGATTTTTTTTAAAAAAAGTTCAGGATTTTTTTTAATTATTTTAATATCATGCATTATCTTTTTTCTTTTCTATAAACTTAACTGACAATATAGATAATTCATATAGAATTAACAAAGGTATTCCTAAACCAATTTGTGTTATAGGATCAGGAGGTGTAAGAACGGCAGCAAAAGCAAAAATTATAACAACGACATATTTTCTTCTTTTTTTTAAATATTTTGAATCTACAAAACCTACTCTAGCTAATAAACTTAGTAAAACAGGAAGCTGAAAACTTATACCAAAAGCAAAAATTAACCTCATAATTAATGATAGATATTCATTAACTTTAGCTTCTAATTGTATTGGTAAAATTGTCGTTTGGATTGACGTTTCAAAACTCAAAAAAAATTTAATAGCTAAAGGCATTATTAAATAATAAACCAGTATACCACCTAACAAAAATAAAACTGGAGTTGCAATTAAATACGGTAATAAAGCATTTTTTTCATTTTTATATAAAGCTGGAGCGATAAACTTCCAGACTTGGGTTAAAATTAAGGGACTTGAAACAAACATTGCGGCAAAAAATGCAACTTTTAGATAAGTAATAAATGTTTCATGCAATGCAGTGAAGATCATTCTTCTATTATTTAAATCATCTTTTACTGCCTCAGCATATGGTGTGACTAAAAAATTATAAATATTCTCTGCAAAAAAATAACAAATTACAAAAAAAATTAGTAAATAGATAAATGATTTTATAAGCCTTGATCTTAACTCAGTAAGATGTTCAATAAAACTTGCTTGTTTATTTTTCTCATCACTCATCTTTTTTAATTTTTTTTAAGTTTGTTAAATTTTTTACAATTAAATCATCTTCAACAATGGAATTTTCCATCTCACTTATGTCTTTTTGCATTTCGGTAAAATAATTTTTAAATGAACTTACCCAAGCTCCTACTTTTTTAAGCATGATAGGAAAATCTTTGGGACCAAGTATAATAATAGCAACAAGCACTACAATTAGTATTTCAAACCATCCAATTTGTGGCATGTAATTTATTTTTTATCTGTATTAGAATCTTCGCTACTTTGATCTTGTGTATTGGTTTCTGTGGGGTCTTTCATTCCTTTTTTAAAACTTTTTATTCCTTTTGCTAGATCACCCATTAAATCAGAAATTTTTCCTCTACCAAAAAGAAGAACGACCAATAATACAACTATAGCTATTTGCCAAAAACTTATACCCATATTCAAATTATATACAATTTTTACAATTTATTAAAGATATCTTTTATTCATCATCAGATTTAAGGGTTTGGCTTAGCATATCATCTATATTTGAATAAATATTCTCTTTTTTTTCATTCATTTGCTCTTTATAAAATTTGCCAGTTCCAAATATCGAAGTATCAATATTTGAATTATCAATTAATCCAGCAGAAGAAAGTTCTTCAACGTTTGGAAGGTCGGACAATTTTTGTAAATTAAAATGACTTAAAAAATCATCTGTTGTTACATATTGAATTGGTTTTCCTGGAACATTTTTTCGACCTGATGGTCTCACCCAATTTAGTTCTAATAATACTTCTAAAGTTCCGGTGGCAAAAGCTACTCCTCTAATTTCTTCAACTTCTGACCTTGTTACGGGTTGGTTGTAGACAATAATAGCCAGAGTTTCTATTGCTGCTTTAGACATATTTCTTTTAGAAAATGTTTGAATATTCATAAACTTAGAAAGGTTTGAAGCTGTTCTAAACGACCATTTTTTCGCTATACACACTAAGTTAATACCTCTATTTACATATTGTTTTTCTAAAGATTCTAATATTTTAAAAACATTCACTCTTGTTTTTAATTTAATCTCGATACTTTCTATGTCTAAAGGCTCTTCAGCCGCAAAGAGTATTGCCTCAACCTGTCTTTCAGTTTCTGTTAATTTATCAGGAAATTTTATTATCTTTAAATTGCTTCTTTTTTTAATCATTTTTTTCTTTTATTAATAATTTATCAAAACTTTTTTTTTGCATAATAGAAAGAATACCTTCTCTAGTGAGTTCAAGTGCTGCTGTGAAAAGACCAGCAATAGCAGTTTTTTTAAGCGTTGTATTTTTTTTAAATTTGGAAGGAACTAATTCAGAAAAATCCCTCCATTCATTTAAATTTTTAATATTAGATTTTATTATTTCCATACCCATCTCAGTAGAACATATTGGGAGTCTTGGTATATTAATTGATAAAAAGTTTTTTTTCATGACATGATTAGAGTAGGACTTAAGCAATTCATATAAAGTAACTGTATATTCAGATTTTTTGAAAGTTCTTACGCCACCCGACATACCTCTCATGCAAATATCTACTCCCAATCTTTTTTTTTTTAATAGTTGATCAGATAAAAGTCTAATTAACTCTAATTTCTTTAACTGTAGTTTTAGTTTATCTGCTACTTCAGTAGCTTTAAATTCATCCTCTTCATCATCTGGTAATAAAAGTTTTGATTTTAGATAAGCTAACCAAGTAGCCATTAATAAATATTCTGAAGCTATTCCTAAATTTAGTTCTTTTGTTCGTGAAATAAATTCAATGAATTGATCAGCCAACTGAGTGATAGAAATTTTTGCCAAATCAACTTTTTGATTTTTTGCAAGATCTAACAAAACTTCTAAAGGGCCAGTGTAATTTTTAATATCAATTTCCAATGAATCTTTATTTGTTGATTGCATAAAATAACTTTACATTAAAAAATTACAAAATTGTGATGTTTTTTCTTGTGTAAATTTATCAATTTTGGGTATAACTTTAGCAAGCCTTTTCATTTCCTTTATACTACCGTTGCAATGTAACACTAGGTTACAGCCAGCTTTTAGAGCTTTAATTGCATTACCTTCAAGATTATATTTAAGAGCTTTCATTGATATATCGTCTGATATTAAAATTCCTTTAAAATTAATGTGTTTGCGTATAATTTTATCAATTATTAAAGTTGAATGTGTGGCTGGATTAAGTGAATCGTAAGCTGAATAAATGGTATGGGCAGTCATAGCAAATAATGATTTACATTCTTTAAAAGTTTTAAAATCTTTTTTGATTAATTTTTTTTTGCTATCATTGATTATTGATTTTTGAAAATGCGTATCTGTTTTCGAGGCTCCATGACCAGGTATATGTTTTACAACAGTTGCAATTTTATTTTTTTTATATAAATTAATACAAACATTTCCTAATTTAATAATTTTAGCAGGATTTACAGAAAAAGATCTTGTGCCAATAAGTTTATTTGATTTAGCGCTCTGCACATCAAGAACTGGGACTGTGTTAATGTTTATACCAACAGTTTTCAATATATCAGAGACAGTATCAATATAAATTTTGTAAGTAGCATAAAAAATATCTTTATTTTTTTTATATAAATTAAAAAAATAACTTTGTGAAAAAATAGATAAATCCGTTATTTTGTTTAATCTCGAAACAACACCACCTTCTTGATCTATTAGAATAGGAAAATTAACATCATTAAATAAGCCTTTGATTTCTGAAACTAATTTTTTTAATTGCTTAATATTCTTAATATTTCTAGAAAACAATATTATTCCCCAAGGTTTTTCTTTATAAAGAAAACTCTTTTCTTCTATAGACAAGAAATAACCTTTTATTCCAAATATTATAGCTTTTTTATTCATTAAAATTATTAAATAAATTTTCCCAAAACCATTTTTTTCTCTCTTTACTAAAGTTTTCTATATCATCTCTATAAGTAATAATATTATTTGTATCGCTTTTTAATAAAGGTAAATTAATATTCTCTTCATTCAACATTATAGAGTACGAAGACCTTGATTTATTTGTTAATATAACATTTTCCTGAGAAAAATAATGTTTAGTAACAAGAAAAATTAAAAAAAGAAAAGAAAGTAAGAATGAAATGTTTAAAATTTTTTTATGCATTACATAGTGGAAGGTGCTGAAACACCTAAAATTGACAATCCATTTTTAATTACTATAGCTAATGATTGTAAAAGCATTAATCTTGTTTTATTTAACTCACCATTATCAGAAGTGAAACGATATTCCTTATTTTCGTTTCCTAAGCTCCAATATGAATGAAATAAAGAAACTAGATCATATAAATAGAAAGAAATTCTGTGGGGTTCTAGTTTTGTAGATGCTAAATCTACACATCTAGGCCATTCTGAAATTTTTTTTAAAATCTCAATTTCATATTTATTAAGAATAAATTTTTTATTTTCTACAGTTATATTGTCATCAACTTTTATATTAATTGATTTAAATATTGAACTTATTCTTGCGTATGCGTACTGAACATAAAAAACAGGATTTTCTTTAGATTTTTCTGAAACTTTTTGAAAATCAAAATCTAATTCCACGTCATTACTTCTGCTTAGCATCATAAATCTAACAGAATCTTTGCCCACCTCTTTTATGAGATCTTCTACAGTAATATAATCGCCTTTTCTTTTAGACATTTTAAAAGGCTTACCATTTTTAAATAATTTTACTAATTGAGATACTTTGCAAATTAAATTAGTTTTATTTTTTGATATTGCTTTAGTAGCTGCTGCAATTCTTTTTATGTAACCAGAATGATCTGCTCCCAATATGTTAATTAATACATCAAAATTTCTATTAATTTTATTTCCATGATAAGCAATATCTGAAGCAAAGTATGTCCATGAGCCATCGTTTTTTTGTAAAGCTCTGTCGGTATCATCACCAAATTTAGTAGAATTAAATATTAGCTGGTCGCGAGATTTCCAATCTTTGTTTAATTCACCTTTGGGTGCTTCCAACCTACCCTTGTATACATAATTATCTTTTTCAAGGTTTTTAATTGTTTTGTGAACAGCGTCGCTTAAAATTAATTCACTCTCGTAAACAAAATTATCATGAGTTATGCCTAACATTTTTAGATTATCTTGAATTAATTTCATTGAAATTTTTAAAGCTTCTTTGGTAAGTATATTAGAAATTTTATCAAAATTAGAATAATCTTTGATAATTTTGTTCTTAATAATTTCTTTAGCAATGGAAACAATATAGTCACCTGGATAAAGATCTTTTTCCAAAGGAAATTTTTTTTTTTCAATAATTTCTATAATTCTATAATAGACAGAATTTATAAAATTCTTTATCTGCCCACCTGAATCGTTAACGTAGTATTCTTTTGTAACTGTATTTCCATTAAATTTTAAAAGATTGGTAAGTGCGTCACCTAAAACTGCACCTCTACAGTGGCCAACATGGAGTGGGCCGGTAGGATTAGCTGAGACAAACTCTAGATTATATCTTTTTACATTTTCATTATTAGAGCCATAACTTATCTTGTTCTCAATAACATTTAATAAAAATTTTTCCCAAAAAAAAATACCAAATTTAATATTCAAAAATCCATGTTTAGAAACTTCAATTCTTTCAAACTCATTAAAATAATTCAACAATTTTTTTTTAAGGATTAATCCCAAGTCTAATGGTGACATATTATTAGATTTAGAAAGTATCATTGCAGCATTGCATGAAATATCAGCTTCTGTTGCTTTGGGTGGAAGTTCAACTGTTATCTTTTTAATATTATCTGGATACTCAATTAGATTATCTTTTTTAAGAACATTTAAAAATAAAGAAATTTTTTTTTGATAATTTTTAAATAAATTCATTTTATTTTGTTATAAAGATTTATTGCATATCTGTCAGTCATGCCCGCAATAAAATCAGCAATTAATCTTTCTTTGTTGTCTTTGTTTAAATTTTTTCTTTTTATAAATTTTTTCGGGTTCTTGATTAAATAATTAAATAAACCTTTTATAATTTTTTTTCCCTTATTGGTATTACTTAATACGCTTCTACTGTTATACATATGAACTTTTAGAAAATCTTTTATTTGCTTATCCGTTTTCTTCATTTTGCCAGAAAAATCAACTATTAAGTGATTTAGTTTATGCACATCATTTAGTGTTCGAGGTTTATATTTATTTAAATTTTTTTTAGTAGTTTTCAATACATCTGTTACCATTAAATTAATTAAATCTCTTACAATTTGATTTATTATCACCTCTCTTCTAAATTTTTTTATGTTTTTAAGATGTTTTTTTATAATCTTTGAGATGAAGCTAATTTTACTTAATTTCTTTATTGTAAATAAATTTGCTCTTAAACCGTCCTCTAGGTCATGATTATTATAAGCTATATCATCAGATATATTTGCTACTTGCGATTCTAGGGAAGAATAAGCATTAAAATTTATTTTTTTGTAAATCACACTATTTTTAAAAATACTTTTGTATTTAATTATATTTTTTACTGGTCCATTGTGTTTTATTAATCCGTCTAAAGTTTCAATTGTAAGGTTGAGACCAGAAAATTTGTAGTATTTGTTCTCAATTAAATTAACTATTCTTAGGGTTTGAATATTATGATCAAATCCTCCAAAATTAATCATGCATTTATTTAAAACTTCTTCTCCTGCGTGGCCGAAAGGAGTGTGGCCAAGGTCGTGGGATAGGCTTAATGTTTCACATAGGTCTTCGTTCAAACCAATAGATCTAGCAAATGTTCGAGCAATTTGCGCAACTTCCATGGAGTGTGTTAATCTTGTTCGATAATGATCTCCTTCAGTATTTACAAAAACTTGAGTTTTATGTTTTAATCTTCTAAATGACGAAGAATGAATGATTCTATCTCTATCTCTTTGATACGGAGATCTAATGTAGCTTTCAATCTCTTTATGAATTCTTCCTTTGCAATTTACCGATTTTACCGCATAGGATTTGAGGTGTTTTTCATGATATTTTTTTTGCATAATTTATCCAAGCAGATTATATTACAGTAAATATAAAATATGATTAAAGAAATAATTTTTAGCAAAAAAGCTGTAGAAAAAATTAATGGCCTTATATCTAAAAAACCTCAAGGCACATTTTTTAGAATAGCTGTAAAGGGAGGTGGTTGCTCAGGATTTAAATATGATTTCTCTTTTGATAAAAATGTTGAAAAAGACGATTTGAAACACGAAAATATAATAATAGATGAAACTTCGTTACAAATGTTAAAAGGATCTGAGATAGATTTTTCAGAGGAATTAATAGGAGATTCGTTTAAAATATCTAATCCAAAAACTAAGTCTTCTTGTGGTTGTGGAATTTCTTTTTCATTTTAATGAAAATATGTTCTTGGAATGTAAATTCTATAAGGGCAAGAATTGATAATTTAAAAAAATATTTAAAAAAAAATTCTCCAGACGTAGTCTTATTACAAGAAATTAAAACTCAAGAAATAACATATCCTTTCGATGAAATAAATAAATTGGGTTATTTATCTTATGTTAGCGGACAAAAAAGTTACAATGGTGTATCAATATTATCAAAAATTAAATTAACCAATATCTGTAAAGATTTACCTGGTGATAAAATAAAGCAATCTAGATTTATTTCAGCAAATTTAAAAATTAAAAATAAAAATATCGTGATAATTAATATCTATGTTCCAAATGGAAATCCTATCAATACTGAAAAATACACATATAAAGTTAGTTGGATAGATACTTTTATTAAAGAGATCAGGAAAAGAATTAAAAATAACAATAAAGTAGTTGTGGGTGGAGATTTCAATATTATCCCTGAAGAAATTGATGTTTATGATCACAAAAAATATTTAAATGATGCCCTGTTTAAATTGGAGATTAGGAAAAAATATAGAACTTTAATAAATCTTGGTTTAAATGATGTTTATCGATATTTTAATAAAAATAAACAAGAGTTCACATTTTGGGACTATATGGCTGGGTCTTGGCAAAAAAACTATGGAATGAGAATTGATCATTTTTTAGTTTCAAATAATTTAATAAGTGATGTTAAAAAAATTTATATAAACAAAAAACCGAGATCTAATTTAAAACCATCAGACCATACGCCTATTGAGATTGAGATTTTTTAATTCTACCATAAACATCTTTATATCTTACGATATCAGTTTCTCGTAAAACAGAACCTAATTGGACTTCTATAATTTTAACAGGTATATTGAAATTATTTTCAATTCTATGAATAGTTCCTGCAGGTATAAAAACGCAACTGTTCTTGTTTTTAAAAAATTTTTTTCTATTAATAGTTATTTTAGGTTTCCCTTGAGTTATCATCCAATGCTCAGATCTATAATGATGCTTTTGTAAGCTAATAGAAGATTTTGCATTAATTATTAATTCTTTAACTAAAAAATTCTTACCTTGAAATAAATTAATATATTTTCCCCAAGGTCTATAATAAACGTTTTTTTTCTTATAGTAATTAGCTTTATCTTTATTATATATTTTAGATATTTCTTTCCAACTACCGAGATCTGACCACGGTATATTCAATTTAATTCCATTAATTTCTGAAGCTTTTTCTAAGATAGCATAATCAAAAGATTTCGATGTATTTTTTGCAAATGAAGATTTGTTTAAGTAATAAGTGTTATCTTTAAATTTTGCTTTAGAAACAGATGCAAAACAATTTTTGTATATTTCGGGTTGAATTTTTATAAAATTATTAATAATTGAATCTTTTCTAAAAAGAAATATACCAGAATTCCAGTATCCATTTTTTTTAATAATTTTTTTTGCTTTTAAAGCGTTAGGTTTTTCAAAAAAATTCGTAACTTTGTTAATATTTTTTTTAGTAACAAAATATCCGTACTCAGTAGAAGCGGAAGTTGGCTTGACACCAAAAACAAATATATTTTTATTATTTAACTGCATTTTGTTTTTATGAATAATTTTGTTGAAAAGACTAACATTTTCAATTAGATGATCGGCTGGTAAAAAAATTAGTGGTTGTTTGCTAGGGATATCTTTTATTAAAGATGATGCTAAAATTGCTGGGGCAGTATTTCTTTTTAATGGCTCAACAATAATTTTATACTTCTTAATTTTAAACTTTTTTAAATAACTTTTTACTTTTTTTAAATATATAATATTTGTACTTATAATAGGGTAATCAAAGATTGAAGATTTAATTCTATGAAGCGTTTTTTCAAGCAAGGTCCAGCCTCCAAAATCAATAAATTGCTTAGCTTCATTCTTTTTTGTATTTGGCCAAAGCCTTGTTCCTGCTCCGCCACATAAAATAACAGGTCTAACTTTCATTTCTTATAATTATATGTCTGCATAGCATTTAATTTCTTTAAATGCCCCAGGGTGTGTTACTGCACCATCTGAAGCTGGTCCAACAGATTGAGCATATTTCCAGAGTGTTCCGTTAGCAAAGTTTTCTTTTTTTGGCTTCCATTTTTTTCTTCTTTTATCTAACTCTTTTTTAGAAATTTTTATATTTATAGTTCCAGATTTTGCATCTATTTCTATAAGATCACCATTTTTTATTAAAGCTATAGGTCCGCCTACTGAAGCCTCTGGTGTTACGTGACCAATACAAAAACCCCTAGTGGCGCCTGAAAATCTTCCGTCTGTAACTAAAGCTACAGTATCACCCATACCTTGACCATATATTGCCGCTGTAGTAGAAAGCATCTCTCTCATTCCGGGACCTCCTTTAGGACCTTCGTATCTAATTACGATCACATCTCCATCTTTATATTTTTTTTCTATTACAGCTTTATAAGCATCTTCTTCTTTATCAAAACATTTTGCTTTGCCAGTAAATTTTAAATTTTTTAATCCTGTGATTTTAACTATAGCTCCTTTTGGCGCTAAGTTTCCTGTTAATCCTACAACACCACCATCTGTGGATAATGGGTTATTATATCTTCTTATAACTTTTTGATTATCATTAAATTTTACATTTTTTAAATTTTCTTTAATTGTTTTACCTGTCACTGTTAAACAATCGCCATGTAAGTACCCTCCGTCCAAAAGCGTCTTTAAAATTAAAGGAACTCCACCAGCTTCAAACATATCTTTAGCTACATATTTACCACTAGGTTTAAGGTCTGCTAAGTAAGGTGTTTTTTTGAATATTTTAGCTACATCCATTAAGTCAAATTTAATTCCACATTCACTTGCGATTGCTGGTAAATGCAATCCTGCGTTTGTAGAGCCTCCTGTTGCAGCAACAACTGTAGCGGCATTTTCTAAAGATTTTTTTGTAACTATATCCCTAGGTCTAATTCTTTTTTCAATTAAATTCATTACAGTTTTACCACTTTCATAAGCAAATTTATCTCTTTCCACATATGGCGCGGGGGTGCCTGATGAGTAAGGCAAAGCTAAACCTATTGCCTCTGAAACGCATGCCATTGTATTTGCTGTAAATTGACCACCACAAGCACCTGCGCTCGGGCAAGCTACTAATGACAATTCTTCTAAATCTTTTTCTTTAATGCTGCCTTCAGAATATTTTCCTAGAGCTTCATAAACATCTACTACTGTAACATCTTTACCTCTAAACTTGCCTGGTAATATTGAACCTCCGTAAATAAAAACGCTTGGTACGTTCAGTCGGCACATTGCCATCATTAACCCTGGTAATGATTTATCACAACCAGCTACACCAACCAAAGCATCATAACAATGACCTCTTACTGTTAGTTCAGTAGAGTCTGCTATAATTTCTCTTGATACTAATGAGGATTTCATTCCTTCATGTCCCATTGCGATACCATCGGTAACTGTAATTGTACAAAATTCTCTTGGTGTGCCATTAAAATCTTGTACACCTTTTTTTACAGACTTAGTTTGCCTCATTAAAGCTATATTGCAAGGAGCAGCTTCATTCCAGGTTGATACAACACCAACAAACGGTTTTTTTATATCTTCAGCAGTTAAATTCATGGCGTAGTAAAAAGATCTATGTGGAGCTTTTTGAACTCCCATAGTTGTGTGTCTGCTTGGTAATTTTGACTTGTCTATTTTCATATTTAATTTTTAATACTATTTAGGACACTATTCAACTTTTTAAGTTCAATTTTGCAACTATGTAACAAACTCTTTTCTTTAAGAACAACTAATTTAGGAGCATTTTTTAAAAAGGACTTATTTTTCAACTTATTCATTAAAGTAATAATTTTTTTCTCCAGTTCATTTACTTGATTAGATATTTTAGATTTTTGCTCGACTAAATTAATTTGTTTATCAAAATATAGGGTAATTGTTTCAGCACCTATAATAATATTAACACCTTCTTTTTTATTTTTAGATTTTAATATATTCTTAACTCTACCTAACCTTTTAAAAACAATTAAATTATCATTGATAATATCTTTTTTATTTTTTGTTAATTTGTCCATAGATACATCAATAAAAGAACCCGGTTTGACATTTAAATTAGCTTTTGTAGATCTTATGTTGCTTACTAACTGTATTAGCCAATGTATTTTATTATAACTTTTTTTAAATGAATTGGATGGTTTAGTTGGTAAATCCCAATTTTTATACATAAGTGGTTTTTTTAACTTTTTATCCAATTTTAAATCTAGCCATAACTTTTCAGTAAAAAAAGGAATGAATGGATGAAGCATTGTTAATATATTAGATTGTATAAAGCTTGAAAAAATACGCGATTCTTTTAAATTTTTTCCACTTTTAGAATCAAATATTGGTTTTAAAAACTCAATATACCAATCACAATAGTAATGCCACACGAACTGATAAATTGTTTTGGCGGCCTCATCAAATCTAAAATTAAGTATGTGTTTTTGCACTTCTTCACTAGCTTTATATAACTCAAAATACATCCATTTGTTTATATCTAGATTTATTTTTTTTATATTTAAACTATTTGAAAACTTACAATTATTTTGTATTGAAAAATTATTTGCGTTCCATATTTTGTTTAAAAAATTTCTATAACCTTTTACTCTATCTTCGGAAAGTTTGACATCTCTGCCTGGAGCGG
>Ga0114996_10002697_pt1 | contig 22740 bp, 15 predicted proteins | sample ArcticOcean_MG_C_4_FD_87039 | JGI IMG/M metagenome (GOLD analysis project Ga0114996, IMG submission 87039) | Marine microbial communities from western Arctic Ocean - ArcticOcean_MG_CB4_134 | ecosystem: Environmental > Aquatic > Marine > Oceanic | place: Arctic Ocean: Canada Basin | collected... | reverse complement strand
CGCTTCGCCCCACTGACGCGGCGCGGTGAGGCTGAGCAGGAACAGGCAGACCAGGATCCCCAGGTACGGCCAGATGTTGTTCGTGGTGTTGGTTTTCATCGTTCTTACGTCCTTGTTACCTCTTACCCGACTGCGATTTATTACTCAGAGCTCGCAGAGCCCCGGTCTTTGGTAGGATCGGCATTGTGAACACTCTAAGTAAAATGCGATTCTGAAGATTAATCTGGAGAAACCGCCTAATCCGCAAAGTCGCAACCCCGCATCGTGGTGATCACGTCGGGTTGGAAGGATTGGCGCGGTTAAAGCGGCAGAGGCCGCAAGAAAGACCGGGTGCCAATCGACAAGTTGGTCACTCGAACTTTACGAACTGGCGTCCTCGATCAGGCCGGCGATCGTCTGTCGGCGGCTCGAAGCGGCCGACAGGTTGGCAATCGAAAACTTAGTGAGCAGTTCGCTTCGCAAGAATTTCGAAGATTCGGCCGCCACGTCCACGTCGTCGATCATCTGGATTGACCGGCTGAGTTCGACCTCTGACGCCTCAAGCGCCTGTCGGGCTGAACCAATCGTGAAGCGCTCGAACGCTCCGACTTCGGCTCGGGCATTGAGCAGTCGAGCCTTCGCGGCATCCAGGATGTTGATCGCATCCTGCGGGTTAGAACTGTCGAGACTCGCTGAGCCTCCCTGGGCCAAGTCCGACAGTGTGCCTTCGGGGCCACCTAGCGCCGTCGTGTTCACTGCGGGCAGTTCGATGGTTGCCAGTTCGCCGACGTCAGCGGACAGGGCAAATGTCAATTCCCTCGGGGAAGTCGTCGACTCGCCAGAGCCGGACAGCAGCGATTGGCCCCCTAGCGAGGTCGTGCGTCCGATACGGTTGATCGCATCGAGCGCCGCGTCGATCTCGATCTGATTTGCGCTCCGTTCGGCGTCAGACAGATCACCGGCCGACGCAACAACCCGATCGCGGATGGTGTTCAAGAGGTCGCCGACCTGTGCCAGCCCGCTGTCCGCGGTGCGTGCAACTCCGGCGGCTCTTGCGGCGTTATCTTGGGCGGCGGAGGTGGCGGCCAGCTCGCTGCGTAGACTTTCCAAAGCCGCGAGCGCCGCAGGGTTATCACCGCCTTGGCGGATGCGATGCATCGTCGCCAATCGGATCTTGCTGTCGTTCGAGCGGTCGATCGCCCGGACGAGATTCTTCTGGACGGCTAGATCGATGCCGCCGATTCCGCTGCCAATACTCTTCATCGTGCCTGCCCCACATGAAAATCTAAACGAACGTAATACTCTGATTTACCGTATCGATGCGGCCAGTTCCGCGAGATGCCTTGAAAAACGATCGAGTCGGTCGAGCTGCGCCTTTCGCAAGGCGCCTCCCTGTGACGCACCGTTCATCAACTGGAGCCGGACGTCGACGATTCGTCCGGCCATGGCAGTGATCACTTCGCGAGGCGACATCAGCCGTCGCAGCGTCGCACGATCCTCGGCCGAAACCAAGGCGACGTACGTCCGCAAAAAACGGAACCGTTCACACCGTTCCGATAGCATGTCAAGTCGCGACGCCACGCGCTCGACGGACCATCCTGACTCTTCTCGAAGCAACTCCTCTAACTCGGCCACCGACACGTTGTGTCCGGTGACTCGAGCGCGAAGTTCTTCGACATTAACGACCGACTTCGGTCGTGTTGTCTTAGGTTGCCTCTTTTTCGGAGGTGCCTCGTTGGAACCCTGCTTCGGCAGATCGTCGACCGTCGCATGCGACAGTGCATGCGACGGCGCGGCGACCTGTGGTATGCGAATCGCCGGCGGGGTCCTTGATTGACGGTCCGCCACGGCAATCGCCGCTGAATCAATCTTCGGTCGCCGCGGCTGATCGACCAGCGCTCTGATCGCGACGCGAGGCAACTCGGGAAGTGCCGGCGTGGTCCGCTCGATCGGCGCGATTGCCGGTCGACGACGGGACAGTGGGGCAACCGGAGGACTTATAATGTCGCTTGGATGTGGCGAAGTTTCGATGCGACTCCGTGGGGTGATCGAATCGCTCCACGATTTGTTCCACGATTTGTTCCACTGTGGCAGCGGTCCACGGCTCTGTGCGCGACTGGCATACGTTGCGGCTTCAAGCCACTCCGCCAGCCGGACCGCTTCGTCGCGGTCTTGGCCTTGCTTGATCCATTGGGTGTACAACTCACGCCAGAAAGCGCGGCGGCGGTCGAATTCGTTCCGGTCAGCATGAAACGTCTGATAAACCTGGATGCGATATTTCCTTGCCAGGGCGTCGAGATCCGGCGCTGCGGCGGTTGAACCGGCCGTCGAATCGGTCGGCACCGACGTCGACGACGCATCGGCAGGAAATCCAGCAATCGCCAGCACAACGGCAGCGACGGCGGCGCATAGGACGAGCAGCTTTTTCACGAGAAAGCCCGTATCGGTCAGAGTCTTAGAAAAGATAAGCGAAAAGGTTGGCGCCCCTAAAGGTGCCAAACAAACGTAAGTTACGCCGGTGCACAGTCAAACGCGTGCAGGAGAGTCGGATCAGCGCGAAACAATTCAGGTCCGGTTGTGCGGATTGTTCCGGCTGCGACAATGAAAACCTGAGAATCCCCGTCTCGCGGTGATTTCTTGCCACAATGACATCTTCATATTTTGGTGATCCACCTCAACCATGAGCACCTTCCGGCCACCATCGTTTTCGCTTGATGACCTGTTCTCTGCCGAGGGCGAGGTGTTGGCGATCGAGTCCGCAGCGCCCGGACCCGAGGGATCGTTGCCGCTGTCCGAGGAGATGTTGCGAGATTTGCCCAGCGGCGATCTGTTTGGGCTCACGCAAAATGCCGGAATGGGGTGGCCGCCGGGGGAAATGCTCGGGCCCCAGTTTCTGTTGCTCAGTACCCAGGGTGGCGTACGAGCCGAAGACGGTTCGCCGATCGCGTTGGGTTTTCATACCGGACACTGGGAAGTCGGGCTGTTGGTGCGCGAGGCAGCCCGCACGCTCAAAGCGGCCGGCGGCGTTCCGTTCGCGGCGGCCTGTTCCGATCCGTGCGATGGCCGGACGCAAGGCACGACCGGAATGTTCGACAGCCTGGCGTATCGAAACGACGCGGCAACCGTACTGCGGCGATTGATTCGCTCGTTGCCGACACGGCGAGGCGTGTTGGGCGTAGCGACCTGCGACAAGGGACTGCCGGCGATGATGATGGCACTGGCCGGTTCGGCCGATTTGCCGGGCGTGCTCGTACCAGGCGGCGTGACGTTGCCGCCGATCGACGGCGAAGACGCCGCCCAAATCCAGTCGATCGGGGCGCGCTTCGCCCACGACGAAATCACGCTCGAAGAGGCCGCTTCGCTCGGCTGTCGGGCCTGCGCGTCGCCGGGCGGAGGTTGTCAATTTCTAGGGACGGCAGCCAGTTCACAGGTCGTGGCCGAAGCGCTCGGCATTGCCCTGCCCCATTCGGCTTTGGCTCCCAGCGGCCAGCCGGTTTGGCTTGAGATGGCCCGACGCAGCGCCGAGGCGCTTTGGGCGATGGTCGAGCGCGACGTGCCGCTGCGCGAGATCCTAACCGATGCAGCGATACGCAATGCCATGGTTGTCCATGCTGCGTTTGGCGGCTCGACGAATCTGTTGCTGCACGTTCCGGCGATCGCTCATGCAGCCGGATTGCGTCGCCCGACGGTGGAGGACTGGCAGGAGACGAACATCAAGGTGCCGCGGTTTGTCGACGCGCTGCCGAATGGCCCGGTGGGACATCCGACCGTGCAGGTTTTCTTAGCTGGTGGCGTGCCGGAGGTAATGCTGCATCTGCGCGAATTAGGGCTGCTTGAACTCGAGGTGCAAACGGTCGCCGGGGGAACGCTCGGTGAAGTGCTCGACGCCTGGGCCACTTCACCTCGACGCGAGGCGGTGCGGCGACTGTTGCAAGAACGTGACGGCATCGATCCCGACGACGTGATCATTCCGCCGAACGAGGCGCGCCGGCGCGGTTTGACCAGCACGGTCTGTTTTCCGCGAGGCAATCTGGCCCCCGAGGGGAGCGTCGTCAAGAGCACCTCGATCGACCCGGCGGTGATCGACGATGACGGAGTCTATCGCAAGACAGGACCGGCTCGCGTCTTTACCACGGAGCGTGCCGCCATCGCCGCGATCAAGGGCAAGTCCGGGTCGCCAATCGTGGCGGGCGATATTTTGGTCTTGATCGGCCGCGGTCCGATGGGCTCCGGCATGGAGGAAACCTACCAGATCACCTCGGCGCTTAAGTTTCTTTCCTGGGGTCGCGAAGTGGCGGTGGTGACCGACGCACGATTCTCAGGCGTGAGCACGGGTGCCTGTATTGGTCACGTGGGACCCGAGGCCCTGGCGGGCGGACCGATCGGCAAAGTGCGAGACGGCGATCAAGTCCGAATCGAAATCGATTGCCGCAACTTGACTGGGCGAATTGATCTGGTGGGTGACTCTGACGGGACGTTCGATGCTGATCGCGGCTGCGAGGTTCTTGCGGCACGCACGAAGCGAGACGACTTACATCCCGACGATCAACTCCCCGACGACACCCGGCTCTGGGCGGCACTGCAGCGCGTCAGCGGCGGCACGTGGGGCGGTTGTGTGTACGATGTGGAGAAGATTGTGCGAGCGCTGGAGAACGCGGAAGGGTCGGCCGACGATTCGCGTTGAATTGGATAAATTTCTTGTAGACCACTCGCGTCTCATGATGTGGCCCGCGTTCGGTATGACTATCAGTTGATCAACGTGCGGGTCGTACTGACACACCGATCGTACGACGCTGGCAAGTGGAAGGAATAACTATGCCGACAACCAATCGCACCGAAGAAAAACTTCCCGGCCGGTTTGAGGACCTTGTTGGGTTAATGCCACCCCAGGCGCTCATGGACGAGGTGCATTATGGGAATGTGCTCGCGATGATCGACCGCGTGATGTCTGCGGGGAAATTGACCAAAGGACAGCAGCTCTATCTGGAAACGCTGGTGCAACTCGTCGAGGCCTATGAGGCACAACACCATTGCGTCGAAACGTCCGATCTATGTGGGGTCGATGCACTGCGTCAACTCATGGACGAGAACGACATGTGTGCTTCGGATCTCGCTCGCCTGTTGGGGGTCCACGTCAGTATGGGTTCCAAGATCCTTAAGGGCGAACGTTCGTTGACCGTCGAGCACTTACGAACGCTCGCTGATCGGTTCAAAGTGCGTCCTGAACTGTTCATGGCGTGAACTGCGGAGCGACTTGTCGTTTGTCTTCACTAAAACCATCGATACGCTCTTGGTAGATCAGATCGTTCAAGAGACAATATCTACACAAGATTCACAAACACCTGGATCGCGGAGCGATCCGCGACATTAGTGCGACCGGACGTAGCGTTCGTACTTGTAGGTAATCGTTCGCGCTTCGCCCGGCTTGAGTTTGACGACCCATCGGATGGTGCCGGCACGATCGGTCAGTTTTAGCTTCGTCGGATCGACGGAGATTTGGCCTTTGTGTTCGGCCGATATCGGTTTGCCGGGTACTGGGGTGGTCACCACGATCGTGACGGGACGTTTCTCGAAATTCTTTAGTTGCAGCGTCCCTTCGAGCGTGACCAAATCGAGATGGACATGCGAGGCCGGCGAGTGCGCCTTGAGCTTTCGGTCCACCTCACGCTCTGACTTCTCGTGCGAGACGTTGATCGCCGTGGTCATCGGTAGTTCGCCGTTGCCGCCAATGGGAGTGTACTTGAGTAGGTCCTCGCTCAGCGGACGTTGCTCGCTGACTGCCAAACAGGGGCCAGTGGTCCAGGCGGTGTCGGTGCTGTTGTGCAATACGAGCAAATGCTGCATCCGACCGGGCGATGTCCAACGATAGATATGCGAGTATTTGATTTTCTTGGTGAAGAGCGTGATGATCGCCTTCTCGCCGCGACGAAGCGTGAGATCTTTCTTGGTATAGACGGTGTAGTCGGTCGCGGCCGCGCCACCCATCATTGGCAAGTTGCCGAGCGCTTTGCCGAGGTTTCCCCCGGCATCGACCGCCGGCCGGTTGACCACACCCGGCGGATTGAATTGTGGGGCCGTGATCAGGTTCGACACGATCGCGCCTCGACGCATCATCTGTGTCGAGACAGCCCGAGGCGCGACGGCTGCGCCAATCGTGCGAATCATTTGGCCAACCGCGATCGGCGCCATGTATTTGGTGTGCGTGAAGTGCGGCACGCCGACCACCAGATGGACATCGGTGTGGATCAAATCTTCTGCCTCATTGACCAGGGTGCCTCGCAGGGTCATTCGGGCGGTGGTTTCGTCGATCACGTCGAGCGTGTATTCAGGGATCCAGGTAATTCCCTTGCGCAGGTACGCCATGCCAAGTTTTACCTTTTTGGGTGGCTCTTTGGCTTCGCTGATCGTGTGAACACGCAGCGGCATTTCAAGGATCTGCATCTTTGTTACGCCTTCGACCGGCACAGCAAAGCTATTACTGCCGCTGTCGAGCACGACGAACTTCGGCCCGACCGAGACGAGTTTTCCTGCCGCGCTGCGCTGCTGGCCCTTGTATTCGTAGTGGAGTTGGACTTTGAGGTTCTTGCTTGCTGAAAGCCGAGATCGCTTCGTTGCCGGGTCGTTGGCCGCGTCTCGACCATCGAACTCGACCACCTCGCCCGGTCCAGCGCCGACGATATCGACGGTTTCCTTCTCGTCGTGCGAATAAATAGCGAACGTGCCGAACGCCGCGGGCGGAATTTTCTTTGCCACACACCAGCCATCTCGCAGTTGAACCTCTCCCTCGCGCATAAAGAATCCTAGACCGTTCTTGAACACGGCGACCGATCGCGTCTGCGGTTGCCACAGATGCGGGTTTTCGTCCTTTTTTGCTGGCGCCGGTTCATTGGCGGCAATCACGGATCGTGACGTATCGGGCAATAGGAACACTGCCCCGACCGGCAACAGAAACGTTGCAGTAAGAAGCACCATGGCAAGCACTCGCATGATACGCATCGGTTGATTTCCTTTTCAGTATGGATCGAACGACCGACGCGCAGTGAATGAACACGCGGCGACCGGGCGTTGCAAGCTTTAATAGAAGGTGATTCAAAATCAGAAATTCCTAGCCCGAAGCGTCAGCGAGGGACACGAAATGGGTGTTTTACTCTTGTGCCCCTCGCTGACGCTTCGGGCTGTGATGATTTTGAATCGCCTTCTAGAAACTAAAACGCCTTGCCGATTGCCAAGCGTCGAAAGTAAGTGCCGCGAGTTACCCAAAGGGTTCAAAAAGTTTTTTCTGCCGCGTATTGAAAAAGGACCACCTTTGCGGTAGCGTGAACCATGCGACATTTTCTTGTCGCCTTAAACACACTGGTCACACGAGTCGGAGCCTGTTATGTCAGATCCAGCCACCCAAAGTCGACAGGGAAAATATCACACGAGCGGTGCGATTGATCGACCGCGCCGCGCTCGAAAAGTCGGTGACCTTTCGTGCGCTTTTGGGGGTCCATCTAGGGGCGTTCGAGAAGTGGTCGCCAAGTCGAACCGCGTGTTCGGAAACTTGGCCACTCGACGACCGTTCGGAACGTGGAGCTGGCTAAAGATTCCGCCCGATCTGTCTGTCGGCGATTCCGCTGCGGGTCAGCGGCGCTTGTCAGTCGCGATCAGATTGCGCGACTGGCTGGTCGCCGTCGAGATGTTCGTATGTGCGGTGCTTGGCTCGCTGAAGCGTGCTGGTCATCAGCACGACAATCAGCACGAGCAGAGTCATCGAGCGAATGATCGGTCCCCGTTCGGCCTCGCCCAACGACACCGTGGCGAGCAGATGCATCAGCCAGATGGAAGCAAGAACCGAAGCCGCCAACATCGCCGTGCCAAGCAGATCGCCGCCCAACAGGAGTCCTTGCGAATAGCGCGGCAGATGAAACAGGACATAGAGCCCTATGAGCAACTGCACGACGGTCGGCACCAACGCGAAACGTCCGCCGTAACGCGCGATCCGCGCGGCGTCTGCCGGATCTGCGCCCTGGCGAATCAACCGCAGCGCGTATCCCATCATCAACATGCCGACCACTGCGACGGACGCGAGCAAAAAATGAGCGACCATCGAGAGCACCTGTACGCTGCCCATCAGCGAAAGAAACGCCGCGCGGTCGATCGCCTGCCCCTCTTCCAGAAGTGTCGGATGCAGGTTGACGGTCGTCAGCACACTAAAGAGCGTGGGGAAGTGATAGAGCAAGTTGGTCGCGGCCAGGATCGCCAGCAATCGATGCATGGATCGCCAACGTGCGAGGCCTTGCCACCAGCGGAGATAAGCGGCCATGCAGGCGTAGAAGAAGACCAATTCAGCCACACCCCACCACAGCTTGCGGATTAGCCACTCGTTGCCGAGAAACGTTTCAAAGAATCGATGATCGCCGCCGATCCAAATCAGCCATGTCATCAACAGTCCCAACACGATGCCGACGGTCAACATCACCATCGACTGTCGGGCCAGATAGCGGCCGGTTTGCCCAGCGAGCTGATCATCGCGGCGAGTTTCGCGCCGCTCGAGCCACATACAGACCAGCGGTCCACCACTGGCGACGTTCACCGCCAGCAAGTGAGCGGCAAAGACAGGGACAAGCAGCAGTTCGATCAAGGCAGCAGGCTCGGTAAACGGGGCGGGGACGAAGCGTAAACCCTCCACTGTACTCACCCCGCACGATCCTCCCAAGCCCGGCGTCACGATGGTGCTGCGGATTGACAGGTTCGCGAACCGAACATTACCATGTCCGATTCGGTCCTGATAGACCGGGCGATTAGCTCAGTTGGCTAGAGCGCCGCCCTTACAAGGCGGATGTCACTGGTTCGAGTCCAGTATCGCCCACTTGCACTACCCCGATTAGGTAACGCTGCACGAAGCGATGTTCTATGTCGGATGCGGTTTGGCGAAACCCACTTGACGCATTCGCCCTTGTGCGGCTAAATACTGTGGCCATCGGCGCACCGGCGTCGTGGCAAATTGGAGGCCCCATCGTCTAGTGGTCTAGGACTCCGGCCTTTCACGCCGGCAACACGGGTTCGAGTCCCGTTGGGGTCACTTGCTTTTCTTCTCAAATTGGCGGTTCGCCCCCGTGCGAGCCGCCGGCGGGATCCTCGCCCCGCCCACGATGCCCATACGGACCGGTGGGAGCCGCCAACGTGTCTGAGTCGTACGACGCAATCTTGCTGGTATCTTTCGGTGGCCCTGAAGGTCCCGGAGAGGTGGTTCCGTTTCTGGAGAACGTTCTGCGTGGAAAAAATGTCCCTCGCGAGCGGATGATCGAGGTGGCCGCCCACTATGACCAGTTCGACGGCGTGAGCCCGATCAATGGCGAGGTGCGGGCCCTGATTCGTGCCCTCGTCGACGAGTTAAATCAGCACGGTCCGCGGCTGCCGGTCTATTGGGGCAATCGCAACTGGCACCCGATGTTGGCCGACACGTTGCAGCAGATGGCCGAAGATGGAATCACCCGGGCGCTGGCGTTTGTGACTTCCGCGTACAGTTCCTATTCCGGCTGTCGGCAATACCTAGAGGACATCGAGCGGGCTCGCGCGGCGGTCGAAGGCACCGCGCCCCAGGTCGAGAAACTTCGCGCCTATTACAACCATCCGGGTTTTGTCCAGCCGATGATCGAGCGAACCAAGAGGGCACTAGATGAAGTGCCCGACGAGCGCCGCAAACAAACCACTCTGTTGTTTACGGCCCACAGTATTCCCGACGCCATGGCAGACGGATGTGCGTACGAGGCGCAATTGCGTGAGGCGAGCCAATTGGTGGCCGATGGCGTAGGGCACAAGTCGTGGGAGCTGGTTTACCAGAGCCGTAGCGGTCCGCCACAGCAGCCCTGGCTGGAGCCGGACATCTGTGATCGCATTCGTCAGTTGTACCAACAAAAATCGCTACGCGACGTGGTTGTAGTGCCGATCGGTTTTACGTCGGATCATCTCGAAGTGATCTACGACCTTGACACCGAAGCCGCCGCGGTATGCGAAGAACTGGGTGTTAACATGGTTCGTGCTGCGACGGTTGGCGCCGATCCGCGATTCGTAACGATGATCCGTCAGTTGATTGAGGAGCGCCTAACGGACGAGCCTGATCGACTGTCGCTGGGTGAGGAGGGGCCGTGTCGGGATGTCTGCCCGAAAGATTGCTGTCCGTCGGGAAGACCATCGCGAGCGTCGTAGACTCACGCAGGGATTCAGGTGAGATACTTCTGATACACGGCCAAGGTTGCCGCGGCCATCGCGTCGGCAGTGAACGAGCGATGGACGCTGGCTCGTCCCTGTTCGCCCAACGCTCGCCGCGCCGTCGAATCGGTGAGCAGTTCGTGGAGGGTCTCTGCCAAATGCTGTGGGTCTTCCGGTCGCACCAACCGACCACCACCGGTGGAGGCGAGCAATTCGGGAAATGCCCCATGTTCAGGCTGAACGACCGGCACGCCGGCGGCCAGTGCCTCGAGCACGAAGATTCCCTTCGGGTCGCGATAGACGGTTGGCACCGACAGCACGTCGATGTCTTGTAGAAACGCCAATTTCTGGGGCCGGTCAACCACTCCGTCGTATTGCACGGCGCTGGCCAGCCCCGCTTTTTGAAGACGCTGCATTTGCTCTTCAAAGAACGGTTTGTCGTCGGCCCCCAACCAGCCGGCGATTCGCAGGTTCGCGTTTTCCGTTCCGGACATCGTGCGCAGCATCTGCATCGCGTCGATCAGGACATGCAGGCCCTTTTCTTTGCAGATACGGGCGAGATATCCGACCGTAGGTGGCCGATCGTCGGCGTCACGCGCTGGATCAGAAGGCCTACGATCAAAGCCTTGCACATTGATTCCCATCGGCACGAGATGAATTTTCTCGGGCGGAATCGCCAAGTATTCTGACATGAAATCGGCGTAGTATTGGCTGAAGACCAGAAATCCGTCGATTGATTTGACGAGCCCGCGAATCTCGCTGAGCGCCCGTTTACGATGCCGCGGCGGCAATCCTTCGAGAAACAGATCGTCGCCCTGCAGCGTCACCAGCACCGGCACGTCAAGCGCCTGTTTCATCGCCGGCACACAGCCCGCGATAAGCACGTTGGAAAGATTGATCAACTGCGGCCGAGACTTGTTGGCGAGCCAGGTGACCAGTCGGTGTACTTCCTTACGCTGACGACCGTGCTGCCCTCGCAACATGGAGACGGTGAGGGCGCCGAGTTGTTTGGCGCTGGTGCTGACCGTGCCGCTTGCTAGCGCGTTAAGCAGTCCGGGCCGGTCGAGCCAGTGATCGAGCGCCTCTGGCACGAATCGTAGCCAGGGCATCTTTTGTTGCAGAAAGACGTTGATGCCGCCAAAAAACACCTCGTCGTTGCTCACGCTCGGCTCGTCCGTACGAATCGGGGTGTAAAGCGGGACCAGTTCGACCCGGCAACCTTGGCGCAACAGCGCGGCCGCCAGCGTGTTGTCGCGCATGCAACTGCCGCAATACATCCCGGCACCGCCAGCGGTGATCGAAGCGATCTTTGGACCCGATTCGGCGTGCGTCATGTGAGCGTGCGGGTAGGAATGGGAATGGCGGTTGGACGATCATGGCATGCGTCGACTGACAAGAAGATCGACGTCACCAAGTTTCGCCCGAGAATAATCGCCGATGAAATTCCACAGTGCAATGTCGCACTGACTAGGTAATTTGTGCGGCTCGGCGGACATTCGGCAACACAAAACGGCGGTTTAAGTCGCCGTACGCCAATGAGTTACGCCGAGCCAAACGACATGACTCCGCAGGCATATAACGGCGTCACGGGCCGCCGGCGCAACAGAAATCTGCCAGCGACGGTTCTTGCTCTATTCGCTTCTCATCGACGATCGTTTATGATACCGGGACAAGTCGCCGGTCTGGAAGGCCGGCTGGACTCCCGCCAACAAGATCCCGCCACGTGACGGAGGAGCGACGCCGTGCTCGATTTCGTGCAACACAGCGGAAGCAAGGATTGTTCTGGTATCCAGCGACGCGACTTTCTGCGCGTCGGCAGTCTGGCACTCGGGGGGCTGTCACTCCCCGGATTGCTCGCCGCCAAAGCCGCTGGCGCCGAACAGGACTTCGTCCGCGACAAATCGGTCGTTTTGCTTTACCTTTCCGGCGGTGCGAGTCAGTTTGAGACCTTTGATCCGAAGATGAACGCTCCCAAGGAGATTCGCAGCGTCACCGGCGAAGTGAAGACCAAGCTTCCGGGCGTGACTTTTGGCGGCACATTCGAGAAACTTGCCGCCAGGGCAGACAAGCTGGCCGTGATCCGTTCGCATGCCCACAAGGTTGGCAATCACGACAAGGCTCATGTGCATGTGCTCTCCGGCGGAACCGATCCGGCGGGCGATCAGAAGAACGGCTTCAGCATTGGCTCGTGTTACACGCGACTGCGCGGCACGAATCATCCACAGACCGGGCTGCCGACATACATGGCGCTCAGCGAAGTCGAGATCGATGGTCAGTACTCGAAGGAGCTGCGACGGTTTAACAAGGGATCATGGCCCGGCTCTCTCGGTCAGTCGTATGGACCGTTCGGGCATCAAGTCGGTTGGGGAGGCGAGGTCTCCGCGAAGAAGAAAGGCAAGAACAAGAAGAAGAGTGGCCCGGCCAATCCCGCGGCGGCCAATATGACCTTGAACCTGCCACAGTCGCACCTCGACAACCGGCGTCGGCTGCTCAAGTCGATCGATTCATTCCGCAAACAACTCGACCACACCGGTACGATGACGGCGATGGACGAATTGTCGGCTCAGGCGATGACGCTCTTGCTGGGTGGTTCGACCAAAGCGTTTGACCTCACGCAGGAAGATCCCAAAACGGTCGCGGCGTACGATACCAGCAAGATGCAGATCGGCCACAAGAAGTTTCGCCCCAGCACGCTCGGCAAGCAAATGCTCGTCGCACGCCGGCTTTGTGAAGCGGGCGCCGGTTTCGTTTCAGTGCACAGCGCCGGCTGGGATATGCACGCCGACGGCAACAATCCCGGCATGGTCAAAGGCATGGCGATGCTCGGAACGACAATGGATCAGGCGGTTTCCGCGTTTCTCGACGACGTCGAGCAGCGGGGGCTAAGCGACAAGATCCTATTGGTCATCACCGGCGACTTCGGCCGCACTCCCAAGATCGCCAAGAACAGCGGTCGAGGACACTGGGCCAAGCTGTGTCCGTTGGCTTACGCCGGTGGCGGTCTGAAAATGGGCCAAGTGATCGGCGAATCGAACAAGAAAGGCGAAGTGCCGGCGTCCGATCCCATCTCACCAACCGATATGATGACCACCATCATGCACACGGTGTTTGACGTTGGCAAAATGCGGCTCGACTCGACCTTGCCGCGTGACTTGAACCAGCGGATCCAAAAGGGTACGCCGATCAAAGAGTTGTTCTAATCATTTCCGAGACACGAAATTGATGACTCGACTGAAACCATCGCGATTGACATTGACGCTGGTACTGGCCGGTGCATTGTCGGCGACGACCGTGCAGGCTGCGCCGCGTTCGCTCTCGGTCGAGTTGGGTGACAAGCAGAAGGAATTGGTGCTTGCCGGCCCGGATAGCTGCTGGCAGTTGGCCGTCACAATGCACGATGACGCCGGCCGAGAGTTCGACGTCACCACGTCATCGGCTTACAAAGCGAGCCCCGCTGGAATCGTACAGATTGACTCGACCGGCATGGTGCGACCCATCGCCGATGGCAAAGCAACGATCACCGCCACCAGCGGCACACTCAAGGCCGAGGTGTCGGTGACCGTACGCCAGGTCAAAGAACCGCCGAAACTCAACTTCGTGAACGACGTCGCCCCGCTCTTCACGAGGCACGGCTGCAACTCGGGCGGTTGCCACGGCAAGAAAGGGGGCCAGGAAGGCTTTGAATTGGCGCTGCTGGGGTTCGAGGCGAAACTCGATTACGATCAACTGCTGAAGGAGGATCGGCTAGATCTCGATGATCCAGAAGAGAGTTTTCTGCTCCATAAGGTCACCAAGATCGAGCCACACGAAGGCGGCGAGCGGTTCAAGAAGGACTCGCCCGCCTATCGGCTTTTGCATCGCTGGATCGCTCAGAAAGCGCCTCGTGGGGAAGATAGTGATCCGGTCGTCAGTCGCATCGAAGTGGCACCACGACAGCGGACGCTCGATCGCCAGACTCGCCAGCAATTGACGGTACTGGGCCACATGAGCGACGGTACGGTGCGCAACATCACGCACCTATGCCAGTTTCAACCGAATCAAGAAAACTTGGCCGCCACTTCGGCCGATGGGCTGGTAACGATCCAGAAGCTCGCTGGCATCGCCGCCGTGATGGTGCGATATCAAACGCATGTCGATGTGTTTCGCGCGGTGATCCCGACCGGGACCCAAGTCAACAAGCTTCCCAAACCGAACGGGTTCATCGACAAATTGGTCTTTGCGCAGTACAGGACGCTGGGCATTCCACCGTCCGGCGTCTGTGACGACCGCACCTTTATCCGTCGTGCCACGATCGATATTGCTGGTCGATTACCAACGCCCGAAGAGGTCGCCAAGTTTGTCGCGGAAAAGGGCGACAAGAAAGACCATTCGCTGATTGATCGGTTGCTGGCCGACGATGGTTATGCCGACTATTTTGCGGGCAAGTGGAGCGCCGTGTTACGAAACCGCCGCGCGACGCCTAAGGAGGATCCCAAACCGACGGCCGCGTTTCATGCGTGGATTCGCGACGGCCTGAAGAAGAACAAGCCGTACAACCAGTTTGTCCGCGAGGTACTGACCGCTACCGGCCAAGACAAGAAGAATCCGCAGGTGGTGTGGTACCGCGAAGCCAACGATATGTCGGTCCAGCTAGAGGACACCACGCAGTTGTTCCTCGGCCAGCGATTGCAATGTGCCCGGTGTCATCACCATCCGCTGGAGAAGTGGAGCGAGACGGACTACTACGGCATGGCGGCGTTCTTCTCGCAGATCAGCGTTTCGCCGAAGAAGGGCGTGTCGGTCTCGGTGAAAAAGGGCAAATGGGAAGCGACGCACCCCAAGACCAATAAGAAGATCCCGCCGACGCCGCTTGATCAATCACCGATCACCGGCAACGCCGATCCGCGCGGGGCACTCGTCGACTGGATGACAAAGAAGGACAACCCGTTCTTCGCCCGAGCGCTTGCGAATCGTTACTGGAAACATTTCCTCGGCCGCGGGCTGGTCGAACCAGAAGACGACATGCGTGCTACCAACCCGGCTACGAATCCGGCGTTGTTGGATGCATTGGCCGAACATTTTGTGAAGTCAGGCTACGACCTGAAGTCACTGGTGCGAGTGATCTGTCTTTCGCGTGCTTATCGTCTGAGCAGCGAGGCCAACGAACTCAACCTGCATGACGAACAAAATTACTCGCGGTTCCTGCCGCGCCGACTTCAGGCCGAAGTGCTGCTGGACGCCATCGACACGGTCACTCAGTCGAAGTCGAAATTCGCCAACGTCTCCGCCGACACTCGGGCGACGCAACTGCCTGACAATCAGACCGGGTCGTATTTCCTCAAAGTGTTTGGCCGACCCGATGCGGGCAGCGTGTGCGAATGTGAGCGATCGTCGGATGCTTCGCTGGCCCAGTTGCTGCATTTATTGAATTCAACCGAGATCCTGACCAAGGTTCGCGGTCCGCGTGCGGCGGCACTCATCAAGGACAAGCGTCCTCACGAAGAGCGAATCGGCGAGCTCTATCAGATCGCCCTGTCCCGCGCTCCAAGCCCGGAGGAGTCAACGGCTTTGTTGAGTTATCTCAACGAGCAAGCGGCCCACGTCAAGAAGGAGCCGGCTGAAAAGAATGAGAAAAAGAAAGGGAAGCCTGCGAAGAAATCACCTTCAAAAAAGAAAACCAAATCGGGCGGGCCAACGGTGATCGTGGCCGTTTCCGAAACAGGCGACTCCGCTCAGGATCACGGTGCCGACAAAGCGTTCGACGGTGACCCAAAAACCCGTTGGTCGGTCAACGGTGCAGGGAATTACCTTCAATTTGAATTGAACCGTTCAGAGCGACTCGAAGAGATTCGTCTCGGTTTCTACCGAGGCAACCGTCGTTATAAATTTGATCTGCTCGCCTCCTCCAACGGAAAAAAATGGCGGCCGATCGCCAGCTTCGAGTCCAGCGGCAAGGGGGGTGACGTCGAGTCGTTCCGCTTCAAGGCCGTCGAGACACGTTTTGTTCGTATCGTGCATCGAAGTAACTCGAAGAATAAGTGGGCCAATACCCACACGGTCGAAGTGCCGGGCGTCAAAGTGGCGAAGACTCTCCGGATCGACAAGCCGGAAGAAGGCCAAGTCGCTAGGTCGAAAAAGCCGCGGCGCCGTGCCAGGTCAAACAAGCCATCGCCAGAAACCGACAATAAACCCAACGCCTACGCTGACATCATATGGGCGTTGATCAATACCAAAGAATTCATGTTTAACCATTAGAAAGCGGGGCTAACTTGACTATTCAACACAACCTTACACATAACAAAAGTCGCTTTATTTTACATCGTTTTGGCGTGATGCTGATGCTGGCATTGTGCTGCATGGCGGTATCTTCAGATGCTCACGGCCAAAACAAACCGCGAGTTTCCAAAAAACTACCGATCAAAGGCGATGTCTTCCCGATCAAAGGTCGGCCGGCGTTTCTGATCATGCCGAAGAAGGTCGATTCCAACCGTCGCACTCCCTGGGTCTGGTACGCCCCGACGCTGCGAGGTCTACCCGCGAGGAGCGAACTATGGATGTTCAATAGATTTCTAGCCAAAGGAATCGCGATCGCCGGCGTCGACGTTGGCGAGTCGTACGGAAGTCCGGCTGGTCGAGCGATCTACGAGGCCCTTTTTCAGGAACTGACCGAAAAACGTGGTATGTCCACCAAGGCGTGTCTGCTGGCCCGCAGCCGTGGCGGATTAATGCTCTATAGCTGGGCGGCGGCGAATCCTTCGCAGGTCGCCTGTATCGCCGGAATCTATCCCGTCTGCAATATAAGCAGCTATCCCGGGCTAGGACGTGCCTGTGGTGCCTATAGCATGACTCAGGCGCAATTCGCCGAAAAGCTCGCTGAGCACAACCCGATCGACCGCCTCGCTCCGCTGGCCAAGGCTCGGGTGCCGATCTTCCATCTTCACGGCGATCGAGACGCGGTGGTCCCTCTGGAGGCGAATTCCGGCGAGGTTGCCAAGCGATATAAGAAGCTCGGCGGTGTCATGACGCTTGAAATCGTCAAGGGACAGGGTCACAATATGTGGTCGGGTTGGTTCAAGAGCCAGCGGCTGGTCGACTTTGTCATCGCGAACGCCAAGGCGAGCGACGCGGCGAAGCCTAAGAGCCGGTAGGCGACAGAACCATCTCTTCGGACGGCTGATGATCGTGACGTCCGATTATTGCTTTCACCTGAGCGAAACAAACATGACAAAACGCACCCTGACAACATTCGCCGTTCTCGTGACCGTGACGGTACTCCACTCGCAGGTTGTCGCGGCTCCAAAGCCCAAACTCCGCCGCGGCGGCGCACAGAGCCCACAACAGGCCGATGCAGAACTCAAGCAATTCGCCGCCACCTATAGCGACCTCAAGGGCTGGGAAGAACGAAAAAAGAAAATTCGCGAGGGAATCCTCAGCGGTGCGCAGCTCTCGCCCTTGCCAAAGAAGACGCCGCTCAAACCTCGTTTCCATAACAAACGCGAGTACAAAGGCTATACGGCCGAGAACGTCGCTTTCGAGAGTTCGCCCGGCTTCTATATGTCCGGCACGATCTACCGGCCAAGCGGCATCAAGGGGCCCTACGCCGGAATCCTGTCGGCCCACGGACATGGCGGTCGATTCAACGCCGATCGTCAGTCGCGATGTGCGATCCTGGCTCGCATGGGCGCGGTGGTACTTTCGTTTGACATGGTTGGTTACGGCGACTGGAAGAAGGCCGGCTGGCGACACACGCCGCCCAAGGTGTTGCGGCTGCAACTGTGGAACTGCATTCGGGCACTCGACTTTATGCTGGAACAACCGGGCGTCGACTCCAAACGAATCGGCATGACCGGCTGTTCCGGCGGCGGGACGCAGACTTTTCTGCTCACCGCGATCGACGACCGCATCAAGGTGGCGGTACCGGTATGTCAGGTGTCGGCCCACTTCTTCGGCGGCTGCCTGTGCGAGAGCGGGATGCCGATCCATTGGGGCCCCAATCACAAGACAAACAACGCAGAGATCGCCGCGCTCGCCGCCCCACGTCCTCAGTTGGTGATCTCCAACGGCAAGGACTGGACGCGGTTCACACCGAAGAGCGAATTCCCCTACATTCGCCGGGTTTACGAACTCTACGGCGCGGGCGACAAAGTAAAAAATCTTCATCTGGCCAACGAAGGCCACAATTACGGACTCTCGAAGCGCCTCGGTGCTTATCCATTCTTGGCCAAGTACCTGAATCTGGACCTCAAGCGGGTCCAGACCGCCGATGGCAAGATCGATGAGAGTACGGTAACGGTCGAACCGAAATCGGCCCTGATGGTGTTTGGCCCGAAGAACCCGCGGCCGAGCGACGCAGTCAAACCCAACACACCGCTGCCTTAGCACATAACCCGACGAACCGGACTCGCCATTCACCGGCGCTTTCGCCGTTAAACGAGGAGATACGATGAATAACGACAAATCACCCAACACTGATCGCCGCAATTTCCTGAAAACCAGTTCCGCCGCCGGCGTCGGCGTTGGTGTCTGGACGGCAGCGGCCGCGGCGAAGGAAACCAAGTCGGCCAACGAACGGGTCAACATCGCCGTGGTTGGCTGTGGTGGACGCGGCAGCGGGGCAAGCAACGACAATCTGTCGATCAACAACAACGTCCGGCTCGTCGCGCTGGCCGACATGAGCGTCGCCAAGTGCCAGGGTCTGGCGCGTCGACTGAAGGGCCGACACAAAGACAAGGTATCGATTTCCGAGAGCAAGATGTTCGGTGGCCTGGACGCCTATAAAAAGGTGCTCGACGAAAAATCGGTCGACGCGGTGCTATTCGCCACGCCGCCCGGCTTTCGACCGTATCACGTTGCCGACGCGGTAAAGGCCGGCAAGCATGTCTTCGCCGAGAAACCCTCCTGCGTCGATCCGGCCGGATATCGTGTCTGCATCGCCGCCCATGACGAAGCGGTAAAGAACAAGACCGCCATCGTTACCGGCACCCAATACCGTCGTCAGGTCAACTACATCGGTGCGGTCGAGCAGATCCGCAAAGGCACGATCGGCGAGGTGATCAGCGCGATCACGCGATATTGTTCCAGCGGAATCTGGTATCGGGGCCGCAAAGCAGGCGTGAGCGACGCCCAATATCAGATTTCGAACTGGATGCACTTCATTTGGGCCTCCGGTGATCAGATCGCCGAACAGGCCGTCCACAATATCGACACGCTTAACTGGGTCATGGGCGGCCCGCCAGAATCGGTCTACGGCTCTGGCGGTCGTTTTACGCGGCCCTCGGATAGCGAAATGTGGGACAGCATTTCGCTTGACTACACTTATCCCGGCAATCGAGTATTGTCGTTCATGTGCCGTCAGATTCCCGGCACCCGGTCCTCGAATACCAACCTGATCTATGGTACCAAGGGCGTCTGTCACATCGGCGCCGGCAGCAGCGGTTCGAAGATTACCGATCACAAAGGCAAACAGATCTGGTCAATGAAAGGCAGCATCGGCGCCGCCTATCGCCAGGAGCACAAGGACTTCATCGATTCAATCACCTCAGGCAAGCCGATCGTGGAACTTCGCCAGACCGCCGACAGTTCGCTGACCGCCGTGATGGGTCGCATGGCGGCCTATACGGGTCAGGAAGTGACCTGGGACTTTGTCACAAAAAAATCGAAGCTCGATCTATTCCCAAAAGATCTGAAGATCGACAGCAAGATCGCCAGCCCCGGCCATGCGGTGCCGGGAAAGACCAAATTGACGTAGCAGAAAACCTGCTGCCATTCTTCCACATTAATTCGCTTACTTTGAATCTAGGAGATCCACCATGACACGCTTAACTCTTTCGACGCTCGCCCTTGTTACCGTTTTCGCCTTGGCCAACATTTCGATTGCTGAAGAGTCCGCTGGCATCGGCGCTCTGACCGCCAAGGACTCGCCGCTGGCCAAAGGCGAGGTGATCGCGTTCTTTGGTGATTCGATCACCCAGGCAGGTGCCGGGCGGGGTGGCTATTGCCGGCTAATTGCCAACGCCATCGCCAAACAGCGGCCTGAGTTGGGCGCCAAGATCGTCTATGCCGGCATCAGCGGCCACAAAGTCCCCAACCTACAGGGCCGGCTCAACCGCGACGTGCTCTCCAAGAAGCCGACGATCGTGTTCATCTACATCGGCATCAACGACGTCTGGCACAGCACACGCGGCCGTGGCACGTCGAAGAAAAAGTTCGACGCCGGGCTGCGGGATCTGATCAAGAAAATCAAGGCCACCGGGGCCAAAGTCGTACTTTGCACGACCAGCACGATCGGCGAAAAGAACGACGGCTCGAACAAGCTCGACGCGATGCTCGAAGAGTATTCGACGATCAGCCGCAAAGTGGCCGCCGACACCGACTGCACGCTGTGTGATCTCCGCAAAGCATTTCTCGACCACCTCAAGAAGAACAACCCCGACAACAAGGGCCGGGGAATCCTCACCGGCGACGGCGTCCACCTGAACAAAGCCGGAAACGAGTTCGTCGCAGCCATGGCGTCCGAGGCGATCGCCAAAGAGTTAAAAAAAAAGAAGTAGCTAAATCCGATTCGACAAAAGCGAAAACCACCAGCCTGTTCAATGGCAAGGACCTGACCGGCTGGCATGTCGACGTGCCGCAGGCGGACGCCAAACCCAAGATCAAGCCGACGTTTATCGTCCGCGATGGCATGCTGGTCAGCCTCGGTCGACCGGCGGGTCACATCATCACCGACGCTCAGCACGAGAACTTTCGCCTCGACGTCGAATATCGTTTTGCCGCCCGGCCCGGCAATTGTGGCGTGTTGGTCCACGCCTCGACGCCGCGGGCGCTCTACAAGATGTTTCCCAAGTCGATCGAGGTGCAGATGAATCACCGCCACGCCGGTGACTTCTGGTGCATCGTCCAAGACATCACCGTGCCCGACATGGTCAAGCGTCGGGGGCCCAAGAAGAATTGGGGAATCATCGAGGGCAAAGCCCGGCGGATTCTCAATCTGACCGACGACTCCGAAAAACCGGTCGGCCATTGGAACGCGATGAAGATCGAATGCCTCGCCGACGAGGTCAAAGTCTGGGTCAACGGCGACCTCGTCAATCATGGCTCGAAGTGTACCGCGACCAAGGGCCAGATCGCGCTGCAAGCCGAAGGCTCCGAGGTCGAATTCCGCAAACTCGACATCACGCCGATCAGCAAACTCTCGACCGATCCCGTCGCAACCAACCGTCCCAAGGTCAAACATCTGATCGACACGCACATTCATCTCTTCGACCCGCGACGTCCCCAGGGCATCCCCTGGCCGCCGAAGAGCGACAAGGTGCTCTACAAGCCGCACTTGCGCGGCGACTACCGCCGCGCAGCCAAACCGGTCGGTGTGACCGCCGTGGTGATCGTCGAGGCAAGTGACTGGCCCGCGGATAACCGTTGGGTACTCGACCATGTCAAAGGCGATGATCTGTTCATCGGTCTGGTCGGTCAGCTCGATCTGACCGCCGACGATTTCACCAAACAGCTCGACGCGCTGCGCAGGGACAAGCGGCTCGTCGGGCTGCGGCTGCGTCCGTCGGGCAAGTGGGATCCCAAGAGCAAAAAGCTGATCGCCGGCGCCAAAGCACTGGCAGAGCGCAAGTTGTCGATGGACGTGCTGATCGGCACGGTCTCGGTCGCCGATTGCGACTATCTTGCCCGACAGGTTCCCTCGCTGACCATCATCGCCGACCACGCCTTGAGTTATCGGGCCAACGGCAAGACGCCCAGCGACGCGTGGATCGCCGGGGCAAAACGTCTCGCCGAAAACCCCAACGTCTACTGCAAGATCTCGGGCTTGTATGAGCGTTCTGTCAAGCAGCCGGCACCCAAGGACCTTAGCCACTACAAAGCGATGCTTGATATTCTCTACGGCGCGTTCGGCCCCAAGCGATTGATTTATGGCAGTAACTGGCCGGTGACCGAACGAAGCGGCAGCTACGCCAGTTACGTCACGCTGGTCGATTCGTACTTCGCCCCCAAGGGCCAAGACGTTCGTGAGCTTTACTACTGGAAAAATGCCGCCCGGGCTTATCGTCTGCCGATCAAGTAGGCCGGTCTGCGAAATCGCCAGAAGTGTCAAGCGTTTTTTTCGTAGCCTATCGACACACTGCAACCTCGTGCCACGCAACGAGTTGCAGCCGATCAGAGGTGCTTTGCGGTGCTTCTGGCGGGGCAACCGGTGTCGCGAGTTATCGAGCGCCCTGTTCGAGCCCTCAGCGACTAATCGAACGGCCCTAGATGGACCCCCAATTGTGTTCGAGAGGTCCGCGCCTTTTCGAGCGCGCCGAGCCCGTTGAGACGCATATTGTGTCAAGCGTCGCGTGACGAGTTTTTCTATTTCTTGGTTCATAGTATGGATCTCGATTGACGCGGAGTTTACGTGGGGCAGGTTTGTAACCTGCCAAAAAACCGCCGCTTGCGACCGATACAAGCACGAAGCGCGAGCGAGTGGATCGATGGAAGCAGAATCCACTCGAGACTATGAAGGAAGCCTCCGTCAACCGTAAGCTAAAGGGTTGTTGTGATCCTTTTTCCACGATCTCGGGAGGCGACTATCATGTTCTACGT
>Ga0114996_10002695_pt1 | contig 22745 bp, 25 predicted proteins | sample ArcticOcean_MG_C_4_FD_87039 | JGI IMG/M metagenome (GOLD analysis project Ga0114996, IMG submission 87039) | Marine microbial communities from western Arctic Ocean - ArcticOcean_MG_CB4_134 | ecosystem: Environmental > Aquatic > Marine > Oceanic | place: Arctic Ocean: Canada Basin | collected... | reverse complement strand
CTAATTTTTTTTTAAATTTTTTTAGTTGAGCTTTTTTTGGCAGCTGTTTGTTTAGAATAAGATATGCAACTTCTTCAAAATTACATTTTTCACATAATTCCTGAACAGCATAACCTCGATATGTTAAAGAATTTATATCAGGCATTACTTGTGATATTGTGGTTTCATCAACAACAATGCCTAATAAACCTTTTTTAATATCATCGCTCATAAATTACTCGTGTCCATCTGTTTTAAAATCAGTAATTTCCTTGTCTGGAGTATTATGTTTTTCATATTCCACTAACTCGTATAATCTTTTTCGTGTTTGCATTTTATCAATAATATTATTTTGATGTCCATACCTCATAATATCTCTCAACCCATCCTCAACATTTTTCATTGCTAATCTTTGTGAAGTGACTGGATATATTACTATTTGATAGCCTAGATTTTCTAATTTTTTTGAAGATAATAGTTTTGATTTACCAAATTCAGTCATATTTGCTAACAGACTAACTTTGGATTTTTTTCTTATTAATTCAAATTCTTTTTCATCTATTAAAGCTTCAGGAAATATAATATCGGCTCCTGCATCTTCATAAGCTTTAATGCGTAATAAAGTTTTTTCTATTCCCTCAACTGTTCTTGCATCAGTTCTAGCTATTATTAAAAAATTATTATCTTTTCTAGATTTTACTGCTACATTAATTTTTTTGACCATTTCATTTAATGAAATAAGTTCTTTATTATCTAAATGGCCACATCTTTTTTGTTCAATTTGATCTTCAATATGACACCCTGAAATTCCAAGTTTTTCAAAAGTCATAATAGTTTTTTCACAATCAGCAAAACCTGTGTCACCATCAACAATAGATGGCAAATCTGTCACTTTATTTATTTGATTTGCTCTATAACTTACTTCTTTTAAAGTTGTTAGCCCTATATCAGGAAGCCCTAAATCGTTGGCCATAACAGCTCCAGAAATATATATCCCATCAAAATTTATATCTGCAATTAGTTTTGCTGTAAGAGGATTGTAGGCTCCAGGAAATTTTAATATTTTGTTACTTTTTATTTTATTTCTTAAATCGACTCTTTTTTCAGACGAATTTTTTTTTGTAAAATGCATAATCTCATGTATTATTCTATAACTATTATAACAGCAGTTATAAGCAACAATACAGCTAATAAATATTCAATAATCTTCTTGGCTGTAGTATTTTTAATAACTGTTTTTATAGATGAGCCAAAAATTGCCCATATACAAATAGAAGGAAAACATACAAATGGTGCAGTCAAAACTACAAAAGAAGTAGCAATAAAAAAATTTTCTTCTAGTGGAAAAAAAGCAGTGGACGCAGTTAAGGCAACCACCCAAGCTTTAGGATTTATAAATTGAAATAAAGCAGCTTCATAAAACTTTAAAGGCCTTCCGTTTCCATTTTGTTTGTTTGAAAAAGATCCAATTATTTTCCATCCTAGAAAAAGCAAATAAAAGAAACAAATCCATTTGAGATAAAATTGAACAAAAGGATACTTTTGAAAAAGAGCACCCAAACCCAAACATACTAAGGTAATCTGTATTACATGACCAAAAGGAATTCCAAATAAATGTGGCAATGTTCTTTTAAAACCAAATTTAATACCAGAAGCAGTTAGCATTGCATTATTAGGACCAGGTGTAGCAAACATTACAAAGTAATAACTAACCAAAGCAAAAAAAAGTTTTAACTCGATCATAAATAATTTTCTACTATTTTATCTAAATTTTTAAAATCTTTTATTAAGTGATCGTGTTGTATGTCTGAAATTTTCATACTTGTATAACCGTCTTTTAATAAAATAAATGGTACAGAGGCATTTTTTGCTGCCATAGAATCTACTTCGCTGTCTCCCATCATAATAGTTTTTTTAACATCGCCACCCATTATTTCTACAACTGAAGTCAAATGTCTTGCATCAGGCTTACAGTAATCGAAAGTATTGCTTCCAGCCACGTACTCAAAAAAATTATTAATCTTAATTTTTTTTAAAAGATCTATAGCTAGATGCTCCTGTTTATTTGTGCAAACACCCATAGAAATTTTATTTTTTTGACACCATGTTAAAAATTCTTTTACTCCATTTATCAATTTACTTTCGACTAAAATATTATTTCCATAATAATTTAAAAATTCTGTTACCATTTTATCTTTAACTTCTTTTTTATTAATTTTTTTTAATTCCTCTTTTGCCGTATTCCATAATATTTTGCCCATCATTGAATTTGCACCCATACCAACTAAAGATTTAATTTCGTCTACAGTTTTTGTTTTATAGCCAAATTTTTTCATTACATGATTATGTGCAAGAACTAAATCTGGAGCTGTGTCTACTAGGGTTCCGTCTAAATCAAATAAAATTGTTAATTTTTGAGTCATTTATTTAAGTATTATAAAGAAATATTTTGTGAGTTATTACAATGTTTATATTAATGTAAACAGAAATATCAATGAGAAAAATTAATAAAAAAAAAATTGCTTTAAAAGAAAAAATTAATCAAGATATATTGAGAAATAAAGCGATGAAAATGGGTGTAACTCTCAAATCACCAGAAACTGTCTTTTTATCAAATGATACCAAATTTGGGAAAAATGTAATTGTAAATCAATACGTAGTTATAGGAAAAAAAACTATAATTGGAAGTAATGTAGAAATTCTACCATTTACACACATAGAAAACGCTACCTTAAAAGAAAATGTAACAGTAGGTCCCTTTTCAAGAATTAGACCTGGCTCATATTTAGAAAAAGGATCTAGAGTTGGTAATTTTGTTGAGGTTAAAAAAAGCAAAGTTGGAAAAAATTCAAAAATAAATCACCTTTCTTATATTGGTGACGCTACTATAGGCAAAAATGTTAATATAGGCGCAGGAACTATTACATGTAATTATGATGGAAAAAATAAAAATAAAACAATAATTTCAGATGGAGCCTTTGTAGGATCAAATTCTTCATTAGTAGCCCCAATCAAAATTGGTAAAAAAGCTGTTATAGGAGCGGGATCAACAATAACAAAAAATGTAAAAAATAAATCATTGTCATTAACAAGATCTTCTCAAATTGAAATTAAAAATTATAAAAAAAAATAATGTGTGGAATAGTAGGAATAGCTAGCAATAAATCCGTAACATCAAATATTATTCAGTCTTTAAAAAAACTTGAATATAGAGGTTATGACTCCGCAGGTATAGCAACCATTACTAACGGTAGCATAAATGAAAAAAAATGTTCAGGAAGAGTATATAGTCTTGAAAAATTATTATTTAATAATCCATCTAATGGAATGGTAGGAATTGGTCATGTAAGATGGGCTACACACGGTGTTCCAAATCAAATTAATGCACACCCTCATTCTTCAGAAAATGTATCTATAGTCCACAATGGTATCATTGAAAATTCAAATGAATTAAAAAAAAATTTAGAAAAAAAAGGTTATAAATTTAAATCCCAAACTGACACAGAAGTAATAACTTTTTTACTAACAGATTTCCTAAAAAAACTTGATTTAATAGAGGCAATAAACAAAACCTTAGAAAAACTTAATGGCAGCTTTGCTTTAGGAATAATATTTAAAAATAAAAATGATGTTGTTATAGGAGCAAGAAGAGGAAGTCCTTTAGCTGTTGGTTATGGAGACGAAGAAAATTATTTAGGATCAGACTCTTATGCCCTCAAATCAATGACAAATAAAATTTCGTATTTAGATGATGGTGACATATGTGTTTTAAAAAAAAATAAAGTAGAATTTTACAATTCAAATAATAAAAAAATTAATAAACAAGTATTAGTTCTTTCTGATGATAAGCTTAGCGTTGAAAAAGGTGATTATAAAGATTTTATGTCTAAAGAAATACATGAGCAAAAGCTGTCCTCAAAAAACTGTATTAATGAGTATGTAGATAAATTAAGAAAAGATATAAATTTATATAATTTCCCAATTAAACCAGAAAAAATAGAAAAGATTTTTTTAATAGGTTGTGGAACAGCTTATTATGCGTGTGTTACAGCAAAATATTGGTTCGAAGAATTAACAAATATCCCAGTTGAAGTAGATGTGGCATCTGAATTTAGATATAGAAATATTAAATTTAACAAAAATACATTATATATTTTTGTTTCTCAATCTGGTGAAACTGCCGATACATTTGCTGCTTTAGATCATTGTAAAAAAAATGATGCTAAAACTTGTTCTATTGTTAATGTTGTAGAAAGCTCTATAGCAAGAAATTCAGATTTTGTTTTACCAATTCATGCGGGGCCAGAAATTGGAGTAGCTTCAACAAAAGCTTTTACAGGTCAAATGCTAGTACTTTTCATTTTGTCTATAAAAATATCTGAAGTAAGAAAAGAAATATCACCTAAGGACTATATTAATAAAATTAAGGAACTTCAAAACTTACCAAACTTAATTGATAAAACATTAAAGTGTGAAGATAAAATTCAAATTATTGCAAAAGATTTGATTAAAGCTAATGGAGCAATTTTTTTAGGACGAGGAACTTCTTTTCCTATAGCTCTAGAAGGTGCTCTTAAACTTAAAGAATTATCTTATTTGCATGCAGAAGGATATCCTGCTGGTGAAATGAAACATGGACCGTTAGCTTTAATTGAAGAGGGTTTACCAGTAGTAATTTTAGCTCCAAGAGATAAATATTTTGAAAAAACAATTTCAAATATGCAAGAAGTTATAGCAAGAGGAGCTAAGGTGTTGCTGATAACAAATGAAAGCAAGAATATAATTAGTGAAAATATAAGATTTACACTCGAAGTGCCAAAGACTGACAATTTTTTAACACCTTTTCTTTTAACTATACCGTTACAACTATTAGCTTATCATGTTGCTTCATTAAAAAATTACGATATTGACAAGCCTAGAAATTTAGCAAAGTCAGTAACTGTTGAATGACATAGAGCCTTTATTTAAATATTTTATTATCTAACTTGGTTTTTTAGTTATATTACTTTATATATACTTTAGGTTGAAAAATGAAAAAATGGAGATTAAATAGCTGGAAAAATTATCCAGTAAAACATATTCCGGAATACCCGGATAAAAAAGAACTTGATATGGTTCTTGGAAAACTTAAAAGTTTTCCTCCTTTAGTGTTTGCTGGAGAAACACGACATTTAAAACAACAGTTAGCGGATGTTGTGGATGGAAAAGCTTTCTTGCTTCAAGGTGGAGATTGTGCAGAAAGTTTTGCTGAATTTCATCCTGATAATATCAGAGATACTTTTAAGGTAATGTTACAGATGTCATTGGTTCTTACTTATTCTGCATCATTGCCAGTTGTTAAAATTGGAAGAATTGCTGGACAATTTTCAAAACCAAGAAGTTCATCTATTGAAAAAAAAGATGGTATTGAATTACCTAGTTACTTAGGTGACAATATTAATGGTATAGAATTTAATGCTAAATCAAGAAAGCCAGACCCAAAAAGATTATTTAAAGCTTATTCTCAATCAGCATCAACTTTAAATCTTATTAGAGCATTTTCTCATGGAGGTTTTGCTGATTTAAAGATGGTTCATACCTGGAACCTAGGATTTATTAAAAAAAGCCAACAAGATAAAAAATTTAAAGAGCTCGAAGATAAAATTGCCGACGCTTTAGCTTTTATGGATGCTTGTGGAATTAATTCAGATTTTAATAGAAGATTAAAAACAGTAAATTTTTGGACTTCTCACGAAGCACTTTTATTACCATTTGAAGAGTGTATGACAAGAATAGATTCAACTACTGGAGAGTATCATGACACTTCAGCACATTTCGTTTGGATTGGTGACAGAACAAGACAACTTGACGGCGGTCATGTTGAGTTCTGTAAAGGAATTGAAAACCCAATTGGGATTAAATGTGGACCAACATCTAAATCAGATGAAATTGTAAAAATCTGTAACGCAATTAATCCAAAAAATGAAAAGGGAAAGATCGTGTTAATTTCAAGATTTGGCCATGATAATGTTGGAAAGTTTTTGCCTAAACTGATTAGAGCGATTAAAAAAGAAGGATTGAATGTTGTTTGGTCGTGTGACCCAATGCACGGCAATACCATTAAATCAGCAACTGGATTTAAAACAAGGCCTTTTAATAATGTTGTGAGAGAGGTAAAAAACTTTTTTGCAGTTCATCAATCGGAAAATAGTTTTGCTGGCGGTCTTCATATTGAAATGACTGGACAAAATGTTACCGAATGTACGGGTGGAGCTCAAAAGATATCAGAAAAGGATTTGTCTCATAGATACCATACGCATTGCGATCCAAGGCTAAACGCAAACCAGGCACTAGAATTAGCTTTCTTAATTTCAGATGAAATTAAGAAAAATTCTCAATATTCAAAAAATAATATTAAAGCGGCATCTTAAAGAATTGTATTAAATACAATTTTGTTTAAATTTATAATTATGAAACCTTCTGAAAAAGTAATTTTTATAAGTAAGTGGATTAAAAATTATATTGATAGCATGCCTAGGAAAGCACAATCATTGGTCATTGGAATTTCTGGTGGAATAGACTCTTCTGTTTCTAGCACCTTAAGTGCTATGACAGGTTTAAAGACTATTGTTTTATCAATGCCTATTAAACAAAAAACTTCGGAATACGATTTAAGTCTCAAACATAAAGAATGGTTAATTAAAAATTTTAAAAATGTTGAAGCATATTTAGTTAATTTAGATGAATTATTTAAAACTTTTGAGGGAAGTTTATCAAAGTTTAATGATGAGCATGGCATGGCAAACTCAAGAGCAAGACTTAGAATGACAACTCTTTATCAAGTAGCGGCTGCCAATAAAGGTATTGTTGTTGGGACTGGAAATAAAGTTGAAGATTTTGGCGTTGGTTTTTATACAAAATATGGCGATGGTGGAGTTGACATATCACCTATAGCTGATTGTAATAAAACTGAAATTTGGGAATTAGGAAAAGAATTGAAAATATTAAAAGAAATAATAGATGCTGTACCAACAGATGGCCTTTGGGATGACGGCAGAACAGATGAAGGACAATTAGGATTAAAGTATAGAGAATTAGAGGAAGCCATGAATAATCCAAATTCTCTAAATCGTGAAAAATACGAGAAAATAAGAAAATTAAATTTGCATAAAATGGAGCCTATTCCAACATGCAAGATTCCAAACTAATCAAATCGATTAACAAATCTATAATTAAAGTATATTTCTAGAATAATGAATAAAGATATTTTTTTAACAAACAATTTAAGTAACAAAAAAGAAAAGTTTGTTCCTATAAATGAAAAAAAAATTGGTATGTATGTATGTGGACCTACAGTTTACGACAATCCACACATAGGTAACGCAAGACCTTTGGTTATCTTTGATATCTTGTTTAAAGTTTTAAAATGCAAGTATGGTAAAACTTCAGTTAATTACGTGAGAAATATTACTGATATAGATGATAAAATAATTAAATCAGCTCAAGAAAACAATGCTTCTATTTTAGATTTAACTAAAAAAATAATTAACAGTTTTAGTGAAGACTGCAAATTTTTAAATTGCGAAGCACCATCAGAAGAGCCAAAAGCCACTGATCATATTGATTTGATGATTAAAATGATTTCTGAGCTTATTAGCAAAGATTTTGCATATGAAAAAAATAATCATGTTTATTTTCAAGTAAATAAATTTAATGATTATGGAAAATTATCTAATAAAAAATTAGAAGATTTAATAGCTGGATCAAGAGTCGAGGTTTCAGTAAATAAAAAAAATCCAGAAGATTTTGTTTTATGGAAGCCATCTACCAAAGAAGATCCTTTCTGGGATTCTCCTTGGGGGAAAGGAAGACCTGGCTGGCATTTAGAATGTTCCGCTATGTCAAAATTTTTTTTGGGTAAAGAATTTGATATCCATGGAGGAGGGATAGATCTACTTTTTCCACATCATGAAAATGAAATAGCCCAATCAAGATGTGTAAATGACACTGAGGTGCTTGCAAACTATTGGGTGCATAACGCTTTCGTAACATTGTCTAATGAAAAAATGTCAAAATCGCAAGGAAACATTTTAAAAATAAAAGATTTTAAAGATAAATTTAATGGACAAGTCGTAAGACTTGCTCTGATGAGTGCGCACTACAAACAGCCACTAGACTGGAATGATAAACTTTTAAAGGAATGTAATAATACAATTGAAAAATGGTATACTATTCATTTATCTTTAGAAACCCCATCTAAAATTCCAGATGATATGCTTCTACCTTTATATGATGATTTGAATACTCCTGGTTATATAGCAAATCTTCATAAACTATTTGATAAAGCTAATAATGGTAATGATAATGATAAAAAAGTATTTGTTTCAGCTTGTAACTTTATTGGAATTCTCAATGAGGGAAAAACAGAATGGATAGATTTCAAAAGAAAAAAATCTTTAATCTCTGAAAAAGATATCCTTAAAAAAATAGAATTAAGAAATAAAGCTAGAAAAAATAAGGATTATAAAGAAGCTGACAAAATTAGAGATGAGCTTTTAGATAAAGGAGTTTTAATAGAAGATAAAGATGATAAAACAGTATGGAAAATTAAATGAGTAAAGAAAAACTGTATATATTTGATACGACCCTTCGTGATGGAGAACAGACTCAAGGAGTAGACTTCTCTTTGGATGATAAGCAGAAAATATCAATCGCTTTGGATAATCTAGGTGTAGATTATATCGAAGGTGGATGGCCAGGAGCCAATCCTACTGACACAGAGTTTTTTCAAAAAAAACATAGTTTTAAGAACTCTAAACTAACCTCATTTGGTATGACAAAAAAAACTGGACGTAGCGCAGACAATGATCCAGGTTTATCTGCTATTATGAACTCTAATACTTCATCAGTATGCTTAGTGGGTAAGTCTTGGGATTTTCATGTTGATATAGCTCTTGGGATATCTAATGAAGAAAATTTAGAAAATATTAGAGAGAGTGCCAAACTTTTTATTAAAAAAAAAAAAGAATTTATGTTTGATGCTGAGCATTTTTTTGATGGATATAAGGCTAATCCAAAATACGCAATAAATTGTATTAAAGCAGCTTTTGATCAGGGCGCAAGATGGATAGTTTTGTGTGATACTAACGGTGGAACTTTACCACATGAAGTTACTAAAATTGTCACTGAAGTTTCCAAAATAATACCAGGAAAAAATTTGGGAATTCACGCTCATAACGACACTGGGAATGCTGTGGCAAACTCATTAGCAGCAGTTTTAGCGGGAGCAAGACAAGTACAAGGTACAATTAATGGTCTTGGTGAAAGGTGTGGAAATGCAAATTTAATGTCACTAATTCCAACATTTTTTTTAAAGGAAGATTTTTCATCTAATTTTGAAATTAACATAAAGCCAAATAACATTAAAAATTTAACTCAATGCTCAAGACTTTTAGATGAAATTTTAAATAGAAAGCCAAATAAACATTTACCTTATGTTGGTGCAGCTGCATTTTCTCACAAAGGAGGACTGCATGTTTCTGCGGTTCAAAAGAATCCAAAAACATACGAGCATGTAAATCCTGAGGAAGTGGGGAATTCAAGAAATATTATTGTCTCAGATCAAGCGGGAAAATCAAATATAATATCTCGCTTAAAAACTATTGGTATTGATATTAAAGAAAACGATCCAAAAATAAAAAAACTTTTAGCCGAAGTAAAAGATAGAGAATTTATTGGTTATAGTTACGATGGAGCAGATGCATCATTTGAATTATTAGCAAGACGACTTTTAGGTGAAATACCAAAATATTTAACTATTTCTAAATATGACGTATCAGTGCAAAAAGATTCAAAAAATATAATTAATTCTACCGCAAAGGCACACATCTTAGTTGATGGAAAAGAAATTGTTTGTGAGGGAACAGGAAATGGTCCGGTTAATGCATTAGACAATGCAATTAGATCAAACGTTGAAAATGTTGGAAAGTACTCAAAATATTTGAAAGATTTAAAACTTGTAGATTATAAAGTTAGAATTTTAAATACGGGCACCAATGCAACAACTAGAGTTTCTATTGAAAGCACAGATAGAGAAGGGAAAAGCTGGTTCACAATAGGGGTATCACCAAATATTATTGAAGCTTCATTTAATGCATTGATAGATAGCCTCGATTATAAACTTTATAAAGAAAAAGCTCCTGCAAATAATTAATGAGTCTAAAAAATATTTATTTTATTCTATCCAGACCCCAGTTAGGTGAAAATATCGGATCTACAGCTAGGGCACTTAAAAATTTTAATATAAGTAATCTACGTTTAATTAAACCTAGATGCGTCTGGCCCAACTCAAAAGCAATAGCTACATCTGTTGGTGCAAAAAATATTTTGCAATCAGCTAAAATTTTTAATTCTTTAGAAAAATCAATTGGAGACCTAGATATAATTTTTGCCAGTACATCTAGAAAAAGAAAAGTAAATAAGAAAATAATTTCTATTAAAGATTTTACAAAAAAAATTAAAAAAAAACAGAAAGTTGGAATAATATTTGGACCCGAAGCTTCTGGTTTAACAAATGATGAAGTTAATTGTGCAGATTACTTGGTTACAATACCTACAAATAAAAATTTTACTTCATTAAACCTTTCCCACAGTGTTATTTTATTTTGTTTTCAGCTATTCCAGCATTTTTCTAAAGAAAAATTTAACCTTATTTCTGGATATAAAAGCACCATAGCCACTAAATCTGAGGTAAATAAGTTTCTAAATTTTATTATTAAGGGCTTAGATAGCAAGGGGTTTTTGCAACCTGATCACAAAAGAAACAGCATGATTAGGAATATTAATAATATATTTCATCGATTAAGTTTATCAGAACAAGAAATACGTATATTACTTGGAATTTTTACTACATTAAATGGATTTAATAATAAAAGCTGAATTGACAAAAGCTTTTCAAGGTTTATAACTCACAAATAATAAATTATGACAAAAAGATTAGCATCCAAACATAAGGTTGATAGAAGGCTTAAAGTTAATTTATGGGGTAGACCTAAAAGCCCTTTTAACACAAGAAACTATCCTCCAGGACAGCATGGTAAATCAAGAAAAGGAAAAATTTCAGATTACGGTTCCCAGTTACAAGCTAAGCAAAAATTGAAATCTTACTATGGAAACATGAACGAAAGACAGTTCAGAAATGTTTATCGTAAAGCTTTACAAAAAAAAGGTAATACTACTGAAAATTTAATTGGATTACTGGAAAGAAGGTTAGATACAGTTATATACAGAGCTAAATACTCACCAACTGTATTTTCAGCTAGACAATTAATTAACCATGGTCACATAAAAGTTAATTCTAAAAAAGTTAATATTTCAAGTTACTTAGTTAAAGAAAATGATTTAATAGAATTGAGAGATAAATCTAAAGAAATTGTAGTAATAGTCGGCGCCATAGTAAGCAAAGAAAGAGAAGTTCCAGACTATATACAAATGGATGAAAAAAATAAAATAGCTAAGTTTATAAGAGTTCCAAAATTTTCTGAAGTTCCTTATCCAACTATTATGGAACCTAGTTTAGTAATCGAATATTACTCTAGATAAAAAATAATTTGCTAAAAAGAACTACTAGAACAGATTTAAACAAAACTTTAAAAAAAAATAAAAAGTGGAATGTACTTGATATTGGTTGTGGATACAGGCCTCATGATAACGCTAGTGTAATAGCTGACGCTCAAGATTTTTCTGAACACTATAAAGATAAAAAATTTATACAGATAAAAGAAAAAATTTTACCATTTAAAAATAAAGAATTTGATTTTGTTATAGCAAGTCATGTAATAGAGCATGTTGACGATTTTGAGTTTTTTATTCTTGAGTTAGAAAGAATCTCAACGAAAGGTTACATAGAGCTTCCAACAAGATTAGGAGATAATTTAGTATTTGAAAATAAAAAAGATCATATATGGTGGTTTTGTTTTGATGATATTTCCAATAATCTTTTAGCTTCAAAAAAAAATCAATTGATTGAACCTTTTATGAATGTATCTACAGCAAAAATATTAGAAAATATATTTAGAGAAAGTCTTGTTATTGAATTAATTTGGGAAGATAAAATTGATTACAAATTTGATGAATCGATTAAAAACGCCGACTTTAAAAAAATATCTTTTTTAAAATTAATTAAAAAATATTTTAGTAAAAAATTAAGAACTTTTTATAAATAAGTCTTAATTATTATAAGGTATATTTTTCTCAGCAAATTTTGCTTGGAGTTCTTTTTTTTCAAACATTTCTTTTACAATATCACAACCCCCTATGAATTCCCCTTTTACATAAAGTTGTGGTATAGTTGGCCAATCACTAAATTTTTTAATACCTTCTCTTACATCAAGATCCTCAAGTACATTTATACCATTGAATTTTACACCAAGATGTTTTAGTACATTTGAAACTGCCAAAGAAAATCCACATTGTGGAACTTCAGGAGTACCTTTCATAAACAAGCAAACCTGATTTTTTTCTAGTATATTTTTTATTTTAATATTTATCTGATCATTCATTATTTTATTTCCTCTGTGTTAATTGCTAATGCGTGTAATTCATTACCCATTTTACCCTTCAAAGCTTTATAAACTAATTTATGCTGATCTATTTTGCTTTTACCAGAGAAAACTTTTGATTTTATTGTCGCAGAGTAGTGATTGTCGTCTCCTGCTAGATCTTTTATAGAAATTTCAGCATCTGGCATCGCTTCTTTAATTAAACTTTTTATTTCTTCTAATTTAATAGTCATTAATTTTCATTAAAATAGTTTTTAAACCAAGACAAGCTCAATTCATTAAGCTCTTCTAAATTAATTTTAAACTCATTGTCTAAATCAAAACTCTCTTTTTGAGTTAATCCAATTAATTCAAAGTATATACTATTTTCTTTAAGAATATCACTTGCTTCTTTAATGTTTTTTTCTGTTACTTCCACTATATATCTGCTTTGATCTTCTCCAAATAAATACTCATGTAAACCAATATTATTTCTTGGCACCTTTATCTTTGCTCCAATTTCCATAGAATTACACATTTCTGATAAAGCTAAAAGTATTCCACCAGAAGATACATCGTGGACAGATTTTAATAGTCTTTTAGAAATAAGTTTTTTGACTATTAGACCATTGTTTTTTTCATTAAATAAATTTACTTCTGGAGGAGGACCATCATCAAAATCCATTACCTCTCTAAAGAATTCGCTTTGATGTAAATGTCCTGTGGTTTTTCCAATCACTAATATTTTATTGTTAATATCTTGAAAATTATTAGAAACTAATTTATCTAAATCTTTAATTAAACCCACTCCTCCTATTGTTGGCGTGGGAGAAATAGCTTTGTTATTAGTTTCGTTATAAAAAGATACGTTGCCTGAAACGACAGGAAAATCTAAATACCTGCAAGCTTGAGATATTCCGTCTATTGTTTCTACAAATTGACCCATGATCTTTTCTTTTTCAGGATTGCCAAAGTTTAAACAATTAGTTATTGCGATAGGATTTGCTCCAACTGAAATAAGATTTCTCCATGCTTCTGAAACAACTTGTTTTCCTCCTATAATAGGATCAGCTAAACAATAATGCGCTGAAGAATCTACCGTAATTGCAACTCCTTTATTTTTTCCATGAATTCTAATTACACCTGAATCTCCACCTGGTTTTTTTACAGTATCACCCATTACAGTACTATCGTATTGTTCCCACACCCAATTTTTTTTTGAATTATTAGGGCTCGTTAATATTTTTTTAAAAGATTCAAGAATTTTGTAATTAGATATGGTGTCAGGTTTTTGTACTTTTTTCACATTTGAATTTTTTTTCCACTTACGATCGTAAACAGGAGCTTCGTAAGATAAAGAGCTTAAAGGTAAATTTGCAACCTGATTTCCTTCAAAATTTAAAACTATATTTTTGGTATCAGTTGTTTTTCCAATTATAGAAAAATCTAATCCCCATTTAGTAAAAATACTTCTAGCAACCTCTTCCTTTCCTGAATTTAAAATTAATAGCATTCTTTCTTGGCTTTCAGAAAGCATCATTTCATAAGGCGTCATTTCCTTTTCTCTACAAGGTATTTTATTTAAATCAATTTCTATACCTAAGTTTCCCTTTGAGGCCATTTCTATGCTTGATGAAGTCAGACCCGCTGCACCCATATCTTGTATTGAGATAATTGAATCATCTTTCATGAGCTCTAAACAAGCCTCTAAAAGAAGTTTTTCAGTAAATGGGTCCCCAACCTGCACAGTTGGTTTCTTTTCTTCAGCATCTTCGTTAAATTCAGTTGAAGCCATACTCGCTCCATGTATTCCATCTCTACCAGTTTTTGATCCAACATAAATTACGGGTTGGTTTATGCCTTTTGCTTTAGAATAAAATATTTTATTTTTTTTCACCAGACCTACAGCCATAGCATTTACTAAATTGTTTCCATTATAAGAACTATTGAATTTTACTTCCCCACCAACATTTGGTATTCCCATGCAGTTACCATAACCTCCTATGCCTGACACAACTCCATTAATGAGATTTTTTGTTTTTGGGTGGTTTTGATCTCCAAAATGAATCGAGTTTAACGTAGCTATAGGACGTGCCCCCATTGTAAAAACATCTCTTAAGATTCCGCCAACACCTGTAGCAGCTCCTTGATACGGTTCTAGATAAGAAGGGTGGTTATGGCTTTCAATTTTAAACACTAACGCATCATCATCTTCAATATCTACAATACCGGCATTTTCACCTGGACCTTGAATAACTTTATTATTTGTGGTGGGTAAAGTTCTTAAATACTTTTTTGATGATTTGTAAGAACAATGTTCATTCCACATGGCAGAAAAAATTCCTAACTCTAAAAGGTTTGGTTTTCTACCTATCAATGACACAATTTTTTTATACTCATCTGGTTTAATCCCATGTTTGTCGATTATTTCAGCAGAAATTTCCATTTAACTTTAAAGTTTAAGCAAACTTTCAAATAAAGTCGAACCATCTTCACCTGATAATATTGGATCAATTAGTCTTTCAGGATGAGGCATCATACCTAAAATATTTTTTTCTAAATTTAATATGCCAGCTATATTATTTGAAGATCCATTTGGGTTTGATATGCTGCTAATAAATCCATCTTTATTACAGTATTTAAATGCAATTTGATCATTATCTTCAAATTCTTTTAACTGATCATCGTCAGTAAAAAAGTTTCCTTCATTATGAGCTATAGGTAATTTTATTGTTTGATTTTTTCCATATTTTGAGCAAAATTTGTTATTAACATTAGAAACTTTAAGATAAACATTTTTAGATATGAACTTAAGTTTTTTATTTCTTAATAAGCTACCCTTTAACAAGCCAGTTTCAATAAGTATTTGAAATCCATTACAAATTCCCAAAATTAGACCACCTTTTTTCCCATGTTTTATTATATCGTCAATTATTTTTGACTTACTAGCAATACAACCTGTTCTTAAATAATCTCCGTAAGAAAATCCTCCCGGCAAAACAACCAAATCAGTTTTAGGTAAATTTGATTCATCATGCCAAACCATTTGATTTTTAAAGTTAAAATTTTGGAGAGCTACAGCAACATCTCTGTCGCAATTAGACCCTGGAAAAACAATCACTGATGATCTCATTATTTATAATTAATTGTATAATTTTCAATAACAGAGTTAGTTAACAGTTTTTTACAAATTTCATTTATCGTGTTTTTAGCTTTTTCTGAGTTGGATTCATTTAATTCAATTTCAAAATATTTTCCCTGTCTTACATTTACAACATTATCAAAACCCATATTTTTTAAGGTTTGATTAACAACTTTTCCTTGTGGATCCAGAACATCTTCTTTTAAAGTTACTACTGCTGAGATTTTCAATTTATTTATTTTTAAAGTTTATTGCTTTAGGTTTGCCAAATTTAACTTCACTAATATTACTTTCTTCATGAATAATTCCAAGGCGTCGCGCCACTTCTTGGTAAGCTTGAATAATATTTCCTAAATCTTTTCTAAATCTATCTTTATCTAATTTTTTTTCACTTGTTATATCCCACAATCTGCATGTGTCTGGACTTATTTCGTCTGCTAAGATGATTTCTTTCTTTTCATCAATTGTTATTCTTCCAAATTCAAGTTTAAAATCTACTAATTTTATACCAACTCCTCTAAACATACCTTGCATAAAATCGTTTATTCTTAAACAATAATTTTTTATTAATTTTAATTCATCTTTTGTAGCCCAATTAAATTCCAAAATATGCTCTAGAGCAATTAATGGATCACCTAAATCGTCATTTTTATAACTATACTCTAGTAGAGGTTTTGATAGCACTGTCCCATCAGGAATACCTAATCTTTTTGTTAATGATCCGGTAGCTATATTTCTTACAATAAATTCAAGTGGAATAATTTCAACTAGTTTTACTAGCTGCTCTCTCATGTTTAGTCTTTTTATTAGATGAGTTTTAATACCAATTTGATTAATATTATTTAAAATATGTTCAGAAATTCTATTATTTAAGACACCCTTTCCCTCTACAGTAGCCTTTTTTAAATTGTTAAATGCTGTCGCGTCATCTTTGAAGTGCTGAATAGCAGTACCTTTTTCAGGTCCCTCATAAAGTATTTTTGCTTTACCTTCGTAGAGTTTCTTTCCTTTAGACATATTTTATTTAAAAATTCTTTTATAAATCAAATTAATATTTTTTGTATGATATTTTAGATCAAACATTTTATATAATTCTTTCTTAGAAATTTTCATACTAATATTTTTGTCATTAATTAAACTTTCATAAAATGAAATATTTTTAATCCATGAATTTTGTGCATTTTTTTGCACCAATGTATAGGCTTTTTCCCTAGAAAATCCATGGTTTGTTAATTCTAGCATTACCCTTTGTGAAAATATTAATCCATTTGTAATATTAACATTTTTAAGCATTTTTTTTGTATAAACATTCATATTTGCAAGAATATTTTTTAATCTATTCAATGCAAAGTCTAACGTAATAGTAGAATCTGGTCCAATGTTTCTCTCTACACTAGAATGGGAAATATCTCTTTCATGCCACAAAGATATGTTTTCAAGAGCGGGTACCACGTAACTTCTAACCATTCTAGCTAGACCTGTTAAATTTTCACTTAATATTGGGTTTTTTTTATGTGGCATTGCAGATGATCCTTTCTGTTTTTTGCCAAAAAATTCTTCAACTTCTTGAACCTCAGTTCTTTGTAAATTTCTTATTTCTGTAGCAACTCTTTCTATGCTTCCAGCTGTGATCGCTAAAACAGAAAAAAAGTAAGCGTGTCTATCTCTTGGAATAATTTGTGTAGAAATAGGCTCAACTCTTAAATTTAATTTTTTAGCAACAAAACTCTCAACCTTAGGATCAACATTAGCAAAAGTGCCTACAGCTCCAGAAATTGCACATGTAGATATTTCATAAGTAGCTTTTTCTAATCTTTTTTTATTTCTTTTAAACTCCTCATAGAAACTAGCTAGTTTTAAACCAAAAGTCGTCGGCTCAGCATGAATACCATGACTTCTTCCGACACAAATAGCATTTTTATACTTTAAAGATTTATTTTTAAGAACTTTTAAAATTTCATCAATATCTTTGATAATAATTTTACTAGATTGGACTAATTGAATATTAAAACATGTATCTATCACATCAGATGAAGTCATTCCTTTATGCAAAAATTTTCCCTCAGGTCCCACTTTTTCTGTGATAGATGTTAAAAAGGCAATTACATCGTGATGAACTTTGCTTTCGATTCGGTGAATCCTATCAACGTTTATAGTTGCTTTTTTTTTGACTTTTTTTGCAATGCCTTTTGGAATTATATTAATTTTTTCCATTGCTTGCGCTGCAGCAATTTCAATATCTAGCCAAATTTTATATTTATTTTTTTCTTCCCAAATACTTTTAATTTCTTTTCTACTGTATCTTTCAATCATATATAATATGGAGGTTGTTTATAATTTTTTTTAGATTTAGTAAAAATTTCAAAACCATCATTTGTTACTCCAATAGTATGTTCAAATTGTGCAGATAAAGTTTTGTCTTTTGTTACAGCAGTCCACCCATCATTAAGCATTTTAGTATAGTAAGATCCTTCATTAACCATTGGCTCTATAGTAAATATCATTCCAGCTTCTAGTTTTAAACCTTCACCTTTTTTTCCATAATGCAATATGTTAGGAGCTTCATGAAATATTTTTCCTGTACCATGTCCACAAAAATCTCTTACAACAGAAAAGCCTTTTTTTTCGATATTTTTTTGAATTATTTCTCCAATGTCTCCTAAATGGATGTTTTTTTTAACAATTGAAATAGCTTTCATCATAGAGTCGTATGTTGCTTTTATTAAGTTTTTACTTTTTACCGAAACATCACCAACATAAAACATTCTGCTAGTATCACCATGCCAACCATTAACAATAGCAGTAACATCAATATTTATTATATCTCCATCTTTTAAATACTTATCTGTAGGAATTCCATGACAAACAACATGATTAGTAGATGTGCAGCAAGATTTAGGAAAACCTCTATAAAAGAGTGGTGCAGAATATCCATTGTTATCTTTAATATATTCATAACAAATTTTATCTAGTTTTTCTGTTGAAACACCAGGCTTAACATATGAAGTAACTTCATCCAAAGTATCTGCAGCTAACCCTCCCGCAATCATACTATGTTCAAACGATTCTTTATAATCAGATATCATAAAAAATTTGTTTATTAATTTTAATTTCTTTATTACTTAATTTACAGTCATAACAAAGAATTTTTACCTTTTTTTTAAAAGCTTTATTAAAGGCAATTTTATACTCTTCATCAATATCTTTCGCAATTTTAAAAAACTGACAATCTTCCCTTTGTATTAAATAAAGAATATAGCTTTCATAACCCTTTTTTTTAGCATTCACCAGTTCGTTTAAGTGCTTGGTGCCACGAGATGTAATTGAATCTGGAAATTCTGCTACTTTCGTTTCTCTCAATAGAGTAACATTTTTAACTTCTAGGAAGCATTTTTGCTTACTATTAGAGATTAAAAAATCAAATCTAGTATTTTCAGAAAATTTCACTTCAGTTTTGATTTTGTCAAATTTAATTAATTGCTTAATTTTTTTAAGTTTTAAAGCTTCTAAGACTATTTTATTTGATAAATGAGTGTTTATTCCCACAAGGTTTTTTCCATTAACAATTATTTCTGCTGTGTATTTTAATTTTCTTTTTGGGTTGTCCGATTTAGAAAAATAAACTTTATTTCCCATATTTAACAAGCCCATCATAGAACCTGAGTTAGGGCAATGAGCTGTAATAGTTTTATTTTTATATTTAATATCGATAAAAAATCTTTTGTATCTTTTTATTAAAGTTCCTTGTAGTAATGTTTCTTTAAATTTCATAATATATAAATATTATCAGATTGTGAAAAAAGCTAATAAAAAATTACACTCAGCAATTATTATAATAGGTAATGAAATATTATCTGGCAGAACACAAGACATTAATGTTGTAAGTATATCAAATTGGCTTAATGGATTGGGTGTAAAATTGCAGGAAGTTAGAGTTATACCTGACATAGAAAAAGTTATTGTAAAAACTGTCAATGAAGTAAGAAAAAAATTTAAATATGTTTTTACAACTGGAGGTATTGGACCCACTCATGACGACATTACTTCAAAATCTATATCAAAAGCATTTAATGTTGAATACTGCTACCATGCAGAAGCATACAAAATATTAGAAAACTATTATGAAGAAGGTAAATTTAATATAGGTCGCAGAAAAATGGCCAAAACACCAAAAAATGCTGGTTTAATTTACAATCCATCAAGTGCTGCTCCTGGCTTTTTTATTAAAAATGTTTTTTGTTTGCCAGGTGTTCCCTCCATACTTAAATCAATGTTAGGAGGTCTAAACAATAAAATAGTTGGAGGAAATAAAATATTAAGCAAAACTTTAAGCTTAAGAACAGTTGAAAGTGAAATTTCTGTATCATTAGAAAAAGTTCAAAAAAAATATAAAAACTTAGAGATTGGAAGTTATCCATTTTTCCAGCAGGAAAAAATTGGCGTATCATTAGTGATGCGATCTAATAAGCCCAAATTAATTGAAGCATGCACAAAAGATATTTTAAAATTTATAATAAAGAAAAAAATCAAAATTATAACTAGAAAATAAAATGATATATTACTTTGCATACGGTAGTAATTTACATCATCGTCAAATGAATAAAAGATGTCCCAATTGTCAATTTATTAAAAAAATGATTTTACAAAATTATAATTTAACCTTTAGAAGTAAATATGGTGCTGCTGATATCGAAAGAAAGAAAGGTAAAAAAGTTTATGGGGCTTTATATATAATATCACTATCTGATGAAAGAAAGTTGGATATATACGAAGAGTATCCAACTTTATATAAAAAAATGTTTTTTAAATATAATGGCAAAAAAGTTATGACTTATATTATGCCTAAAAAAACTAAATTAATACCACCAACGGCTAGATACGTAAAAATAATCAAACAAGGATATAAAGATTGCAAGATTAGTATAAAAAGTTTGAATGTTGCTTTGCTGCCTGTAAAACATCTTCAACGGAGATAAGAGATATATTTTTGCTTTTATAAATTTTTTTACTATCTAAGACAATTATACTTTTATTTTCAGGAGCAAATTTTTCAGAATCAGTTGGTCCAAATAACACAATCATAGGAATTTTAGCTAATGACATCATATGCATAACTCCATTATCTATAGATATGGCAAAATCTAATCTTTTAGCTAAACATGAAACCAAGGCAGGTGAAGACAAATCAGTTTCATGCTCAGGAAACTTAGCAAAGGGTATTAAATTTTCTATTTTTCCTTTTAATAATTTATCTTTTTTTTCTATAAAAAAAACAGGAATTTTATTATTTTCATTTAAAGCCTCAGCAGTTTTAACTATTTTCTCTATAGGCCATTCTTTTTTTCTATATACGTTCCCTTGAGTAATAGAAAACCCAACATAGTTTTTTTCAGGCAATAACCTTTTTGCCTCTTCAAAAAATTTATTATTTATGGTGTTTAAGTTAAAATCAATAAGTCTACTTTCTTTTTTAAACATTAAATTAATAGCATTTATTAAAGTTTTATTAATTTTTTTATCCTTTTTAATATTTATTGATGGCTTGCTTAAACTGAAGTTAAAACATGATGATATAAAGTATTTATGGGGAATTAATTTTAAAATTAAAGAATTTCTTATTTTTGATTGGAAATCAATAATTAAATCGAAAGGTTTTGTGTTATTTTTTTTAAATTTTTTAATAACAGAAAAAATATGCCACCAACGAAAACCAAAATACTTTACACCCACATCTAAAGTTTTAATTTTAATATTAAAATCTTTTAAAGAATTATTAAAGTGGTTTTCGTGAGCTGAAAGATAATAAAAATCAGCACTTTTAAATTCGCTTTTAAGAGTTTCTATAATTGGTAAAATCTGCAATGAGTCACCCAAACCTCCTCCTGAGTTATATAGAAGCACTCTATTAAGCATTTAAATATTTTTAGTATAATTAGTTAATATTTTATTAAAACGAAGTTAAACTACTATAATAATTAATTACGAAACATGCTAATAATTAATTAAATAAAAAATATATATGAAAAATGTTTTAGTAACAGGTGGAGCTGGATTTATTGGTAGCCATATAACGGAATTATTAATAAAAAAAAGATTTTCTGTATTTATTATTGACAATCTTACCAGTGGCCACAAAAGGTTAATTAACAAAAAAGCAAGATTTTTTCGAGTAGATATAAATGACTATAAAAAAGTTTCAGATATTATTAAAAAAAATAATATTGAATCTATAATACATCTTGCTGCAAAGACTAATGTTGTTGAAGCAGAAAAAAAACCAAAGATATATAATAATAACAATGTTAAAGGAACATTGAATTTAGTTAGAATTTGTAAAAAATTGGGTGTAAAAAATTTTATATTTTCATCAAGCTGTGCAGTTTATGGAGATGCTTCAGGACATGTAAAAGAAAACTTTTCTAAAAAACCCAAGGGAGTTTATGGAAAAACTAAATTGAAAGGTGAAAATTTAATAAAAAAATTTCTCAATGGTAAAAAAATAAATTACGGAATATTGAGATATTTTAATGTAGTTGGAGCAAGCCCAAGTAATAAAATTGGACAAATAAACGAAGACGATCAGTTATTTAAAAATTTATCTAAAGAGGTTAAAAAAAGAAATCCTGTTTTTAATGTTTATGGAAAGGACCACAAAACATATGATGGTACCTGTGTAAGAGATTTTATTCATGTTTATGATTTAGCTGAAATTCATATTATGGTTTTAAAAAAAATAAATGCTCTCAATAAATCAATAATTTTAAATTGTGGATACGGAAAAGGAAGTTCAGTTTTAGAAACTATAAATGAATTTAAAAAGTTTACAAAACGAAAAGTTAAAATTAATTTCAAAAAAAAAAGAAATGGCGATATAGTCACAATGATAGCTAACGTGCAAAAATTAAAAAATTTTTTAAAATGGAAACCTAAATTTTCAAGTTTAAAACTTATGGTAAATAGTTCTATTAATTGGGAAAAAAAATTATAGAAATTATTTATTTAATATTCAAAAAGTATAATTATTTTAAAATGAGTAAAAATTTTAAAGTTTCAGTTAATATTCCGCTATATTTAGATCCTAACAAGAAAACTCAACTTAAAAATTT